>Ga0181520_10003494_pt1 | contig 27509 bp, 24 predicted proteins | sample PEATcosm2014_Bin_29_FD_132451 | JGI IMG/M metagenome (GOLD analysis project Ga0181520, IMG submission 132451) | Peatland microbial communities from MTU Mesocosm Facility, Houghton, MI, USA - PEATcosm2014_Bin02_30_metaG | ecosystem: Environmental > Terrestrial > Soil > Wetlands > Peat | place...
GGCCTTCCCGGCGACGGAGGATATCTGCTTCACGCCCAGTTTCTGAACTTCGAGCACCCCGTCACCAGAGAGCAAATCCATCTTGAGGCAGCGTTGCCCTCCGGATTCAGCTTGTTTCATTAGATTCGCGGCAGGACTCAAATCATGATGGGCGTTGATACTTGCGTGATCCCGGTAGGGCTAATTCTCGTCCATTCATTCCCTCCAAGAAAACAATATATGAGATATAAACATTCCAATAAATACTTTATTGTGATATTTATGTGCAATTAAATTCTTGACATGAATTCAATTTCAAGGCAATATTTAAACATAGATGTTCCAATAAGATATTTATTGGAATATTTATGTCCAAGGTGACGCAATGGCAAAACCGGCAAATCGCGCCTTTTCCCGCCAGAATCTCGAAGCCCTCGAAGTGCTGGCCCAGATGATTCGCGTGGGCAGGATCGAGCGCAAGATGAGCGCACAAGAGGTGGCCAACCGCGCCGGCATCTCTCGTCCGCTGCTGCGCCGGATCGAAAACGCAGATCCGAATTGCGGAATCGGTTCCGTCTTCGAGGTTGCCGTTCTCACGGGGGTTCCTCTTTTTGGCGGCGAACCGGATCGGATCGAGACACACCGTTCCGCGTTCGCGGAGAAACTCAGCCTCCTGCCCCAGAGAGCGCGCAAACCAAGGAGGATCGTCAAGGACGATTTTTAGGGATGACTTCTAAAGACGACTACAAAGAGGCCTACGTCTGGATTTGGCTCCCCGGTGAAACGAAGCCCGTCGTCGCAGGCATTCTGCAGCGCGTGGGAACTCGGCTGCTGTTCAATTATGGACGGAGCTACCTGGCGCGTAAAAACGCAATCTCCATCTACGAGCCGGAACTTCCTCTCCAGCCCGGCGAAATTCCGCTCGCGGATGACCTGTCGATGCCGGGATCGATTCGGGATGCATCTCCTGATGCCTGGGGGCGGCGCGTCCTGAACCATCGCAAGCTCAACGTCAAGGGTGAAAAGGCCGGGAGCCATGATCTGGGAGAACTGACCTACCTGCTGGAATCCGGATCGGACAGGGCCGGCGCTTTGGACTTCCAAACCTCGGCCTCCAAGTATGTGCAGCGAGGATTGGGTCAAGCCTCCCTGGACGACTTGCTGCGCGCAGCAGAGCAGGTTGAGAATGGAGTTCCTCTCTCACCAGAGTTGGACAAGGCTCTTCAGCACGGCACATCTCTGGGAGGGGCAAGGCCCAAAGCACTCCTCACATCCGACGATAAAAAGTTCATCGCTAAGTTCTCCATGAGCACCGACCTCTACAACGTCGTAAAGGCGGAGTATGTTGCCATGCGGCTGGCAAGTATGGCGGGGCTCAACGTTGCGCGGGTGCGCATGGAAACGGCACTCGGCAAGGATGTGTTGCTCGTCGAGCGCTTTGACCGCGAACGTCTGAAAGGCGGATGGGGCAGAAAGGCATTCGTCTCGGCCCTCACACTCTTCGAACTCGACGAGATGATGGCCAGGCACGCCAGTTACGAGTTGCTGGCCGAGATGATTCGGCGCCGCTTTCAAAACCCTCGGGAAGAGCTTCGCGAGCTATTTGGAAGGCTGACCTTTAACATCCTATGCGGGAACACCGATGATCATGCACGAAATCATGCCGCCTTCTGGGATGGAAAGGACCTGCGCCTCACGCCAGCTTATGATGTGTGTCCGCAGTCTCGCCTGGGTGAAGAAGCCGGCCAGGGGATGCGGATTGTTGGCAATAACAATAGAAGCCAGCTAGGCCTGTGCCTGCAGGCGGCTCCGCAGTTTCTTCTTTCAGATCAGGAGGCGAGAGCCATCATTCTGCAGCAAATGAATACCATCCGAGTCCACTGGGATTCCGTCTGCGATGAGGCAAAACTGTCAGCGGTAGACCGCGCGCTCCTGTACGGGCGACAGTTTCTGAATCCATTCGCATTCTATGACGCGCCTCAAGAGATCCGATCCGCCGGTCAACGCTGACAGTCAGGAAATTCCGTTTGTTGTTCCAGACAACCAGATGTACTTGCCCATGCTGGCTCAATTCATATCTTCTGGTGAATTGCGGTTTCTGTATAAGAATTTATATGTTTCGCCAACAGGGAAGGTGCGAACGCTGTTTTGGCCCACGAGGTCATCTACAAGTGTCTGCAATGAGAGTTGACCACTTGCTAGTGCTCGACCTGCTGACAGAGTGGCTGTGGCCGGATAGATTGCACAGAGTGGCTCATAGAACTTTCCAGAGAGTGGCGCCACACCCATATTTTCTGAAGCCAGGTTCCAGAGCATCATCAGGTGATCGGTTGTCATTTCCGTCATATCAATTGCAAGAGCGAGAAGATGGGTTGTTTTGATAACTTGCAACGCGGCAACCAAGCCGCTCAAAGGGCCTCGCGATGGCGGTTCGTCCAATACAACATCAATATCCTCAGGAGTCCAGATCGGCCTCGTCCGCGCAGAAATCAGAAGTCTATCAGGAACCATGCTGCGCAGGATTTCCAGTTGGCGCATCCACAATGGCTTCCCCGCGATCATCAGAGTTGCTTTGTCAGCACCCATTCGTCGCGATTCTCCCCCCACAAATAAGACCGTGGTCAACGTCAATGCTTGCATACCAAACCGAACCTTTCCATCAGCGACGGAGAGCATTAAGGATTCGCGGCAATTGCCCAATTCAATGTGATCTTCAGTTCGATCATACAACTGCCTGAAATGCCTTGATCGCTTGATGTTGGTAATTTGTTACGAATCCCATAGAATTGCACACATGATCTCGTTGACCGAAGCGCGCACTCTAATATGGGAACGCATTTCCACCCTTCCACCACATTCATTGATGCTGGAAGAAGCGTACGGACATGTGCTGCGAGAAGATGTTTACGCTCTGGAAGACATTCCCGCCTTTGATCGTTCGGCGATGGATGGCTATGCGTTGATTGCTGAGGATGATTCGCAGCGTTTGCGCGTCAAGGGCGAGATTCAGCCGGGCGCCGTTCCAAGCTTCAAAATTGAACGCGGCGAGTGCGCGCGGATATTCACTGGCGCGCCGCTTCCCGAAGGCGCAATGCAGGTCCTGAAGCAAGAAGATGCGTACGTGCAAGAAGGGTATGTAACGCGGTCGAAAGAATCGAGCATCGCGCACATTCGTTATCGCGGAGAGGATGCTCGGCAGGGCGATCTACTACTCTCAGCGGGAACTCATTTAGAGCAGGGGGAACTTGCTTTGCTGGCAGGCTTGGGCATCACCATGCCTATGGTTTCGCCACTGATTCGCATTGCTCATTTTGTTACGGGCAACGAGATCGTTGCGCCTTCGCAAACGCTACTTCCGGGGCAGATTCGCGACTCGAACAGTACGCTCGTCGCGGCCTTCGCGCGCCAGCATCAAGGCAAGATTGTGCGCCAGGAACGGGTCTCGGACGATCTGGAGATGTTGCAGAATCGAGTGAGGAGTTGCGAAGGCGAGTATGATCTGCTGCTGATCTCCGGCGGCGCCAGCGTAGGCGATTACGACTTTGGAAAACGAGTCTTGATTGCACTTGGATTTGATATTCATTTTGAAAAGGTAAATCTGCGCCCAGGCAAGCCTCTGATCTTTGCCACACGCGGCCAACAGACGGCTTTTGTATTGCCTGGAAATCCCGTTTCGCATTTCGTCACCATGCAAGTTGAAGTGCGGATGGCGATGGAACGACTGGCAGGCGCAGAGGCATCCTGGCCGGAGTTCAAGGCCAAACTCGCTGCGCCCTTCACGCACGGAGCAAGCACGCGCGAGAGTTTTTGGCCGGCGCGCATTACCGCGGAAGGCGGCGAAATTCATGTGCGCGCGCTGCGCTGGAAAAGTTCCGGCGATGGGACGGGAATGGCCGGCGCCAACGCGCTGCTGCATCTTCATGAAGCAGCGAGCGCGCCTGCCGCGGGTGAACTGGTTCTGGTTTTACTGATTGGTTCATTATGAAGTGAATCGATCGAGCATGGCAATCGATCAGCGATCAAGCTGCATCTTCGTTTGGCAGCTACCGGAAAAGATCCGGTGCGGATCTTCTCTTGGTCAATCAGTTGACTCAATCGCCCGCGGCTTCTCCTTCACAGGCCAAAGAAGCTTCCGGAATTTGCCGTAGGCGCGTCTTGCGATAGCTGAAGGTTCGGGTGCGGTTCAACGCAGAGGGATTCCATGTGTTCCTCCAATGCACGCCGAATTCCAACAGCAGCAGAATGCTGGCAACCATCAGTCCTGCGAAGCACAACAGACCCGTTCCATAGCTTCCAGAGATGTCCTTGAGCGCGCCAAGGATGGAGGGCAGAAAAAAACCTCCCAGGCCGCCAGCTGCGCCAACGATGCCGGTGATCAATTCGATATCCGCGGGGAAGCGCTGCGGCGCCATCTGGAAGACAGCGCCGTTACCCATGCCGAGCACACCCATCACAATGAAAAGCGCAGGAACGACAAGCACGATGGGCGGCAAGCTGCTTACCACGGCAATGCAAAGAGCGACGCAGGCGAAAAGCGTGAGCAGAAGCCGATAGCCGCCGAACTTGTCGGCAAGCCAGCCGCCGACAGGCCTAAGAAAACTACCAGCCAGAACAACGACAGTGGTGAAGTCTCCCGCCTGCACTTTGGTCAGATGGTACTGATCGTGGAAGAAGACAGAGAGGAAGCTGGCCAGGCCAACGAATCCACCAAAAGTTAGGCTATAGAGAAAGCAGAGTCGCCACGTGTCGCCTTGTGCAAGAAGCTGCGCGTATTGTTTCCATTCCTTCGGCTTGGATTTTGACGGACTGTTTTTGGCCAGCATGAAGAAGGCAACAAAGACCAGCACGACCGGCAGCAACGCGAGGCCGAAGACGAAGTGCCAGCCGTAATGTTGTGCGATGCGAGGGCCAAAGAATGTGGCAACCAGCGTGCCGGAGTTTCCTGCACCGGCGATGCCCATGGCCAATCCTTGATGCTCGGCGGGATACCAGCGGCCAGCGAGTGGAAGCGCAACCGCGAAGCTGGCACCGGCAATTCCAAGCATGAATCCAATAGCATAAAACTGCCAGAGCGTGGTGGCATAAAGCCATCCGAGAGTAAGTGGAATCAGAGTCAGGGCCAAGCCGCCAAGGCCGGTCAGTCGTCCGCCGATACGGTCGGCGATGAGGCCGAGGATGGGACGAAAGAATGAGCCTCCCAACAAAGGAATTGCGGTAAGCAGGCCTTTCTGGGTTGCCGTCAAATGCATCTGATCGGCGATGAACGGCGTCATGGGGCCGAAGAGAACCCACACCATGAAGCTGACATCGAAGTAAAGAAATGCAGAAACTAGCGTGGGCATGTGGCCGCTGGAAGCGAATGATTTCTTGTTCATGTGTGATCCTCCTGGAGAAGTTGATGGGATGAAATCAATTACGAGGTCAGCTTCGCGTTGAGTTGGCTGCGCTCGACGCGCACCGAGCATTGTTTGAAATTCGGTTCGCGCGAGATGGGATCGAAAGCGCTTTGCGTAATTTGATTGGCATTGCTCTCGACAAAATGAAAGGGAAGGAATACCTGCCCTGGCGCGACAATTTCAGTGATACGCAGTTCGACTTTGCTGACAGATCCACGCGGCGAGATAACTTCCACGCGATCATGAGGCCGCAGACCAAGTTTTTTTGCGTCCACTGGATTCATCTCCAGCCACGCGCGTGGGCTGAGGCGTTGCAGAATGTCGATGCCGCCCGTTTTTGTGCGCGCATGCCAATGCTCAACCGTGCGACCGGTGTTGAGAATCAATGGATATTCTTTGCCAGGCTGCTCGGGAAAGGGAGCCCATGAGGTGGGCAGCAATTTCGCGCGTCCGTCTTCTGTTTGAAAGATTCCGTCTGCATAGAGTCGACGGGGTGAGGACGGATCGATGGTCGTTGCTTCCGGATACGGCCACTGAACTCCGCCCAACGATTCAATCATTTCGTAGCTCATGCCCGAATAGTCGCAGAGACGCCCGGCGGAGACGCGCCGCCATTCTTCAAATGCATCGGCGGGCTTGCTCCATCCGGGAAAGAGTTCTTCGCGCACACCCAGTTCTCCGGCGACGGCTAAAAAGATATCGAAGTCGCTGCGCGCTTCACCGGGCGCGTTGACGGCCACATTGGCTTTGCTGGCGCGCCGCTCGGAGTTGGTGTAGGTTCCTTCTTTTTCTCCCCAGATGGCGGCAGGCAATACAAGATCGGCCAGTTCAGTGGTGGGAGTAGGATGAAATCCATCCTGCACAACGAGAAAATCCAGATTGCTCAAAGCGTGTTTGAGCACGTCGATATTAGGGAATGAAACCAACGGATTGGTGCCAATGATCCAGAGCGCATGAATCTTTCCGGAGACTGCTGCCTCGATGATGTCGGGATAGGCGAGGCCACGCGCAGAGGGAATTCGTTCGACGGGCACATTCCACAGGCGCGCCAATTCTTCACGATCCTTTTCGGATTCAAATTTTCGATAACCGGGCAGGCTCGATGCAAAGCCAGCCTCGCGTGTTCCCATGGCATTGCATTGCCCGGTGATGGAGAAGGGCGAGGCCCCCGCGCGACCAATGTTGCCCGTGATCAGCGCGAGATTGTTGATGGCATTGACGGTCTCGGTGCCTTTGGTGCTGTGATTGACACCCATCGTCCAGCCGATAAATGCGGCCTTGGCGTGGGCATAGAGCATCGCAGTTCTATGAATCAGCGCGGGCGCAAGCCCGGTGATCTTGGCGGCATATTCCAGAGTGTAGGTTTCAAGCGAGGCGCGCAGTTCTTCAAAGCCGGTAGTATGGCGTTGGACATAATCATGATCATAAAGATCTTCATCGATGATGATGCGCAGTATTGCATTGAGCAGCGCCAGATCGGAGCGCGGCTTGAGAGGCAAATACACGTCAGCCATCATCGCGGTCTTGGTGACGCGCGGATCGGCGACGATCAGGGTCTTGCATTTGTTCTCATCCAGGCGTGTACACAGGATGGGATGATTGTCCGCGACGTTTGCTCCAATCAGAAGAATGACATCGGCGGTTTCCATATCGGCATAGGCGCCGGGAGGTCCATCGCTGCCGAAGGATCGCTTATAGCCGGCGACTGCTGTGGACATGCAGAGCGTGGTATTGCCGTCGTAATTGCTTGTTCCAAGACCGAGCTGCACCAGCTTTCCCAACGCATAGAACTCTTCCGTTAGCAACTGGCCGGTGCTGATGACTCCCACCGATTGCGGACCATATTTATATTGCACCGCGCGGAACTGAAGCACCATCGTCTCCAGTGCTTCGTCCCAACCGACACACGACAATTTCCCCTCTTTGCGCAGCAGCGGAATCCGTGCGCGGTCTTTCGCGTCCAGCATATGATGCTCAGACAAACCCTTGGGACAAAGCTTGCCGAGGTTGACGGGATGATCGGAATTGCCGCGCACGCTAACCACCTTGCCATTGCGCACGCCGAGTTCCATGCCGCATCCTACAGAGCAGTAGCCGCAGGTGCTCTTGATCCATTGATCAGCGTGTTTACGGGTGGAGGTGAAGCCCAGCACTGGATCGTTTCCGTAGCTGTACTTTGCGGAGAGATTGTCCAGACCGCATTTGCGCGACAACCATTTCAATAGATTCATGCTGCCTCCACGGATAGATATTCTGTTGCAATGTTGCTGGGAACGACGCTGACGAAGAAGAGATAGCGGCTTACAAATTCACCGGCAATTAAAAGCAGCGCGATGGGCAGAGCGGCCCAGCGGCTCTGGGCAAAAGGCGCCAGTAGCAAGCCCGTGCTGAGCAAAAGAAAACGCAGCATAAGTAAATTGGAAAGCACTGTGAAGAGCAGGATGAAGACGCCGCGACGTTCATGGGATGCGGAACGGGCCAGCCAGATGACTTTTGCCACGGCAGCTAAAACGGTAGCGATGCCTGCTACGATAACGGCTGTCTGCGTAAGCGGAGATGCTCCGGTTAGAACATTGGCGCCCGCTGAGCCGAGCAGAATGGCAGTCAAATAAAACTCCAGAATCGTGAAGGGGGAATTCCAACCCGGTCTTCCCGGCGCCAAATACAGTCGCGCGCTGGCTCCCACGCCGGCTATGCCGAACAAGACTGTCATCCCGCCCAGCACAGCCGCGGTATGCGTGGGCAGAATCGCATCGAGGTGATACACGGTTGCAGCCAGCGTCGCGATGATTTTGTGAAGGCCGGCAATGTGCGATAGTGGCATCAACTTAAATTCGCCGGAAAGCGTGAGCCAGAGCGCCGTGGAGTACGCAGCGGCCGCATTGGCAAAGAGCGTAAACATCAGCACTTCTCGGCTGAGCCAGGAGCGCCGCCACATCTTGAGTGCGCGCACCGCATGGATAGGCCGCCCTAAATGCAACGTGGATGCGCACAATGCGAGAGCTGCAATCATCAATGCAACCAAAGCCGCAAGCGGATGCAGATGCGCGCCCAGGATTTGCATCAGCCATATCGAAGAGAATGCACCGACCGAAAGTTGCGTCAGTACCGTCATCACCACCAGTGGCCAATGGGGATGTTCAGGACGCAGACGGTTGAGATCGACCTTGCTCATATTGCGCGGCATTCCTGCGGGCAAAGTGATGCGGGTTGTTGAAAGACTGTCGTCGGCCGAGGGCATTCCGGGCGAGTTGGCATCAACACGATACTGCTCGCGCCACTCTGCGGTACGCACCACTTCGATGCGAATGGCGCCCTCTGGGCATGAGGCCGCGCAGGCCGGACTTTGACCCTGCGTCAGCCTGCCGTAGCACATATCGCATTTGCCGACAACACCACGTTCGGGATTATATTGCGGCACTCCATACGAACAATTCCATGTGCAGTATTGGCAACCAATGCAGATGTCGGCGCTATGGCGCACAATTCCGGTGGGGCCGTCTTTGGTATATGCATCGACCGGGCAACCAGTCATACAAGTCGGCTCAAGGCAATGATTGCATCCCATCGAGAGATAGCTGCGAATCGTATCGGGATAGCTTCCGCCTTCAACCTCGCCGACTCTGCGCCAGAGAATATCGGCAGGGTTTCCGTTCTGCTCGTTGCAGGCCACCACGCAGCACTTGCATCCGATGCACTTGGTCATGTCGAAGTGAAAGCGGTATTGTTCGCCCGGTCCTGGCGGCGGCGGTAATGGAGTATTGGAACCGTACCCGCACAACTGAACGAGCTGCTGTCCAGCCTTTGGAGCTGAGGCAGTCAGGTGGAAGGCGTCGTCGCCCGCCATCACTCGTTCAAGTAAGGGAAGTTCCATGAAGGGCTCCATCGATGCGCGCCGAGCGCACTGAATGCGAAGAGTAAAGATGTGCAGAGAGACCGCTGGAGAACCGTCTGCGGTTCAATACGGAGAGGAATGCCTCTGCTGAATTGACTTGATTTGGCCTGTGATCAGGCTTGACTCTTCGCGGAGCCGAGGGGATCTCTCTCCAGTTTGATGAAGCGTCCGGCGCACGGGGCCAGAGCAGCGCGAATGAGACTCTGAAATAAAAGAGCCACTCCGCGTGGAGGGATTGCGTTGAGCATAACGTGAAATCGAATCGCATGCAAGCTTTTTCTGTGATCTTGTTATTTGAAGGATTTTGATGGATGTTCAGAGAAAAATTCGCCATTCCATCTTGCATTCTCCTTCGATTGCGTGGTAATGAAGAGTAAAGGCGCTTCTCCAACCAGTCAACGATACCGGGATGTATCGATCAGGTTGGAGATGAACGGCGATCCCTGCGGCATACTCCATGCCGTCCGCTCTTCCGCTGCACGGAGGCACCTCGCTGCTGCGCTCCGGCTCTCCGCACACATGCTCATGTTTACTGCCTGCAAGGGCAGCCGCGCCGTTGCGGGCCTGCAATGTGACGGTCACTCTTTCATCCTTGCTTTCCCGCATAGGAATCAACCGTAGAATCGAGGAGATCTGAATGCATAAATACCTTTCCCTTTGTCTTGCGTTTCTTTTGTTCAGCGCCAGTGCCGTCGTCGCGCAAAGCAACATCTTCAGCAAGTGGGAGGATCGTGTGCGGTCAACTTCGGCTCAACAGCCTTCCTGGGCCGTTCCGGTTTTTACGCCGTCCTCAGGACTGGTGCAACTGGCGCGCGCCGATATGATCCGGCAAATCACAGCCGCACGCACAATCACCTGGAACTATGATGGAAGCAAAGGATTCAGTCTGATTCCCTGGTACAAGACCGAGATCGATGTGAATCTTCCTCCGTATATTCAGCACAACACGCCAACCGCAAAGGATGGCGCGGGCGATCTGTCAATGCTGCTGAAATATCGCATAGCCGCGGCTAACGAGAAGCAAGGCGCTTACTCGGCCAGCGCGGCGGTTGTCGCTACCGTTCCAACGGGAAGCTACAAAAACGGAGCGCTGAGCGGCACCGTTTCGCCAACGATCTTTTTGGGCAAAGGATACGGGACATTGGACGTGCAGACTGCGGCATCGGTCTCGCTTCCTACAGGCCACACCAGCACTTTGGGCCGTCCGGTGAGCTGGAATACCGCGATTCAGAAAAAAGTGATGAAGATCTATTGGCCGGAGGTTGAGATCAATTCGACCTTCTACCGGGGCGGGCCGAATGACGGCAAAGCGCAGACCTTCGCCACGCCGGGAGTGATGATCGGCAAGATTAAATTTCGGGCCGATCCCAAAGACCGGCTGGGGATATTCTTTGGAGCGGGTGAACAGATTGCCATCACAAGATTTCACGCCTACAACCATGCTCTGTCGTTTTCAACGCGCATTGTCTTTTGAGAACCGCATAGTGTTAATCGGCGTTGAATGCCGCTTGCCGAGCGGCATTCAGCGCCGGTGCATCTTCCGTGTAGTGCATTGAGCAAGACCAAATGGGGTCAATTTCCTTATGAAAATACAATGGTTGCAGATGCTAAGATATGGTCTCACGAACATGTTTGCTGTTGCGGCAGCGTGCTGAGGAGTTGCAGGATTTTATACGGAGATAGCCATGCCAGGGGCCAATTTTGAAGGGTTGCGGGTTCTGAGTCTGGAATCGCGCCGCGCGAACGAAGTTGCCAAATTGATACGCACCTATGGCGGCGAAGCACTCACTGCGCCCGCGATGCGGGAGATATCTCTCGAATCCAACCAGCCGGTCATCGAATTTGCCGAAGCCCTGATGCGCGGAGCCTTTGATCTTGTGATTTTTACCACCGGAGTCGGAGTGCGTTCGCTGGTCAAGATCGTCTCCGAAACTATGGATCGCGAGCAGTTTCTTGCAGCACTGCGTTTGGTCAAGATCGCCGCGCGTGGACCCAAGTCCTCCAGCGCTCTGCGCGAGCTTCAGGTGCCGATCACGGTTGTGTCGCCGGAGCCATTCACATGGCGCGCGATGATGTCCGCCTTGGAAGAGAAACTGGGCTCCTCGATGGAGGGCATGAATATTGCAGTGCAGGAGTACGGCACCTCCAATCCTGAACTGCTCACGGCGTTGGCCGAAAAGAGCATCTCCATTACGCGGCTGCTGGTCTATCAATGGGCACTCCCGGAGGATATTCAGCCTTTGCGCGAAGCGGTGCTGGCTTTGGCGCATGGATATGTGGATGTCATTCTCTTCATGAATGCGGGCCAGGTGATGCACTTGTTTCTCATGGCCGAGAGAATGGGCTATACTGATGCGCTGCACGAAGGATTTCGGTCCACGCTGATAGGATCGATCGGCCCCAGCACGACTGAGGGTATGGCCGCGTATGGACTGCATCCGGATTACGAGCCGACGCAATCGAAGATGGGATTTCTCATCAACGAACTGGCGCAGTATAGTCAGTCGCTCTTGGAGAAGAAGCGCTCCGCGGTTTCACTGCATATAGACAGCACGCCGCCTCCGCCGGTCAGTCCACTGCTGCGCACAGATTCATCCGCTGCGCCGGTAATGGTCACGCCTGAGCGAGGCGTGGTCACGGGTGTTGATTTTCTGCATGAGATTGGCAGCCGCATGGCAGCCTCTGATCCGCTGCACACCGTGCTCAATCGCATTGTGGATTTCGCTTGCTCGGTGATCAATTGCGACTCCTGTTTTGTTTATGTTCTTGAGAACGATCAGTTGGTATTACGTGCTTCCAAAAATCCTCACGCGGATATCGTGGACCATCTCGGCATTTGGCTGGGACAGGGAATTACGGGATGGGTTGGATGGCATCGCGAGCCGGTCGCTATCAGTTCCAAGGCTTTGCAGGACCCGCGCTTCAAGCGATTTCCGGAGTTGCCTGAAGATAGCTTTGAGGCGTTTCTTTCGGTTCCCATTCTTTGCCGCGGCAAACTGGTCGGGGTCATCAATCTGCAGCATCGCAAACCCTATCAGCACACCGAGAATGAGCTTCGCCTCTTGACGACGATCGGCCATCTGGTAGGTGCGGAGCTGGAGCGGGCACGACTGGAAACAGAGATTGTGCAGCTCTCGGATCGCCTGGAATCGCGCAAGCACATTGAACGCGCCAAGGGCGTCTTGCAGCGCGATTTCGGCCTGGATGAGGAGTCCGCCTACAAAGCGATGCAACGCGAGAGCCGCCAGCGGCGCAAGACCATGCGAGAGATTGCAGAGGCAATCATCCTCAACGAGGACCTTCGCAAGAGCCGTCTGGGCGAGGCCGGAAAACCATTGCCGCGTGAAGATGGCATAAGGAAAGCCAAGAATTGATCCATTGCACCTTGTGATTGATCTTGACTTGCGCTACACTCTGGGTACGAGGTAGACAAAGCCGTCTCCCCGCTCTGCGTTTCCCCGCACCATGCCGTGCCTGGGGTATTCAAAAAAACAATTCTGCTCTCCATGCTCCGCGATGAGCCTTGAATCTTCCGCATCTTTGCGGCATTCATCTGGTCTCGACGCCGCTTCGTGCTCTGCACAGAAGCGCTTTCACAGGGCACTTCGGTCCTCCTTCGCGGACGGACTTCATGGAAGGAAGAATGGCATGACGACTCTGTCTCCTCTCGGCGCCCAGGATTTTACAACCGAGCAAAAGGATTATCTGCGCGGCATCTTTTCGAGCGTTGCGGATCTCGGCGCGCATCCGTTTGTCGGCCATACTGCAACAGGTCTATTCACCAATGAATCTTCTTTGGCAGGTACGAACCTGGCAGGCCCGGTGGAAGAAATGTATCACGGTACGCCGGTCTCCGATCTCTGTCGCGAAGAACTTTGGAAGCACGAACAGAATCCTCTGGATTTATGGGACAAGTTAGTTGCACATGCCGATGAAAACCGCGCTCCGGCAGCAGATGATCTCTTTCGCTTCAAGTTTCACGGATTGTTTTATGTGGCCCCGGCGCAGGATTCGTTCATGCTCAGGCTGCGCATTCCGGGCGGCATTCTTTCGGCGCATCAAATGCGCGGATTGGCGGCGATGGCGGCCGACTGGGGTTCGGGGCGCGTGGACATTACGACTCGCGCCAATTTGCAGATCCGCGAAATTCAACCTGAAAATATTGTGCGAGTTCTCAACAAACTGCAATCGCTTGGCTTGACCTCGCGCGGCTCAGGCGCCGATAACATTCGCAATATCACCGCATCGCCAATCACCGGCCTTGATCCGGCGGAACTCTGCGATGTGGCGCCGCTTGCTGAAGCGCTTCACTACTACATTCTCAACAGCCGCGATCTGTATGGGCTGCCCCGCAAATTCAACGTGGCCTTCGACAATGGCGGCGCCATCAGCGTTGTCGCCGACACCAACGATATCGGCTTTGTGGCCGTCCGCGTGGGCCAAGGACGCAGTGTTCCTGCTGGCGTCTATTTTCGCGTGTTGCTCTGCGGCATTACCGGGCACAAGCAATTCGCTGCTGATTGCGGATTGCTCTTGCGCGCCGATCAAACAGTAGCTGTGGCCGCGGCCATGATTCGCGTCTTCTGCGAAAACGGCAATCGAACAGATCGCAAAAAGGCGCGGCTCAAATATCTAGTCGATCAATGGGGCGTGGAAAAGTTTCTGGAAGAGACGGAAAAACGTCTGGCCTTCCCGCTGATTCGCGTTGCTGCCGAGGAGTGCGAAGCGCGTTTGCCGATTGATCGCGCAGGGCATATCGGCATTCATGCGCAGAGTCAGCCGGACCTTCACTATATTGGAATTTCGATTCCGGTCGGACGCCTGCCAGTGGAGCAAATGCTGGCTCTGGCCGATGTTGCAAGCCTTTACGGGAATGGCGAGATGCGACTGACCGTTTGGCAAAATCTTCTGATTCCCAATATTCATTCCGCTGAACTCGATGAGGCTCTCGCTGCGATTCATACGGCGGGCCTGGACTGCACTGCAGGTACAATTTTGCGCGGCACAGTTGCGTGCACTGGAAATCAAGGATGCAAATACGCTTCGACAGACACCAAGAAGCACGCCGTCGAATTGGCCAACTTGCTGGACGCGCGCTTCAAGATCGAGCAGCCCGTCAATCTGCACGTGACCGGCTGTCCACATTCTTGCGCGCAGCACTACATCGGCGACATCGGCTTGCTGGGCATGAAGGTGAGCGGCGAAGAAGGCTATCAGGTTGTGATTGGTGGCGGATCAGATCATGACAAAGGTCTGGCGCGCGAGTTGATTTCTTCCATTGCCTACACCGATCTTCCGCCCGTGATGGAATGTCTCTTCGCTGCTTATAGCCAACAGCGCAAGAACGACGAATCTTTCCTCGACTTCAGTCGCCGGCACAGCATCGCGGAATTGCAAGCGTTCTGCGCCGTCAAGGAGCACGCATGAGTATGCCTACGAACATCCCATTCATTCCCGACAATGCTCCCTTCACGCAAGAGCAGCGCGCCTGGCTCAACGGCTACCTTGCCGGACTTTTTGCAAGCAATGCACAGCCTGCTGCGACAGATACCAAGGCCTCGTTACGCATCGCGGTTTTGTATGCCTCTCAATCCGGCACGGCGGAAGGGCTGGCGCGCAAGTTGGCCAAGGAGTTGAAGGCGCAAGGACATCAGCCCGCAGTTTCTACTCTGGTTGGTTATTCTCCGGCCGCTCTGGCTGCAGAGAAGTACGCTCTGATTCTCGCCAGCACCTATGGCGATGGCGAAGCACCGGATGGCGTGCAGCCATTTTATGAAGAGCTTTGCCTGGAGCATTTTCCTCGCTATGAGGGATTGTTCTATTCGGTCTTCGCGTTGGGTGACCGCCACTATGAGAACTTCTGCAAATTCGGCAAGGACCTCGATACAAAACTAGCGGCGCTGGGCGCCAATCGCCTGTCCAATCGCGTCGATTGCGATGTGGATGTGGACGAGCCGATGGCCCAGTGGAAGACTGAAATCCTTTTCCGGCTGAGTGAAACAGCGGCTGCTCATTCGCCCGCAAAGATTGTCGCATCGGCTCCGGCAGCGGTGGAGAAGCCCGCGCCGAGCGCCTCCTTTACTCGCGAGAATCCCGTCTTTGCACCGCTGGTTGAGAAAAAAGACCTGACGCACAAGAAGTCCAGCAAAACAACTCTGCATCTGGCCTTCTCGATTGAAGGAACTGGAATAACTTACGAGGCCGGCGATGCCTGCGGAGTGCTTCCTCAGAACGATATTAATCTGGTTGCCGATATTCTGCAGGCGCTGCGCTTCAACGGCAATGAACAAGTGCAGTGCGGCAAGGCGGAATCTGTCACCCTGCACAATGCGTTGACGCATCATCTGCAGATTACCCGTCTGAGCCGCAAGATGGTCGCGGATTATGCCAATCTCGGAAAGTGCGCGCCCCTGTTGGCGCTTCTTGAACCCAAGCAGTTGCCGGAGTTCGACAGATATGCCTATGGTCGAGGATTGATCGATCTGCTTCTGGAATTTCCCGGCGTGGTGCAAGCTCCGGAAGATCTGATTGCCATGCTCCCCAGGCTGTCGCCGCGCCTCTATTCCATCTCTTCCAGTCCGCTGGCGCATGCGGGTCAGATTCATACGACGGTGGCCGTGGTGCGTTATAACGCGCACAACCGCGAACGCGGCGGTGTATGCTCAACGCTTTTTGCGGATCGCGCCTCCATCTCTGACCGCTTGCCGCTCTACATTCAGCCCAACAAGCGATTCAGAATTCCAAGTGATTCTGACGCACCGATGATCATGATCGGACCTGGAACCGGCATCGCTCCATTCCGCGGCTTTCTACACGAGCGTCGCGCACTCGGCGCAAAGGGAAAAAATTGGCTCTTCTTTGGAGAGCGCAGCGCAGCCACTGATTATCTCTATCGTGATGAGCTTGATGCCATGCAGGCCGATGGGCATTTGACGCGCCTGGATACGGCCTTTTCGCGCGATCAGGAGGACAAAATTTATGTGCAGGATCGTATGCTGGAACAGGCGCCCCTCTTTTGGAGCTGGTTACAGGAAGGAGCAGGTGTCTATGTCTGCGGCGACGCTTCGCGCATGGCCAAGGATGTGCACTCGGCATTGCTGACCATCGTTGAAAGGCAAGCGGGCATCTCTGCGGAGGCGGCAGAGGAATATGTGCGGAATCTCAAGGAGCAGCATCGTTATCACCGCGATGTTTATTAGGAATCCTCGTCTATCCGCAAATCGAATATCATTGGAAGCAAGGATGTGGAATGAGGATATGCAGTTTGTACATTTCGCCAGGTCACAATTTTTTTGGCCATCACGAGCAGCCTCCGGGCGAGCATCCGCTGATAGAGCAAACGGCACTCCGCTGCGTGTCCGGTCGAGGGGTGGAGGGAGATCGATTCTTCGATTACAAGGACAACTACAAAGGGCAGATCACTTTTTTCTCCTCCGAGGTCTTTGAAGAACTCTGCCGTCATCTGGGCATCCGCGATAAATCTCCTGGCGCAACGCGGCGCAATGTAATCACCGCTGACGTGGATCTGAATAGTCTGATCGGTAATGAATTTGAAGTACAGGGCATTCGTTTCGCAGGAGTCGCGGAGTGCGCACCATGCTATTGGATGGACAGAGCCATAGCGCCGGGTGCGGAAGAGTTTCTCAAGGGACGCGGCGGTCTGCGGGCACGGATTCTAACGGATGGAATTCTTGTCGCCAATTTGTAAACAACAATTCACTTCCGTACATTGATTCCAATCGGAAGGGCTGAAATGAATCCACTCATCGATCCAAGCGGAAGACAGGTGGATTATCTGCGCATCTCTGTCACCGACCGATGCAACGAGCGCTGCCTCTATTGCCTGACCGAGAATCACGCTGGTTGGATGCCGCGCGCCGAGGTTCTGAACGACGCAGAATTGATTGCGATCGTGCAATCCGCGCTCTCGCTTGGCTTCACGCGCTTTCGCGTAACGGGTGGCGAGCCTCTGCTGCGCGCCGGAATTGTCGATCTGATAGGCAGGATCATTGCGCTGCCCGGAGTTGAAGCAGTGATGCTTACGACAAACGGGATTCTTCTTCCCGCGCTGGCCCGGCAACTTTACGATGTGGGCTTGCGCAGCATCAACATTAGTCTGGATGCACTCGACGCTGCGACCTATCGCACAATCACAGGCGGCGATGTCGAACCGGTTTTGCGCGGCATCGAACTCGTCAAAACGATCGGCTTTCCTTCAGTGAAACTGAACACGGTTTTGATGCGGGGAAAAAATGAAAGCGAGATTCTTCCCCTTTTGCAATACGCGGCCTTGCGGGATATTGCTATCAGACTGATCGAACTGATGCCGGTTAGCTCAACAGAGATGATGAAAGACACGATCTTTCTTCCTGTCTCCGAGGCACGCGAGACTTTGCGGAAGCAGGACACGCTGATCCCGCTTGATGATCATTTAGGATTTGGGCCTGCGAAGTACTATCGTCTATCCAGGTTGGGCGTGACAGTTGGCCTGATCGGCGCGATGAGTGATCTGCATTTCTGCGATCGTTGCAATAAAATGCGCTTGACCTCCGATGGCAAGCTGAGGCCGTGCCTGGGAAACCATCTGGAAACGGATCTGATGCCTGCATTGCGCCCCTCGATCAATCAACGCGCGCTGCAAAAACTTTTTCTTAGTACACTGGCTGAAAAGCCCAAAGAACATTCCTTCCGTCAAGCGTTTGTGCCGCTGCGCGGAATGACGGCGATTGGTGGATGAGATGCAAATCAAAGTTCTGGCCTTTGCTCAAGCGCGCCTCGCACTTGGTTTCAGCGAGCGCATGGTGGAATCGTCGCAGACAGAAACCCCGCGCGGCATTCTTTGCCGGATTGCGCCGGATTATCTTCCCGATAAATCCACACGCGTCGCTGTCAATCAGATATTTTCCGAATGGGATGCGCCGGTCGGTGTCGCTTTTGAATTGGCCATTCTCCCCATGGTGAGCGGCGGATGAAATGAATATCCATATTGAATTGACTCATCAACCAATTGCTCTTTCCCCAACACTCGGCGCGTGCTTGGAGGTTGGAGCGCAGCTTGACTTTCAGGGAATCGTCCGCGGAAGTGAGGATGGAAGCTCAATTGCCGGCCTGCATTACGAAGCACATGAACCCATGGCGCAATCCATGCTGAGAAAAATTGTCTCGGAACTTGCGGTGTTGCATCCATTTGAGGAGGTGTGGATCGCGCATCGATTGGATTTTGTTCCGGTCGGCGAGATTGCTTTGTTCGTACGGGTGCGCGCTCGGCATCGCAAGGCTGCTTTGCAGCTTGTTGATGAACTGATGGATCGCATCAAGCATGATGTACCGATTTGGAAGTCTGTTTAGGTGTAACGCGAATTGCACAAGGAAAGAGAATGAATTGAGATGAGTGACAACGCGCATTCGAATGAACAAGACCGCTACTCACGTCAGATTCGCTTTCGCGAGATAGGCGAAGCGGGGCAGCGTCGTCTTGCGCAGTCGCGAGTCGCCATTGTCGGCTGCGGCGCGCTAGGCAGTGTGCAGGCGGAGTTGCTGGCTCGCGCAGGCGTTGGCTTTTTGCGTCTTATCGATCGCGACTACGTTGAATGGAGCAACCTGCAGCGACAGGCACTGTATGACGAGAAAGATGCTGAGGCATCGCGCCCAAAGGCGGTGGCGGCCGCGGAACGGCTTACCTCCGTCAACTCAAGTATCGAGATTGAACCTGCCATCAGTGATCTTGCGCCGGATACCGCGGACGATTTGCTCGCGGATGTTCACCTAATCATGGACGGAACAGATAATTTCGAGACTCGATATTTGATCAACGATTTTGCGCTGCGCAATCACATTCCCTGGATCTACGGCGCTGCAGTGGGAAGTTATGGAATCAAGATGCCGGTTCTGCCTGGGAAAACCTGCTGTTTGCGTTGCATGATGCAAGAGCCGCCCGAGGGCGCGCAATTGAGCTGTGATACAGCGGGCGTTCTGGGGCCGGTCACTGCAACGATTGCCGCGCTGCAAGCCGCGGACGCTCTGATGATTCTTACCAACCATGCCGAACAAATTGCCAACAATGTCACCATCGTTGATCTTTGGAGTGGCGATATTCAACAAATACCGCAGTCCCCAGCACATCCCGATTGCCCAGCCTGTGGTCGCCGCGAGTTTTCATATCTCGCAGGAGCGAAGCGCACTCCTATCGCATTGTGCGGACGCAACGCAGTGCAGATATACGGTCACGAACGCATGATCGACCTGAAGGAACTCGCACAGCGAATCGAACCATTGGGTAGGGTCAAGGTCAGCGAGTTTGCTCTTCGCGCTCAAATCGAGAAATTCGACATCACGGTCTTTCCCGATGGACGCGCCATTCTGAAGGGCACAACAGATGTTGGGGTTGCCCGCGGCTTGTACGCGCGCTACATAGGAAATTAGTGAGATCATCACGGTCTTGCTGGCCGTGCAACTTGTCACAAAGAAGAAAGAATAGAGGGTCAGTCAGGACAAACGGAGAGTCAAAAAAACGATTGGTCATCTGAAAGAATGGACAGGAAGGGAATCAATGAGCGAGTTCACTCATCTCGATAGCCAAGGACTTCCCCGCATGGTGGATGTTAGCGGCAAACCGGAAACCCTTCGCGAGGCACAGGCGGAAGCTGTTCTGTGGGTTGGTCATGAAATCGTGAACGCCATTCGGGATGGGCGAACGCCCAAGGGAAATATCTTTGAGACGGCGCGCATCGCCGGAGTCATGGGCGCAAAACGCACCTGCGATCTGATCCCTCTTTGCCACCAATTGAATCTCACGCACGCGTCGGTGGATATGAAGTTGCTCGAAGACCGCATCGTGATTCGCGCCTGCACCCGCACACGCGGATCGACGGGAGTTGAAATGGAGGCATTGACAGCCGCGTCGATTGCCGGTTTGACTCTGTACGATATGTTGAAGGCTCTTTCCAAAGAGATGCACATGGAAGGTGTCCGAGTTGTGGCGAAGTCCGGCGGGCGCAGCGGTGACTATCCGAAGAAGAATGCACAGGATTTTATCCGGGCCGCCGTGGTTACCATCTCGGATCGTTGTGCATCTGGTATCACCCACGACACAGCCGGACCCGCGGTTGCCGCACTGCTGAACCAAGCACTTGGTGCTCGGATCGTGCGAACATGCATCGTTCCCGATGAGGCTTCGCAGATTTCTGCTGTGTTGATCGAGATCTGTGAGGCGCATATTGACCTGCTGTTGACCGTCGGCGGTACAGGCATCTCCCCCCGCGATGTAACTCCTGAAGCCACCCGCACAGTGATCGATCGAGAACTGCCTGGATTAGCCGAAGCGATGCGCTCCGCATCGGCTCTGTTGACTCCGAATGCGCTCATTTCCCGTGCTATCGCCGGCATTCGCGGTAGTACCCTGATTCTGAATTTACCAGGAAGCCTGAAAGGAGCGACCGAGAATCTGAGCGCTGTGCTACCCGCCCTTCCTCACGCATTGAGTATCTTGCGCAACGAAGCTGCACATACAGAGAATGACGAAGGACGGTTGATCTCTTCCGCCTCTGCACCAGGTTTGGCGGTTGAGCAGAATCCTTCGGAAAATACGCAATGAAGTAGAGACTGCTACTTGATCTCTGTCATCTCATTATCATTTTCATCAAGTTGATCGCGTCCTCATCCTTCTGTTGAATTCCGTCATGCGCCTGTGACCAAAGTCATTGTTCGCTCTTTGTCCCTGCGCTACTCTTCCACTCAGATGGGAAGAGATACGATGGACACTCAAGTAGTTGACAGTAACACCTTGCACGGCAGAACCAAGAAGATCAATCGCCGCATTGTGCCAGACCGCTCACAACGCATCCGCCATTGGATGCAGGGTCTGTTTATAGCATTGAACGGCTGGATCGGCGTACAATTCTTCCTCTGGGTTCGCTATTATGAACGCGGAGGAAACACTCTCTACGTTCCGCGACCTGCCGGTGTCGAAGGCTGGCTACCCATTGCCGGCCTGATGAACTCCAAGTATTTCCTGCTCACCGGGCGCGTTCCGGCAATCCATCCGGCGGCCATGTTTTTGTTCATGGCTTTTCTGCTGATGAGCCTGCTGCTGAAGAAGGCATTCTGCGCGTGGCTCTGCCCGGTGGGAACGTTTTCGGAGCTTCTATGGAAGCTGGGCCGCAAAATCTTCGGGCGCAATCTGCGGATGCCTCGTTGGGCCGACATTCCACTGCGCGGGCTGAAATACTTGTTGCTCGGATTCTTTGTCTTCGTCATCGGCGCGATGTCCGCCGAAGCGCTGGAGAGTTTCATGGTCACGCCCTACGGCCTGGTCGCAGACGTGAAGATGCTGAATTTTTTTCGCGAGATGGGTCTGACGGCGGCGATTGTCCTTGCTTTGCTTGTTCTCGGCTCGATGCTGGTCCAGAACTTCTGGTGCCGATACCTCTGTCCATACGGCGCGCTGATGGGCTTGGTCTCGCTACTGAGTCCGGTAAAAATTCGCCGCGACGCCGAGGCTTGTATTGATTGCGGGCGGTGCGCTCGGGTCTGTCCGGCCGGTCTGCCGGTAGATCGCCTCGTGCAGATCCGTTCAGCGGAGTGCACTGCCTGCCTGGCATGCGTCTCGGCTTGCCCACAGCGAGATGCATTGCAGTTCGCATTTGCGCCGAGAGGTGCCGCGGCACCCGTCGAACGCTCGTTCCGTCGCACCCTCGGACCTTTGGCCGTTGCGGGCATTCTCGCATACATCTTCTTCGGGCTGATACTCCTTGCGCGAGCCACGAGCCATTGGCAGACGAACATTCCCCGCGCCGTCTATACAAACCTGGTACCACATGCCAACGAATTGTCCCATCCTGGCATGTAAAAGGGTTCCGCACGAAGAGACCTTCACTCACTCTAAACGATCCGGCTAGCGAAAGACTAATCTTCAATTGCACGCAGAGGCGGGGCGAAACCTGAGTTTCGTTCCGCCTCTACAAGCCTACTTCTGCGCAGACTAAATTCCCGGCCGATGGTTGCGAGTGTCTCTGCGTCCAATGTTTGTGCTGCATAAGGGAACACGAGTCCGCCAATTACCTCGTCGCTGAACTCCGCCGTCTTACCCTTGGCTTTCAGCCGCCGGAATAGGCACGCGCCATCGAAATGGAAGCTGAACTCAACAGCCCGGGGTAGAAATGGCCGCTGCTCAATGAGCACAATTTGTTTCTTCTTCGGGATGTGCCCAGGCGTAAGCCGCACCCAGCCAGGACTTGCCGGTTGCCGCTTCCGGAAGATGCGGAAGCAAAGCCCACAGTCCGATCAGCGCCAATCCCACAAGATTCGGAAATAATAGCGGAGCCATGGGCGGCGCTCCATTCACCAATTTGTCGAAGATGTTGTGGCCCGGCTCAACAAGGTTCGCGCGCATATGGAACCAGAACCCCAACACGCCCACAAACGCCTGTGCGCACATCACCAGCAAACAGAGATCGAGAAAGCGGCGCGTGACGTTGACGATGACCGGAACGATGAGAAAGCCTGTGGCGAATGCAGATGAGATAACAGGAATCCATTCGGTTTTTGCGAAGAATCCATTCGATGCATGATCCGTCAGCGAGAGTACAAAGTTCCCGAAGAATCCGCCCAGCGCTAGCAATGTTACCCATCGCGCCCATTCCACGCTGCGCGCAGCAACCATGCGATTCATCAGCAGCAGGAATCCGAGTCCGGTATAAGCCAAAGGTGCTGCAAAAGGCGCCGCGTAGGTAAGGCTCTTCAGTGTTTTGTCTAGAAAAAAACGGCTCTCCAGATGGTAAAGAACTCCTCCGAGTCCGACCAGCACCGAGAGCCAACCGATCAGATAGCCCATATCCCGCCACGCCGCTTGCAGCTTCCAGATCCAACGCAACACGATCGCACAGCCAAGAACCACCGTCGCGCCAATCGAGAAGTACAACGGAATGTACTCCGCGGCTTTGCGGAAATGATTGACCGAGTGCGCAATGTAAATGTCTGCCGCGAGGATCGCAAGATTTGCAGTGACAAACAACTCCACCCAAAGCTGCGGATCGTGCGCCCAGTGCAAACGTGAATCAGTGACGAGCCGCTGCAGGCGAGAGAGCATTTTATTTATGCGCATGTTCTCTCCGCAATTCGTCGGCGTCGTGTTGCAACTCGACGGTCTTCGCGAGCAGCTCAAAGTTTCCGTGCCACTGCACAAAATCCGCGCCACCCATGAAGGCGCCATGTTTGCTGGTGCGTCCGTCATAGTGCCATAGATTGAAGTACGTAAAGTCGATGGGATGCGTGAAGGGCGGTCCGGTCAGCGTGCCGTCCTTGTGCAGGCCGTCCATGATGTCTTTGGCCGCGAGAACCTTTTCGTTCGTGCTTCCAACCACCTCTTCCGCCCGCGCATAAACACGGTCAATCGCAGCCTGTGTGTGGCACTGCGTGCAGACTTGCTTCATGTTGATTTGCGCCTGAAGATAGTTAGGCCGATGAGTGCTTACAGCATCGGCAAGGTACCAACTGAGCCGATCGGATGGATTGTGCGTGACCTTGAGTCCGTTGATGCCGCTCATATGGCAGGTGGCGCAGGTAGGCACAAACATATCGCGCGTCGTCAGTGTGCGCGGATCGGCATCGAGCTTGAGCAGGTTGCGCTGTGCGGCGAACATCACGCCGTGCTTGGACTCGTTGTAGATCTCCATCTGCGAGTGATCGGGACCCATGTGGCACTGGCCGCAGGTGGTGGGCAATCGAGCAAGTGCGACGGAGCTTGTGTGTCGCGAATGACATTCGGTGCAACTGCCGATCGTGCCGTCGTCGTTGGGTTTGCCGATCGCGTGACACTGTTCGCAGCCGGAGGTAATGGCGGGGTGACCTTCGGGCAAAGTGAGCGGATTGGGCGGACGCTTGGTGCCTCCGGGCTGGAACTGTTCGCTGAAGGCGACTTGCTCGGTACTCAAACCCTGCTCGCCATGCACTGCGGCCCAACTGGGAGCGGCGTGGCGGCTGCGCAAAAACTCTTGGTATACGCCCTCATGGCAGGAGCGGCAATTGCCCGCTGTGAGATGGGCGCTGATCACGAAGCCGTGATGATCAACCTTCTGCTGATTTGGAGCCGGCTGGTGGCAGTCCAGGCAATTCACGCCCTTCTTCGCATGAGCAGACATCTCGTATTCATGCACCACGGAGTACTGAAGGCGCGCATGACACTCCGCGCACTTGCCCGATGCCCGCACGAAGTCGGCAGTCGGCTGTTCGGTTTCGATCTTGGGCCGCGCGCGGTTGACGAGAAAAGCCGACAAGATCAGTGCGAAGGCAATGACAACGGCCAGAAAGACGGATCGAAACGACATAGATTCACCCCCGTAGAATGTGGGTTTGAGATCCGCATTGGAGAGCAGTCTTCCACTCCTGATGCGAACAATGCTACTGTAGCAGGCCTGCTTGCTGATTTACATCCACCGGGTAGTACCGCCTGTGGGTTGTCCCAGTGCCAAGCTCGATCTCCAATATTAAAAGTCAATTCATCGGCTTTCTGTGACTAAAGTCCCTGCATAGCATTTGCCGGCGGCGTACATTGACAAATAGAAAAATACAAAGGAGCTGAATCTCTCGATGCACTGCGAGTGATTTGGTCGGCGGCAGTTCGACGAGTTGATTGCGGTCGAATCTCGCTGCGGTCAGATTTGAAAGGATATGCTTCGTTCCGACTCGCGCATGACGGCTCGCCGCCGTCCGCCCAGCAACTCCTGCGTGCTGATGCTGCCGCATACTCGCCCGCTCTCGCGATCCACCACCGGCATGCTCATGACTCCTGTGGTCGCCATTTCTTCGGCGACAGCCCGGCAGGTTTCATCCGTATACGCAAAGACTTCAGGCAGTCGCGCGGAAGTTTCGGTCTCGGCTGATAACTCCGTCATCACCTCCATTACACTGACCATCTCCAGCGGATCGACGCCATATTCACGCGACAGATGATATCCGCGGCGACTCAGCTTCTCGGTCAGAATTGACCGCGGCATAACCAGCGAAGTCACCAGATAGGATGAGATACAGGCCAGCGTCAACGGCAGCAGCGCCGGCAGAGCATGGGTAAGTTCAATCGAAAAAAGAATCGCAGTCAGCGGCACACCCAACGCACCGGAGAGCATCGCGCCCATTCCCATCAACGCCCACAGCGCCTGTGTTTCGCCGGGCAACTGCGCTAACTGCGCGGCCGTTTCACCGATGGCCGCGCCAATCATCAACAAGGGCGCCAGCACACCGCCCGAGGTTCCCGAACTCAGTGAAAACGCCCACATCAGCGATTTAGCAATCAGCAACCCTAGCAACAGCGAAACCGGAGCGTTGCCGCGAAGCAGTTCCGCGATGTTATCGTAGCCAACGCTCAATCCGCGTGGAAAGAAAATGCCGCCAATGCCGATTCCGATGCCGCCTATCGCCGGCCACCACATCCAATGCAATTTCAATCGACCGCAAAGGTCTTCGAATCCATCCTCGAAGCCATACATCAATCGGCTGAGTCCTGCCGAAGCAATGCCGGCGAGCATTCCCAGAGGAGCGGCCACTAGCATTGATCTCGTCAAGTGAAGATCCGTGTGCAGTTCGACAGGGAAGAGCGGTCCCGCGCCGAGCCAGCCAATGCGCAACACGCCTGCCATCACACTGGCTGCTGCAACCGGAATCAGCGAACGCGGACGCCACTCGAAGAGCAGCAACTCGACCGCCAGCAAGATCGCAGCCATGGGCGCCGCAAAGGTTGCCGACATGCCGGCAGCCGCGCCTGCCACCAGCAGCGTCGTCCGTTCCGCATCCGTCAGCTTGAGCCACTGTGCGACCAATGAGCCGAAGGCCCCACCGGTCATGATGATCGGACCTTCGGCGCCGAACGGCCCACCCGAACCAATTGCAATCGCCGCGGAAAGCGGCTTGAGCACGGCAACCTTGGGGTCAACCCGCGCGCCGCGCAGCAAGATCGCCTCAATCGCTTCGGGAATTCCATGCCCGCGAATCTTGTCCGATCCGTAGTGAGCAATGAAGCCGACAATCAGTCCGCCAGCCACCGGAACAAGCGGCATAATCCAGGGCGACAGCGTCGATCCTGCCGGTCCAACCATCGCCAAGCTCAGCCGATGATAGTAGAAAATATTGGTCGCGAGTGCAATGGCTCGCAACAGAAACACGGCCAAAGCCGCCGCACCTGCGCCGATCATGAGCGCCACGCCGGTCAGCATCCATACCCGGCGATCAACGGTAAAGTCGCGCAATGCGGATGGACGTGACCTCATTGCGCCTCGATCCGCGCCGGCGATTGCGAATACGCGCGAATGTGCTTCAACGACTTTGCCAGTCGCGGCGCCAACTCGTTCAACTCACAAGCATGATCGGCGGCGAGTTTGCCAAGCAGCAGTTTGCCTTTGCGCGTAAGCCGCAAGATCGCCCGGCGCTTGTCGGCTTCATCCACGGTTCGCGCGAGCAGGCCTTCGCGCTCGCTGCGATTGACAAGTTCGACTGCGCTGTTGTGCTTCAGGCCAAGCCGTTCAGCCGCATAGGCAATCGTCACGGCTGTCGCTTGGGGCGCACCGGCAACCTGCAATAATAGCTGGTGCTGCCGGGGCTGTAACCCTGCTTTGAGCGCCGCGGTTTCGCTGAAATGCAGGAAACAGCGCAGTTCATAGCGAAATTCAGCCAGAGTTTTCAACAGCAGTTCAGGTTCGCCGGGGGAGCTTCGGATTCCCATATATACATCGTGACACGATATATTTATTTGTGCAAGCTCCGCAACCGGTCACTCTCGCTTACTCGTGTGAAATGTAAAATCTTGCGGAGAGGAATCACTCCCCGTTTCACTGCGCCCGTCCGGCACTGGAGCGTTTCGATGATCGCAGAATTGATCTATCGCCTGCACTTTGCCTTCACCATCACCTTCCACTATCTCTTTTCTTAACTCACCATGGGGCTCGCGATATTGATTGCAGCGCTCAAGTCGGCGGCGCTCAGAACCGGCAGCGAGCAATGGTGCTCGAAGGTTGGAAGGCTCCGGTTAAAGAATGAAGGCTGAAAGGGAGGAATCTGAGGGGTCTTGAAGTCGTTCGGCGTAGGTCGGCGAAGCTGGAAGAGGAGGTTGCCGCAAGTGCTTGATTCTATGGTGGACGCGGTAGGAATCGAACCTACAACCTGTCGGTTAAGAGCCGAATGCTCTGCCAGTTGAGCTACGCGTCCATGGGGTTGGTGCAACCCTGGCGCACTCTTGCCGCCAAGGCTTGAAC
>Ga0181520_10003495_pt1 | contig 27501 bp, 20 predicted proteins | sample PEATcosm2014_Bin_29_FD_132451 | JGI IMG/M metagenome (GOLD analysis project Ga0181520, IMG submission 132451) | Peatland microbial communities from MTU Mesocosm Facility, Houghton, MI, USA - PEATcosm2014_Bin02_30_metaG | ecosystem: Environmental > Terrestrial > Soil > Wetlands > Peat | place...
ACGAACGGTTCCAAGATTTTGGAACAATGATTTGATAGTGCCTTGCGTCGCCGGATTCACATTCGTCAGCGTCGTGCCGTCGGCATGAAAGTTCGGCTCGCGCGTATAGACCGTCACGTCCTCAAACAAACCGGTGTCCAACTGGCCGTTGCTGTTCAAATCTTTTTCGTTCGCGTCCAGCACGCCGTTGCGGTTCAAGTCCTCGCCGACCAGCATGTCCTCCGTCGCGCCATAGACGAGCCTCAGCTCGTCCACGGTCTCGAACGGCGCGTTTTTGGGATAATAGCCGAGCGTCGAGTAATCCAAGGACACGGTGCCATTCGTGCCGCGCCAGTCCATGATGGCCTGCGCGAAATCCATCGTCATGTTCGGCAGATACGAAAGCACATTCGTGTTGGCGTTGTTCAAATTCAACTTCGAGCCTTCGTCAACCAAGCCGAACGCCGGATCGGTGGGAATTTGGCCGGTCGCGTCCTGGCTGGTGGTGTCGCGGCCAATGAGCCAGAATTTCGCGTCGCCGATGGGCACGGCTTCGCAGGAGAACTCCGTGGGATCCGGCACCGCGCCGTTCGTCGCGTAATTGAAGAGGACATAGCTGACGTAACGCGCCGCGCCTTCGATGGCCTGATCGGCGGCAAGGCCGCTGACGCGGTTGTCCGACGCGCGCAGTTCATACGTCATCGAATTGGCGAAATACAGCGCGATGCTCACCAGCCCGATGCAAACCCACAGCACAATGATGAGCACCGATGCGCCTTCGCGGCGCTCCGGCGACACCAGCGCCTTTTGGCGCCGTTCATCAAGTGGCAAATTGGGATTGCGCAAATTCATTTCAATCACTGGGTGGTCGCGGTCAGAACCATGTTTGTGCGTATCTGCACATCAATCGGCACGATCACTTCAACCGGCTGCGAGTTGTTGTTATTGTTATTGTTGTTGTTGTTGCCCGACATTTGGATGTCCACGCGGACGGCGAGCGGCAGATTTGTGTTCACCGAGGTCGGGCTGGTCGTGTCCCAGGTGTCCTGCCATTGCGAGCCGTCGAAGCAGGTGAATTTGACATCCTCGACGCCGCTCAACATGAACTGGTCTTCCACATCCGGCGTCGTCAGGGTCAAAAGGTTCCTGACAACGCTTCGGATCAAATCCTTGCCCACGGCGTTGCGGTCGGTCGGCTGTCTCAATTCGTAAGTCACGCGCTGGATGTCGGCCCACGGCGTGTTGGCGTTCAACGCGCCGGTCGCGGTGAACATTTCAATCGCCGCCGTTTCCGGCACGCCGGCGCTGCTCACGTCGCCGACCCGGAAACCGCCGGACAAAACCTTGGTCGTGCCGTTGGTCGGCGTCACGATGCATTGCAAATCGCGGCGTATCGTCGTCACCGTCTGGTCCAGCGGCGTGGCTGCGTCCACGGTGTCCGCCGTCACGTCACGCAGGCGCAGCGCGGTGAACAGCACCGCGTTGACGGCGATCAGCACAATGGCGGCAACGCCGATTGCCAGGACCATTTCAATCAGCGTGAACGCGTGCATGTTGTTCATTTTGATTTTCACTATCGCGAACCCATTGTTGTCGCCGGCTGCGCTTGCTGCATTTGCTGCGTCTGCGAATTCGCCAGCGTGCTCAATGTCACCGAGTAATCCTTGCCCTGCGCCAGAAAATCCACTTTTGCCGTCAGCATCAGCATCGAGTCTTGCATCGTGTTCTGCACCGGGCTTTGCATCGAGCCTTGCGTCGAGCTTTGCGTTGAATCCTGCGGCCAGTTCTGGGTTGTCAGCGTCCAGTTGAAATCCAGCGGGCCTTCCGAAATCGTGCCGCTTTGCGCGCCGTTGCTCCAGTTCGTCGTGACGAGGCTCTCGTTCAAAATCCGGTCGGCGATGCGCGCCGCAGAGCCCTTCCGCGCCGCCACCTCGCCCGCGAGGCTGGAAACATGCAGCGCCTCGACCGCCACCGGAACGACGATGGCCAGAAACAGCATCGCCGCCAGCACCTCGGCCAGCGTGAACGCGGCGCGATTTTTAATTTTTGCTGTCGCTAACTTCATAACCCGTGTGGCTTGGCGACTCGATCAGCCAGCGTGAAACGCCCGCGGAATCGGTCAACTGCAAAGTCTGTGGACTCTCCTCGTCCACCGTGCCGTCCGCCAAAAAATGGATGGCCGGCAGATTGTTGAACGTCGTCGGGGCGCTCAAACCGGAATTCGACACCGAGATTTGCAATGTCCCGTCCACCGTCAAACTTTCCGCCTTCGGATCGCCGTTCTGGCCGCTCGTTTCCGCCGCGAGTCCGTAAACGCCGTTTTTTTCGTCCACCCACAGCATCATCGGCATGCCTTCGGAAACCGCGCGGCTCTGGCCGGCATGCATCAGCGCAAACAGCCGCCGCGCCTCGGAATCCAGCGCGCGGCCGCGGATGAAATTCGCCATCGCCGGCGCGGTCAGCGACGTGATGATGACCAGCAGCGCCAGAATGAGAACCAGCTCGATGAGCGTGAAGGCGCGCTTTTGGAGTGCGGCGGGAAGCGAAGCGCCACGCCGCTTTTGGAGGCGGCATAACCCTGCGAAAAGCGGTGTCGCCGCTTTGCTCTGCCACCGCAGTCCAAATTGTTCCATTCGCACATTCATTCCGGCATCAATTATTTCACCCAACTGACAATGTTATCGTCGTCTCCTTCCTTGCCGCTGGGGCCAGTCGAAATCAAATCGTAGCCGGTGGGATTATGTTTGCCGGGATAATAATAGATGTAAGGATTGCCCCACGGGTCTATTGGAAGTGTCGGCGGATCAAAATAGGGGCCGTGCCAGTTCCGGGCGTTGCTCGGCTGCTGGATCAAGTCCTGCAGGCTCTTGGGATAAAAACCGTTGTCCACCTCATAAGAATCAAGCGCGGTTTTGATGCCTCCTTGAATATCGGCGTAAGCCGCCTTGACGCGCGCCTCTTCGCCTTTTCCCGCGATTTTTGGGATCACCAGCGCCGCGAGGATGCCGATGATGGTGACAACCAGCATCAATTCGACGAGCGTGAACGCGCGGTGAATCTTCCGGGTTTCGGATTTTGGATTTCGAATTTGAATTTTCATAATTTGTCAGGTGTTGAATTTTATTTGATGTATTCACTCATGGAAAGGATTGGCAGCAACATGCCGATGAAAATGGTGCCGATGAACGCGGCGATCAAAAACAGCATCACCGGCTCGGCCAGCGCCACGGCGGTCTTGAGGTTGCGGTCCAGGTCCGCCTCGGTGACAACGGCGATGCGCACCAGCTCGGCGTCGAGCTTGCCGCTTTCTTCCGCGACGGAAATCATTTCCAGCGTCGAGCCTGAAAAGAGCATCTTGCAATCCGCGAGGCTCTGGCCGAGCCGCCCGCCCTGCTGCACGCGCTCGATGGATTGCGCGACGGCATCCACGAGAATCTGGTTGCCGATGGAGCGGCGCGAAACATTCAGGCCTTGCACCAGCGGCACGCCCGCGCCAATCAATGTGCCCAGCATCCGGCAGAAGCGCGCCATGGCAAACTGCGCGTTGAGCGGGCCGACCAGCGGCGCCTTCAAAACCAGCCCCTCCCACACGCGCCTGCCTTTTTCAGAAGTGAACCAGGTGCGCAACAGAAATCCGATGGCCACAACACCCAGCGCGACAAGTAATCCGTAGGAGCGCACAACATGGCTGGCGCCGATGATGAGTTGCGTGATCAACGGCAGCGAACCGTGGAGGCTCACAAACACCTTCTGGAACTTCGGAATGAAAAATATCAGCAGCACTGTCAGCACCACCATCGCGAGGCAGAATAGGATGCATGGATAAATCATCGCGGTGATGACTTTCGATTTCAGCTCCTTTTCGCGCGATTGGAATTCCGCGATCTGCGCCAGCACCACGTCGAGGAACCCGCCCGCCTCGCCCGCCTCGACCATCGCGACATAGACGCGCGGAAAGGTTTCCGGCGATTTCGCCATCGCGTCGGCCAGCGACATGCCGTCCACGACAAGGTCGTGGACTTCCTTCCATTTGACCTGCGCCGCCAGCGACGAGGCTTCCTTGTGCAGGATCACCAGCGCGCGGCTCAACGGCACGCCCGCCGCAAGCAGGGATGACAGCAGCCGCGTGAAATTTTCCAGATCCTTCGCCGAAACCTTGTGCCCCCCGATTTTGAAGGACATTTTCCCCAGGCCTTCCAGTCCGGCGGGCAGGGCCGCGCCGGTTTTGGAACCCGCGCCGCCTTTTGCGCCGGCTTTTTCCGTGAGGTTGACAGGACGCAGGCCGAGCGACTCCATTTGCCGGAGCGCATCGGGCCGGCCCGGGGCGTCAAGCTGTCCCTCGGCGATTTTGCCGTCAGTTTTCAGACCTTTGTATTGAAACGTGGGCATTTGAAATCAGGTTCAGCGGGCCACCGCAATGTTCGCGGCGGATGGTCCCGCTAGATTTTTTGTCGCGCTCTCGACTTCTTTCGCCGTCGTGACGCTCAAAACTTCCTCGACGGTGGTGACACCGGCGGCGACCAGCCGCCAGCCATCCTCGGCAAGCGTGCGCATTCCACCTTTGCGCGCGGCGGCGCTGATCTGGTCGGTCGAGGCGTTTTCCAAAATCAACCGGCGGATTTCCTCGTCGGTGTCCATCCACTCGAAAATCGCGTGCCGGCCAAAGAATCCGGTGTTGCGGCACTCGCGGCAGCCGACGGATTTGTAAATGGTTTTGTCCGCCGGAATGCCAAGCTTGGCCTTGAATGCCTGCGCGGTCTGTGAATTGTCCGCCTGTTTGCAATGCGGACACAGCACGCGGACGAGCCGTTGCGCGAGCACGGCCTCGAGTGACGAGGCGACGAGATACGGTTCGACGCCCATGTCCACAAGCCGCGTGAGCGCGCCGGGCGCGTCATTCGTGTGCAGCGTGGAAAAAACCAAATGGCCGGTAAGCGACGCCTGCACCGCGATCTGCGCGGTCTCGGTATCGCGGATTTCACCGATGAGAACCACGTCCGGGTCGTGGCGCAAAATCGAACGCAAACCGCGCGCGAAGGTCAGGCCGGACTTTTCGTTGACCTGGATTTGGTTGACGCCTTTGAGCTGGTATTCCACCGGGTCTTCCACCGTGATGATTTTGCGGATGGCGTCGTTGATTTCGTTGAGCGCAGTGTAAAGCGTGGAAGTTTTGCCGGAGCCGGTCGGGCCGGTAACGAGAATAATTCCGTGCGGCAAACTGAGCACGTGCCGGAAATGCTCATACTCGCGCGTGTTCATCCCGATTTCGCCGAGGCCGCGCAGCGTGGAATTTTGCCGGAGCAGGCGCATGACGACCGCCTCGCCGTGCAACATCGGAATCACCGAGACGCGGATGTCCACATCGGCGTCATCGAGGCGAATCTTGATGCGTCCGTCCTGCGGCAGGCGTTTTTCAGCGATGTTGAGATGGCTCAAAATCTTGACGCGCGAAACGATGGCCGGCTGGAAGCGTTTCAATTGCGCCGGAACGGGAATTTCCTGCAAATCGCCGTCAATTCGGTAGCGGATGCGGAATTCGTCCTCGAACGGTTCGAGATGGATGTCCGACGCGCGCAGTTCGATGGCGTCCTTCAAAACCTGGTTGACAAAGCGGATGATTGAGGCCTCGTCCTCGGCGGCATCATCCAAATTCGTGTCCTCGGCGTTTTCGTCCACGACCTGGAAACCTTTTTCCTCGTCGAGCGTGTCAATGGTGTCCGCGCCGACGCCGAGGCGTTTTTTGATTTCGCGCTGGATGGATTCGCTGGAGGCGAGGATGGGCTTGAGATTCAAGCCGGTCATGGTTTTCAGGGCGTCGAGACCCTGCGTGGCGAAGAGCCGGCTGGTGGCGACTTCGACCGTGCCGTTGTTGCGCTGGAGCGGAAGGAGTTCTTCCTTCAGCAAAATGCGCGCGGGAAAAAGGGAGAGAAGCTGACGATCCGGTTCAACGTCATCCAGCGTCGTGAACGCCAGGCCGTATTCCTGGGCCAGCCAGCGCAACACGTCCTCCTCGCTTTGCGCGGGAGGCTTCGCGGCGGCCAGAACCTTGGCGTCAATCGAAGACAGTTGCTTGGCGGCAACCATGCGGTCAAGCAACTGCTTCAACGGAGAATCGTGGACGACGGATTCAATCATAAAGTAAACGTCAGCTTCTCCATTGTGAACTACATCAGTCGAGCAATCCCGACAAAGTCGCCTCGGCCTCCTGTGTGACCGTGAGCACTTTGCGAAGGTCGGACTCCGCCGCGATCAGTTTGGCCTGCTTGGCTTTTTGCGAGTTCTGATATTTTGCCAGCAGGTCCTTTATCTGGCTGGCGGGTGCGCCAGAATCAACGGCCTGTTGCAAGGCATCCCTATCCGGATTGGCCTGGGCGGCACCAGCGGCTCCGCCGCCAGGACCACCAGCGCCACCGCCACCGCGTCCACCGCGTCCGCCGAATCCGCCGCGTCCACCCGTCCCCAAGGCTGTGCGCGCGTCCAAAACTTTCTGGATGAGCGGTTGGATTGCGGTCCATTCATCGTTGTTGGTGATGCCGAGAGCAGTCTGATAACGCTGCATCATGCGCTGCTGCATTTGCGCCGGATCAAAATTGCCACCGTTACCACCCCCGAATCCGCCGCCACCGCCGCCGCCGCGACCGCCGCGACCGCCGCCGCCACCACCACCACCGCCACCACCGAATCCGCCGCCGCCGCCGGCCTGGGCGAAGATGGTGCTAGCGCTCAACAGCAGAGCAGCTGCCACCCCGCACATGGTTAATAGATTTTTTACTTTCATCGTTTATTCCTCTCTTGGTTGGATTGTTAATGTTCTTCGTCGCAGGACAACATATTATGTATGATGCTGTCCATTGGTTGCGTGGCATTTCAAGCAGGGAACGTGCCATCATGAAAAAGCAATGTTTTTTCGGCGGAATGACAATGCCTGCTGCGCAATTGATGCTCGCCCCTCCATCCGTGCTGCGCAGATTTTGCGCGAGTCATTCCATTACGGAATTATCCCCTTCGCATAAGTAAATGCGGGATTGACGATTTTCTGCATTTGGCGGATGATTCGAGCCGATGCAAGAAACACCAACACCAACGCCGCCGAATAGGCAACCTGATTTTGGAAAGTTTCAGTGGGTTTTGGGAATCGTGCTCGGATGTTTGTTCACCCTCTTCCTTTCAAACGGAGGCGATGTGAATTGGATTATTTCCATCGCCATTTACTTTGGCCTTCTAATTTTGGCAATTTGGTCGTTTCTGTCTCACGCAGCACCACACCGTGGAGTAAATTATCGCCTTTTTGGGGTTTTAATTTACATTATTCTACTTAGTGGTATGGGTTATTATGGAACCAAGCACCAATATATTAGAGATCATCCTAAAACACCATCACCTCCACAAATAATGCTGGATACAATGAATGGGTATCCATTCGGCACGCAGCCAGAACCAAGCTTACGGTGGAACACTCTATTGGTGAGAAATACATCCGATATTGATATTTATGATTTTTCAAGCCGGATACAGTTGCCGGAGGCGATTATTGAAACCGGGCCAATTGATAAAACCGTTGGCATCAATGCCGAATGGAGGCCATTTGTTGTCAATCCAATAGTCTCGGCAGGAACCGTCTCTCGCGATAGCAATGGAGGTGTTTCATTCGGCGGCCATTCGGTGCTATTAACCCCAATACCAATGGACGGATTTTCTGGAGAAATGCAACACGGAAAAATGGTTCAAATGGAAGGTGAAGAAACTGGCGGAGGAAACGCCACGGGAATATGGGATTTGTCTGTTGATAAATTGCCACCAAACGGATACGCAGCCGTCACGTTTATTACATCAAACACGCAAACCAATTACAACAACTTTGCCGGGGGCGGAATCCCGAATCCGCACAGGGCTACAAACGAGTTGAGATATTATCTCGATGGAGAATACTATTTTAGAATAAATAATCAACCGAATAGCCGGTTCTTTATTGTTCCAATAATTTTTGATCGCGATAAAAGGTCAATTTCACTGTCAGCACTGCAAACAAATGTTGGAAACTTCACCTTAGTAAAATTACAATTCCATTAGGTTATGCACCTCAAAGAAGCCATAGCGAAAAACAAACTAAAGGAGTTCGCCGCCGAGCACGGGAAGAAATATCCACGCGCCAGCAAACGACATTTTGAAGCCCTTATCAATGTTGCGGCTTTGGGAATTGCGAAAGCAACTCCGGCAACATTTCGGAAGCGTTCTCGCGCCGATTAAACCGATACTCAAATTCTTTGGCGTATTTATGAAGATGCTTTTTGGAAACGTGAATGTGGGTGGAGCGGATGCTTCCCTTCAAGTGTTTCCAGAAATTTTCCAGTCCGTTGACGTGCGTATTGCCCACAACGTATTCCTTCGCGCCGTGGTAGACCGTCTTGTGATTGAATCCGGCCTTGTTCAATCCATTATAGGAGCGCAATTCGTCAGAGTGAACTGTCGAGCCGTCCAAGACATTTTCCTCAATAATCGGCTGCAAAGTTTTCTTGGCAACGTTTGGGACAACTTTCGTCATCACCTGCCCCTTGCGTTGCATCATACCAAACACAATCGTCTTGTTTGCCGCGCCGCGCCCGCGAACTCCGGGGCGTTGACCGCCGATGTAGGTTTCGTCAACCTCAACGTCACCAAACAGCGGCCATTCATCGTCAACTTGCGCCATGTGCTTGCGAATCAAATCCGCCATGCGCCATGCCGTCTTGTAAGTCACACCAAGCTGACGCTCCAATTCCTTTGCCGGAACTCCATGCCGCGAAGTGGTGAACAGATAAAATGCGTAAAACCACAACCGCAAATGTGTCCGGCTGTCCTCAAACAAAGTTCCGGCTGTCGGGTGGATATGATGCCCGCACCATTGGCAGGCGTAGGCGCGTTCAGCCTTGAACCGAAACCAGTTGGATTTCTTGGCGCACTTTGGGCAGACATGGCCTTGACCAAACCGGACATTAAACAGGTGTTCCAAGCACGCTTCGTCAGTCGGATAACGGTCAAGAAATTCTTGAATCGTTATGCTCGCTTTTTCTTTGTTCGTTTTCATTACCCAAAACATACACCAAATCACTACTTATGTCAAGGGGATAATTCCGTTCCATTATTGCCGCGTTTGGCGGCTTGCGGAAAGTTCCGGGCTTTGCCGGACAACTGCCGGACGGCTTCGACTGCGACCGGTTCATTGATCCGTTGTGTGGAAGAAAATGATGTTGTTGCCCGACAAAAGTGACACGGTTGTTCCACCCAATCACCGGTCAGTCCTGTCCAAAAAAAATCAAAGAATTAGCAAAAACGGTTGAGACACTTTGGTTGCCGGTGGTTAGCTTATTGCCGTAAACTAAATCGGGTTGCGCCAGATTGCCGCCCGGAATTCACCAGCGGACCGGTCCAGCAATACGGGAACGGGGCGCCGTTGGGGAATTGGGGCTGCTCAAGTTCAGTCTCGCGGCAAAGACGCAACTCGGAGTTTGACGGCGGGGACGTGCTCACCGCCGGGCGAAATGGCATCACAACTGGTCGCCGGAAACGGTTTCCGCAAGGGAAACGACACCGGACAGGATGGCGATGATCTCAAGACGCAAACAGATCGAGACGGACAAAATCAAGAGGCTCTTTGAGCGCTCTACGCAAGGTCCATTTTCTGCGCATGGCGCGCGCAGTCGCATCACCATCCTTTTCACCTCCGGACGGGGTTTTGACCATGAACGAGCGTAATCTCGCCTTTTTATATTCACCGGAAATCGAGGCGTTAAGCTATCCGCCGGATTGTCCGTTCAAGACACAGCGCGCCGGCCTGGCGCTGCTGCGGTTGAAGTCGCTGGGCCTGCTCGGAGACGAAAACCGTTTTGAGTTCGAGCCGCGCCGCGCGTCCATCACGGAGTTGAAACAATTTCACACCGCGCATTACCTCGATGAAATGCAGCGCACAGCAGACGGCGATTTGACGGTGGACGGCTTGTGCATGGGCTTTGGCGGACCGGACACGCCGGTGTTCAAGAATATGTTTGAGTTCAGCGCCCGTGCGTGCGGCGCCGGACTCACAGCCGTCGATTTGTTGTTGCAAGGCAGGGCGGACATCGCGTTCAACCTGCTCGGCGGTTTTCATCATGCCTTCCCCGAACGCGCCGCCGGTTTTTGTTATCTCAACGACGTGGCCCTCGCCTGCCAGAAACTGTCGGACGCCGGCAAACGGGTTTTGTATCTGGACGTGGACGCGCATCACGGCGACGGCGTGCAGGCGGCGTTTTACAAGCGAAAGGACGTGATGACGATTTCGTTGCACGAGAACGGCAAGACGCTTTTCCCATGGGGCGGTTTTGAAGATGAAATCGGCGAAGACGCCGGACGCGGTTACAACGTCAACATTCCGCTGCCACGCGAGACTTACGATGAGGCGTTCCTGACCGCTTTTGATTCCGTCGCCATGCCGCTCGCAAACGCGTTTGCCCCCGATGTGCTCGTGCTGGAACTCGGTCTTGACATTCTGGCGGGTGATCCACTGACGCATTTGCGCATGACGAACAACGTCGTCGTCGAGATTGTCGAGCGGGTGTTGAAGTTGAACTGCCCGATGCTCGTCGCCGGGGGCGGCGGTTATCACGTCGAGAACACCGTGCGCGGCTGGGCGCTGGCGTGGCGCACGTTTTGCGGCGGGAACGACGAGTGCGATTTCGCCCTCGGCATGGGCGGCGTCATGCTCGCCAGCACGGAATGGGCGGGCGGACTGCGCGACCGCGTTCTGCCAGTCGCGGCGGAACAGCGTCGTGCCGTCGAACCGGAGTTGCGAGCCACGATTGAAAGTGTAATGAGTAATGTATTCCCGGTGCATGGCCTTGAGGGGCCTTCACTTGGGCGGGCGGCAAGTCCGGTCGGGTTGACCAAAACAAAGATCAAACAACAACAAGAAAGGAGCAAATCATGACCACACAAACTCAAACTGTTTCCACCAGTTCCCTGATGCAGGAGGGACGCACTTTCCCGCCCGCCGGGGAAGTCATCCGGCGCGCCTACATCAACAACGGGCAATACCAGAAAATGTATGAGCGTTCGATCAAGGACCCGGACGGGTTCTGGCTCGAACAGGCCAGCACGCTCGATTGGATTAGAAAACCGACAAAAGGCCGCAAATATGTCTGGGACACCGCCGCGAAAAAAGTCGAGCACACCTGGTTCGAAGACGGCCAGCTCAACGTGACGGTGAACTGTCTGGACCGCCATTTGAAAACCAAAACGCGCGACAAAATCGCCATCCTCTGGCAGGGCGAACCGGAAAACGACGTCGTCAAACTGACCTACGCGGAATTGCACCAGCAAGTCTGCAAGTTCGCCAACGTGCTGAAATCGTTCGGCATCAAAAAAGGCGACCGCGTCTCGATTTACCTGCCGATGATTCCCGAATTGCCCGTGGCCATGCTCGCCTGCGCGCGCATCGGCGCGATTCACTCGGTCGTGTTCGGCGGATTCAGCGCCGAGGCGCTGGCAGGGCGCATCAGCGACGCCGCTTGCAAACTGCTCATCACCTCCAACACCTCGCTCCGCGCCGGCAAAAGCATTCCATTGAAGACCATGGCCGATGAGGCGCTCAAGGCAACCTCCAGCATCGAGAAAGTCATCGTCGTCAAACGCAACGAAACACCGTGCGCCATGACACCAAACCGCGATGTCTGGTTTCACGATGTGATGGCCGGGGTCTCCGCGGATTGTCCGCCGACGGCAATGAACGCGGAGGATCCGCTGTTCATCCTTTACACGTCCGGTTCAACCGGCAAGCCGAAGGGCGTCGTCCATTGCACCGCCGGCTACCTGCTTCAGGCCAGCCTCACGCATAAATACATCTTCGACGTGCATGACGACGACATTTACTGGTGCACCGCCGACATCGGCTGGGTGACCGGGCACAGTTATATTTGCTACGGCCCGCTCTGCAACGGCGCAACCAGCCTCATGTTTGAAGGCGTGCCTACGTTCCCGGACGCCGGACGATTCTGGCAAATCGTGGAAAAATTCAAAGTCGCGATTTTCTACACCGCGCCGACGGCGATCCGCTCGCTCATCCGGCTGGGCGAGGAATGGCCGAACAAACACAACTTGAGCACGCTGCGCATCCTCGGCTCGGTCGGCGAACCGATCAACCCCGAGGCGTGGATGTGGTATCACCGTGTCATCGGCAAGGAGCGTTGCCCCATCGTGGACACCTGGTGGCAGACCGAGACTGGCGGCATTCTCATCACGCCGCTGCCCGGCGCGCACGTGCTCAAACCCGGCAGCGCCAGCCGGCCGTTCTTTGGCGTCGAGCCGGTCATCCTGCGCGACGACGGCAAGGAAGTCGGCGTGAATGAAGGCGGCAAACTGTGCATCAAGAAACCGTGGCCCGGCATGTTGCGCACAACTTGGGGCGACCACAATCGCTTCATCGAAACCTACTTCACGATGTATCCGAACATCTATTTCACCGGCGACGGCTGCCGCCTCGACGACGACGGCGACTACTGGCTGATGGGCCGCATTGACGACGTGGTGAACGTCTCCGGCCATCGCATCGGCACCGCCGAGGTTGAGAGCGCGCTGGTCAGCCATCCGAAAGTGGCCGAAGCCGCTGTCGCTCCGATGCCGCACGACATCAAAGGCCAGGGCCTTTACGCCTTTGTGACGCTCAAGGACGGCGTGCCGGAAAGCGAGGAACTCAAAAAGGAATTGAACAATCACGTCCGCAAGGAAATCGGGCCGATAGCCGTGCCGGACAAAATCCAGTTCGCGCCCGGTCTGCCGAAGACGCGTTCGGGCAAAATCATGCGCCGCATCCTGCGGAAGATTGCCGAGAACGCGGTGGACCAAATCGGCGACACTTCCACGCTGGCCGATCCGCACGTCGTGGAAATGCTGGTGAAAGGGAAGCAATAAATCAGAAAAGGCTGCCGGGGCTTTCGACCCCGGCAGCCATAACTTTCACAATCCTGTAAAAAAACAACTCCCGCATTTATGAACGAACCAACAGTCATTCAAATCAAAGATACCACCGCGAATCCCGCGCCGCTCGGCCTGCTCGGTTTCGGCATGACGACCGTGCTATTGAATTTGCACAACGCCGGCTTTTACGAGCTGAACGCCATGATTCTGGCGATGGGCATTTGCTATGGCGGCATCGCACAAATCATCGCCGGCATCATGGAATGGAAGAAAGGCAGCTCCTTTGCCACCACAGCCTTCATTTCCTACGGTTTCTTCTGGCTGTCGCTCGTGGCCTTGATCGGTTTGCCAAAGCTCGGTTTCACGGTGACTGATGACGTTGCGATGGCCGCCTATCTCGCGATGTGGGGACTTTTTACCGGGGTGATGTTCCTCGGCACGTTCCGGCTGAACCGCGCGTTGCAGGTGGTCTTTGGCACGCTGACGGTTCTGTTCTTCCTGCTGGCCTATGAACATTTACAGACTACTCCGGTCGATTCCCCGCATGCCAATGACGGTTTCAAGCATTTCACTGGATACGAAGGTCTCGTCTGCGGCTTTTCGGCGATTTACACCGGCCTTGCGCAAGTTCTGAACGAGCTTTACGGAAAGGTCGTTCTGCCGCTCGGCATGGTTAAAAAATAAATTTTAATTAATTAACGACAAAATTTTTGCAATTGCGCCGGGCGATGGACGTTCCTTCAAACCCCACTCACAAAGGCGCGCTGATGAAATGGCCGGACACAAAAGATTTTTTGCATCAACCAACCTTTATGAAAACAAACCCACCAAAACCTATGCTTGACTCAAACACTCATTCATTAAAATGCCTCCGCAAATTCATCCGCCTTTCGGCGCTGACGGCGGCGTTCATCCCACTCTGTTCCGGCCTGGCGGCCGACACCAACCTGGTCTGGAAAGCCGATGTCGCGTTGAAGGAAACCTACGACGATAATGTGTATTTGCAGAATAATCCACCTCCGTCAACGATGCCCGATGCCGTGCCGGCCAAAAAAGGTTCGTGGGTGACAACCATCACGCCGCGCGTCGCGCTGGACGACCAGTTGTGTTCCGGTTTCAGGGCGGCGCTTTCCTACGCGCCGGATGTCACGGTTTATCACAACGCGCCGTCGGAAGACAATACGACGCACCGCAGCGTGGCGACATTCAGCGGCGCGGCGGGCGACGCCATCTGGGAACAGTCCGACACCTTTACTTACATTGACGGCAGCCGCTACGGCCCCATTTTCGGTCGCATCACCCCCGGCTCTTCACAGGATGTTCCGGCGATTGGCGGCATCCCGCTGCGCGATGACCGGGAAGCATTTATTTATCGTGGCGGGTTCAAGCTGACTTATTCAATCGGGAATTTTTTCCTGCGCCCGGTGGCGAGCGCCTACGTCCATGATTTCAAAACCGTCCAGGAGGAATCGGAATACCCACTGAATCCAAACCTGCAGCCGGGCGAGGTTTATGAAAATTACATTTCCCGGCAGGACGTGAACGGCGGTGTGGACATTGGCTACGACGTGGGCAAAAAAACGTTTCTTGTTCTCGGCTACCGTTATGGCCGGCAGGATCAAGGCAAGCTTCTCGGCGTGGGCAGCCCCTATGACAGTTCCTATAACCGCATTCTGTTCGGCGTGGAAGGCAGTCCGGCGTCCTGGATCAAACTGGCGATGCTGGGCGGCCCGGAAATCCGCGATTGGGCCAGCAGCACACCGGCGGGCTTTGATCGCAACCGGCTTGACTATTGGGTGGACGCCACGGCGACGTTGATGCCGGACAAAAATGACGCGGTGATACTGCTGTTTCGCCGCTTTACGCAGCCGGCTTTTTCGAGCCAGAGCATTTATGATGACATCACTTATAGTGCGACGTGGAAACACACGTTCAATGAACATTTCAGCGCCAATGCCGGCATGCAGCTTTACATCGGCGACTGGCAGGTGCCGGTGAATCGCAATGACTGGATTTACACGCCAAGCGCCGGGTTGACCTACGCCTACAATAAACATTTCAGCATCGAGGCCACCGCATCCGGCGATTGGGCGGAAAACAAAACGTCCACCTCCGCGGAGGGCGCGGAGTATGCCGAAGGCCGCGAATTCACGCGCCACCTCGTCTCACTGGCCATGAAATACACTTTTTGAGTTGAACGCCTTGGGCGGAATGGCGGCTGCGGCTCCCAAAATTTGTTGCAGGCGAAGCAACCGATGTTGTTTCTTTGCCAAAAAAAGTGGGGGTGGTCGCGCCAACCTAATCTACCCTAATCCCGGAGCCGTCGGCGATGAGCAAGTCCATTTGAATTTCGCCTTCACAACGGCCATTTCCATGGCGCAACAACTTTGAATTTTTAATCAACATGAGCACCAGAACGAAACTTACGCTGGACGGCAACGAGGCCGTCGCCCACGTCGCCTACCGCCTCAACGAGGTCATGGCGATTTATCCCATCACCCCTTCCTCGCCGATGGCCGAGTGGTGCGACCAGTGGGCATCCGAGGGCAAAAGCAATCTTTGGGGAACCATTCCCGGCATCATCGAACTGCAAAGTGAGGGCGGCGCGGTCGGCGCGGTCCACGGCATGTTGCAGACCGGCTCCATCGCCACGACGTTCACGGCGTCACAGGGCCTGCTGCTGATGATTCCCAACATGTTCAAAATCGCCGGTGAATTGTTGCCGGCGGTTTTTCATGTCACTGCCCGCGCCGTCGCCACGCACGCGCTTTCGATCTTCGGCGACCACAGCGACATCATGGCCTGCCGTTCGACTGGCTGGGCCATGCTCGGCTCGGCCAGTGTGCAGGAGGCAACGGATTTCGCGCTGATTTCGCAGGCGGCGACGCTGCGCTCGCGGATTCCGTTCGTTCATTTTTTCGACGGTTTCCGCACATCGCACGAAGTGCAGAAAATCGAGATGCTGGCCGAAGCGGATTTGCGCGCGCTGATTGACGACCTTCTCATCGCGGCGCACCGCGCGCGGGGGCTGTCGCCGGACCGGCCAGTGCTGCGCGGCACGGCGCAGAATCCCGACGCATTTTTCCAGGCGCGCGAGGCGTGCAATCCGTTTTACGCCGCCTGCCCGGACATCGTGCAGCAGGTGATGAATGATTTTGAGAAACAGGTCGGACGCAGCTACAAGCTGTTTGAATACGCTGGCTCGCCGCTGGCCGAGCGCGTCATCGTGCTCATGGGTTCCGGCTGCGAAGCGGCGCACGAGACGGCGGATTTTCTGAATCAAACCGGCGAAAAGGTTGGCATTGTCAAGGTGCGGCTGTATCGGCCGTTTGACAGCAGGCGGTTTATCGAGGCGCTGCCGGCGACGGTGAGGTCCATCGCGGTTTTAGACCGCACGAAGGAGCCGGGCGCGGCAGGCGAGCCGCTGTTCCAGGATTGCACCGCCGCGATTTGCGAAGGCCTGACCAACAACTGGGGCCGGATCAAAATGCTGCCGCGCATCGTCGGCGGCCGTTACGGACTGTCCTCCAAGGAATTCACGCCCGCGATGGTCAAGGCGGTGTTCGACAATCTCAAGGAGAAGCAGCCGAAGAACCATTTCACCGTCGGCATCACGGACGATGTTTCCCAGACGAGCCTGCCGGTGGACCACGAATTTTCAACCGAGCCGGCGGAAGTCATCCGCGCCCTGTTCTACGGCCTCGGCGCGGACGGCACGGTGGGCGCAAACAAAAATTCCATAAAAATCATCGGCGAAGGCACGGACAATTTTGCGCAGGGCTATTTCGTCTATGATTCCAAGAAGTCCGGCAGCATGACGGTGTCGCACCTGCGATTCGGGCCGAAGCCGATCCGCTCGACCTATCTCGTCAGCCGCGCCAATTTTGTGGCCTGCCATCTCCCGACGTTTCTGGAGAAATATGACATGGTGAAACCGCTCATTTCCGGCGGCACGTTTCTGCTCAACACGCCTTATTCGAAGGACGAAATCTGGGCGAAGCTGCCGACGCCGTTGCAGGAGTCGCTCATCGCCAAGAAGGCGAAATTTTTCGTGATTGACGCCACCAAGGTCGCCCACGAAAGTGGCATGGGCGGACGCATCAACACCATAATGCAGGTTTGCTTCTTTGCGCTGTCCGGCGTGCTGCCACGTGAGAAGGCCATCGAAGCCATCAAATATTCCATCAAGAAAACCTACGGCAAAAAAGGCGAGGAAGTCGTGGCCATGAACCTCAAGGCCGTGGACAATACGCTGGAGCATCTGCACGAGGTGCCGGTGGCGGACAACAAATTGAACGGCAGCGGCGGGCTGTTGCCACCGGTGACGCCGAACGCGCCGCAGTTCGTCAAGGATGTGCTGGGCCGGCTGACCGCCGGCGAAGGCGATGAATTGCCCGTGAGCGCGTTCCCGGTGGACGGCACGTTCCCGACCGCCACCGCGCAATATGAAAAGCGCAATCTCGCGCTCGACATTCCGGTTTGGGACGAGAAGGTCTGCATCCAATGCCTGAAATGCGTCGCCATTTGTCCGCACGCGACAATTCGCGCGAAAGTTTATGAACCGGCGGCGCTTAAAGGCGCGCCGGCGGCTTTCAAGGACACCGACTCGCGGGTCCCTGATTTCAAGGGTTTGAAATTTACGTTGCAGGTGGCCGCCGAGGATTGCACGGGCTGCGCGTTGTGCGTGGACGTTTGCCCGGCCAGGAACAAGACCGAGGCGAAGCTCAAGGCCATCAATATGCGTCCACAGGCGCCGTTGCGCGCGGCGGAACGTGACAACTGGAATTTCTTTCTCGGCCTGCCGGAAACCGACCGGCGAAAGGTCAAGACGACGCAACTGCGGCAGCAGCAACTCATGCGGCCGTTGTTTGAGTTCAGCGGCGCGTGCGCCGGCTGCGGTGAGACGCCCTACATCAAGATGCTGTCGCAGCTGTTCGGTGACCGCGCGGTCATCGCCAATGCCACCGGCTGCTCCTCGATTTACGGCGGCAATCTGCCGACGACGCCATATTGCACGGACAAATCCGGCCGCGGACCGACCTGGTGTAATTCGCTGTTCGAGGACAACGCGGAATTCGGCCTTGGCTTCCGTGTTTCGCTGGACAGGCAAAGGGATTTCGCCCTTGAGCTTTTGAAGAAACTCGCCGCCGCTGTCGGCCAGGACTTGGCGGATGAAATTTTGAACGCGAACCAGGATGACGAGGCGGGCATTTACGAACAACGCGAGCGTGTTTCAGCCTTGAAACTCAAGCTGCAAAAGCTGGATGCGCCGGAGGCGAAATTGTTGTCTGGTCTCGCCGACAAGCTGGTGAAGAAAAGCGTGTGGATTGTGGGTGGCGATGGCTGGGCCTACGACATCGGCTATGGCGGCTTGGATCACGTGCTGGCCAGCGGCCGCAAGGTAAACGTGCTCGTGCTCGACACGGAGGTTTATTCCAACACCGGCGGGCAGATGTCGAAGTCCACGCCGCGCGGCGCGGTGGCGAAGTTCGCCGCCGGCGGCAAGGCGATGGGCAAAAAAGATCTCGGCCTCATCGCGATGACTTACGGACACATCTACGTGGCAAGCGTGGCACTGGGCGCGAAGGACGAGCAGGCACTCAAGGCGTTCGTGGAGGCGGAATCGTATCCCGGCCCGTCGCTCATCATCGCCTACAGCCATTGCATCGCGCACGGCATCGCGGTGGACGCGGGCGTGGGCGCACGGCAACAAAAGCTCCTGGTGGATTCCGGCCAGTGGCTGCTTTACCGCTTCGACCCCCGACGTGCCGCGCGCGGCGAGAATCCACTGCAACTCGACTCGCCGGCGGCCAAGTCGAAGGTGCAAGATTTTCTGCTGTCGGAAAACCGGTTCAAGATGCTCACCAAGAGCAAACCGGAGGACGCGAAGAAATTTTTTGCGCAGGCGCAGGTTGATGCCGACCATCGCTGGAAGTTCTACCAGTTCTTGGCAGCGCGCGATTTGAAACCGGGTGACGGCCAGGCCGCCGCGTCGAAACCGTCCGCCTCCGCGGAGCAATTGCCGTAACCAAATCAGCCTATGAACCTGACCACCACCTATCTCGGATTAAAACTGCGCACCCCGCTGGTGCCGTCCGCGTCGCCGCTTTCGGAGGACGTTGACAATATCAAAAAAATGGAGGACGCCGGCGCGTCCGCCGTGGTGCTTTACTCGCTGTTCGAGGAGCAACTGCGGCAGGACCGGGCCGAACTGCATCAGAGCATGGAGCAGGGCACGGAAAGTTTCGCGGAGGCGCTGACTTATTTTCCCGAACCGGAATCATTCAACCTCGGCCCGGAAGAATATCTCAAGCACATTGCCCGGGCGAAAAAAGCGGTGCGCATCCCCGTCGTCGCCAGCCTTAACGGCTCGTCCGTCGGTGGTTGGACGCAATACGCCAAACTCATCCAGCAGGCCGGCGCGGACGCGCTGGAACTAAACATCTATTACATCCCCACCGACATGAAACTGTCGGGGGCGGATGTGGAGCAGACCTACTTGGACATTCTCAAGGCGGTAAAATCGGAGGTGACGATTCCCGTCGCGGTCAAATTCAGCCCGTTCTTCAGCAATTTTGCGAACATGGCGAAACGGCTCGACGAAGCGGGCGCGAACGGGTTGGTCCTGTTCAACCGGTTTTATCAGCCGGACATTGACCTCGAATCGCTCGAAGTCCAGCCGAACATTTTGTTGAGCACGCCCATGGCGATGCGCGTGCCGCTGCGGTGGATTGCGATTTTGCACGGGCGCCTGCGCGCCAGCCTCGCCGCCACCAGCGGCATCCATCGCGCCTCGGATGTGTTGAAGATGCTCATGGCCGGCGCGGACGTAACGATGCTTTGCTCCGTGCTGCTGCGCCATGGCATCCCCCAAATCGGCGTGATTGAACGCGACCTTGTCGCGTGGATGGAGGAGCACGAATATGAATCCGTCACGCAACTCAAGGGCAGCTTGAGCCAGAAGAACTGTCCCGCGCCCAGCGCCTTCGAGCGCGCGCAATATATGCGGGCCATCTCCAGTTATCCGGTCGCAAAAGCGTGAGCAAGGGCTGATTCCTTCGGGCAAATCAAAAGAACGGATTATGCGCCTTTTCCTCGGCAACCGTCGTCAATGGCCCGTGGCCGGGGCAGATCAATGTCTCCGCTGGCAGCGATAAAATCTGTTCGCGCACTTTTTGCCGCGCCAAATCCCACGCGCCATTGCCGTTGCCCATTGAGCCGGCAAAAATTGCGTCGCCGACGAAAGCCGTGTGCGGCGCGTCTTCCTGCCAGTTGCCGACGATGTAAGTCACGCCGTCCTCCGCGTGGCCGGGCGTTTCGCGATGCGTCACGCGCAGGCCGCCCAGATGGATGATTTCCGCCATCTTGTTGCGCTGGTCCACGGGCGCATTTTTGGAGCCGGAATGCAGCCGCGCCTTCGGCCACGCCTCGCGGATTTTTGGCAGCGCCTCGACGTGATCCCAATGCGAGTGCGTGATGAAAATGTGCCGGAGCTGAATCTGTTCGGTGGCGATGCAATCGAGAACCGGTTTTACTTCGAGTCCGGTGTCGAACAGCGCCGCGGCGCGGGTGACTTCGTCCCAGACGAGATAACAATTCACGGTCAACCCCTCGCCCGCCGTGGTGAACACGCGGATTTCGCGCCATGCGGACAAATCTTTCTGCGCGGGCAGCCAGCCGTTGGCGATGTCTTCAAGTTTTTGCGGATTAAGACCGATGACTTTTGCGAGCGCGGGAAAACTGATTTTTTTTGCGGGCCGGCCGGATTCTTCAAGCGCGGATAATTCAGTTTCAGAGATGCCGGCGGCATCGGCCACCGCCGAGGCCGGAGCGTTGCTCATCGCCCGCGCTTTGCGGATAATGTCGCCCAGATGGTCTTCGAGATTCACAGGCGAAACGTTAGCCGCCTGTGCCACATTGCCGCAAGCTTTCGCTGTGATTGAAGCGGAATGATCGCTGGATTTACCGTCTCCGCCATTTTGGAACCCAAAATTTCCCATCACCCTGACGAACCGGTCATGAAACGGCTTGGCAGGCTGAACGGCCAGTTGCCCGCACGGAGAATTTTGCGGCTCTTGTCTGAACACTGTAATGTAACCGAAAGATGAATTCCAAATCTCCAGCATCAGGCCGGCAATCACAGCCGGCAAAGCGATTAGCGCTGGCGTCAAGTTTGCTTGCCGCCGCACTGGCATTGCTCGCGGTCGAGGCGTTTTGTTATTTTTACCCGCCGCCGCCCGATGAGGAGCAAAAAGCGTTGCTGGCGTGGCAAGGCGTCCGCGCGCCGGATTTTTCCGTGACCAATCTCGACGGCCAGGCTGTCCGGCTCGCCGATTTGAAGGGCAGACGGGTGGTGCTGAATTTCTGGGCGACATGGTGTGCGCCGTGCCTCGCGGAACTCCCGAATTTCATCAAGCTGCGCGCGGAAACTTCACCCGCAAATATCGCCATTCTCGGCTTGAGCACGGACGACGCGGCGGCGCAGAAAACTTTTGCGCATCGGAATGGCGTCAATTATCCGCTCGCTGTCCTACAAAAAGTGCCGTCGCCATATCAAGACATCGTAAAAATCCCGGCCACAATCGTGATTGACCGCAATGGAGTGATTCAGCATGTCCTTTTCTCCGCGCAGGATTTCAAAACGTTAAAAAAATTTGCGGCGGAAGCTGATTATGCCGGCGCGATCAAAAATTCACCATGATTGTTTCCGGCGCGACGACGAAAAGGCGACGCTTGCGCCACCCTTTCACGCCGGCTGCTGCTGCGTGAGGCAATGCAGCGAGCCGGAGCCGAGCACCAAATCCACGGCATGAATGCCGACGACCGGCCTATCCCGGAACAATTCGCCCAAAACACCCAGTGCTACGCGGTCGTTCAGATCGTTGAACGTCGGCACAATGACGCAGGCGTTGGCGATGTAGAAATTCGCGTAGCTTGCGGGCAGCCGGCGGCCGCCAAAGCACAACGGCGCGGGCATGGGCAGCGGCACGATTTCGGGCCGCGAACCGTCTTCGAGCCGGAAATCGCGCACGCGTTCCCAGTTTTCGCCCAGCGGTTTGTAATTGATGTCGCGCGGATTCGTTTCCCGGATGAGTGCGAGCGTTTTCCGGTTCACAAAGCGGCAGATGTCGTCCACATGCCCATGAGTGTCGTCTCCGGCGGGACCTTTGAGCAGCCAGAGCGTGTTCTTGACGCCGAGATATTTCTTGAATGTCTCGCCGTATTGCTCCCGCGTCATGCCGGGGTTGCGAACCTGAATCGTCGGGTGTAGATAACATTCCTCCGTCGTGAGCAGCGTGCCGCGTCCGTTCACTTCGATGCCGCCGCCTTCGAGGATGAACGGCCTGCCATCGAACCCGGCGTGGAAAACATTTTTGCCGAGCAGGCGCGCCGCCATTTCAGGAATCTTGCGATCCTTCCTCCAGTGGTTGTCCTTGGCCCAAGCGTTGAAATGGAAATGAACAATGGCGGTTTCCGACTTTGGGCTTTGGGTTTTGGATTTTGGACTTCTCTTTACAAAGATCGGCCCTGTGTCACGCATCCACCCGCGGTTGGTCGGATGGATGATGAACTCGACGTTTTTCAAATCGCAGCCGGCGCGCTGGAGATAGCTGGCGGCGAGTTTTTGCTCCGCCGGGTGCCGGACGAGGAGACGCAAAATTTCTCCCGGCGAAATTTTGCGCGCCATTTCGCCATAGACCCAGCGGATGGTTTCCATCTTGCCCGGCCAGTCGGCCTGATGGTGCGGCCAGGCGAGCCATGTCGCCGCGTGCGGCTCCCATTCGGCAGGCATGGCGTAGCCGGATTCGGCGGGCTTGGCACGCCAGAGCGAAGCGGCGGCGGACGTGGCAGCGGCGATTTTTGGTTGCGGCATAAACTCGAAGGGAAGATAACCATTTTGAAGTAATTCGGAAACCATCAAATAAGCTTTGCATTGCTCTGCGGCGCAGCAGCGCTGCCTAACCCATTGCGCCGATAATAATCGTAATCGGCAGAAGGGCCGCACGGTTGCGCAGCCGGCAGAGGGTCCGGGTTTTGAATTATTGGAAGTTATTGTAGTCCCGGCGCGGAGGCGGCAAGGTGAATTTCGCCCGTTGGCGCGGTCCGTTGAACCGTGGCAAGGAGACGGCCCTGATAGGCGTTGCGGGTGTCGGTTTTGAAGAGACCACCATAGGCAAGGTCTCCGGTATCGAGGCCGATGAGGCGACCGGCGCCTTCGATTTTTACAGTTACAGCGGGTGTCGCATCGGAAACAAGCAGGCCAGCCTCGTCAACAACGATGATTTCATAAAGCGCGAGGTCGCTGGCGATGGGCAAAGCGAGAGGCTTGACTTGGATCCGCGTCGGCACGCCGGTCGTGCGCAATTCGTTGGTGGCCACTTGCTGGCCGGCGCGGTAACCGACCGCCAAGAGCACTCCGGGAGCGTAGGATACATTCCAGTCGCTGGCATAAACATCCTGGGAAACCTTATGGCGTCCGAGCGAGCGGTTGTTCAGGAACAGTTCGACTTCGTCGCAATTAGCGGCAGCCCGGACGGTAAGCTGCGTGCCTGCCGCCCAGTTCCAAGTGTTGCCCATCGGCCCGCCGCGCCGTGAGCTGGCGGAATTCTGGGCGGGAAGAACGAGAATCTGCAACACAGGGTCGTCGTGCCAGTAGGCAGCGCGTTGATAGAAACCCGGCTTTTTTGTTCCTGCAAAATCAAGGAAACCGGAACCATTGCCCCGGCGGGGGAAACTTGTCTCACCGAGATAATCAATGCCAGTCCAGATGAATTCGCCGATGACGTAGTTGTGATCGCGCACGCCCAGCCAGTTGTAAATGCTGGCGGATGTCTCGGTGCCGAGGAAGAGACGGTTTGGGAAGCGTTTGTGTTCGGGAACGTAAGTATTGGTGCTGTAGAGCCGGTCAATGTAATTGTAGCCGCTGATGTCGAGGGTATCCATGAAACCGTTTCGTGATGAGACATAGGACTGGTCGCATGCAGAGGTCGCCGGACGGGTGGGATCTTCCTCATGGCAGATGGCGACGAGTTCTTTCGCCATCTTCCAGCCGTCGGTGTCGAGCTGGTTGGGAATTTCGTTGCCGATGCTGTAGAGGGCGACGCTCGGATGATTGCGATCGCGGCGCAACATGGCGCGCAGGTCGGTTTCATGCCATTGAGCGAAATAGAGGTGATAGCCGTATTTCGATTTGCCACGCGGATTTTCGGTGTAGTCGTAAGCCCAGTCCCGAGTCCACTCGTCGAAGGCTTCATCGAAGACGTAAAAGCCGAGTTGATCGCACAGGTCGTAAAATTCCGGCGCAAACGGATGATGGCTGGTGCGGATGGCATTGCAGCCCATTTCCTTCAACTCGGTGAGGCGCAAGGCCCAGACGGCCGTGGGAACGGCATTGCCAAATGAGCCGGCGTCCTGATGCAGGCAAACGCCCTTGAGTTTGGTGGACTTGCCGTTGACCAACAGGCCGCGGTTGGGATTAAACACAAGCTGGCGGATGCCAAACGTTGTGGTGGCTTCGTCAAGCGGGCGGCCGTCGAGCGTCAGCGTGCTGCGCAGCCGATAGAGTTCGGGTGTGATGTCGGACCAGAGCCGGGGATTGGGCACCGTGATCCGCTGCGTGGCGGGCTGTCCGGCGTGCATGTCTTCAAGCGTGAGCTTCGACTCGGTGCTGGCGACCACCGCGCCATTGGTGTCGAGCACGCTGCTGGATAGAACGACTTTACGTTTCACCGGACGCGCCTTCCAGACATCCTTGAGCCATGCCAGCCGTTCCTGATCCGTGAAAAAATTTGCGTCAATGATGTAACTGGCCTGGACGACGGCCTTCTTGGGCGAGATTTCAGGCGTGGTGATGCTGATGCCGCCGTCGAGATGAAAATGCGTGTAGCTCGTGGTGATCAGCCGCACATGGCGGTAAATTCCGGAGCCGGCATACCAGCGCAGGGAAGGTTCGAGCGAATCGTCCACCCGGACAGCCAAGACATTGGGAGAGCCGTCGTTCCTTAGAAATTCGGTGAGATCATAGCGGAAGCCGATGAAGCCGTAGGGTCTGCGTCCGAGAAACTGGCCGTTGATCCAGACTTCGCTGTTCATATAAACCCCGTCGAACTCGATGACGACCTTCTTGCCAGCAGCGTCTGGAAGCGTGAAATTTTTCCGATACCAGCCGACACCGTGCGTGAAAAAGCCATTATTGCTATCGCCCTCCGGCGGCGGCGTGAGCGGGCCTTCGATGCTCCAGTCGTGTGGCAGATCCAAGGTGCGCCAGTTGGTGTCGTCGAAGCCGGGCTGCTTGGCCGTCGGCTCGTCGCCCAAATGGAAGCGCCAGCTTGAGTCGAAGGGAATGATTTCCCGCGAACCGGTCGCCGACCCGGCGGCCGGAGCGACGGAAGGGAAATCGGGCAGGCTGGCAAGATTGAGAGCGAAGAGTAATGATGCGAATGTTGATCGGTTGAACATAATGCGGTGAAGTTTTTGGATCAAAAATAACGAGGATTTTATCCTGACACCGGCGCAAAAATGGAAGGTCTTGTTCTCGTAGGGTATCATTGCGATGAATTATGCTCCGGCTGTTTTCGGTGTCAAAAGATTTCGTCCGCAGGCGGATATGCCCGCCAGCAACTGGATTCTCATTGAAGCGCCTGCAATAAACTTGCGTCAATCCAGCGCGAAGCGTAGGTTGCGGCAACTCTGAACACGAATGCCCCGCAAGCGGTTTGCGGGCCATCCGCATCAGTTCACAGAACGAATCGCGAAACAAACGACACTCGCTCATGGCGAGAGCCTAAACCGAACACAAAAATTCTATGAAAGAAAATCACGTTTCACGCCGGGACTTTGTCAAAACGCTCGGCGTTGTGGGCGTTGGCTCAATGGTCGGCACCGGCCACGCGCTCGCGCAAACCAATGCTTCACAACTTGCTATCCCCTCCACGCCCGTCAGCCAGCCGGCAAAAGTCCCCACGCGGCCGTTCGGCCGGACGGGCGCGCAGGTCTCCATGCTCGGCCTTGGCGGCATGTTTGACATCGCGTCCAACCAGCTTGTCTTGAAACAGGCGCTCGACTGGGGTGTGACCTACTGGGACACGGCCGCGAGCTACAACACGGAGGCGGGCATTGGAATGTATCTGGAAAAAAATCCGCAGGCGCGAAAGGATATTTTTCTGGTGACCAAGTATGACGGCGGTGAAATGACCGAGGCGGTGAACCAATCGCTGGAGAAGCTCAAGACCGATTACATTGACCTCTATTTGTTGCACGGAGGCAACGGCGGCTTCAGCACCGAAACGAAAGCCTGGGCGGAAAAAATGAAGGCGGCAAAAAAAATCCGCTTTTTCGGCTTCAGTACGCACGGCAACATGGAAAATGACCTTCAAGGAGCCGCGAAGGCGGGCTGGATTGACGGCATCATGTTGAGTTACAACTTCCGCCTGATGCAGACCGACGCCATGAAGGCGGCGGTGGAAGCCGCCACCAAGGCTGGCATTGGCCTGACCGCGATGAAGACCCAAAGCGAAGGCCAGATTGGGACGGACTCGGAAGCGGCCTTGAAAATGGGCGGTTATTTCATCCAGCGCGGATTCTCCCAGCAACAGGCCAAGCTCAAGGCCATTTGGGAAAATCCGCAGATCGCCGCCATCTGCTCGCAAATGCCGAACGTGACAGTCCTTCACTCGAATATCGCGGCGGCCTTGGATAAAACCACTCTTACGACGGCGGACCATGCGGCGTTGCAAGAATACGCCGCCGCTACGCGCTCGGGTTATTGTGCCGGCTGCACCCGCATTTGCGGAGCCGCGCTTAATTATCAAGTGCCGGTGGGTGACGTGATGCGCGCACTCATGTATCACCGTTCCTACGGCGACCACGAACTGGCTCGAACAGTTTTCGGTCAATTGCCGGAAACCGTACGGCGCGGACTGGCGGGTTTCGACTACACGGCGGCGGAGCAGGCGTGTCCGCATGGCCTGCCCATTGCACGTTTCATGCGGGAAGCGGACGAATTATTCGCGTAATCTCGAACAAATTTGGTGCCGGGGCCGGAAGCAAATCCGGCCCCGTTTTGATTAAACATCGGCGGCGCAGGAGGCAGGAATTTCCCTTTTATCGCGCCACACCTTGCTTCATTTCGGCTGCGCGAGCGGATATTTGCTGATGACGTAATTTCTCACCAGGATGCCGGAAGGTTTGAGCATGTCATCGGTCCACGGACCCGTTGCGCTGGCACCGGGTTTGAAGGCGGCGGACGTCTCGCCCAGGGCCGCAACCGACCAGTTGCAGCAACCGATATTGTTCGCATCGAGCCAATTCCACCATAATTGCGTTTCCGCGGGATCATAAGCGCCGCCGCCGGATGCCGAGCTGGTGCCGTATTCGGTGGAAAAAAGAGCGACGCCGTTTTTCATCGCCGCCGTTCCGTTGTCGCGTAGCGATTGCCGGTGGGTCGCCGCGTAAAAATGTATCGAGTAGGCGATGTTCGTGGAAATGGTGATGGGGTTCGCGGACGCCTCGGCGCATTCCTGGTCCCAATGCCGGCTGCCGCAAATGATGATGCTGTCCGGGTCAATGGCGCGGATCGTTTTTATGATGGCTTCATGA
>Ga0181520_10003498_pt1 | contig 27467 bp, 23 predicted proteins | sample PEATcosm2014_Bin_29_FD_132451 | JGI IMG/M metagenome (GOLD analysis project Ga0181520, IMG submission 132451) | Peatland microbial communities from MTU Mesocosm Facility, Houghton, MI, USA - PEATcosm2014_Bin02_30_metaG | ecosystem: Environmental > Terrestrial > Soil > Wetlands > Peat | place...
GGGTGAGAATTCCCCGAAAGCGTTCGCGCATTGAACCCCTGAACCGCAAAAGAAACATCCAACATTCCACATTCAACGCCCAATATCGAAGGGGCTCGCGCTGCCGCCTTCGTTCAGGGTTGGGAGTTGAATGTCGAAGGTTGAATGTTTTCCGGGTTCATGGTGAGGGGGAACGGCGCATGGCTGCTCAAGAGACTGTCCGGGCCTGCTGCCGCCCCTTGATAGGTCCGAGTGGAAATCTTCTCACCCACAACGTCGAAGAATTTTTGCGGTTCCTCGACGTTTCTTGTGGGTAGAATGCTCAGGCGCATTTCGGCGGTCGCGGCGCGACGCTGGAAATTAGCCCGGCACAACGTGTCTTGTGCTGGTTGTAAAAATGAAACCGTCCTGACGGGGCAAGGTGTGTCGCGAAGCGACAGCTCCCTTTACCCATTACAAACGTCGAACCATAATTTATTTGTGCTTCAAATAATCAGTTTCGACTCGGGACAAATCGTAAACCCGCCTTGCGTCAAACTCATAATCTCTCCGCCACATAGGCGATCAGGCTGGCTGCGGGAACCAACAAGAACTGGGCAAGCACCGTGCCAGCGAACCGACTTCCAACCAGCCACACGATTGCCCGCCGAAAGCTCGATTCGCTCAACCTGCCCTCGACGACATCATCCGTCATCACTGACAACTGGGGATCGATGATGACAAACATCAATATCGTTGCCACCCCGTTCACAATCGAAGAAAGAGTGCTGGAGGTCACCCGGAGTTGCGGATTCAAATAGCCAGCATACAGCGCAGCGAATACTCCGACGGTCCACAAGGCAACCGCCACCACATTGAGCGCAATTGTCCATGCCGAAATGACGCGCCCGCTGCGCAACGCTGTCACATTGCTGGACGCCGGAATGGAGATCGCATCTTTAATCTGTGTCAATCCACCCCTGAAACAAATGTGAAGCAGCAATCGGGGAATGGAGCGGTGGACTTGGAATTCCTGGACTGCCCGACTAAAAAGCCGCTGGAATGTCGGAATCAGAAAAGCGCCGACGATGGTGGCGAATGTGGCTGAAAATAAAAGCCAGCGAAAGTCAGCAAGCAGATTATGGGTGGTCGGGTGCAACAGGTTCTGTTCGACTCGCTTGGCAAGGAATGGGCCTTGGAAAGAATTTGAGGTTCGGGAAACCAAGACCAGAATGTTAAAAAGCGCGAATGATACAGCAATACGCCGCGTCCTCACCCCCGCGATGCGCACCGAGTATGCCAACGTGCCTATCAAGTGAATGATAAACGTGAGAACACAAATGATGGCAAGGTTGATGTCCATGCGCGAACCGTAGGCTACAGCTAATGTTCTTGGATCATATTGGCACGGTTAGAACCCGAAGGATGACGTTTTTTGGGGCGAAAACTGCGCGGCCGGGGCCGGCTTATTCGTTGTGTGGAATTTGTATGGTGCTGCCGCCGATGAATTCGCGGAGGACGGCGTCGCCGGGGATGAAAGCGGGGTCCGCAACCTGGGCGGGGGTGAAGCCTTCCACGGATTCGAGCAGGGCCTTGACGCGTTCGTAGCGGATGCGGGCGTCGAGGAAACCGGCGTAATCGGCGAAGGCGTCGGGCGGAGGCAGGATGCCTTGGTCGCCGAGGAAGAACGGCTTGAGGGCGGGGAGGTCGAAGGGGAAGCCGCCGTTGATGACGTGGTCGGCGAGGCCGGCGAGGGGCAGGATGCTGAAGAGTTCGCCGGAGCGGACGTAGTGCCAGTGGAGGATGGTGCCGAGGGCGCTGAGGTTGCGGTGATGCGTGTCGCGCAACATGCGGCGGAGCAGGCGGACGTCGGTGAAATGGGTCAACTGCTTGGTGCTGCCGTCACCTTCGTAGAGGACGTTTTGGGTTTCGATGAAGAGGCGGAACTGGGCGGCGGCGGGGATGCCTTCGGTGATGGGCGGATAGAACCCGTGGAGGCAATCGAGCAGGAGCACCTGGTCGCGCTCGAGTTTGACGGGCTTGGTCAGCGTGCGGCGGCCTTCCTTGAAGCTGTAAACGGGCTTGTCGATGGTGGCGCCATCGAGGAGTTCGCGCAGGTGCTGGTTGAGGAGTTGGAAGTCCAGGGCCTCGGGCGTCTCGAAATTGCGGTCGTTGATCCAATCGGTGGGATGCTCGACGAGGGACCAGAAGTAGTCGTCGAGGTTGAGCATGAGGAATTTGAGGCCGAGTTTTTCGAGGCGCTGGGTGAGCTTGACGGTGGTGGTGGTTTTGCCGGAGGAACTGGGGCCGCTGATCCAAATCATGCGGAGGGGTTCGACGGCGGCGCGGCGGGCGGCGATTTTGGCGGCGGCTTCGTCGAGGGATGCCTCGTAGGCGGCGAGGGAAGCGGCGATGACTTCGGGCATGCGGCCGGCGCGGACGGTTTCGCAGAGGCGGGCGACGGTATCCACGCCGAACTGGCGGTTGGTTTCGAGCGTCTGCCACATGCGGTCGTGGGGGAAGCCGTTGCCGACGAACTGGGCGGGGGCGATGGCGCCTTCGCGGAGCCAGTGGCGGCCCCAGCGGTAGCATTCGTAGGCGTCGGCGGTGTTTTGAAACCCGTAGCTGCGGAGGGCATGGAGGACGGCGTCCTGGATGGTCTCGATGGTGGGCGGGAAATTGGAGATGTGGTGCTGGCCGGCGGAGTTGAGGCAGACGATGGCGGCCTCGGCGAGGAAGGTGGCGAGGGCCTGGTCGGTCTGGCGGGTGGCGAAGATGCCGTCGTTGATGCCGGGGAGGAAGTCGCGCTGGAATCCGCCGATGGATTCGGCGGCGCGGAAGATGGCCTTCCAAATGCGGTCCGGGTCGAATTTCACCAGGGCGCGGTTCCGTTTCTGGACTTTGACGATGAGGTTCTGAACTGACACCGGGCGGATGATAGGGGGCGGGCGGGGAAATGCAAATTGCATAATCGAGGATGGCGGGTCGAGGATTGCGGGATGACGCTCCGCGCCATTACGACGCGCCCGGCAAGTCCGTTCGCGTCATGGACTGCGCCGGCAAAGCGCAGCGGCGACGGCGCTTTCGCCCGCACGCGCAAGCCGCGAATGTTTGAGCACCGTCGCCCGCACGAAAGCGGTGTGGCGCTTCGCTTCCCGCCGCAGTCCATGACGTCCCGCACAATTGCGACGCGTCTGGCAATTCGATCCCGGGCGGGAGGATGAAATTTTTTCTGTGCGGGATGCGGGGGTGCGGCTAAACTGATGGCATATGTCCGCTGAACAAGACCAAAGCAAAGAACGGAAGACGCTGGATGACCGGTCCAAAATGACGGAGCTGGAGCGCATTCGCCACTCGTGCGCGCATGTGCTGGCGACGGCGATCCTGCGGCTGTGGCCGGAGGCGCAATTTGCGGCGGGGCCGGCGGTGGAGAACGGCTTTTATTACGACGTGGAGCTGAAGCACCGGATTGCGCCGGAGGATTTCGCGCAGATCGAGGCGGAGATGAAGAAGGAGATCAAGGCGAACCATCCGTTTGAGAAGATCGTGGTGACGCGGGAGCAGGCGCTGAAGGATTCGCAGAGCGGGCGGCTGGGGGGACTGGCGGAGCGGCCGGGGAACCCGAGCCGGTTCAAACTGGGGAACCTGGAGGCGATCCCGGCGGGGGAGCCGATTTCGTATTTCAAGAACGGGGATTTTGTGGATTTGTGCGCGGGGCCGCACGTGATGCGGACGGGGAACATCGGGGCGTTCAAACTGACGAGCGTGGCGGCGGCCTATTACAAGGGGGACGAGAAGGGGCCGCAGTTGCAGCGGATTTACGGGACGGCGTTCAAGAACAAGACGGCGCTGGAGGAGTATTTCAAGATGCTGGAGGAGGCCAAGCGCCGCGACCACCGGAAGATCGGCACGGAGATGGGGCTGTTTGCGATTGACACGGAATTCGTGGGGCCGGGGCTGCCGCTGTGGCTGCCGAAGGGAACGGCGATCGTGGAGGAGTTGGAGAAGCTGGCGAAGGAAACGGAGTTTGCGGCCGGTTATGTGCGGGTGAAGACGCCGCACCTGGCGCGGGAGAAGATGTACAAAACCTCGGGGCACCTGCCGTATTACGCGGACTCGATGTTTCCGCCGATGGAACTGGCGGGCGAAGGCAAGCAGGATCCGGAACTGGAGAGCAACATCGCGGCGGCGGAGCAGAAGCTGCACGAGTTCGAGAGCCGGGTGAGCGCGATTGAATCCAAGGAACAGACGGAGGGGGGCACGGAGGAGGATGACGAGGCGCTGGGCGCGGATTTATGCGTGAAGCAACAGTTGCAGGAGGACTTGGCGAAGCTGGTGGCGCAGCGGAATCCGGCGGAGCGGTATTATTTGAAGGCGATGAACTGTCCGCATCACCACCGCATTTTTGCGGCGCAGCCGCGGAGCTACCGCGATTTGCCGCTGCGGCTGGCGGAATACGGGACGTGCTACCGGTACGAGCAGTCGGGCGAGCTGTTTGGGCTCATGCGGGTGCGGGCGCTGAACATGAACGACGCGCATATTTATTTGACGGAGGACCAGTTTGCCGCCGAGTTCAAGGCGGTGAACGACATGTACCTGAAATATTTCAAGATTTTCGGGCTGAAAAAGTACCAGATGCGCTTCAGCACGCACTCGCCGGCGGGGCTGGGGAAGAAATACGTGGACGAGCCGGCGCTGTGGTTGAAGACGGAGGAGATGGTGCGGCACGTGCTGAAGACCTCGGGGATAGACTACGTGGAAGTGGCGAACGAAGCGGCGTTTTACGGTCCGAAGATTGACGTGCAGGTGTGGAGCGCGATCGGGCGGGAGTTCACGATTGCGACGAACCAGGTGGATTTTGCGGTGCCGGCGCGCTTTGGGCTGACGTACCGGGACAAGGACAACACGCAGAAGACGCCGCTGTGCATCCACCGGGCGCCGCTGGGGACGCACGAGCGGTTCATCGGCTTTTTGATCGAGCATTACGCGGGGAATTTTCCGCTGTGGCTGGCGCCGGACCAGGTGCGGGTGATCACGCTGAGCGACGACGCGGCGCTGGTGGCTTACGCGCAGCCCATCGTAACGGAGCTGCGGGCCGCGCAAGTGCGGGTGGACGCGGATTTCAGCGCGACGCCGTTCAAGGCGAAGATCGCGGATGCGGAAGAGACGCGCGTGCACACAATGCTGGTGATCGGCGGGCGCGACATGGAAGCCGGCGCGGTGAGCGTGCGGCTGCACACCGGCGGACCGCAGGGGGCCAAGCCCAAGGCGGAAGTGGTGGCGGATATTTTGGCGTCCATCAAAGAACGGCGGGCGTGAGAGGCGCCCGGAGCGGGCGGGTGAAGTTCAAAGACGCGCGAGATGTAGGACTGCCCCCAGGACGGCTCTTTTTAATAAGATCTCAATGGTGCGTTCCGTGCTTGTGAACGGGTGCATCACGTAGAGCCCCTTCCGGCAATTCTTCTGTGGCGGTCGTCCGACGTGAGCGTGACAAACTTTCGGGCATTATGGGCCGCTGTTCCGACAGAGGTTTTTCTTCCGGAGCGGTATTAGGCGTCATGGCCAGCCACGGCTCGACATTGATCCCAAGTTCCCGCAAAGGTTCTTCGAAATGACGCACGACCGTCGCAACAACCATCGGGGTAACTTTCCCGCTGCCAGTTTCAAGCCGCGAAAGATAAAACTGCGAAATGCCGAGTTGATTCACCAACTCTTGCTGTGTCATTCCCTCATCTTCCCGCAATTTCCGAACCGCCGCGCCGATCAACACGACGTCACCAATAGCGCCGTACGCCTTGCGGTACGTAGGCTTTTGCGAGAGCCGCTGGTGCAATTCGGCAAGATTCATATCAGTTCTCGTTGTCCGCCAAGATACATCTCTTTGCGCCGCTTTGCGAGTTCGATTTCTTGGAGCGGGGTTTTGTCCGTTTGTTTGGCAAATCCATTCGTCAGAATGAGCCGGTTTCCATCGTAGAATCCCAAGAACCGGAAACTCTGTTGGTGGGTAATTGCCCTGATTTCCCAAATGTCATCCCGGCCAGCCAGCTTTTTTAGAAAGGTTGTGGGCGGATTCTGAAGTTGTTCCACCATTTCAAAAACCTTCACAATGCGCGCCCTCACAGATTGCACACGAACGGTTTCAATAAATTCAACAACAGGAAATTTCCCGGCTTCCGTCTTATACATCTGTATTTCCCGAAATTTAGTCATGGAGAATCCGTTTTCGTTTTCCTCTTGGGTTATCGCCGAGATCGGTTTGGCAGAAAATAATCTCGCGCATCGGAACAACTAAAACGGCTTCAGCCCATAGCAAGGTTCGCTTTTCGTGATCTTGTGGACGGAGTCTGGTTTTGCGGCATTCTGGCGTTTCATACTGATTGTTTACGGCGATGCCAGTTTACCGGATGGTTGGGGCGCGTCCAAGTGCTCAGTTGCAGCCGTTGGGCGATCATGGTCTTCGTTAATTTCGGCGGCGGCGCCGTGGCCATAGTTTTTCTCGCCCTGTTTTCAACAGGCCTATTTTTCCCCCGACTGCGGGTGTTTGCGTTTTTCGACGGCTTGGCGGAGTACGTATTCGATCTGGCCGTTGACGCTGCGCAGCTCGTCGCCGGCCCATTTTTCCAGGTCCTTCCAAAGGTCCGGCGGGATGCGGAGCAGAAACGATTTGCGATCCTCGGGGGGCATGGGGCTTACTGGTACAGCGTGCCGGTGTTGATGACCGGGGCGGCCTCGGATTCACTGCAGAGGACGACGAGCAGGTTGCTGACCATGGCGGCCTTGCGCTCCTCGTCGAGCTTGACGACGTTTTTGTCCGACAATTCGCGCAGGGCCATGTCCACCATGCTGACGGCGCCCTGGACGATGCGCTGGCGGGCGGAGATGACGGCTTCGGCTTGCTGGCGGCGCAGCATGGCTTGGGCGATTTCGGGCGCATAGGCCAGGTGCGTGAGGCGGGCCTCTTCGATGACCACGCCCGCCTTGTCGAGGCGCTCCTGCAATTCTTTCTTGAGGGCGCCCGCGACTTCATCGGCACTTTCGCGGAGGGAGAGTTCGTGTTCCTCCCCGCGGTCATAGGCATACAGGTTGGCAATGTGGCGGATGGCGGACTCGCTTTGGATGTGGACGTAGCTGACGTAATCATCCACATCGAAGGCGGCTTTGGCGGTGTCCTGAACCATCCAAACGACGACGGCGGCGATTTCGACGGGATTGCCGCGTTTGTCATTCACCTTGAGTTTCTCGCTGTTGAAGTTGCGCGCGCGCAGGGAGATTTTGGCGCTGCCATCGGTGGCGGCGATCTTGGAGTTGACGGCGGCCACGCTGCCCAAGTTGCGCGTGCGGGCGTACAAGGGGTTGGCCCACCAAAAACCACTGGCGCGCACGGTGCCTTTGTAGGCGCCGAAGAGAATCAGGACACGGGCCTCGTTCGGTTGCAGCGTGAAATGGCCACAGAGAAAAACAATGGCCAGGATTTCGAGCAAAACGGCGGGGAGGATGAGCCAATGTTGGCCGGGCGGCTGCGAGAGGAGAGAAATGAGCCAAACGCAGGCGCCGATGAGCAGGACGAGGTTGAAGAGGAGCATGGCCCAGCCGTTGAAGACATCAGTTTCACGCTCTTGACTGACGGATTTGATGGGATTTGAGTTCATATAGTTTTGCCGTTCATGTTATCGTTATGATATCATAGTGAAATCATCTGTCAAGGAGTTTTCCGGGACGGGATGAACACCGGAAGCGTTTCGGATAGTAGCCGCGCCGGGGCGGGCAGCGGGAGAATTCTTGAAATTATTTGGAAAAACCGGGAATTGAGGGAAACCCTTTAAAACAGAGGGAAAACGGCGGGGAGATCATCACACTGGCTTAACGAATTCAATGGATCCTTTCCAGAATTCGATTGAGGCCGGCGATTTTCATGATAGATTCTCCATCTCGAAATAGTTTACAAATGGATGCCATGGAAAGTTTAATGCCGGAAGACGAGAGTCCGACGCCGGCGCTGGAACCCATCGCGATGGTGGCGCTGGATGCCGGCCGATTGCTGATGGAAGCGGGGGCGAGTGCGCGGAGCATTGACGCCATCGTGATGACGTTTGCGCGCGGGCTGGGGGCGGACCGGGTGGACCTGCGGGTCGGGTACGCGTCGCTGGCGGTGACGATTGGGATCGGGCCGAACGGGATCACGCGCATGCGCGAAGTGGGGCACCTGGGGGTAAACCAGCGGCTGGATCAGGAGCTGTGGCATCTGGCGGAGCGGGTGGAACGGCACGAACTGACGACGGAGCAGGCGCGGGCGGAACTGACGCGGGTGGCGACGAAGACGCCGCGGCACTCGACGTGGGTGATGGGGGTGGCGGTGGGGCTGGCGTGCGCGGCGTTCGGCCGGTTGCTGAAGGTGGACTGGGCGGGGACGGGGCCGGTGTTTGTGGCGGCGGCCATCGGACAGGTGGTGCGGCGCGATTTGCTGGGCCGGCACATGAATGTTTTCGTCTGCGCGACGGTGGTGGCATTTGTCAGCTCGGCGCTGGGGGGGCTGGGGGCGCACTGGGAGCACAGCCAAACGGTGACGATGGCGATGATCGCCTCGATCCTGCTGCTGGTGCCGGGCGTGCCGTGCGTGAACGCGCAGAGCGACATCATTGAGGGGCATCCGACGCTGGGCAGTGCGCGGGCGGTGACGGTGGCGGTGGTATTGATCTTTGTGGCGTTGGGCCTGTGGCTGGCACAAACCCTGTTGTCGCACCTGGAGATACCGACATGAACCTGCTTTTTTTATTGCATCAAACGATTTGCGGCGCGCTGGCGGCGGCCGGGTTCGGCGTGTTGTTCAACATTGGCTTCCGCTCGCTGCCGTGGTGCATGGTGAGCGGGGCGCTGGCGCTCTCGACGCGGACGTGCTGCCTGGAGGCGTTTGGCTGGAACCTGGAGGCTTCGTCATTCGCGGCGGCGTTGATGGTGGGGACGGCGGTGCTGGCGGTGCGGAAGCGGGCGGACATTTCGCAAAATGCGCTGGACGTGGTGGGGTGCATTCCGATGGTGCCGGGCAGTTTCGCGGCGAAGGCGATCCTGGGCCTGTTTGCGCTGACCTCGACCGACTCCGCGGAGGCGGCGCAAACGCTCACGACGGCGGTGCAATTCACGGTGCGCGTGATGTTCACCGTGGGCGCGATCGGCACGGGGCTGGCCATTCCGGCGCTGCTGTTGCGGGTACGGGTGTCGCGGTGAGGGGCCGCCCCGGGCCGGCGCCAGTCAATGAATGCGCAGGTAGGCGGTTTCGCCGTTGATCTCAACGGTGGCCCAGGTTTCACCCACGTTCACGAGGCGCACGCGGCGCGCGCCGTCGGCGGTGCGGACTTCGATGGTTTCATCCATGACGAGCGTATAGATCTTCTGATTGGCGCGGATGAGCAGGAAGGACTTTTTGCCGTTTTCCGTGGCGCCTTTGACGGTGAGCGCCTGGACCCAGTCATCGGCCGATTTAAGCGGGGGCGCGGCGGCGGGGTTGGTGGCGGGGGCGGAGGCGACAAAGTCCGGCACGGGGTCGGCCATGGCGAGGCGCGGCCGGTGCGCGGCGCCCTCCGTGAAATCCGCAGTCAGATGCAGCGGGGGCGCGAGGCAGGTGAACAGCAACACGCGGACGCCAAACATCAGGGCGTAGGCGACGGCCACGGTGAACGTGAGGTCGGGCACGAAGCTGGCCCGGGTGATTTTGCGGAGGCAGGCGTAAAGCGCCAGGACGGCAAAGGCGTGGCCGACGAAGGGAAGGAAATCCAGCGCGCAGGCGAGGGCGGCCGAACCGAACAAACCGGAGACGGAATAATTAAATTTTTGCAGCCTGGCCAGCAGCCACAAAAGCAGACCAAGGAGAACCGTGCGGATCACAAAATAAAGGATCAGACCGGTTATGGGCATAAGTTGAAATTAACCGGAGCCGCCGGGGGCAGCAAAGAAAAAGTGCGGTCCGGCGTCAGGCCAGGGGCAGGCGCACGGTGACGGTGGTGAGCTCGCCGGGCCGGGAGGCAAAGTGAATGGAGCCTTGGTGCGCGGAGACAATCCATTGGGCAATGCTCAAGCCCAGGCCGCAGCCTTCAATGGCGGCGCTGTGACTGGCGTCGCCGCGGAAGAAGCGCTCAAAGACGCGTGCTTGCAATTCGGGCGCGAGGCCCGGGCCGGCATTGGAGAAGGCCAGCACGGCAAAGCCGTTTTCACGCTGAAGCGAGAGAGCCACCGAGCCGGCGGGGCGGTTGTATTTGACGGCGTTGTCCGCGAGGTTCAGGAGCAATTGGCGCAAGCGATGGCGGTCGCCGGTGACGGTGAGCTCGTCGCAACGGTCCAAGCGCACGGCGATGCGGGCGGGCTGGGCGAGGATTTGGGCGTCGGCGGCGCATTCGCGCACGAGCTCATCCAGGCGGACGGGTTCGTGGGCGAGGGTGATTTGGCCGGCGTCGGCCTTGGTGAGCAAGGTGAGGCCGTCCACGATTTTGGCCAGGCGATCAATTTCGTCAATCTGGCCGGCGAACCGGTCCTTTTGGGCGGGGCTGGCGGCGGGGTCGTGAAGGGCGGTTTCCAGCTCGCCGCGCAGGATGGTGAGGGGGGTTTTCAGCTCGTGCGAGGCGTGCAGGGTGAATTCGCGGATGTGCTGGAAAGAGCCGTCCAAGCGGGCGGTCATGGCGTTGAAGACGCCGGTGAGGCGGTCCAGTTCGTCGCCGCTGCCGGAGAGAGGGAGGCGGGCGGACAGGTTGCGGTCGTGGATTTGTTCGACGGCGCGGGTCAGGTTGGCAACGGGGGCGAGGGCGCGGCGGATGAGCCACCCGCCGGCGAGCAAGCCCAGGAGAACGGCGGGGAGGCCGGCTTCGACGACCATCTCGGCGGTTTCCTTGACGGCGCCCCCGGCCGGCGAAGGGCGGTGGTTGTGGCGCATCTGCTCGGAAATCTCGATAAAGGTGCCGATGCCCATGACGAGGAGCGACACAATGAGCACGGCGGCGTACCAAAGCGTGAAGCGGCGGCGGATGGTCATGCGGGTCCCTTCAGCACATAGCCCACGCCGCGCACGGTGTGCAGCAATTTCGGTTCGAAGCCGTTGTCAATTTTTTCCCGGAGGCGTTTCACATAAACGTCCACAAGGTTGGTGCCCGGGTCGAAATCGTAGTCCCAGACTTTTTCGATGATGGTCATGCGGCCGCAGATCTGGCCGGCGGAACGCATGAGGAATTCGAGGAGGCGGAATTCGCGGGCGGTGAGTTCAAAGACCTGGCCGCCGCGCTCGGCGCGGTGGGATACGGTGTCGAGGGTGAGGTTGGCCAGGTGCAGGGTGGTGGTTTTGGCCTCGGCGCCGCGGCGGCCGAGGGCGCGGACCCGGGCGATGAGTTCGGCGGTGACAAAGGGTTTGGGAAGATAGTCATCGGCGCCGGCGTTGAGGCCCTCGACGCGTTCGCCAACCTGGCCGCGGGCGGACAGGAGCAGGACGGGTGTGCGGTCGCCTTGGGATCGCAAGCGGCGCAGAACGCTCAAGCCATCGAGTCCCGGCAACATGATATCGAGCACGATGCCGTCAAAGGCGCCGTCAGTGGCGGCGGCGAGGGCGTGGTCGCCGCGGTCGAAGACGTCCACGGCGAACCCTTCCGTTTCGAGCGCGGTGCGCACGAAGGCGGCGGTCTTGGGTTCATCTTCGACGAGGAGTACGCGCATGGGGCCAGTCACTTCGGCATTTCCGGGCGGGGCATCAGGGTTGGCTATTCAGGGGTTTCGGTGGCGACGGAGATGACGTAGCCGGTGAGGGCGTCCACGGCCACTTCGGTGATGGCCGCAGAGCCGCGGGTGGTGAGGTCGAAGTACCAGATGAGATCGCCGTTTTCGCGGTTCAGCTCGCTTTGCTTGATGGTGCCGCCGGGGACTTTGGCCAAGGCGGCCTGCTCGGCCTGTTCCTTGGTGATGCGGGCCTGGGCACGCAAGGCGGCCGGTTCGCGCGGTTGGGAAGCGCAGCCGGCGGCGGCCAGCGTGCCGATGACCGCGGACAGCAACCCGGCGCTGATGAGCCTGCTGTTTTTCACGATGATTACAGTAATTCTGCGGCTGACGGCATGCCAGCGGCAATATCAGCTTAGAGAAAATTCAAGGGTGTCGGAATCTTAAAATGAAATTTTTGTCATTTACCGGTTTCTGCTGGCAATCGGGGGGCCGGCGGGAGATAAGACTGGGCGAAAGTGTTTTATTTCCGGCGGGCGGGCATGAATTCAAACCTGAAAGCGGGGCTGCTGTGCGGCGTGGCGGCGGTGCTGGGCTGCGCCCATTTTCAGCCGCAGCCGCTGGCGCCGGAGCACAGCGCGGCGGCCTTCGACTCGCGCCGGCTGGACGATCCCGGATTGCAAAAGTTCCTGGCTGAGAATGGCGGAGCGGAGGGAACGCACGGGTCGCGGACGACGTGGGATCTGAATTCGCTGACGCTGGCGGCGTTTTACTTTCATCCGGACCTGGCGGTGGCGCGGGCGCAATGGGCGGTGGCCCAGGCGGGGGTGGTGACGGCGGGTGCGCGGCCCAATCCGTCGGTGTCGGTGTCCCCGGGATACGACACGCAGATTCCGAACAATCCGAGTCCGTGGATCGTTCCGGTGACGTTTGATGTGCCGCTGGAGACGGCGGGCAAGCGGGGCAAACGGCTGGCGGAGGCGGAGCAGGCGGCGGAATCGGCGCGCTGGGGGTTTGTCTCCACGGCCTGGCAGATCCGGGGCGGGGTGCGGGCGAGCCTGCTGGAATACAGCCTGGCGCAACGGCGCGCGGCGCTGCTGGAAAAACAGGCGGGGCTCCAGGGGGAAATTGTCCAGCACCTGCGCGGCCGGTTGGAGGCGGGGGCCATCGCCCGGCCGGAGCTGACGCTGGAGGAGATCGCGCTGCAAAAGACACGGCTGGATTTGAACGACGCGCGGGCGCGGGAGACGGATGCCCGTTCCCGGCTGGCGGCGGCGGTGGGCGTGAGCCGGGCGGCGCTGGAGGGGCTGAATCTGGAATTTGATTACCCGGCCGGCGGGCCGGAGCTGCTCACGGTGACGTCGGCGCGGAGCGTGGCCTTGCGGGAGCGCGCGGACATCCGGGGGGCGCTGGCGGATTATGCGGCGGCGGAAGCGGAGCTGCGGCTGCAGATTGCCAAGCAATATCCCGACCTGCACGTGGGGCCGGGGTACGCCTGGAACAACGGCAATGCGGGGGACAACGAGTGGATCCTGGGAGTGACGCTGGAACTGCCCATCCTGGACCAAAACCAGGGGCCGATTGCGGAGGCGGAAGCGCGGCGCAAGCTGGCGGCGGCGAAATTTCTGGCATTGCAGGCGCAGGTTTGCGGGGAAATTGACCGGACGGTGGCGGGGGTGCGGCTGGCGCGGGCGCAGTGGGAGGCGGCGGGCAAGTTGCTGGCTGCGGAGCGGGAGCAGGAAAAATCGGCCGGGGCGCAGCTTGAGGCCGGAGCGGGCGAACGCTTGGACTGGTTGAATGCACAGATGGAGACGGGCAACGCGGCGCTCACGCAACTTGACGCCGAGGAAAAGCTGCAAGCGGCCATCGGCGGACTCGAGGACGCCCTGCAACAGCCGGCCGATACGCTGGCCGTGGCCATCAAGAAACTCTCATCGAATTTGTGAAAGGAAACGAAGCTCAATGAAACGGGCGAATGTGTTGGCGGCGGCGCTGGCGCTGGCCGCGGCGTTATCGGGTTGTTCGCGAACCGACGGCGACAAAGCGGCGGAAACCCCGAAGGCGGGGGCGCCGGAAAAAGCCGGAGTGACGCTGGATGCGGCAACCCAGGAACGGATCGGCTTGAGCTTGGAGACGCCCGCGCCGGCGCAATGGCAGCCGGGGCTGCGGGTGACCGGCCGGGCCGCGAATCCATTGGCCTTCATCGCGGCCGCGACGGATTACGAAACCGCGCGAACGGCGGCGGCGGCTTCGCAGTCGGAATTGGCGCGGACCGAGAAGCTGGCGGCGCAGGAAAATGCGTCGTCGCGGGTGCTGGAGGCGGCGCGGGCGGCGGCAGCGCGGGACGCTCTGGCGCTGGCGGCGGCGCGGGCGAAGTTCGCGGCCGACTGGGGCGGTCGGCTGGCCGCACAAACGAACGCGGCGGCGTTGGCCGGGCCGTGGCAGAGCGGCGACCTGGCGCTGGCCAGGCTGTTCCTGCCGCCGGGATATTTTCCCAAACCGATCCCGACGGCGGCGACCATTTACATTTTTAGCCAGGAGAGCAACGGCATTCCAGCGGAACTGGCGGACGACTTGAGCATTGATCCGGCCACGCAGGCGCAGACGCTGCTGTTTTCGGTGAAGCAGCCACTGCCGGCGGACGCGGCGCTGGTGGCGGATTTGCGGACCGGCGGCGAATCCCAAAGCGGAGTGGTGGTGCCGGTCGGAGCGGTTTTGCGGTACGAAGGCCGGGGCTGGGTGTATGTGCAGGCGGGGACCAACCAATTTGTGCGGGCGGAAATCCCGCTCGACCGGCTGACGGCCGGCGGCTGGTTTGTGGCGGGGAATTTGTCCGCCACCAACCGGATCGTGGTCACCGGCGCGCAGACGGTGTTGTCGGCGGAGCTGAGCGGCAGCGGGTTCAACACCGGTCAGCGAGATTAGGCCATGCTCAAACGACTTGTTGAACTGTCCCTGGGCGCGCGCGGCCTGGTCATCACGCTGGCGGCGGGCTTCATTTGCTACGGCCTGTACGTGGTGGCGCACGCGAAGCTGGATGTCTTTCCGGAGTTTGTGCAGCCGCAGGCCACGGTGCAGACCGAAGCGCCGGGGCTGGCGCCCGAACAGGTGGAGGCGCTGGTCACGCGGCCGGTGGAAAATGCGCTGAATGGCGTCGGCGGGCTCGACTCGATCCGCTCGGAATCCATCCAGGGGCTGTCGGTGGTGGACGCCGTTTTCAAGGAAGGCACGGACATTCATCTCGCGCGGCAGATGTTGGCGGAACGGCTGGCGCAGCTTTCGGGGGAACTGCCCGGGGGCGTGGCGGCGCCGATGATGGAGCCGCTGACGTCCTCGACGATGGACCTGCTCAAGTTCGGGCTGACGTCGGATACGCTTTCGCCGATGGCGCTGCGGACCTTCGCGGACTGGACGGTGCGGCCGCGGCTGCTGTCGGTGCCGGGCGTGGCGGCGACGAAGGTTTTCGGGGGCGAAGTGCGGCAGTTGCAGGTGCAGGTGCGGCCGGACCGATTGCTGGCGTTCGACGTATCGGTCCAGGAGGTGGCGGAGGCGGCCGGGGCGGCCACGGGGGTGCGGGGTGCGGGCTTTGTGGAAACGGCGGCCCAGCGGCTGGTGTTGCAGACCGAGGGGCAGTTGCTGACGGCGGAAGAGCTGGGCGCCGTGGTGGTGGCGCAGCGCGGCGGGCGGGACATCCGGCTGCGCGACGTGGCGAAGGTGGTGGAAGCGGGCGCGCCGAAGTTTGGCGACGCTCTGATCAACGGGCGCTCGGGAATCCTGATGACGACCGCCAGCCAATACGGTGCGAACACGATGGAAGTAACGCGCGGGGTGGAGGCGGCGCTGGAGGAATTGAAACCGGTGTTTGCCGCGGAGGGCATCCAATACACGCCGGCGCTGCATCGGCCGGCGACGTTCATTGAGATCGCGATCCACAACATGCGGAATTCGCTGCTGCTGGGGGCGGTGCTGGTGGCGGCGGTGCTGTTCCTGTTTTTGCTGGATTTGCGGACGGCGCTGATTGCGTTCATGGCCATTCCGCTGTCGCTGCTGGCGGCGGTGGTGGTGCTGGACCATTTCGGGGTGACGCTGAACACGATGACGCTCGGGGGGCTGGCGGCGGTGCTGGGCGTGGTGGTGGATGACGCGATCATCACGGTGGAAAACATCCTGCGGCGGCTGCGGGAGAACGCGGGGCTGCCGGCGCCGCGGCCGTTGTTCAACGTGGTGCTGGACGCCACGCTGGAAGTGCGGAATTCGGTGGTGTATGCCACGTTCGTGGTGGCGATGATCTTCGTGCCGGTGCTTACGATGAGCGGCTTGCAGGGGCGGTTTTTTGCGCCGCTGGGCGTGGCGTTCATCCTGGCCAACCTGGCATCCCTCGTGGTGGCGCTGACGGTCACGCCGGCGCTGTGCCTGGCGCTGCTGTCGCGGAACCAGCCGCATGCGGAGCCGGGTTATTTGCGGTGGCTGAAAGCGCGGCACCGGGCCGCGCTGGGGCGGATTGCCAGCCGGCCCAAGACGATCCTCGCCGCGGCGCTGGTGCTCTTCGCCGGGTCACTGGCCACGCTGCCGTTTTTTGGCGGGGAATTCCTGCCGGATTTCCGCGAAGGCCATTTTGTGATCGGCCTCACGATGGCGCCCGGGACGTCGCTGGACGAGATGCGCCGGCTGGGGAAACGGATCACGGCGGAGTTGCAGAAGATTCCGGAGATCCGGAGCGTGGAGGAGCAGATTGGGCGCGCGGAAGGGGGCGAGGACACGTGGGGGACGCACCGGGGCGAGATGCATGTGGAATTGTATCCCACGGCGGGGACGGCGCAGGACAAGGTCCAGGACGCCATCCGGGACACGCTGGCCAAGTTCCCCGGGGTGCAGACGGAAGTGCTGACGTTTTTGGGCGACCGGATTGGCGAAACGATTTCGGGGGAGACAGCGCAGGTGGTGGTGAACATTTTCGGGGACGACCTGGACGTGCTGGACGAGAAGGCCAATGAAGTGGCCGCGGTGCTCAGCCGGGTGCCGGGGGCGGCGGACGTGCAGGTGGCCGCGCCGCCGGGCGCGCCGCGCGTGGTGATCCGCTTGCGGCCCGAACGGCTGGCGCAGTTTGGCTTCCGGCCGGTGGAGGTGCTGGAAGCGGTGCGGACGGCCTACCAAGGCGACGTGGTGGCGCAGGCCTATGACGGCGAAAAGGTGTTCGACGTGGACGTGGTGCTGGAGCCGTCGGCGCGGCAGGAGCCGGAAACGATCGGGAATTTGCTGGTGGGCAATTCGCAGGGGACGCGGATGACGTTGAACCAGCTCGCGGACGTCTTTCTCACCACGGGGCGGTACGCGATATTGCACGACGGAGCGCGACGGCGGCAGACGATCACGTGCAATCCAGCCGGGCGCGATGTGGCGTCGTTCGTGGCGGACGCGCAGAAGGCGCTGGCGGCGCGGGTGCAATTTCCGGCGGGGGTGTACGCGGAATTCAGCGGCGCGGCGGAGGAGCAGCAGCAGGCGCAGCGGGAATTGCTGCTGCACTCGCTGGCGGCGGCGGCGGGGATCATCGTGCTGCTGGCGGTGGTTTTCCATCGGGCGCGGCCGCTGCTGCTGGTGCTGGCGAACCTGCCGTTTGCGCTGGTGGGCGGGGTGCTGGCGGTTTTCTTGGTGGGCTATTTCAGCCAGGGCCAGGGCTCGCTTTCGCTCGGCACCATGGTGGGGTTTGTGACGCTGTTCGGCATCACGATGCGGAATTCGATCATGATGATATCGCATTTTGAGCATCTGGTGACGGTGGAGCGGCGGCCATGGGGACTGGAGACGGCGCTGCGGGGCGCCACGGAACGGCTGGTGCCGATCTTGATGACGGCGCTGGTGACGGCGCTGGGCCTGCTGCCGCTGGCGCTGGGCAGCGGCGAAGCCGGCCGGGAAATCGAGGGGCCGATGGCCATCGTGATCCTGGGCGGCCTGGTGACTTCGACGGTGCTGAACCTGCTGGTGCTGCCGACGCTGGCCTTGCAGTACGGGAAATTGGGCGAGAAGCTTTGACAACCGCAGAGACGCGGAGACGCAGAGGGGGAGAAGTTTTGACGCTAATTGCACGAATTGCCGCGAATTTTGGGAGAACAGGACGTGGCCGTGCCTCGTGAGAGCACGGCTGACCCGGCGCTGGCTTGCGAATCCAGCACCCGCGATTGATCGGTTTTGAGCGCGATCAGGGACGGTCCGCGTTGAAGCCGATGCGCCGTTTCGGCGGTGCGGGCGGCGGCGCCAGCAGCGGTTGCAATTTCGTCCAAAGGGTGCGCAAGGCGGAGTTGTGTTCCAGCAGCGTCTGGTCAATTTCCGCCAGGCGTTTGAGAATCGCCGTGTTGGCCGCCAGTTGCTCGCGCATTTGCATGAACGCCCGCACGACAAAAACGCTCATGGCGACGGCTTCAGGGCTGTTCAACACCATCGCCGCCATGATGGCGCCGTGTTCGGTGAAGGCGTGGGGAAGGTATTTGATATTCTGCCCCCGCTTCAAGGTCACAATTTGTGACCTTGAACGCTGCACTTCTTCCGCTTCCGTCAAAGACAGCCGGAAACAGAAATCCTCCGGCAGGGGCGTGCGCGAGCCGAGCAAGCGCCGCAACTCCCGCTTGTGTTCGTAAGCTCGCCAAATCGCCTCGTCTTCAACGATACGGTGTGCGAGTTCCAGGGCTTCGATCATTGCGCTCATGCTATTCTGATTTCGTAGGGCGTCTGACGGATGCCGATGGGCTTACCGTCACCGGCAAATCGCGCAAGTCACATTCAAGCGATGGCCCAATCCCAAAGGGATTGCGCCTTAAAGCCCAGGGTCGCGAGGCACGAGCCACCCTGGGTAAACGACGCACACAATTCATTTCCCAACCGCAACGCGGTTGCGACCGTTCCACCCGATCATCAAATAAATCCGCCGCAACCGCGTTGCGGTTGGCAACGCCTCGAAGCCGGAAACCCAAGGTAGCCGCTACGGCAACCTTGGGCTTTGAGCCAGAATCCCGTTGGGATTCGGAAGGACGGGTGCAAAACAACGATGCAAAGCCGTGCCATCCTCCATCCTCGGTTTTTATCCCCGTCCACGCGTCGCGCCGCCCGGCCACTGTTAGCGGCTAACGAAAAATCGTACAAAACGCGCTTTTTTCGTCCCGGGCGGCCCTTGACGAGACTCAAAATCGGTCAAGCTTCTCCTTGGCGGGATCGCATCCCGTTGCGATGAGAATCCATCCTGCAATGGGGAACAGCGGCGGGGCATCGTCATTGCGCGGAGCGTCATGGACTGCGGCGGGAAGCGCCACGCCGCTTTCGTGCGGGCGATGGTCCGCACGCGCTCGCGGCTCGCGCGTGCGCGCGAAAGCGCCGTCGCCGCTGCGCTTTGCCGGCGCAGTCCATGACGCGAATGGAATTGCCGGGCGCGTCGGCATTGCGCGGGGCGCCTTGGAGTGCGGTGACGCGGCGCCGCACTCCACAGGGCCGAGCCGGCTCCCGGAGGCGGTCGAATTGATTCGATTGATACCGGGAGGGGGATTTGGTTAAATTAGCGAACTTATGGGACGCCAATGGCTGCATGCCAAACGATTGATTGCCGGCCTGAAAAAAGGCCGGAACACCAGCAAACTGGTTCGGGAAATCTCGGTCGCCGCGAAGATGGCCGGGCCGGACCCGAGCATGAACCCGCACCTTTTTGCGGCCGTGGAGAAGGCGAAGAAGGAAAGCGTGACGAAGGACGCCATCCAGCGCGCCATCAACAAGGGCGCGGGCATCGGCACTGAGAAGCTGGTGATGGATCATGTGGTGTACGAGGGCCGGGCGCCGCACAACGTGGCGGTGATGGTGGAGGTCTATACGGACAACGTGAACCGGACGGCGCCGGAGATCCGGGTGCTGTTCAAGCGGGGCCAACTGGCGACGACGGGCGCCAACAAGTTTTTGTTCGACCACGTGGGGATTGTGGAGGCGCATCATCCGGACGCGAACATTGACCGGGAGGCGGCGGCGATTGAGGCGGGGGCCAACGAGGTGGAAGCGTTGACGCACGAGGAGAACGACGACATACCGGAAGGGGCGGCGGGGGCGAAGTTCCTGTGTGACCGCACGGCGCTGGCGCAGGTTTCGAAATGGCTGGCGGCGAACGGGTGGTCGGTGGTGACGAGTGAAATGGGCTATGTGCCCAAGCAGTTCACGGAGTTGACCGAGGAGCAGCGGGTGGAGGTGGGCGAGTTTTTGCATGCGCTGGACGAGCATGACGATGTGCATCGCGTGTGGGCGACGGTGAAATAGGCGGTGCGCCCGGCCGGGCGGCGGCCTAGACGTGATGACTACCGAGATTCCGAAAGCGGAGCTGCCTTTGGCGGTGCGGCGACGGGTGCGGCGCTACCGGCTGGCGGCGCTGGTGATTTTGCTGCTGGGACTGGCCGGGGCGGGGGCGCTTTACTGGCTGGCGGCGCGGCCGCCGGATTATACGAGCGACCCGGCCTTGCTGGGATTCAACCGGGCGGAGCAACAGCAGATGGGCGTGCTCTACGGCAAGCAGGGGCAGTTGGTGGAAGAATTGGACGATTCCCTGAGGCAGCCCGGGACGCAAGCCGTCCTCATCATTCTGGGCGCGGCGCTGGTGGCCGGCGTCTGTTTTCAGTTTTCCCGCATTTTAGAGATCGAAGCTCGGGCGGGCGAAACCGCTTCCAACTTGCCAGACCCCCGGTAAGCGGGGTAGATTCAGCAGACGCGCGCGATGCAACAGCCACAAAACTATCCCAAACATTATTGCGGTGTATTTGGCATTTTTGGCCATCCCAACGCAGCCGAACTGGCGTACTACGGGCTCTACGCCCTGCAACACCGGGGCCAGGAGAGCGCGGGCATTGTGACCTGCCACGACGGGAGATTCTACAAGCACCACGGCATGGGGTTGGTGCCGCAGGTGTTCAGCGACCCGAAGATTTTGCACGACCTGGTCGGTGAAATGGCGGTGGGGCACACGCGGTATTCCACGACCGGCTCGTCGCAGTTGCGCAACGCGCAGCCGCTGACGGTGGACTGCGCGCGCGGGCAGATTGCGGTGGCGCACAACGGCAACCTGACCAACGCGGCCCAATTGCGGGACGAACTGGAGAGCCGCGGGCTGGTGTTCCAGACGACGGTGGACAGCGAAATCATCATCATGATGCTGGCGCAGCCGCAACTGGGCGGGGTGGCCAACTCGATTGTCCGGACGCTGCGGCGGATCGAAGGGGCGTTTTCGCTGGTGATCATGACGGAGAAGGAGCTGATCGGCGCCCGCGATCCGTATGGTTTCCGTCCGCTGTCCATTGGTCGGACGCCCAACGGCGGGTGGGTGCTTTCGAGCGAGACGACGGCGCTGGACCTGATCCACGCGCAGTTTGTGCGGGACGTGGCTCCGGGCGAAATCGTAATCATCAACGACAAGGGATTGACGAGCATCCAGGCCTTTCCAGAGCACCACAAGCGGGCGCTGTGCATTTTTGAATACGTCTATTTTGCGCGGCCGGACAGCGTGATCAACGGCCGGACCGTCTATGACGTGCGCAAGCAGATGGGGCGGCAGTTGGCGCGGGAGCACGGGGTGAAGGCGGACCTGGTGATTCCGGTGCCGGACAGCGGGGTGTGCGCGGCGATGGGGTACGCGGAGCAGTCGGGGATTCCCTACGAGATGGCGTTCATCCGCAACCACTACGTGGGGCGGAGCTTTTTGCAACCCACGCAGCTCATCCGGGATTTCAACGTGCGCGTGAAGCTGAATTTGATCGAGTCGCTGGTGAAGGACAAGCGGGTGGTGATTGTGGACGATTCGATCGTGCGGGGGACCACGTGCCGGTCGCGGGTGAAGACGCTGAAGGAAGCGGGGGCGAAGGAGGTCCACGTGGCGGTCAGTTGCCCGCCGCACATGCACCCGTGCGTGTACGGGATAGACTTTCCGGATCGCAGCAAACTGATGGCGGCAAACAACACGGTGGACGAGATCCGCAAGTATCTGAATGCGGACTCGCTGCATTATCTTACCCAGGCGGGCATGGTGGCCGCCACGCAGCAGCCGGCGTCCGCCTTTTGCATGGCCTGTTACGACGGGCAGTATCCGGTGGCCTACGATCAACTGCTGGACAAGCACATCATTGAACGCCGGCGCAAGCAGACGCAAACGCTGGGCGAAGCGGCGGCGCGGGAGGAAGAGCAGATCAAGCTGCTGAAGGTTTAAGCGCTGCCAGCGCAGTTCACGACGCGAACGGAACTGCGGGGCGCGTCCGAATTGAGCGGGGCGTCGTGGTGCACGGATCAAGCCGGCACGGCCTTCACGGCTTCCATCGCCTCATATTCGCAGGCGGCGTATTTATCGAGCAGTTTGTCGTAAATCTTGGCGGACTGTTTGGCGGGGAGCACTTCGCTGCCGCGGACGGGGGCGGTGAAACCGGCCACGAGCTTATCCCATTTGGTGTGCTTGCCGTTGGCGGCGAGCCAGCCGTGGGCGGCCTGCAAGGCGGCGCCGAGGGCGGCGCTCTTGGAGATTTCGATGCGCAGCACGCGGCAGTTCATGACATCGGCGAGCACCTGCAAGAGGGCGCGGTCGTTCGAGGCGCCGCCGGTGACAAAAATCTCCTCCGGGGCGACCTGCATCCATTGGGAATGGAGGCGCATGGAGAGCATCTGGGCCTCGAAGATGGCGCGGCAGTTGGCGGCGACGTCATTTTCGTCGAGGTCGAAGCGATGGATGCCGGGCTGGTTGACGCGGGGGACGATTTCGGGTTCGAACCAGGGGAGGAGGATGCCCCCGTTATTGCCGGGGGGCGTCTGGGCGACGAGGGCGCCGAACTTTTTCCAGTCGGAGATTTTATAATGCTCGCGGATTTTTTCGCGGGCGAGCGAGCCATTTTTGAAGCAGATGAGAGTGAGGTAGCCGCCGGCGGGGGAGCCGAAGACATGGCCTTCGCCGCTGGCATCGGTCTGGCACTTGTCCATGGTGCCGAAGAAGGTGTCGCTGGTGCCGAGGCTGATGGCGACCTGACCGGGGTGGATGAGGCCGAGGCCGATGACGCTGGCGGGGTTGTCGCCGGTCCAGACGGTGGCGAGGGCGTCGGGGTTGAGGCCGTATTTTTGAACGAAATAGGGGCTGACGGGGCCGATGGCGCTGCCGGAGTCGGCGAGGGCGGGGAGGCGGCTGGTGAGGCCGGGGGCGGTGGCCTTGACGGCGTCGTGATTCCAGATTTTCCGGCGGATATCCATGAGGTTCATGCCGGCGCCGTCGCCGAAATCAATGGGGGCGATTTTGCCGGCGAGGAGGGAGGCCAGGAAGGAACTGACGAGGGCGACCTGGGCGGTGCGGGCATAGGCGCGGGGTTCGGTTTTGGCGAACTTGCGGATCTGGGGGCCGGTGAAGCGTTCAAAGGTATCCGAGCCGGTGCGCGAGGCGGTGAACTTGACGCCGCCGAGTTTTTTGCGGATTTCGGAGCATTCCTTGGCGGTGGAGGAATCCATCCAGATGGGGGAAGTTTTGCGGGCGAAGACGCCGTCGAGATTGTCGGCAAGGGGCTTTTGGGGATCGAGGGCGGCGAGGGCTTCGGGGGCGGCGGCGGTGAGATAGACGGAGCCGTGCTGCTGGCCGCTGCCGCTGATGGCGAGGATTTTGTCCAAGGCGACGCGGTCCTTTTTCATCTCGGCGAACAGGCGGTCGAGCGCGGCGGCCCAGAGGCGGGGGGGGCTGTGTTTGACGAGCGGGTTGCGATTGGGCAGGACGCCGTGACAGGTTTTGAACTGGGGCAGCGCCTGATCAAAGTTGAGGGATTTTTCGTAAACGACCTTCCGAGTGTCGAGATCAATGACCACGGCGCTCAAGCTTTGGGTGCTGGAATCGAGTCCGAGGAACAATTTGGCCATGGGAGGAAAGATAGTGAAAAGGCGAGGGTTTGGCGACTGCAAATTGCTATGGGGGTGGCGGCGGGGCGGGGGCGGCCGGCGGTGCCGAAGATTGCCTCCGCGGGGGAATTCTGATATTGAAACGGCGTGCCCGACCCAAGCCTGCTGCTCCTTATTCCGGCATACAACGAAGAAGCGCGCATCGAACCGGTGCTGCGCGCTTACGCGAGCTATTTCCGGGGCAATTACCATGGCGACTTCCGGTTGGTGGTGGTGACGAACGGTTGCCGGGACAACACGCTGGGGGTGGTGCAGCGGGTGGCGAAGGAGTTTCCGGCGATCGGGTGGCTGGACTTCCCGGCGCCGATCGGCAAGGGCGGGGCGCTGATCGAGGGGCTGAAGCTGGCGGCGCACACGGACATCATCGGGTACGTGGACGCGGACGGGGCGACGGGGCCGGCGGCGGTACTGCAATTGATCCCGTATTTGGAGCAGGCGGACTGCGTGGTGGGGTCGCGCTGGCTGCCGGGCAGCGTGCTGCTGCAGGCGCAGCCGAAGTTCCGGCAGGTGATCAGCCGGTGCTTTCACCTGATTGTGGAATGCCTGTTCTGGATGCACATCAAGGACACGCAGTGCCCGTGCAAGCTGATGCGGCGGGCGGCGGTGGAAGAGATCCATTCGGCGCTGCGGATCGCGGACCTGGCGTTTGACGTGAACCTGCTGGTGGCGATGAAGCAGGCGGGCTACCGGCTGCTGGAAGTGCCGATTGAATGGACGGACGTGGTGGGATCGAAAGTGACGTCCTCGCTGGGGCGGCAATCGCTGACGATGTTTTTGTCGGTGCTGCGGGTGCGGCTGATTTACTGGCCATGGCTGTACCGGTTGCTGGCGCCGCTGCGTCCGCTGGAGGGCTGGGTGTACAAGAAGCTGCGGCAGCCGGCGCCGCTGCCGCGGCCGACGGTGGGGAAGCCGGGGCCGGCGGCGGGGAACAATCCTATTTCGCGGCCGTGACGGCCGGGGTGGCGGCGGCGAGTTTGGAGTTTTTTTCGCCGTGCCAGGCAAACCAGGCGCAGACGCCGAAGAGGAGGAGATTGAAGGCGCCGAGGGTTTGGAGGGCGATCTGGATGTGGCCGGGGAAATGGTTGAGCATCCACGGGAGGGTGAAGCCGTAGGCGACGGCGAGGGCCACCATAAAGGGGACGACGGTGAAGCGGGAGGCGGCGAGCAAAAAATTCACGAGGACATTGGCCATGGCCAGGGGGACCATGGCGGCGGCGTACCAGGGAATGAGGGCGGCGGCGCCGAGGTAGGTGGATTTATAGACGATCTTGATGGCGAGGGGGCCGACCAGCCAGAGGCCCAGGCCGCCGCTGATGGAGAGGACGGCGGTGCCGAGGACGACGATCCCGAACAGGTTGCTTTGCTCGTGCCGCGCGCGGCTGCGCACGAGCTTGGGGAACATCACGGCGGCCAGGGGCATCACCAGCCAGAGCAAGCCGCGGGACAAGGTTCCGGCCGCGACGTAGGGGCCCATCTCATCATCGCTGAAATAAGCCTGGACGAACATGGTGTCCGAGGTGAAGAGAAACTGGCAGGCGCCGAAGCCAAAGAAGAGCGGGATGACCTGGCGGAGGAGATTTTTCCAATCGAAAGGCTCGGCGGGGAGGGTCCACAAATCGCGGCTGCGGATGATGGGGACGAGGACGCCGATACCGACGCCGATGAAGGCGCCGATCATCATGCCGGTGGTGCCGAGGTAACAGGCGAGGACGAAGAACGCGGCGCCGGCCACGCGGCCCAAGCCGGTGAGAATGTTGGACCAGCCCATCCAGAAGAAATCCTGCCGGCCCTGCAAGACGCCGAGGAACATCGGGAGCCACAGGGACAACAAGAGCACGAAAAGGGTGACCCAGAGCGCGGTGACATTGGGCAGATGCCAGCCGGCAACGATTTGATTTTGAAAGACCAGGACCAGGATGGCGGCCGGCAGCCAGAGGAGGAAGGTCCAGAGCCAGGCCAGCCGGATGGTGGAACCCAACTGCCGCTCCTTGCCTTGGGCGAGGGCGAGGGCGGTCTGCTGGGTGAAGATCATTTGCAGGGGCAGGTTGGGCAGGCAGGCGACGAGCATGAGCAGCGTGCCAAAGGCGGCGTATTCGGATTTGGAGACGGAGCTGGACTTGGCCAGGACGTGCACGCCGTAGGCGAGGGCGCCGCCAACGATGGTGGCGGTCATCAGCCAGCCGCTCTGGCGGAAGAAGGCCGCGTGGGGCTTGTGGTCCACCGTCGGCAGGTTGGGATTTTCAGGTTGGCTCATGAAAGATCGGTTTGGCCGGTGAGGTCAGGGGAGGGACTGGAGATATGCGAGCAGGCGGCTTTGGGCGCGTTCAAGCTGGGCGAGCGAGATCCATTCATCGGCGGTGTGGGCCTGGGCGATGTCGCCAGGGCCGAAGACGACGGCGGGAATGCCGCCGGCGGACAGGATGGCGGCGTCGCAGAAATAATCCACGCCGACGGGGCGTTGCTGGCCGAGGCGGGCGGAGCATTGGCGGACGAGCGGCAGGGCGAGGCTGGTTTCCAGGGCGGGCGCGGGCGCGGACTTGGTGTTGGAGATTTTGGCGCGCAGGTTTTTCCGGCGCAGGCAGGCAGCGATTTCGCGGCAGACATGGCGCTCGGTTTCGCCGGGGAGGGTGCGGCGGTCGAGGGTGATGACGCAGGCATCCGGCACGATGTTGGGCTGGGAGCCGCCGCGGATGGTGCCGACGTTGACGGTGGCGGAGCCGAGCAAGGGGTGTTTGCGGGCGCGGAGCCGGGCGGCGTAATCGCGTTCGATCACGTCCACGATGCGGGCCATGGCGTGGACGGCGTTCTGGCCGAGCTGGGGGGTGGCGCCGTGGGCGGCGCGGCCGCGGGTTTGGAGCTGCAGCCAAAGGGTGCCCTTGTGGGCGGTGACGACCTGCAATTTGGTGGGTTCGCCGACGATGGTGAGGTCGGCGGCGGGGCCGCCGGCGGCCAGCGCCCGGGAACCGGCTTGGGCGTTTTCCTCGTCCACGAGGCCGGCGAAGATGATTTGCGTGGCGGCGGGACGGGATTTGGCGCGAGCCAGTTCGCAAAGGGCGGCGAGCATGGCGGCGACGGAGCCTTTGGTGTCGCAGGCGCCGCGGCCATAGAGCCGGCCGTGGCTCAAGCGCGGGACGAATTGGGCATCCGCCGCGCCGACGGTGTCCATATGGGGCGCCAAGAGGATGGTTTGGCGGATGGTTTCCCGGGGCAGCAGGCGGACGATGAGATTGGAACGACCGGGGAGGGCGTCTTGGAATTCGACACCGAGTCCGGCCGAAGCCGCGCAGGCGGCGAGAAAATCAGCGACGTTTTTCTCGCCGTAAGGCGAACGGAAGGGCGGCGCCGGATTCGCGCCAAGCTGGGCGAAGGCCGGATTGACGCTGGGCAGGGCCACGAGCTCGGCCAGCAATTTTTCCGTGCGCGTCATGGTGGGGAGTTTAGGGGCGGGCGGGAGAAAAGTCGAGAAGGGGGGGATGGCGGATGGTGGACCAATCTGGAGCTTCCCGAAGTGGATTCAATGGAACATCTGGGCGAGCATGCCTGGTGGTATAGAAGGCCCTGAATTTAAACAGTTTGACGCTTACCCTCACCCCGGCCCTCTCCCCCGGGGAGAGGGGAAAACGGTTTCCGCGTCTCGGCAATTTCGCATCGCTGGGTGGCCGTGGCTCAGGGGTTGAATGAGCGAACGGTTTCGGGGAAAATCCGGTGGCGCAGACTTCCAAGTCTGCTGTATCGCGGGTTTCCAAACCCGCAGATGCCGCGCCATTGCGACACCCTGCCGATTTGGAAATCGGCGATACAGCAGGTTTGGAAACCCAATGCCACTAGGATTTGGCCGGGCGGTTTTTGAGTTTGCGCCGCATTTGGGCTCGTGAACCTTTCATTTTGGGGAACAC
>Ga0181520_10003499_pt1 | contig 27465 bp, 15 predicted proteins | sample PEATcosm2014_Bin_29_FD_132451 | JGI IMG/M metagenome (GOLD analysis project Ga0181520, IMG submission 132451) | Peatland microbial communities from MTU Mesocosm Facility, Houghton, MI, USA - PEATcosm2014_Bin02_30_metaG | ecosystem: Environmental > Terrestrial > Soil > Wetlands > Peat | place...
AACGCTCGAATCCACCAGCTTCCGCTGGTGGCAATCGGCGCACGCCCCCTTCGGGGGCTTGACGGCAACGGCTTGAGACCAATTCGCGGCCCCCAGGTGCGAAGATGTGGGTAAAGCATAGCCACGAGTGGAGAGGGGCCGGGGGTGAGGGGCCGTTTGCCGTTACCCCCCTCCCTACAGCGGCCGAAGGCCGCCAAGGGAGGGGGGTAGGCGCCTACCCCTCCATGAACTCCGCCACGACCTCGCCGAACGCCTTCATCACGCCCTCGGCCTGTAGTCGCCCGTACTCCTCGCCCATGCCGTTGCGGGGGTCGAGAGCGTCGAAGCTATACCAGATGTCCTTGTACTCGGGGTTGTACCCGTCCGTCTCGGTGAGGTACGGATGCCCCAGGTATGCCGGCACGAGTTCATCGCGATCTTCCGGCAGATACTCCGGGTGAACGGTGTCCGGCGCGGCGACGGTCACGAACGACCCCTCCCACTTGTCCGCATGGATCCAGTGGTTCTTCAGCAATGGCTCCAGTTCATACGCCGCCGTGATGTAGAACCACGACTTCGTCCTCGCAGGCTCCCCCAGCGCCGTTCGCCGCAGCACGTTCTGACGATAGACCTCCATTGCCTTGTCACAGTAGCCCGGATTCGGCCCATGCCCCGGCAGCAGGATGATGTTGCGGAACCCGTACAAATGAACGGCTAACATCGTTTTCGCAATCAAGTGCACGAAAAACCGCGCCTGATTTTCGAGCGAGAAATCCAGCGCGCTTTCGGCCTCCGGGCCGTCATCCGGCATGGTTGGGCAGTCATATCCGTACGAGCCGTCCTGGTTCTGCAGCGGGAAGGCCTCAGGATACTCTTGCGGCACCTGCATGTCCTTCATGTAGCTTTGCCGCCATTCCAACCGGCACTCTTGCAGATGATATCGCACATCCCCATAGAACATCGGGGGGAAGGCAACTCCTCCAAACCGCTTCGCCGCCTCTCCCGCGATCCATTCCACGGTCATATAGTCGGTGCCGAACGGCATGTGCGGCCCATGCCACTCCAAAGACCCCACCGGGAGATAAGCCAGATTACACGCATTCCGCCGCGCCACAATCTGCGCCGGCACCATCCGATCGAACCGTACCTCGTCCATGTGATCGCTCCTCTTGGCTGATCTGCTGCAGTGCTGACCTCGCCCTCCGCGTGGCGCGGGCCTCTCGCCCGCGAGCCTTCGCAGTGACAGGAAGGTCGGGAAGGTGTATCGCCGTGGCCATTCTCCCCCTCTCCACAAAGTAGAGAGGGGGCCGGGGGGTGAGGTTGCCGTCCCCCTCCCGGCACGGGAGGGGTGCCCGATAGCCGCCGCAGGCGGCTCCAGCAGGGCGGGGTAGGGCCATTCCCCCCTCTCCACTTTGTGGAGAGGGGCCGGGGGTGAGGTGCCGTTCCTCCGGGGGTGAGATTCGCCCTTACCCTCCCCCTCTCAACTCCACTTCCACGATCTCCCCAAACCGCGCCCTTGCCTCCGCGCCGACCTGCAGCCTCAGCTTCATCGTCCCCTCAAGTCCCTCCGTCACCTTTGTCGCCGCGAAGTGCCCGCTGCCCTGGAACGCGGTGTCCGCTTCCAATGGCACTTCGCTGCTGCCGACACTCAGCATCACCTTCCCGCGCAGCCACTTCGCCTCCCCCAGATTCCCCGCCCATGCCTCGATCTCCACCGCTTTCCCTTGCGGCAGCGTCACTTCCACCGCCTTCCCCGGCTTCGTCGGTAGTTCGATCTCCTGCCACTGGCCGCCTGCCGCGCGGACTCTCAGCCGCTCGAAGACCGCGTTCAGGTAGCGCAACGGTCCCGCCCCCGGCCATGCTTTCCCCGAGGCGTCGATCAGCGGGCAGTCCGCCGAGGTCATCGTCTGTCCGGCCGTTCGCACATCGACCGTCTTGCCCTGCTCCGTCAATCGCTCGTATTCATCCCGCAGCCGCAGGTACTCGCCCACCCAGCCGCCGGGGTCGGTCTCGGGCTTGAACTCGAGCCAGGTATCGGCCTTGCGCGTCTCACTTGCCGCGAACTTCGGCCAAAGCTGCTTCGCCATCTCGGCAACGGGCCTCGTCGCATTGTTGGGGTCGACCAGCCCGCACTCGCTGTTTTCGCCGACTCGGAACCCTCCGGGATACCACCATACGAAGCTCCCCCATGCCCCCGACTCTGCCTGCATTTGCCAGAATTGCCGCCCCTCGTCCGCCTGGTACTGATACTTCGCGGGGGTGATGTGGATCATCTCGTCCTTCCAGTCGGTGCCGTTGGGATAGATCGGCATCCCGAACTCCATCCACACCACGGGCTTCCCGCCGGAGATGAAGCTGAGCATCCGCGTGCAAAGCCCACGGCTCGATATCCAGGCCTTGGGGGACAGCTTGCCGTAGGACGGCACGTCATACCCCTCCGGCCCGGCCCAGTCCATGAAATGCAGCACCGAGGGCTGCTCGACGGGCAGGAACCCCTCCGGCCAGGCCGGGGTGCTGCCGCGGAAGCCGATCAGGCGCCACGGATCGACACTGCGGACCACCGCCGCCGAGCGCCGGTATTCGATGCCGAGTTGGTAGTCCATGAAGGCCCGGTATGCCGCCGCAATCGCCCGCCACGGGCCGTCCGTCCCGAGCCACGTGTCCGAGGGGGCGTCCACGTCGCCCTGCGCGTCCCGGGGCAGCGCGTACCCGAACGCCGTCTCGGCTTTCTCGAGGCTCCCATACTGCTCGGTGAGCCAGTCACGCCACTGCGGCGTGTAGGCCTTGCGCGTCTCGCCGTACCACGGCTCCCAAGCGATGTCATAGCCCATCAGCGCCGGATGATGGCATATCGCGCGAATGACCTTGCGCGCGCCCTCGTCGTCGCGGCCCCTGGGGTCAAGTCCGTTCACGAACAGGATGACCTTGATGTGGTGCCGCTGGCAGCGCCAGAAGAACTCCTGCAGGTCCCGCAATTGCGGCGTGTCCTCACCCGTGCCCCAGTGGATTTCCGCCCCGACCGCGGCGATGGCATGGCAGCCCCAGCTCTCCAGTTGCGCCAGATCGGCTTCGAGGACGCTGGGCTGGTAGTTCATTGGATCGAGCCACCCGGTCGAGTACACCTCGGTCGGCGTTCCCCCCAGATTGTGCGGCCAGTAGTTCACACCGACGGGGTGCCACAACTTGCCTCCGAGGGTCAGCTTCCCGCCCTCGCGTCGCACGATTTCGGCTTCCGGCGGCGCTTGCAGCCGGGCCCGGACCGTCAGGGGGTGGCTGATGGTGTCCGTCACCTTGCCCCCCACGGTCAGGGTCGTCACCATTGTGTAATCGCCCGCCGGCAGCGGCGGCAACGTCCCCTTCGCCGCGACCATCCCTCGCGGCTCGGCGATAACCGGCAGCGTCACCTCCGGTGCGGCCGGCTTGTCATCCGCTTTGACAACCCGGATCGTTACCTGCCCGCTCCCTGCAGCCGACCCGTAGTTCGTCACGCGAGCCCCGACCGCGATCTCCTCGTCCGGGTACGCCAGGAACCGATCGGCTCCGCCCTCGAACAGGAGCGGCCCCGAGGACAGGCGCTCCACCGCCTTTGCGATCACCGCTTGCATCTCCGGGCGGGCGAGGTCCTCCGAATGCAGGGCCCCGACGCTCAGCCACGCGCACCGGGGCAGCGACATCGTCTCATTGAGCACGAGCGACACCGGGGCCCCCAGGTCCTTCCCGCCGGCATCCACGGCCTTTACCAGCGGTATCCACCGCCACACGTGGCCCCGGCCGAAGCCTTCGCCACTGGGACGCTCGATGGCCCCATAGGCCGGCGCCGCCGGCCACTGGCCCGACATCCCCCAAAGCTTCCCGAGCGCCGTCGGCTCCCAACGGGTCGCCCCGTTCAGCTCGAAGAGCTTGTATCCCGGTGAGACACTCTCCATGTCGGGCCGCGCCGCCGGTCCGAGGCCGGCGAGCGCCCCCGGAGCTACCGCGGCCAGCGCCACCGACCCGACGGTGATGTGGTGCTCCGTAGCATCCGCTGAGATCACCGATATCGTGTGAGAGTTGGAAATCCCCCAGCGCAATGCCACGGCATCCTCCAGCCGCACCACATCTCCCGGCCCGCCGCGGCCTTTCGAGGGGTTGTCCGGCCAGTACGCAAACGCTTGCGGCGGGAGCACGCAGTACCGCCACTCCGCCGTCAGCGGGAAGACCCCCACCCAGCGCGAGCCGTCCTTCTCCCTGATCTCCAGGCTCAACTCCGGCGTCTTTCCGTCCCCCTTCGCCCAGAAGCACACAAGTTGCTCGCCCGCTTTGACCGGCGGCGTGTCGAAGCCCCGGTCAAGGGACCACCAGCCACCCGCAAAGTGCGGCACAACGAAGGACGCCGCGGGCCGATGATCCGGGGCCTCGCCCTCGAGGCCCACAACCGCGGGCTTCTTTGCTTCCCCGCCGAGCGTTTGCTGCCAGTTCGCCAGCTCCTCGGTCGACCATGTGACGATCGGCCTGGCATCCCGCCCGAAGTCCTGCAGCTTCGCCTGCGTGTACTGCTCCCACGTGGTCCAGCCGCCTTGACCGGGCCAGAAGAAGCTGCCGAACGCGGGCGCGGTGAGGCTCACCAAGACGCCCCCCTGCTGCATCCAGCGTTTCAGCGGCAGGAGGGCTCCGGCAGGCAGTCGCCGCAAATCGGCCGCCAGATAGCGCAGGCCGGGGAACGTCAGCGCCGCCTCATCGGCCATGTCGCGCGATGTCAGTGGAGCGGCGGCCAGCCCCGCCCGGTCCAACGCCCGCGTCAGTTCATCGAGCTTCGGCGCTTTCTCGGCCCCGGGCATGTCCTCGCCCAGGTACACTCCCACGCACCCGCGTTTCCCCTGGGGATACTGCCGCGCCCCCGCAGCCGCAGACGGGGCGGCGGCGACGACCTTCACATCTGTGAATTCCGCGTCGAACTCCTCCGCCCGCAGCGTCGCCCAACCGTCCCGCACCGCCAACGCGTTCCCCAGGATGTACCCGTGCTTCGCGACCGCCTGCCCCGTCGCGACTTCAGTGACGTCGCCGGTGACCCGGTCGTGTGTGAGCGCCAGCCGCAGTCGGTAGGCCTTGCCATACTCCCACGTCCCCCCCACGCCCCCCTCGATGGGCGCCAACCGCGTCACGCCGGTGGACTGCGCCTGGTGAACGTCCTGGCAGCGCTCCATGAGTTCCGTGTAGCGCTCATGCCCCGGCCCCTCGACCAGGCCGAGCACCCACAGGTTGCCCGAATCGCTGCTCACCATCACGCCTGTGGCGGCCCAGCCGGCGGTCGAAAGCCGACGCTTGACGACCACCGTCGCCTCAACGGAGCCTTCCCCGATGACGTATGGCTGATCGGTCAGGCAGTACAGCGCCCGCCCCTCGTTCGCGGCCTTGTATGTGCCATCCTGGATGCTCCACTCGCCTACCGCCAACCCATCCGCCCCCGCCCCGACCGCCCCAAGCGCCAGGGCGCAAAGCGCCAAGGCGCATGGTGCCAAGGCGCATGGCGCCATCGCCGACCTCAGGATCCATCTTAGCACCGTCATTGTCGCGCCTCTTTCCCTGCCGTTGTCGATGCCGCCCAACACGTTACATATTTAGCCATTTATCGTAATTCTTCCACATTATCAACAATCTTCTCCACAGCATCCACGATGAGCTGCATGTCCCTCTCATCATTGGGCGGCGAGAGGTCCGGCTGGAAGATACCGAACTCGCGATTCGCCATCTCCTCGCTGACGGGTAGGTCGCCTTCCCGGTAGACAGGAGGGTTCTCCACATGCGGACACAGGAAGGGGCAGCCTTTTCCATACAGGTTGCGTTCTTGGAAGATCGTCCGCAGGTGAATCGGCCCGTTGGCCTGGATCGGCTGGCTTTCCGGCGCGAAGCGGTAGTTTGCGTCGAGGACGTACCCGACCGCGTACACGCCCTCGGCGTTGAGCGCCTGACAGAAGCGGTCGCGCGAGACCCCGTGCACCGTGGGGTCCCACAGGCAGTTGTAAATGTGGTACACGTGCTTGTAGCCCGGTCTCACATAGGGGGGCGTTATTCCGGGTATCTGCGACAGCTTGCTGGTAAGGAACTCACAGTTCTTGATGCGAGCGTTTGTGCGCACATCGGCATCGAGAAGCTGCGCCATCGCGTCCCAGCCGACTGACCGCATGTTGTCTCCGGTGCCGCCCATCGAGGCGTACTTGAGCACTTCGGGGTCTTGGGCGAGGCCCTGGATGACCGTCGGATGCTGGCCGGCGAGCAGCGCTCGCTCGTACAGCTTGCGGTCGTTCGTCAGATACGCGCCGCCGCCGTTGTTGGCGTAGATGGGCTTGCCGGACCACGAGAACGAGGTGAAGTCCGCGATGCTCCCGACCTTCCGCCCGTCGATTTCCGAGGTCGAGGCCTGGCAGGCGTCCTCGATGACCACGATCCCGTATTCCTTCGCAAGCTCCATCAGCTCGGGGATCGGGGCGGGATGGCCGTAGAAGTCCACGGGGAGGATCGCCTTGGTGCGCGGGGTGATCTTCCGGCGGGCATCCTCCACGTCCATTGTGAACGTCCTGGGGTCGATGTCGGCGAAAATCGGCACCGCATTGACCCGCAGTACCGCCCCGACCGTCGCGACCCAGGTATAAGCCACGGTCAGCACTTCGTCCCCCGGCCCGCACCCGGCGGCGAACAGCCCGGAGATCAACGCCGCCGTGCCCGAACTCACGCACCGGGCATACTGCGCCCCCGTGTACTCGCAGAGGGCTTCTTCGAGACTCCTGTGCGCCCAGGTCGAGCGCATGCTGCGACCTTCGTCAATCGCCTTGGGACCGCCGAGCAGCGCCAGTTTGCTCATCGGGACACCTCCAATGGGGTGGCATCGGTGTGATACGCATCTCATCGCCAACGTCGCGTAGGGCGGGCCTCTCATCCTCCCGACGGCCACGGAGGGTAAGGCGCCGTTAGCCGTCCCCCTCCTATACCCGCCTGCAGCGGGTCCACGGGAGGGGTGTCTCGCCGCAGGCGAGACGGGGTGGGGCCGTTGTCGTTGTCGTCTGCTGTTCTCCCCCTCTCCGCTTGCGGAGAGGGGGCCGGGGGGTGAGGTGCCGTTAGCCGTCCCCCTCCCATACCCGCCTGCGGCGGGTCCACGGGAGGGGTGTCTCGCCGCAGGCGAGACGGGGTGGGGCCGTTGTCGTTCTCCCGCGAGTGGAGAGAAGCCGGGGGTGAGTCGCCTTCCTCCTCTACTCGTCCGACACGACTCCGCCCTCCGTCAACCGGAAGCGGCGGTAGGGGTAGTCGGCGGCAGGCACCTTGCCCATCGAGACACGGAACGCCCGGCGCTGCGGGAATAGCAGGGCGCTGTGAAGGTTCATCGAGCGGATCGGCACGCCCTCGGCGGCGGCGAAGTTCATCGTGTCGTCGATCCGGCCGTAGTTGTCGCGGATGAGCAGGGTGAGAAGCTCGTCGCGGGTCAGCCACAGATGTCCGGCGCCGCCCGTTCCGGCGGCTGCGCCGTTTCCGGCGGTCGCGCCGCTCTCCGTGATGGCGTTGGCGAGGCCCTCCTCGGCGGATGTCGGGGTCTTGAAGCCCAGCGCGCGGAAGTTGTTGGCCGCGCACACGTAGCCCTTCTTTGCCCAGCGCACGATGGCCTGATCGTGGTCGAACTCGACGATGGCCGCATTGGGCGGGTCGCCGCCGGCGATGATGAGATTGGTGCCGCAGGCGCGCGGCGTCTCCTGGACGATCCGCACGCCCTCCTCAACCGTGTGGGCGAACTGCGCGACCTTGCGCACCATGAAGCACGTAGACAGGCCCTCGAGGCTGTCCTTGCCCCCGTAGGCTGAGTTGTTCGCGCACACGATGCCGCACGCGTTCATCGCGGTCCAGCCGTTGATGATCCCGCACCAGGAAGTCGTGACGAAGGGGATACCGGAAGCAGGGGTATAGTGGATCAAGCACGCAGCGTAAGAGCTGACTCCGTGGTCGATGAAGTCCATGTTGCGGCCGACGATGCACTCGCCGTTGGCCGTCGCCGGGCCGAAGACAGCGTAAGAGGTGCAAAGCTGTCCGCGCTGCACATCGCCGAACAGTTGGAGCGCCACGATGTCGGGATACGAGACCTCCGCGCCCTTGGCAAGCGCCCGGAGCTCCGCCCGGTACTCGGCGGGCAGGTACTTCTCCATCACCATAGCACCCTCGATGAGCTTCTCGTGGCGACCATTCGCACCCTCGCCATTTACGATGACGTCATCGACCACCTGCCGCACGAGATGCCGGGCCAGTCGCGCCTGCTGGCTGCCAAGCTGTTCGCCGGTCCCGGCAAGATGCAGCACCGCGCAGCCGTTGATCTGCGAACGGTGGCCGTGAGGGTATGGCGCAACAGTCTCGGCAGCCCAGGCTGCGCCGGACACAGCCGCAGCAAAGAGACAAAGGAAGAGGGCGACAAGGCGGGTCCTGGACATGTGTCAGATTCTGTCCTTCTGCCCCCCAGGGTCGTTCTCCCGCAAGAGCGCATGGGGCGGCCTCTCACCCGCCAGCCGCGGCCGTTAGCCGTTCCCCTCCCATACCCGCCTGCGGCGGGTCCACGGGAGGGGTGTCCCGCCGCAGGCGGGACGGGGTAGGGCCGTTGTCGTTGTCGTCTGCCGTTCTCCCCCTCTCCGCTTGCGGAGAGGGGGCCGGGGGGTGAGGTGCCGTTGGCGGCAGGGGGGCAAGGGCCGCCGTCTACAGCTCCACAATCTTCCCCGTCCGCGCCGACTCGAAGCACTTCAGCACGAACCGTGTCGTTCGCGCGCCGTCGAAGGCTGTCGCGGGCGGGGTCTCGTCCTTGATGATCGACTTCGCGAAGGCCGGGAGGATGTCCGGCAGGCCGCTGGCAACGAGATCGCCGAACTCCTCGGAGTACTCGCGCGAAGCGTAGGGCGGCTTCCACTCGTCCTCGGGGACACAGGACTCAAACCGCGCGTTCTGGCCGTGGTCGATGGAGATCGCGCTCTTGCCCTTGTCCGCGACCATGACGAAGAACGGGCAGGAGACGAACGCCGGCGGAAGCAGGAGGCTGCCCACTCCGCCGTCGCCGCCGAGGAACGCGCCTACGCTGCCGTTCTTGTAGCGGATCGAGGCGTTGATGGTGTCGATGACCAGCGGGCTGGGGTGATGGAACACCCCGCCGACGGCGTAGACGGACTCGGGCTCGGACCCGGCGAGGTGGAACATCATGTCCACAACGTGACAGCCCTGCGAGAGGATTTGCCCGCCGCCCTTGATGGGGTCCTGCGGCCAGATGCCCTCCGGCCAGATGCCGCCCGTCCGAGCGCTGGCGATGATGTTGTCCGGCTGCGGGATGGCCTGCTTCACGTCGCTCGCGCCCTTGGCGAACCGGCAGCGGAAAGCGACCATGTACTTGAGGCCGGTCTTCTCCTCGGCGGCGAGGATGTCGTCGCACTCCTGCAGCGTCATCGCCATCGGCTTCTCGATGAGCACGTGTTTGCCGCTCTCGAGGGCGCGCAGGGAGTACGGCCCATGCGTATCGTGCCAGGTGGTGATGAGCACGGCGTCGATGTCCGGGTCGCCGAAGATGCGCTCGACATCGTCGGTGATGTACTCGCCGCCGAACTTTTGACGGTAGGCCTCGGCTTTCACCTGGTCCACATCGGCCAGCCCGCGGATTTCGACAGCTTCGGCGAAGGGCTGAAGCTCCGCTGAGATGCCCGGCGCTTTCCCGCCGACCGACGGCAGATGCACCCCGCACATTCCGCCGCAGCCGATAACGCCCAATCTCACTTTGTCCATGTTGTCACGCCTCGCGATCTTTCGTTGTGAGACTCTTGGAGAGGCCGGCAGTTCCTTTGCCAGCCTGTAGCGGGTAAGATTCCCCACATGCCGCGCCTCACCTTTGCCTCAGCGGCATCACATGGGGTGGCGTTCCGCGTGGGGCGGGCGTCTCGCCCGCCAAAGCCGTTGCCGTTTCCCTCCCTACGAGGGAGGGGGGCCTCGCGAAGCGGGGCGCGGTAGGAAGCCGTCGCCGTTCGCCGTGCGAAGTGATAAGGCCCAGGGGTGAGGTCGCCGTAGGCAGCAGGAGGCCCCCGCCGCCCCCAGGGTGAATGAGCCCCTCGTCGCCGCATGTCGTCCAAGGCTTTCGGTTCCCGCAAGGAGGCCCACACATGAGACCCTTCGCCGCGATCCCTCTCGCAGCGGCTGTCGTGGCCGCGTGTAGCTCTGCATGGGGTTACGCGCCCCAGTGCAACATCACCCGCGGCATCTACGTCGATGCCAGGCCCCTGCTCACGTCGGCGTACTGGGGCGAGTTCGGCGACGGCTTCGCCTTCACCGACGCACAGGCGCATTCCGGCCGGTGGAGCGTGAAGTGCATCAATCCCGGCGGCCCGAAGAGCGGAGCCGGAATCGCGCAGACCGTGCAACTCAACCAGACCGCCGCCGCCCCGCTGAAGGTTTCCGGCTGGAGCAAGGCCGAGGGCGTCGCCGGGGCGGAGAAGGCGTGGACTTATTCACTCTACGTGGACTTGCGATACACCGACGGGACGGGGCTGTACATGCAAATCGCCCCGTTCTCCGGCGGCACGCACGACTGGGAGTACGCCGAGGCCACCATCAAGCCGGAGAAGCCCCTGGCCTCGGCCACATTCTATGCGTTCGTTCGCGAGCGGGCGGGCATCGCGTATTTCGATGACCTGTTCCTCGGCTCGCCGGGCGGCGCGAACCTGCTGCACAATGCCGGATTCGAACCGGACGACCGCGAGGACAGGGCGTCCCGTGACCGCGTCTACTCCACCTTCGCCGACCTGAACGCCAATGCGATGCACACTTACCTGTCCGGCGACCCGCAATTCTGGACCGGCAGGGACAATAAGGGCAATGCGCAGGTTCGCGACTTCCTGGCGCTGGCGCGCTCGCACGGCATGGGTGTGTGGCTAACCACAGGGGAGCCTCCGGCCCCTGCCTTCAAGGACGCTGACGACCCCAATTTCCCGCAATATGTGTGCGTGAACGGCAGGTGGGGCCAGGCCTGGACGGATACGGTGGCCCTCGCCGCGGCCTACGACTTCGCGGGCATATCTCTGGTCCCGGACGAGTACAACTGGCTCAATGACGCCCTCAAGGACAGCTTCGCGAAACACCCGGACCCGCGCGTGGCCGATTTCTACAAGAGGCTTCCCTCGATGTGCGACTGCCCTGACTGCCAGCGGTTGTATCAGGCGCAATTCGGTGAGAAACTCCCTGCCCTCGGGCCGGGGGTCGAATTCCCGTCGCAAGACCCCGCTTACCTTCATTACCTCAAGCACCGCTATGACAGCACGACCAACTGGCTCGCCCGCAGCGCCGCTGCCGTGCATCAGGCTAACCCGCGCATCCGCGCCGACAGCCTCATCTGCGTGACGCCGCTCTGCAGCGACTTCTGGTGGGGACCCGGGCTGGCCTGGGATCGCGTCGGCTACGAGACCCAGATCGACTTCCCGACGACCGACCCCTACATCCAACTTCACAACTACCTTGGCGACAGCACACACTGGTATGTGACCGAAACTGCGGCGCATCTGACGGGCAGCACCCCGAAGCGCCAGTGCGGGATCGTCCTGGAGGCCTGTCGGCTGGACAAGTCGTACGTCGAGAAAGACCCGGTGGAAATCTACGGCAGCGCGCTGTCCGCGGTCGCCCACGGGGCGAAGGAGCTGGCCTGGTGGCATTACTCGCATCTCGTGAACGAAGCCCCCGTGACCGACCGGCCGGAGGTCAGTCGCGCCTGCGTGCGCGGAGTATACGGCATCCTCAAGGACGCCGACCCGTGGCTGGGCGATCTCAAGCCCCTCAAGCGCGTCGCCCTGCTGTACTCGCGGGCCAGCGATGACACCTGGCGCTTCTACACCGAGGGCACGCCGAGTAGCCTGCTGACGCATCCGGTCAAGGATGTCCGGTACTCATCCATCGCGCAGAAGGAAGTGCTCTACTATCTCTTCCGGCGCGGCGTGCCGACGGATTTGTACTACCTCGATGCCGTGCAGGAAAGCCAGCTTGCCGACTATCCGGTCATCGTGGCGCCGTTCCCCTTCGCAGTCGGGGATGCGCAGGCACAGCTTCTGGAGAAGCTGGCGCGTAGCGGCAAGACGGTCATTGTGGTTTCGGAGTTCGGGGCGCTCGACGAGATGGGCCTGCCGCGCAAGAGAGCGACCTTGCTCGGTCTCTTGGGGCTGCAAGGCGCTCCCTCCGGCGAGGTGCGCGGCACGCTCACCGGCAGCGCGGGCATTCCCGCGAGCGGCGAGACCTTCGGCGTGTATGAGCGGCTGACGGTGGCCTCGGGAGCGAAGGTCCTGGCCGCGGTACAGGGGCATCCGGCGGTCATTGAGCATCCCATCGGGAAGGGGAAGGTCCTTTACCTCGCCGGGACATTCGGGTACGATCTCGTGGCGAACCGAGACAACCAGAAGGCCACCCGGACACAGCGGATCATCCCCGACCCCATCGCGACAGGCCACGCCGCCGTTTTCGACGCCCTCCTGCGCCGGGGTTTCGCAGATGAGCCGTGGGCACTCAAGGCGCTGGCGCCGGGGAAAGACGTGGAAGCGGCCTGCCTCACGAACTCCAAAGGCGAAAATGTTGTTCTTGCCATCAACTGGGAGAACACAGGGGTCAACTGCACCGTTCAGGTGCCGAGGAAAGGAACAGCCACACTGTCGGGATACCGGATCGGCCCCGACGGGCGATACGAGAAGTTCGGCCTCGCCCTGACGGCAATGGGGCAAGGATACGAGGGGCAGATGACGCTGGGGCCTCAGGAGGCCTGTCTGCTTCACCATTGAGCATCCGCCATTATCAAGGAGCGCTACTCATGCAGTTGCAGGATACGCCCCCTTCGGTGAAGGGGCAGATTCAGATCGCGTACTTCTCCATGGAGATCGGGCTGGAGTCGCAGATACCGACATATAGCGGGGGCCTGGGGGTGTTGGCGGGGGACACGCTTCGCGCCGCCGCGGACATGGAGCTTCCGCTGGTGGCGGTGAGCCTCGTATATCGCGAGGGCTACTTCCACCAGGTGCTCGACGCGCGCGGCAGCCAGACCGAGGTGCCGTTCGTGTGGCATCCCGAGGAAGTGGTCGAGCTTCTGCCGCAGCGGGTGACGGTTCCGATCGAAGGGCGGCAGGTGCAGATCGCCGTCTGGAGGTATGTGGTTCAGGGCGTGACCGGCGGGAAGATCGACGTGTATCTCCTCGACACCGACGTGCCGGAGAACACCCCCGGAGATCGGGCGCTCACCAGCCGGTTATATGGGGGGGACCAGCGCTATCGGCTGTGCCAGGAGGCGCTCCTGGGCCTCGGCGGCGTGGAACTGCTCCACGAACTCGGCCACGACGGCAATCTTGTCCACCACATGAACGAGGGACACTCGGCGCTGCTGGCGCTGGGGCTTCTGGAGCGCGAGATCAACAACGGCGGCGCGGCCGCTGTGACCGACGCCAGCGTTGCGGCCGTGCGCGGAAAGTGCGTGTTCACGACTCACACCCCGGTCGCCGCCGGCCACGACAAGTTCCCCTGGAGCCTCGTGCGGCAGGTTTTGGGCGACGCCCGCGCCGAGACTCTCTGCGCCGCCGGATGCTGCGAGAACGACACGCTGAACATGACCGCTTTGGCGCTGAGATTCTCCCACTACGCCAACGGCGTCGCCCTCCGGCACGAGGAAGTCAGCCAGATCATGTTCCCCGCGTATCAGATTCGGGCGATCACCAACGGGGTACATGGTGTCACGTGGACCAGCGACCCCTTCGCCCAACTTTTTGACAAGCATATCCCCGAGTGGCGCGTCGACAATGAGTACCTGCGCTATGCGTTGTCCATTCCTCTAAAGGAGATTCAGGAGGCGCATGCCCAGGCGAAGCAGGCGATGCTGGCGGAGATCACGCGCCGGACCGGTCGGTACTTCAATGACACGATTCTCACTTTGGGGTTCGCCCGCAGGGCCACGCCGTACAAGCGCGCCGGCCTGCTGTTCGCGGACCTCGAGCGCCTCAAGAGCATCGCCCGCAGCGTCGGCCCGATGCAGATCATCTATGCGGGCAAAGCCCACCCCGCGGACGAGCCCGGCAAGGACATCATCCGGGAGATCTACCGCGCCGCCGAGCAACTGGGGGACACCGTGCCGGTCGTCTATATCCCCGACTACGACATGGACCTGGCGAAGTACCTGGTTTCGGGGGTGGACATCTGGCTGAACACGCCGCAGAAACCCCACGAGGCCTCCGGCACCAGCGGCATGAAAGCGGCGCTCAACGGGGTCCCCAGCTTCAGCGTTCGCGATGGCTGGTGGGTGGAGGGGCACATCGAGGGCGTCACCGGGTGGTCAATCGACGACTTCGGCGACACCTCGGACAGCGTGGCGCAGGAGAGCACATTCCTGTACCGCAAGCTGGAGCGTCTCATCGTGCCGCTCTTCTACAACAAGCCCGTGGCCTTCTCGCGGGTGATGCGGTCGGCGATCGCTTTGAACGGGTCATTCTTCAACGCCCAGCGCATGGCGTCGCAGTACCGGAACAGCGCCTACGGGAAAGGGGCGGCGGGGCGGGTGGGGTAGAGCTGCGCGCGTTCACGGCGGAGCGGATCGTGGGGCGGGCCAATGGCTTTGACCACGAAGACACGAGAGCACGAAACGACACGACAGGTAGCAGCGGTAGTGGGTTGGCCGTTTCGTGATCTCGTGTCTTCGTGGTCAATCGCCTTTGCCGGCCCCGCCTGGGCCAGTCACCTCGCCGCCGCCGTAACCGCAATCTCCACCGACCACTTCGCCCCTTGCTTCACCGCGCCGCTGACCGGGTAGCCGGCGAGCAGGTAGTCGTCGGTGCCGTATTTGCGGTGGTCGATGAGGCTCATCGGCATCGACGTGTCGATCGTCAGTCGGGCATCAGGGCCGTCGATGGTGAAGCGGCTTGCAGCGGGGAGAAGCTCGACCTGATCGAGCGCCTTCGGCAAGACGACGGTGCGTTCGCCCGCCTGGGCTGTGCGGCCCGCATAGCGCGATACCGGAAACATGAAGTAGTGTCGCCACATGCGGATGTCGAGGTCGGTCAGTGCGCTGAAGTCGAAATGGAGGACGAAGCGGTTGTCCGGGGTTACGGTGCAAGTCTGGGTGTACTCGACGCGCTGCGTGTCCTCGGCGAGCGTGCCCTTGTAGACGAACCGGACCTCCGCCGGACTCGTCGGCCCCTGCGCACCGCCCGACACGCTTTCGATGTGGAAGTCCTTCCACGGTGCGGCAACGGCGACCGGCATACCCCCGCTCATGATCTGCTGCCCGCGCCACAGGATGCGGCGCAGCGAGCCTTTCGCATCCAGACGCAGTTCCAACCCGCCCGGGGTGCGGACCGATGAGAGCTCGCCCGCAAGCGGGATGACCTGCAGCGTTGTCGGCAGTTGCGCCGTGATGCGCGGTGTCACATCGGGTTCGGTCGTCTCAGGGTCGGCGGTCGGCAGGAAGATGCGGCCATCGAGCATCGGCAGCGTGAACTGCGTCCCCACGCGCCCGGTGCTGACATCCCGGCACCGGCGCGGCAGCCGCAATTGGACATCGTAGGGCGAGCCGTTCACGATGACCGTTCCCCCGTCGAATTCCCGCTGCCAGGTACCGTCGGCGTTCCGGTGCGCGGGGCCTTTTGGGTGCCCCAAAGGCGCATCGTACTCCTTGTACCACCACCAGTTCCCCCGGCCCATCGTGCCGGAGTCGTACCCGAAATACCCGTCGCCCATGAGCGTTGTTGCGAGGCCGAAGCGCATCGTTTGCTCGTCGTGGCGGCCCTTTTCCTGCTCGGCGACGCGCTCTTCCTGGGTCAGCTTGTCCCAGCGCCACGGGTCGTCGTTGATCGTCTGCGGGCGGCAGACGAGCGTGGTCGTGACCGGCTTGCGGCTCAACGTGCACCACTTCAGGTACAGCGCAAGGAAGTCCTCGAAGTCGATAGTCCCGTCGATGACCCGGTTGATCTGGTCCTCGGCGAGGACGCCGTTGAGGTTCTCGAACCCCTCCCGCGGCAGGTTCCAGGGATTGATCATCACGATCCCCTGACCGTCACGCAGCTTCGCGGTCTCGGGCACCAGCCACTTATCGGGACTCCAGCAGTCGTAGAAGACCCCGTCGAAGCACTCGCGCCCGAAGACGTCCTGGCGCACCTTGTCGAGGTTGTACTGCAGGACTTCTTTCAGGTCCGTGTTAATGCGGAACATCCCCGGCCAGCCGCTCCAGCGCTCTCCCTTGTCGTTCAAGGCCCACCAGGACTTGGGGATGTTCGGATTGTCCGGCCCCTCGACGACATCCACATACGGCAGGAATAGCGCATTGGGGTTGACCTGACGAATGCGGGCGATGTTTGCGGCGGCAGCCTCGAGCGCCTTCGGCCAGCGCTCGTTCTCCCAGTCATAGTGCACGTCATAGCAGCCGCCGATGAATAGGCTGAGTTTCGACCAATACTCAGCCCCCTTATCCCACGACGCCCACGAAAGCCCCGCCCCATAGCAATTCGCGATGCGCGGGAAGGTTGGGTCGATCTTCGACACGTCGCGGGCCATGCAGGTCGAGGCAGCGCAGGCGAATGAGAGGCACACTATCAGCCGGTCTATGCGCATGTCAGGCTCCTTGGACGGCATTGCGAACGGCCTTTTAACACCCTGGGGCCTTGCCGGCCCCAGACCCCGGCATCTTGCAACAGCGAACGACTGCTTCGTGTGACCAACCACCCGAATGTTCCGCGTGGGGCGGGCATCTCGCCCGCCGCCGTTCGCCGTTGTCGTTCCCCCATCTCCACTTGTATGTGTTTAGCAGCATCCCTCTCAGACCATGTGGTAGCGCGATTCATCGCGCGGATCACGTCGCATAACTACCAGCATTTCCGCTTTCAAGAGGATGCTTGCGTGTGCCAACGGTGCAATGGGCGGAGAGCAGTTTGGGTCTGCATTTGGCGCGATAAATCGCGCCGCCACATGGTCGAAGAAGGCAGTCGCTAAACAGGTACCTCCACTTGTGGAGAGGGGCCGGGGGTGAGGCGCCGCCGCCGTCCGCCGTTCTCCCCCTTCCCTGCGCCGACCGCAGGTCGGCAGAGGGAAGGGGGGCCTCGGTCGCCAAGGGCGACCGAGGGGATAGGAAGCCGTTCGCCGTTGTCGTTCCCCCCTCTCCACTTGTGGAGAGGGGTCGGGGGTGAGGTGCCGTTGTCCAGGAGGAAAGGGGCCGGGGATGAGGTCACAGCCCCACCGCCTTCCTAGCCTTCGCCATCCCCCAGCACCACCACGAGCACTGCTCGCCATTACCCGGGTCGCCCACATACCACTTCCCGTCGCCCCCGAGGCCGGCGCTTTCCATGTACAGCGGTGTCTTGTTGATCGCCTCGATCAAGTCCAGCCACTGGCAGATGCGCTCCGGCTCGTTCTCCTGCAGCGAGTACGCTATCTCCCAGCCGATGCCTTTGCCGATGACCGTCTTTTCGAGGGGGCGGTCCGGCCACCAGTCGGTCGCGAGCGCAGTATTGCCCTCCCACTGAAACATCGCGCGCTTACGATATGCGGCGACGGTGTTGCGCAGGATGCCGCGGTCCACGTCCTCCCACTGCGCCGCCACCGGGCCGAGGTTCACCCAGCCGAGGCCCTCGAACGGGACGCCGCCGGCGCTGTTGGGCAGCCGCATCTCCAGGTACACCTTCTGGCCGTCGAGTTGCCGCGTCATGCGATCGGCGATGGCGGCCTCGAGCGAGCGCAGCCTTCCCTCCCAGCGCGCCGCGTGTTCCGCATCCCCGCGCCGTTCGGCCACCCGCACCATGTCCTTGAGCGACGCGCATACGAACGATTGGGTGAGGATGTCGAAGGTGTCCCAGAAGCGCCCCTCGCGGGAATGCTCGAAGCAGACATTGCGGACGAGGCCGGTCTCGCACTGCACGATAGGCACGTTGGGGATATACGGCGTGAGATACGGCCAGTCGCTCGTGCGATCCATCAGTTTCGCGACGAGGGGATAAGTGCGGTCCTCGAACGCCGTGTGTCCGCGCCGCAGGGCAAGTCGCGCCCAGGACACGATCACATGCGCCTGCCCGTCGATCTGATCCTCGTCGCCCAACACGGCGATGGTCTCGCGCTCAACGTGTTTCAGGCCGCCGGTGTCGATGGCGAAGGCCGTCACATGACCGGGGTTGTCGAACCATTTCGGCTGGATCTGCGTGTCTCGCCCGTGGCCGCCGCCGAGGGGGCGCTCGGCCTCATGGTCCAGCCCCCACCACGAGGGCACGCCCTTCCCGGTGAAATGCGCGCGGGCGATGTAGCGCTGCCCCGCCTGGAGGCGTACTGGCGGCGCAAACTCGAACCGCGCCCAACTTCCGCCGGGAGACAGGCGACCGGCGTCGTAAGTGGCCTGCGCGATGGCAGGCGACTCCAGCGTGCGCGCGATCTCCAAGGTGATCGTGCCGTGGGCTTGATCGCTGGTCAGCCAAAGCTCGATGGCCCGGATCGGCTGCTCGGGGGCGGCGAACTCCTGCGCGCCGCCGAAGCGCTCGGGCTGATCGAGGCGATAAAGCGCGATGACATGCCGCGGCTGCACGATGCCACCCGGCCCGGCGACGGGTTCGCGCGAGCGCCGGATGCGGTCGATGACATGCGGCACGCGCTCCATGCCGTTCAACTCCACCGCCTTGAGCACATACCCGATGATCGCCTCGCACTTGTCCAGCTCCCCCGTTTCCAAAAACAAGCTGGACAGCCCGCCGACGGTTCGCGGGAACATCCCGGCATACGCCCCGGTCATCGACTCCTGGTAGTACCCGCTCGGCTCGACGCGCTCGAGGATGTTGCGGTAAGTCCGCGTGTAGAGGCCCTGGTGGAAGGGCGACGCCAACCGCGCCCGCACATCATCCATAGTCGCGCAGGGGGCGATTGTTGCGCCGCACAAGATGACGATTACCACGGGAAGAAGCTCTCTCATGTCGTCAGCGATCTCCTAGAGATTCAGCAACGATGGTGCGGAGTGGCCGCAATCGGGCGGAGGGATAACCACAAAGACACGAAGTCACGAGGAACGGCAAAAGACCACGGCGAGTCATTGGTGTGGCTGTTGGTGTAGCCGTTTCGTGCTTTCGAGTCTTCGTGGTAAGAATCGTCGCTCCCGCCTGCGCCCGCCGCTCACTCAACCCGCCTAACATTACTACGCCGCTTTGGCAACCGGCGGGCGAAACGTTCGGCATCTTGTCAGAGGCTGACCGCACCCCAGGATGAAGCGCGAACGGCATTGAACCACGGAGACACGGAGACACGGAGGGCCCAGAGAACGACTGGGAAACGGCCCGCCTGCCCCATGAGAGACGCTCAAGGACGGTGCCGTTCACTGTGTCCCCTGTGTCTCTGTGGTCAATCGCCGTCCATTTCCCCGCAGGGCATTTCATTGCCGAGCAGGGCCGCACAACCGGTGTAATAATACTATTCCGGCTCAACGACCGCCGGTCCTCCCTCCGTTCACCTGCTGAAGTTCGTAGGTCTGTCCGCTCGTGGCAGAGAATTGGGGCTGTGTCCCGCTGGCGACCGCGAGCGTTCGGTCGCCCTCCGACCCAGGAGGCCGTTCACGATGTCACGTACATCCGCGCTCCTCCTTCTCGCGCTGTTGCCCCAATTCCCGGCTCTCGCCGGCGGCTCCGAAGACCTCCTCGTCCTTTCCGACGCGCCCACACATATCGACAACGCTCTCTGGGACGAGGCGCCCGCCGAACGCCAGCTCACCGGGCGCAAGGTCGTCCTCGCCACCCCTCCCGTGGACCCGCCACAGGCGGGTATGGGAGGGGAGAGGCAAACGGCGATTCTCGAGGCGCGGACGGACGTGCGGGACGGCGATTCTGACCACGAAGACACCAAGTCACGAGGAACAGCACTTCTTTTCGCGCCCTCGCCGTTTCGTGTCTTCGAGTCTTCGTGGTTGCCCTCCCCATCAGCCCCATCCATCGCAAGGTCTCTCCTCTCCCGCGGCGAACATTCACCCATTCACACGCCATGACTCATATCTCACCCTTGGGAGGGTTCGCCATGACCATCAAAGTCGGAATCGTCGGTATGGGCAACATCGGCAACGTCCACGGCGGCTGCTATGTGGATGATCCGCTGGCCGAGATCGTTGCCGTTTGTGACGTCATTCAGGAGCGCGCCGACCGGGCTGCCGAGAAGTACGGCTGTCCCGCGTTCTACAGCGTGAAAGACATGCTGAAGAACGGGCCGAAGCTCGACGCCTGCTCGATCACCTCCGCCGGTGTCGAGAACGGCGGCGACCACTACGTGCCGACAATGGAGGTCCTCGCGGCCGGCATCCCAACCCTGGGTGAGAAGCCGATCTCGAACAACATCGAACACGCCCGCGAAATGGTCGCCCTCGCGAAGAAGAAGCGCGTCCCCTACGCCGTCGATCTCAATCATCGCTTCACCCCGGCGGCGCGGCTGGCGAAGCAATGGATCGCGGACGAGCGGCTCGGGCAGCTTCACATCATGAACATGACGATGTGGATCAACAACCCCAACGAGTCGTCCCCGTGGTTCCACCTGCGCGCCCTGCACCCGCACTCCATCGACGTCATGCGCTATTTCTGCGGGCCGGTGAAGAGCGTGCAGGCGTTCCTGATGAAGGGCAAAGGCCGGGCGATCTGGTCGAATGCGCAGATCAACATGCTGTTCAAGAACAACGTGGTCGGCCATCTCACCGGCAGCTACGACGCCGGCGGGTCGTTCGGCCTGGAGCGCGCCGAGGTCGTCGGCTCGGACGGGCGCTTCGTGCTTGATGATGCCTGCGTGGACCTGACCTTCTACGATCGGCACTCGCCGATGACCGAGACCTTCCACAACTACGGCGGCATGACCGGCTTCGGCATGACCTTCGCCAGCCGCATCCACCGCTGGCTGGAGCAGCTTTCCGAGGGCGTCAAGCCTGCTGCGGTCGACGGCTCGGGAGCCGACGCGCTGGCGGTTCAGGAGGTCATCGAGGCCGCGATCACCTCGTGGGAGACGCACAGCGTGGTCGATCTGTGAGAGGCAGGTTTTAGGGGACAGGTTTTAGGAACGGCGGGAACGGCCCTACCCCGCCCCGTGCCGGGAGGGGGACGGCGAGACGGCGAACGGCTTCCTACCCCCTCGCCCCGCCGATCCCGTTTCGCGGGATACCACGGGGCACTCCCCCTCCCTTGTAGGGAGGAGGCAACGGCAGGACGAACGGCGCCTCACCCCCGGCCCCTCTCCACTCGTGGAGAGGGGAGAACGGCGACAACGAACGGCACCGGAGGATATTCATGCTCGTGCCTGACTTCGGGCGATCGTTTGCGACTTTCGTGACGCTGGATCACGGCAACAACGCGCGCATCCAGGTCGAGGCGACGTGCCGGTACTTCCGGCCGGGGGATGCAGAGGGAGAGCTGATCGTACTGGTCGCCTCATGCAAGGCGGAGGATACCTACGGCGCTGGGCCGAGCCTGTTCCTTGTGCCCAACTATGACTTCTGCGCGGTGTTCGGGGCTGCCGAATACCAGATCATCCGCAGCTTCGCCAATTGCGCTAACGACCACGCGGGGGTCGAGGCGGGGGTTACACTGGAGCGCTTTGCCGAAGTGGGGGTCGATGTGCGGATGATCGAGGGGGATGTCTGCGCCGATAACTCCGCAATCGTGCGGGCGACGCTCAGCAACCTGCCGCTCGTGGGGCAGACGGAGATCGCGGACGAGGCGACCGGGGCGCGAGCGATCCTGCAATACCCGATCAAGACCATGAACGTGCGCCCCGCCGAAGGCACGAAGCCGGACCTGTTCCAAGTCGATACCGGACCGATGCTTGTGCCGGACTTCGCCGCCAGCCCGGTGCCGGACATTCGGCGATTCGAGCCCGCGTTCGTGGCCTACAATGCCCTCGACCAGGCGGAGTTCGTGATCCAGAAGCCCACCGGAATCGCACCGGGAGTATTCACGCCGCACTACTCGGAGACGAGGCGGTTTGCGGCGAGGAATACGGTGGTGAGCATCGCCGGATTGTAATGTCCCTGAACTCGGTTTGCGGTGAACACACGCCAGACCATGCGACGGACCAACGTCTTTGACCACGAAGACTCGAAGACACGAGACGGCAGGGCAAGTCGAAGAAGAGGTGGCCAAGCCGTTTCGTGCTTTCGAGTCTTCGTGGTTAAACCCTTCGCTGGCCTGTAGGGTCACTCACCGGGGTGAGCCATCCGGTCAAGGAGCGCTATCGACCATCTTCACGTCTTTGACCACGAAGACTCGAAGATACGAAACGGCAGGGCAAGTCGAAGAAGAGGTGGTCGAGCCGTTTCGTGCTTTCGAGTCTTCGTGGTTAAACCATTCGCTGGCCTGTAGGGTCACTCACCGAGGTGGGCCATCCGGTCAAGGAGCGCTATCGACCATCTTCACGTCTTTGACCACGAAGACTCGAAGACACGAAACGGCAGGGCAAGTCGAAGAAGAGGTGGCCAAGCCGTTTCGTGCTTTCGAGTCTTCGTGGTTAAACCCTTCGCTGGCCTGTAGGGTCACTCACCGGGGTGGGCCATCCGGTCAAGGAGCGCTATCGACCATCTTCACGTCTTTGACCACGAAGACTCGAAGACACGAAACGGCAGGGCAAGTCGAAGAAGAGGTGGTCGAGCCGTTTCGTGCTTTCGAGTCTTCGTGGTTAAACCATTCGCTGGCCTGTATGGTCACTCACCGGGGTGAGCCATCCGGTCAAGGAGCGCTATCGACCATGCGAAACGCCGCCGCGATCCTTTGTCTGTCGCTGGCTTGCGCTCTGGCTTTCTGCGACCTCGACTCCGGCCTCGTCGCCTCGTACCAGTTCGACGAGAAGGCGTTCCCCGCCGTCAGGGACGGCACCGGCCACGGCTTCGACGGGACGGCCACCGGTGGGAAGCTCGCCCGCAACGGCTCCGGTCGGGCGCTGGAGCTTGATAAGCCGGGCGAATTCGTCGAGTGCGCAGCCGACAAGAGCCTGGGCCTCAAGGACGCCGTGTCCCTGGAGGTCTGGGCCTGCCCGGCTGCGGTGCCGGGCTCCGGGGAGCCGGGCATCGCCGGACAGGGCTACGAGAGCTTCGTCCTCACCTACTACACCGACGGGAACTGCTGGTGGTACATCGGCGGCGGGGGCAACAACTGCCACGCGCCGATGGCCGTCGGCGTCTGGCATCACCTCGTCGGCGCCTTCGACGGCACCACACTGAGACTGTACATCGACGGCGTGCTCGCGGCATCGCGGCCCAGCACCGTCAAAGCGATCCCCCAAGCAGCAGGCTTCCTTATCGGCAAGAACGGCGGCGACCCCGGGTTCTCGCAACACGCGACTTTCAACGGCCTTGTCGGCGAGGTGCGGCTGTATGACCGCGCGCTGTCCACCGAGGAGATCGCCGCGCGCTACCGCACCTCGAATCTCACCCACGCCGTCGACCTGAGCGTCTTGCCCTCCTATTACGACGGCACGATCAGTGTGCAGATGGGCTTGCGCGGCCTGGGCAAGACAGCCCCTGGCACGCGTCTGGAGTTGTCCCTGGTGCGGCTGCGGGACGGGAAGCGCGTCGTTCGGGAGCGCATCGGCGCGGTGGAGACGCAGGACCGCGTGGAGACCACCTTGCGGGTCGGCGATCTCGAGCCCGGTCCGTACAACCTGACCTGCAGCGCCATCGACCCGCGCGGACAGCCCCTCGGTGAGCCGACCGTGAAGTCCCTCGAGTGGCCGAAGAAACCCTCGTGGCCGACTGCGGACACGAATGTCCGGGTGCTGAACAACCTGGTTACCGAGCTGTTGAGCGTACAGCCGCCCGAGGACATCGAATCGGAGTACAGTTTCACGAACCCTCGCCGCGGCTGGGTCTACGTCCGTGCCGAGCCGACTTTCCCCCACGTCGGGGATGCCGCCGACTTGATGCCCGAGGTTCGGGTGCGGCTCGATGGCCATGAGGTCATCACGCAAACGGTGCTCAGCGTCGGCGAGGTCGGCGAGACGATGCGGTTCATCCCCGCCGGAGTCCATCGCCTGCGGCTGTCGGTTCGCGGGCGAGCGCGCTGCGGGCGGCTGATCGTGCGCGCGGTGCCGACGTTGGCGTACTGCCAGTACCGGGCGGACCCGCACGTCGCGCCCTTCGGGCCGTATGACATCTCCTTCCTGCGCAAGTACGTCTTGCCTCAGTGCAATACGATCATTGCGGGCAGCGACCCCTCGTACCGGCCGGTCATGGAGCAGTGGAAGCAGGCCGGTGGGCAGTGGATCGTCTGCGTCCCTGCACCGGGGATCGGGGGAGACGGGAAGCTGACCGCGGACGAAGTCGAAAAAGCCTGGAGGGGTGGCGTGGGGATGCAGGACCCCCTCGCCGACGGGATCATCGTGGATGAATTCGGGCCGGGCGAGCAGCCGCAGTATGCCGCCTACACCGAGGCCCTGCGCCGGATCGCGGCGGACCCGAAGCTGAAGGCGAAGTTGTTCATCCCCTACACCTACGGCGGAATGTGGGGTCCGCAGGCGAGCGGGGAGTTCATCCGCACCGTGCTGGGCAGGGGCTGGCCTTTCGCCGACGAGCGCTACCTGCCCGAGCAGCGCACCGAGTTCGCCGCCCGCGCGTCTTTCGACGCCATGCTGCGATCCGAAGCGCTGGCCTGGGAAAAGAACCTGCCCGGTTCGGTGAAGCACATGCTCGTCACGCTGGGGTATTTCTCCGCGCCCAATGAGTCGCTCGATGTGGACCCGGGAGTCGACTGGAAGGTCTGCATGGACATGCAGTTTCAGATGGTGGCGACCGATCCGGCGTTCTTCGGCGTGTACGGCGTGCAGTGGTATCTGTCCAGCTATGCCGATGAGGAGGTCGTGCGTTTCGCCGCGAAGCTGTTCCAGCACTACGGCATCGAGGGGCACACCGAGCGCTACCTCAAGCAGCCGTACCTTCTGCCGCACATCAGGAACGCGGACTTCGAGGACGGGCTGAACGGCTGGCAGGTGGCCGCCGCCACGGACGGAGGCGTGACGGCTTCGTCGATGAGCGGCTTCAGTTGGCTGGAGGGGCGCTACCCGCAGACGAGCCAGGGCGATACCTTCGCGCGGATGACGCGCAGCGCGGGGAAGCCGAACGTGATTTCGCAGAAGATCAAGGCGCTGCAGCCGGGGAAGCTGTACGCCTTGCGGATGTTCAGCGCGAACCTCAAGGACATGCACACCAAACAGCAGACGGGGGTGTCGATCGACCTCGCGGGGGTAGAGCCGGTGGCGGCCAAGGGTTTCGATTTCGTGGCGCCGAGCTGCTATGCGCACACGCTGGGCGATTTCGATGCCCAGCACCCGGCATGGTTCACATACCACTTCCGCGTCTTCAAGGCGAAGGGCGCCGAGGCGACGATCAGCATTTCGGACTGGCGGAAACCAAATGACCCCGGCGGCCCGGCGGGGCAGGAGACCGCCGTGAACTTCGTGGAGATACAACCGTACATGGCGGAGTGAATGTAGTGGGCGCCGCTGAGATAGACATTCCCGGCCCTGTCCGCGACCACGTCGCCTGTTTCCGCGACGGGCTGGGCCTCGCGTGGCTGCGGGACTTGCCGGCCATTGTTGCCGAGTGCCGGCAGCGGTGGTCGGTCGCGTTGCAGGCCCCGTGCACATACCCCTCGCTCAGCTATGTAGCCCCCGGCGTTCGCAGCGACGGCAGCCCGGTCGTCCTCAAGGTCGGCTTCCTTTATGACGAGCTGGCGGCTGAGATGCCATAGCTTGGATAGTACTACTACGCCGGTTGCGCGGCCCTGCTCGGCAATGAGATGCCCTGCGGAGGAATTGACGGCGATTGACCACAGAGACACGGGGGACACAGTGACGACACCGTCATTGAACGTCTATCATGGGGGCCGTTTCCCAGTCGTTCTCTGTGCCCTCTGTGTCTCTGTGGTTCAACGCCGTTCTTCCTTCATCTGCCGGTTGTCAAAGCGGCGCACCAATGACAGGACCGATCCGGCCCCATGTTTCATGGTGAAATGATGCTACGACTCCTGCTTGGCACGATCCTCCTCTCCTCCGCACTCGCCGCTCCCATCAATGCAGCCCCGGCCCCCGAGGCGACCATCCCCCCGCGACTGGGGATGCCACAGCTCGACATGTTCCAGGGAGCGAACAACCCGCCGAACCTCGCCTTCCAGCGCTTTGGAATCGGCTGGGGGCGGCAGGACTTCGCCTGGGGGGCCATCGAGCCGAGGAAGGGCGAATTTGTGTGGGCGCAATACGACCGCCTGGTGCTCGACTGCCACGCCGCAGGCTGCGAGATCCTGCCGATGCTGGGGTACAGCGCGGGGTGGGCGAATGCGAGCCACGACGGTTTCGCGCCCCCGGACAATCCCGCCGACTGGACGAGCTTCGTCGAGCACACGGTCGCCCGGTATAGCCGGCCGCCGTTCAACCTGCGATACTTCCAGGTGTGGAACGAGCCGACGCGCAAGGCGGGCTTCTGGCACGGCAAGTCGGAGGAGCAGTGGATCGACACGATCTACATCCCCGCCGCGAAGATCATCCGCAAGTACGGATGCGCGGTGGTGTTCGGCGGGTGGCCGTGCGGCGAGCCCGAGCGTCTGGACGGGATGCTCGCCTACCACGACGCCTGGCGCGTGACGGACATCGTGGACATCCATTACTGCACGCTGGATTGGTGGCAGCGCATCTACGACACATGGATCGCGACCGGGCGCTGCCGGGGCATCTGGCAGACCGAGATCGGCTATCTCGATTTCCCCAACAACTACCCGAACACGTATCTTCGCGCAATGTACTGGGCGCTGAAGCACGACTGGAGCTTCGCGGAGAAGTACAAGCTCTTCTGGTTCGCGTTCTGGGGAGCCGGCCCCGATGCGCCGAAGTGTCTGACCGGCCCGGACGGCTATATCTCCGAGCACGGCAAGCGCGCCGAGGTCCTGCAGCGGCTCCTCGGCGACGGAACACTGCAGGCCTTCGATGACTACGCGCTCGACCCGCCGCTGCCCTTCGCGCTGAACGAAGAGGCGCAGGCGGCAATGGGCTTCCGGTGCGGGGAGCGAATCGTGATCGGCCTGTGCATCGCCCCGGCGACGCAGGGGGCGCACCCGACGGTGCGGGTCACGCTGAAAACCCCCGTGCAGGCAACGGCCGCGAAGCTCGTGACCGCGACCGGGGAGACGACCGACCTGAAGTTGATCGACGGGCGAATAATCGAGGTGCCGGTCGCGGCAGTGCCGTCGCTCACGGCGCGGAACTACGGGAAAGACGTGCGGCTCGCGGTGTGCTATGTGGTGGTGGGGCAATAGTACGGTTGGCTCTTCCTCAATGTGTGTGGGTAGTGACCTCGGAATTGGTCTTGGCCGGGGTCTTATATCAGGGCGTAGACGAAGCCGCTGTCGTTGCGTCCGCAGGACGCCCGGCGCGAAGCGCCCCTCAGCCGGATGCTTCAGCGTCCGGTTCAGGGCCGGTAGTCACGGTCGTTCCCGTCCGCCAGGACGGGTGGCGGCGCAGCCGCCC
>Ga0181520_10003500_pt1 | contig 27465 bp, 22 predicted proteins | sample PEATcosm2014_Bin_29_FD_132451 | JGI IMG/M metagenome (GOLD analysis project Ga0181520, IMG submission 132451) | Peatland microbial communities from MTU Mesocosm Facility, Houghton, MI, USA - PEATcosm2014_Bin02_30_metaG | ecosystem: Environmental > Terrestrial > Soil > Wetlands > Peat | place...
AGCATCTTTCAAAAGCAGGAGGAGCGCCGGCGACAACAAAAATCGGTAAGGCTGCATACACAGGCCAGAGAACTCGGCTTTCAACTTGTTCCCATCGGTTTTGTTCCTTAGGAGAGCCGGGGGTTTTACTGTTTGCGGCCTCTCAAAGGGGCCAACAGGAGTGCATTGCTAAAGCAACAGCGTGGACAACGCCAGCTCGTCCGCGCCGTAGGCGCAGTGGTGATTAGCCCACCGTTTCAACGGTGGGAAATGAACAGAAAGAAGGTTGCCGGAGTCCCGTAGGGACGGTGCCTCAAATTTTTTACTGAGGCCGAATTTCGAAGGGCAAATGAGAAAAACACAAACCGGGAACGACTCCCGTAAACGTCAAACTGCTACTGCCACCTCGGGCAGAGCAGTGGGATCTCCCCACTCTTTAGCATACAAATCGACAAGCTGGTCGATGGAGTACAAAGACGCGTCAATCTTTTTCTCTAGTTTCGATTTGGAAAGAGTTGCAATCAGTTCTTTCAATAGCGGTGTGCTTGTATAGAGCAGGATGCCTTCCGAATGGCTGACTCGCAAAAGTCGATTGGGTACGCCCTCCCACAGCAGGGCTGAGACAACGACGTTCGTGTCCAGCACCAATCGCATCAGGCGCAGGCCTTGGCGCGGCGCTCCGCGCGCATCGCTCTAATCTCTTCGGCAACTTCCTCGGGCGACATATACGAGGGATCGTCCACTGCGGCCATGCGATCCATGGCGGCGAACAACTCGGAAAAGGCTTGCGTCTTTAACTGCTCGCGGAGCAGCTTCTCCAGCGCAGGCGCTGACAACAGTCCGGCGCGTTCGGCTTCCTGAGCCAGTTGATCGGGCAATTCGAGTTGGATGGTCGTCATTTCTACCTCCCTGATGCGTCCCTAGCTCCCATCATAATCCAATCGCCGTTTTGAAACCCTGCGCCCATTGCCTCAACACCCTATAACCCGCCCGGATGGTGTAATCTCGTTTGTGGAAGAAGAACGCTATGCCGGGAAGAATTCTAGTCATCGACGACGAGCCGCAAATCACCCGTGTGCTGCGCGCCTCGCTCTCCGCTCAAGGCTTTGACGTACGCACCGCCAACGAACCCGAAGAGGGCTTGCAAGTCTTCAAAGACTGGACGCCGGACCTGGTCATCACCGACCTGATGATGCCCACCATGAGCGGGGTCGAGGTCTGCCGCGCCATCCGCGTGCATTCCGCCGTGCCCATTCTGGTGCTTTCGGTCCGCGACCACGAGCGCTCAAAGGTCGAAGCGCTCGACGCCGGAGCCGACGACTACGTGACCAAGCCATTCAATACACAGGAGTTGCTCGCCCGCGTCCGCGCTCATCTGCGCCGCGCCCCCGAGCGGACCACCAGCGCCATCGAGGCCGGCGACTTCATCCTGGACGCCGTTGCGCACTCCATCGCCGTGCAAGGCAAGCCGATTCACCTCACACCCAAGGAGTTCGACCTGCTGCTCCATCTGGCGCGCCACGCCGGCAAAGTCATCACCCACCGCGTGCTGCTGACCACCGTCTGGGGCGCGCAATCGGCCCATCAGCCAGAGTACCTGCGCGTCTTTGTCGGCCAGTTGCGCAAAAAGCTGGAGGCCGAAACGGGCAAACAGTATATCCAGACCGAGCCGTGGGTAGGCTACCGCTTTATTCCGGAAGGCTGGGTGGGAAACGCAGAGTAACGCTGTGGAAATCTTGGCCGCGGAGCCAGTCCGGTCAGCGGCAAAAAGCCCGAAATCGCATGAGCTTTTTTTGCGGATTTTCTCTCTCTTTGGTTTGCAAATTCCCGCCCCGCGCCTCCGTTTCCGGCTCCGCATCCCAAAATCGATGAGGTGTGCAATCCGCTCTTTCCCCCAATGGAAAATCGATGTATTTTTATTCTGGTCCGCAGTCGGCGAGGAGAGCGTGATGCCATTTTTGGACTGGAATCTGGATTTTTCCATGGGAGTGGATGCGCTGGATGCTCATCGCATCGCTTATATCGATATTCTGAACGAGTTTTACGTCGAGGTCATGACGAGTCCGCCAGGGTCCGATTCCTCCCGCTTGCTGCGCAAGCTGAATCAGCAGACGCAAGCCTATCATTCCGTGGAAGAACAGATACTCAAGAGTATCCGCTACGCCGGTCTCGCGCAGCATTGCAAACAACATCGCGAGTTCGCTTTGAAGATCCGCGACTTCCAGTCGCGTTACGCCCGCGGAGATTGCGCCGCCCTGGTCCAGATGCCGCGCTTCCTGCTGGAGTGGCTTTATAGACATATGCTCCAGGAGGATCTGCTCTACCGGCGGAGTTTGACGGCGCTGCCGCAGATCGGCGGCTCGAAGACGGGAGGCAGCCGCGTCCAAAATCGACCCTCCTGAAAATGCCCGACTCTTCAAATGCGCCGCTATTCGCGATGAAATGGTCATCCGGTGGAATGGAGAATCTTCCCCTTCTCCGTCCACTGATATCATCCATCCATGCGCACTGACCTGAAAAAACGCTGGCCGCTCTCCCGCATCACTCGCGCTTTGATTGAGGTCGTGTTTATTGTCTTTCTCTTTTATGCAAACCTTCTCATGGGAGAGTTCAATCGAATCAGCGGCCAAGGAAAGACACTGGCCATGGCCCTCCAGGATATCTTTACCGCTACAAATTTCACCATCGCCATCCTTGCCGCAATAATCGGGCACGGCGTCTTCCATTACCTGCGTAAAAAACTGTAGCAATGCTATCGATAAATCACAGCTCTCGTCGGAACCGCCCTAAATCCATGACGATGAAAATGCCATGAAGTTTTAAATTTAGTTTTTGCCTTTGCCTTTGCCCTTACGCTTTTTTTACGGAGATGGGCCGATACTCAAAATTGTTGTGAGCCGGAATGATTCCTCCAGCTCACTCGGAAAGCGTCTCGCCGGTTCTTCCCTCTCCAGGCCATTCGCTGGATGGAAACCGGCCCATCAATCCTCTTGAAGCCTCCGGCGCAACGCCGGATGGAGTTGACATGCAAGATGTAACGATGCTGCTGTTCACGGTTGTTTTCTTCGGTCTGGCGTTTTTGTACGTCAAGGCCTGCCAGAAGTTGAGGTAACCCATGTCCATTGACATCACCACCGCCGTTGCCCTGATCCTGTCGGCCCTCCTGCTGGCCTATCTGACCCTCACCCTGCTCTTCCCGGAGAAGTTTTAATGACCGCCAATGGTTGGTTGCAGTTTGCACTCTACTGTTTGGTTCTGCTGGCCAGCGTTCGACCGGTGGGAATCTATATGGCTCGCGTCTTCGAGGGCGAACGCACCTGGCTTGATCCTGTGCTGCGCCCCTTCGAGCGGCTCATTTACAAGCTCTGCGGCGTCGAGGCCGAGCACGAGATGAACTGGCGCGAATACGCCTTTGCCATGCTGGGCTTCTCCGCCGTCACGCTTGTGGTCACCTACGCCATCGAGCGGCTGCAGTACTATCTGCCGTGGAATCCGCAGCATCTGACCGCCGTTGGGCCGGATCTGGCCTGGAACACCGCCGCCAGCTTTACCACCAACACCAACTGGCAGTTCTATACGCCCGAATCGACAATGAGCTATCTCACCGAGATGGCCGGCTTGGCGACGCATAACTTCTGGTCGGCGGCTGGCGGCATCGTGGTCGCCATCGCGCTGATTCGCGGCATCAAGCGCACCCTCTCGGCCACCATCGGCAACTTCTGGGTAGACATGACGCGGGCGACTCTTTACATCCTGCTGCCCGCCTCGCTGATCTACGCGCTGCTGCTGGTAGCCGGCGGCGCTCCGCAGAACCTGAGCGCCTATACCACGGCGCACACCATCGAAGGCCAGACGCAGACCATCGGCCAGGGGCCGGTCGCTTCGCAAGAGGCCATCAAGATGCTGGGCACCAACGGTGGCGGCTTCTTTAACGCCAACAGCGCCCACCCCTTCGAGAATCCCACCCCCTGGACCAACTTCCTGCAGATCCTCTCGATCTTCATCATCCCGGCTGGGCTCACCTACACGCTGGGACGCATGACCGGCTCTCCAGGCCACGGATGGGCGGTGCAGGCGGCCATGTTCGTCCTCTTCGCGGCGGGATTCACCACCATCTACTGGGCCGAATCGCAGCCCCACCCGCTGCTCGACAACGCCAAAGTGATGCAGACCGGCACGCTTACCGCCCCCTCGGGCAACATGGAAGGCAAAGAGGTGCGCAACGGCATCGCCGCCAGTTCCCTCTTCGCCACCATCACCACCGACGCCAGTTGCGGCGCTGTCACCAGCATGCACGACAGCTTTACCCCGCTCGGCGGCATGATGGTTCTGCTCAACATTATGATGGGCGAGGTAATCTTCGGCGGCGTCGGCTCCGGACTCTACGGCATCCTCATCATGGTCATTCTGGCGGTCTTCATCGCCGGACTCATGGTGGGCCGCACCCCCGAATACCTGGGCAAAAAGATCGAAGCCTACGACGTGAAGATGTCCATGCTCTATGTGCTCATCTTCCCGCTGGTGATTCTTACGCTCACCGCCATCTTCGTTCTCTCGCCCAACTTCGGACTGGCCGCGCGCACCAATGCCGGACCCCACGGGCTCACCGAGATCCTCTATGCCTTCACCTCCGCCGCGGGCAACAACGGCTCGGCCTTTGCCGGCTTGAATGCCAACTGGTGGCTCAATGTCACGATGGGCTGGGATATGCTCATCGGGCGCTTCCTGATGATGATTCCCGTGCTGGCCCTGGCCGGCAATCTGGCGCAGAAAAAATCCGTGCCGCCCTCGCCCGGAACCTTTCCGGTCAACGGCTCCCTCTTCACCGTGCTGCTGGTAGGCATCATCGTCATCCTGAGCGCGCTCACCTTCTTCCCGGCCTTGAGCCTGGGACCGATTCTCGAGCACCTGCAACTGCACGTGGGCAAACTGTTCTGAGCAGTCAGCTTCTAGCTTCCATCTACTAGCTGCTAGCTACTTGTCTTCGGAATTGAAAATCGGATTTTCCAGCATTGGCACTAGCAGCTAGAAGCTAGCAGCTAGAAGCTGAAAGCTAAAAAAGGACCATCATGCTAGAAAAAAAATCTCTTTGGAATACGGAAATCATGGCCCAGGCGCTTGTGGATGCCTTCCGCAAGCTCGATCCCCGAGGCATGGCCAAGAACCCGGTGATGTTTGTCGTCGAGGTTGGCTCGGTGCTCACCTCGCTGCTGCTGATCGACGAAACCATCCATCACCAGGGAAACTTTGCCTTCAATCTGCAAATCACCCTCTGGCTTTGGTTCACCGTGCTCTTTGCCAACTTTGCTGAAGCCATGGCCGAGGGCCGAGGCAAGGCCCAGGCCGATACGTTGCGCAAGGCCAAGGGCGAAACCATCGCCAAACGCTACACCGCCGACAATCAGTTGGAAGATGTGGCCAGTGCTCTGTTGCGCGTCGGAGATATCATCTACGTCGTAGCGGGCAGCTATATCGCCGGCGATGGCGAGGTGATTGAAGGCGTGGCCTCGGTGGATGAATCGGCCATCACCGGCGAATCCGCTCCCGTCATTCGCGAGGCCGGCGGCGACCGCTCGGCCGTTACCGGCGGCACCAAAGTCCTGTCGGATTGGATCAAGGTCAGAATCACCTCCAACCCCGGCGAAACCTTCCTCGACCGCATGATCGCGCTGGTCGAAGGCGCAACCCGCCAAAAGACGCCCAACGAGATCGCACTCTCGATTCTGCTCTCGGGCCTGACCATTGTCTTCCTGCTTGCCGTGGTCACGCTGCAACCATTCGCCATCTACTCTCAGGCCCCCCAGACCGTCTTTGTGCTGGTCTCTCTGCTCGTCTGCCTCATTCCCACCACTATCGGCGGGCTGCTCTCGGCCATCGGCATTGCGGGCATGGACCGCCTCGTTCAGTACAACGTGCTGGCCATGAGCGGACGCGCCGTTGAAGCTGCCGGCGATGTGAACGTGCTGCTGCTCGACAAAACCGGAACCATCACCCTCGGCAATCGCCAGGCCACCGAGTTCATCCCTGGCCCCGACGTCAGCGCCGAGCGGCTGGCCGATGCCGCGCAGCTCTCGTCGCTCTCCGACGAAACCCCCGAAGGCCGTTCCATTGTGGTGCTGGCCAAAGAGAAGTACAATCTGCGCGGGCGCGATCTGAGCCAGGCCCACGCCGAGTTCGTTCCCTTCACCGCGCAGACCCGCATGAGCGGCGTCAATCTGCCCGGCACGCGCATCCGCAAAGGCTCGGCCGAGGCCATTACCCGCTTCCTCGAGGAGCAAGGCTCATCGCTGCCCAAAAAGGTGCGCGACGCCGTCGAAGAGGTTGCCCGCAACGGAGGCACGCCGCTGGTGGTCGCGGAAAACTCCACCGCGCTCGGCGTCATTCACTTGAAGGACATCGTCAAGGGCGGACTCAAGGATCGCCTCGCCCGCCTGCGCGCCATGGGCATCCGTTCAATCATGATTACCGGCGACAATCCACTGACCGCCGCGGTCATCGCCCGCGAGGCCGGCGTGGACGACTTCCTGGCCGAAGCCAAGCCCAAAGACAAGATGGACCTCATCAAGCGCGAGCAGGCCAAAGGCAAGCTGGTCGCCATGACCGGCGACGGAACCAACGACGCCCCAGCCCTCGCCCAGGCCGACGTAGGCGTGGCCATGAACTCCGGCACGCAAGCCGCCAAGGAAGCCGGCAACATGGTCGATCTCGACTCCAACCCCACCAAGCTCATCGAGATCGTCGAGATCGGCAAACAGCTCCTGATGACCCGCGGCGCGCTCACCACCTTCAGCATCGCCAACGATGTGGCCAAGTATTTCGCCATCATCCCGGCAATGTTCGCCGGAGTCTTCCCGGTGCTGAATGCGCTGAACATCATGCACCTGTCCACCGCACACTCCGCCATTCTCTCAGCGGTCATCTTCAACGCCATCATCATCATCGCGCTGATCCCGCTGGCCCTGAAAGGCGTCAAGTACGAGCCCAAGGCAGCCGACATTCTGCTGCGCAACAACCTGCTCATCTACGGCGTCGGCGGCATCATCGTTCCGTTCATCGGCATCAAGGCCATCGATCTGGTGCTGGTAGCGCTGCATCTGACATAGAGAGCGGAGTTAGCGGTTGTTAGCGGAGTTAGTAGAATTTATAAGCTGTCAGACTAATTCCGCTAACTCCGTTAACCGCGCTAACTCCGCGAACACCGCTAACTCCGCGAACACCGCTACAAGGAGAAAGAAAATGCACTCCATCTGGAAGACATCCATTCGCTTTACCCTCGTTACGCTCGTCCTGCTCGGCTTGGGCTATCCGCTGCTGGTCACCGGCATCGCCAGCGTCGTCTTTCCCAAGCAAGCCGCGGGCAGCCTGATCAAGCTCAACGACGGCACAGTCATCGGCTCCGAGCTGCTCGCCCAGAGCTTTGTCAGCGATAAATACTTCCATCCCCGCCCCTCGGCGGCGGGCAACGGCTACGACGCCACGGCCTCCAGCGGAACCAATCTCGCCCAATCCAGTCAGGCGCTCGTCACCCGCCTGCAGGGCGACATCGACAAGCTCGCCGCGCAGAATCCCGGCAAGCCGGTGCCCATTGACCTGGTCACCTATTCGGCCAGCGGACTCGATCCTGACATTACCCCCGACGCCGCCAGCTTCCAGGTGCCGCGTGTCGCCAAAGCCCGTGGCTTGAGCGAAGAAGCTCTCCACAAACTCATCGCGCAGCAGATCACCGGCCGCCAACTGGGCGTGCTCGGCGAGCCGCGCGTCAACGTCCTCGAACTCAATCTCGCTCTCGACAAGCTGACAAAGTAAGCTGTAGCGCCAAAGATGTAGCTCCTAAGGTGTAGCGCCGGTCTCCAGACCGGCTGTGGCGCGGACGTCCCTGTCCGCGCATATTCAGATTTAATGACAAATGAAATTTCCTTTGGCTTTAGAATCCGGCGTGGACCGGGAGGTCCACGCAACAGCCGACCGGGAGGTCGGCGCTACTTGGTTGTCGACGCTAGTTAGAAGTTGGCGCAACTTGGTTATTGGCGCTACTAGGTTGTAGTCATTACCTTCTCGCGGTTGACGCCCGCGCCACCAGCTCCGGCTCCACAATCACCGTCTTCGGTTGCGGCTGGGTCTTGTGTTCCAGCAGCGTCAAAGCCAGCTTGGCCGCCCTCTCGCCAAGCACTTCCGTCCGCTGGTCGATGCTCGAAAGAGGTACGCGCAGCTCCGAATCGTAGTGCAGATTCCCCGAGCCGATCACGGCAATATCCTCCGGAACCCTCAATCCCGCATCAAGAATCGCATGAACTGCGCCGATCGCCATCGGATCGTTGTAGCAGAAAACGCCGTCCGGTTGCGGACTCAGCGCCAGCATCTGCTTCATCAAACTGGCTCCGCTCTCGCGACTATGCACATCGACATTGCGGTGCGTGGAAACATACTCCGGATTCAATTGGATCGAATGCGCTCTCAAAGCCTGCTCATAGCCCTTGAGCCGCCCCATCCCTGGGCTGTTCTCCGGTCCGCACAGGTGCGCAATCCGCTTGCATCCCACTGCGATCAGATGCTCGGTGGCCAGCCTTCCCACCGCCTCATCATCCACGCCGACATAATTGGCTTCAAAGCCGGCAAAGCTTCGATCGATCAAGACAAAGGGCGGTCCTTCTTTCTGAAGGCGCTTAAAGGTTGTCGGCTCGGCGCTGGCCGAGGCGATAACCAATGCATCCAGCCGGCGGCTCACCAGCCGTCCGATCTCCTGCTCCTCCAGATGGGGATTGTCTTCTGAAAGAGTGATGGTTAGAAAGTACCCCTTCTTGCGCAGCGCGGCGGAGAGCGAAACGGCAATCTGGGCAAAGAACGGATGAAGCAAATCAGGCACCACCAGGCCCACCAGGTAGGTTCGCCCCGTCACCAATCCCCGCGCCGCCAGGTTCGGCGTGTAATTCAATTCCTTGATCCGCTGCATGACCCGCTTGCGCGTCTCACTGCCAATATCCTGATGATTGCGCAACACCTTGGAGACCGTAACCACGGAGACTCCAAGATCGCGAGCTATATCTTTCATGGTTACCGGCATGAAATTAATATACCTTATCGATTCAGAATTCTATAACGCGAAAGTAAACGATATTTTGTATTCAATATATATATTTTTTCGATGGATCGGAAACATGCCCTGACACAAAACCTGGGAAGGCAATTGTGTCAGGGCAATGCAGGGCGCTATCGCTGAATCCGGCTGACGTCGCGCACCGCGCCGCGGCTGGCGCTGGTGGTCATGGCGGCGTAGGCCTGCAACGCTTGCGAAACGCGACGGGCGCGCTCGGCGGGCTTCCATGCGCCTCCGCCTTTGGCCTCGGCAATCGTGCGCCGGGCAGCCAGCTCCTCGTCCGTCAGCGCCACGCGCAGCACCCGCCGGGGAATGTCGATCTCGATCCTGTCGCCCTCTTCAACCAGCGCCAGCGACCCGCCGTCCGCGGCCTCCGGAGAAATGTGCCCGATGGCCAGCCCCGAGGTCCCGCCGCTGAAGCGCCCGTCGGTGATCAGCGCGCAGGCCTTGCCCAAGCCTTTGGACTTCAAGTAGCTGGTCGGGTAGAGCATCTCCTGCATGCCGGGGCCGCCTTTGGGCCCTTCGTAGCGGATCAGCACCACGTCGCCGGGAACGATCTTGTCGCCCAGAATCGCCTCCACCGCCGAGTCCTGGCTCTCAAAGATGCGCGCCGGACCGCTAAAGGTCAGGTGCGCGGGATCGACGCCCGCCGTCTTCACAATGCAGCCGTCCTCGGCGATATTGCCAAAGAGCACCGCCAGTCCGCCGTCCTTGCTGAAGGCGTGTTCCAAGTCGCGGATCACGCCGTGCGCACGGTCCTGATCCAGTTCGTCGTAGCGTGCGCTCTGGCTGAAAGCCTCGGTCGTACGCACGCCGCCCGGCGCCGCGCGATAAAACTCGGCAATCGCGGCAGTGGGCGAGCCCATCACGTCCAGCCTGTCGATGGCCTCGCCAATGGTGGCCGCGTGCACCGTATACGCCGAGCGATGCAGCAGTCCGGCGCGGTCAAGCTCCGCCAGAATGGCAAAGATGCCTCCGGCGCGATGCACGTCTTCCAGATGCACGCTGGGCGCCGAGGGCGCCACTTTGCAAAGGTTGGGCACGCGCCGCGAGAGGCGGTCAATGTCGGCCATCGTAAAAGGCACTCCGCCCTCCTGCGCCACGGCCAGCAGATGCAGCACAGTATTCGTCGAGCCGCCCATCGCAATGTCCAGCGTCATCGCGTTCTCAAAGGCCTCGAAACTCGCAATCGAACGCGGCAGCACCTTCGCGTCCTCCTGCTCGTAGTAGCGCTTCGCCAGTTCGACAATCGTCCGGCCCGCCTGCAGAAAGATCTCTTTACGATCCGAGTGCGTGGCCAGCACGCTGCCGTTGCCGGGAAGCCCCAAGCCCAAAGCCTCCACCAGACAGTTCATCGAGTTGGCGGTAAACATTCCCGAACACGAGCCGCAGGTGGGGCAGGCCGAGTGCTCGTACTCCTCCACATCCGCGTCGCTCACGTTTGGGTCGCCCGCCACAATCATCGCGTCAATCAGGTCCACCGCCTTGACAATGTTGCCGCTCAGCTTGACCTTGCCCGCCTCCATGGGTCCGCCGGAGACAAAGACCACCGGGATATTCAGGCGCATCGAGGCCATCAGCATTCCCGGTGTAATCTTGTCGCAATTCGAGATGCAGACCAGCGCGTCCGCGCAGTGGGCATTCACCATGTACTCCACCGAGTCGGCGATCAGGTCGCGCGAGGGCAGGCTGTAGAGCATTCCGTCGTGGCCCATGGCGATGCCGTCGTCGATGGCAATGGTGTTGAACTCCTTGGCCACGCCGCCCGCGCGCTCAATCTCCCGCGCCACAAGCTGGCCCAAATCTTTGAGGTGAACGTGGCCGGGAACAAACTGGGTAAACGAGTTGGCGATGGCGATGATAGGCTTGCCGAAGTCGCCATCCTGCATTCCGGTCGCGCGCCACAAGCTACGCGCTCCGGCCATATTGCGTCCATGCGTCGAGGTTCGTGAACGATAAGCGGGCATGGGGTTATTTTACCGCGTGCGTCGGCGGTCGTGCATATGTTCAGTTTGTGGATGAACGTGGAAACACTCTCCCACATCCTACCTCTGTATCTCATACCATCGCGGGATTGAAGATTCGACAATTTGAAAAACAACGCCATCGTTCGGAAAACTAGCATCAGACTCAACGCCACTCACATCTTTGACCCACTTCTCCGCACCTGGGTGAACAAATATCATGGCTATCCCTGTGAAATGGTCGTCTTTTTTATGGCACACTTGCCGATATGATTGAAGTCTTTCGAAATCCTCGAAGCGCGATAATCCTGTACCATCTGATTGCCAAAGCTTTAACTCAATGCCAATGCGACAGAATTGATGCCAAATCCTAAATGCTGGGTCATGCTTTTTCGACAAGATAGCTACATCAAACTTTCCAGTCAATCCACTTGCATTAAGCCGATATTCTGTTTTTACCGGGTTGATACTATGCTCGGACTTGTAAAGTAGATCGACATCTTTGGCCTTCGATTCATATCTAACTTCACGCATCTCGTGACGAAGTTTTGTGAAAAGTAACGATTGGATGTCGGATTCATAGAGAAAATCTACAGGATTAGCCTGAAACTCTGCCACTGTCTCGCTTATCGCGTATTTTAAATGATCGATAAGCGTTGCATCTGTGTCGACCTCTACCATGTGTTCTCCTTTCAGTTATCAGTATCTTCCAAATCAATATTGTCGTTCCCTAACATTTTTATAGCGAAGATAATTTTGCAAGAGGTCCCTATGCTCAAAAACAGGCACCATGGCAGTCCATGCCGATCCAGGCCTACAACGCACGCCTTCATTTTGAGGTAATCAAACCATCATCGCAGCCTCTTCGATTTGCTTGTAAGGCGTAATTTGAGCCACTCGTTTCATCACCTTCTTATCCCGCTCGGCCATCTTCAAGTCGTATGCTGCCTGCAGTCGCATCCAAACCTCCGGCGAACCGCCCAGAAAACGAGCCACTTTCAGGCACATGACGGTGGAGAGCGGCTTGCGCCCTGCAAGGATGTCGTGCAGCATCTGGCGTGAGACGCCGAGAGCCTTCGCCGCCTCTGTTACGGACAAACCGGTCGCGGGCAATACATCTTCCTTGAGAATTTCACCCGGATGAACAGGTGGCAGTCCATTCATTCTCTCCATAATCTCCCCCTGGCGCAACGCAAGCAGCTAATGGTAATCTTCGAAATCGATATCCACGGCAGTTTCACCCTGCCAACCGAAGGTAATGCGATAATTTCCAGTCACCCGCACCGACCATCGTTTCGGCTTGCCTTGCAGGCTGTGAAAGTGAAAACCCGTAATCTCCATCTCTTCCGGCAGATTAGCGGCTTCCATCAACTGCAAGATGCGAATGCACTTCCTGACAACATCAGGGCTGACCCGGCGGGTCTTGCCGGTGAGGAAAAGCTCTTCCAGCCCTTTGTGCCTGAACGTGCCGATCATTTCCAAACTGTAGACTATTTGGTTTACAGTGTCAACTTCGAGACTTATCCTGCTTCAGAGCGTACGTACTCTCTTCTTCAGAGGATGCGATCACAACATGAAGCAACCACTCTTGAATTTGCACAGAATGTTGGTTAAGATAAAAGGACAGGTTGGAGGAGCCAATGATTACCGCAACCATTTTCGAGGCCAAGACCAACTTTTCCAGCCTGGTCAAGCAAACGCAGAAGGGTGAAGTGGTCACCATCACCAGCGGGCGCGAGCGGACCCCCGTGGCTCGCCTGGAAGCGATTCAGCCGGTCAAAAAGAAGCGCCTTGGAGTGCTGGAGACTCCCGGATTCGTTCTCACAGAGAAGTTTTTTGAGCCGCTCCCGGAAGACGAGCTTCGCCTTTGGAATGGCGGCGAATGAAAGTCCTGCTCGACACCTGCGTCGTGATCTGGGCCACTCTTTCCCCGGCTTCCCTCAGCCCGCAAGCCCGCGCAATCATTGCCGACGAGAGCAATGAAATACTTGTCTCTGCGGCTTCGGCTTGGGAGATTGCAACCAAGGTGCGCTTGGGAAAGTTGCCCGGCGCGGAGAAGCTGGAAGCGAATTTCCTTGCCGTGATGGAAGAGGCAGGCTACACGCTGCTGGCCATCGAAACCGAATCCGCCCTGCGCGCCGGCCGCCTGACCGCTGAACACAAAGACCCATTCGACCGCATGATCGCCGCCCAGGCGGTGGCGCTGGATATTGCCGTTCTAAGCTCAGATTCGCAATTCGATTCCTTAGGCGTGCGGCGCATTTGGTAAATCGACAGGTTCCACGCGCAGCAGGTATTGATCCAGCCCTACCACGCGCAACGCCGCGCCCGCCGCAACCGGCTCGCTGCTGACCGCCTCCCAGATCTCGCCCTCCACCACCACGTGGCCCTGCGGCGTCAGCGCTTCCATCGCCCGCGCAGGCCGGCCCACCAGCGCCGCCGGGCCAAGCCGGAACTTCGTCTTTCGCGCGCGCATAGCCAGCCGAACCAGCCATACCGTAATCAGGCTGAAGGCGGCGGCAACGGCAAATGCCACCAGCGGACTCACCTCCAGCTCCGGAACCGGCGCGGCCACCAGCGTCAGCAATCCAAACGTAAGGCAGGCGATACCGGCGATGGCCAGCGCGCCATGACCGCCGAATTTGGCTTCGAGCAGCAGCAGCACCAGCGCGGCAATCAGCAGCAGCACCGAGGTAAATCGAATCGGCAGCAGGTCCAGCGCAAAGATCGCCAGCAGCATCATCAGCGTGCCCAGCGCGCCGGGAACAATGGTGCCCGGCGTGTTGAACTCCAGATAGATCAGCAGCGCGCCGCACAAGCCGAGCAGCAGCGCAATGTTAGGATTCACCAGCCAGCCAAGCAGCTCGTCGCGCAGCGTGGGCTGAAGGCTCACAATGCGCGCCCCGGCTAGATGCAGAACCAGCTTGCTGCCGTCCATGCGGGTCAGCTCGCGCCCATCCAGCGCGCGCAGCAGCTCCGCGTCGTTCGGCGCGATCAGGTCGATCAGATGCTGATCCAGCGCCTCCTGCGCGGTGTACGAGTGCGAACTGGCCGCCGCGGCCAGAGCAGCCTCCGTGTTGCGTCCGCGCTGCTTCACATACGAGCGCAGCAGCGCCTCGGCGTCGTTCTCCACCTTCTGCATCATGGTTTCGTCGGGCTTGCCAAAGGGCATCTCGCTGACCACATGCGCCGCGCCCGCATTGGTCCCCGGCGCCATCGCCGCCACGTCCGCCGACTCCAGCAGATAGAAGCCCGCCGACCCCGCGCGCGCCCCCGCCGGGCCGACGTAAATAATGATGGGAACCTTCGATGCCAGGATCGAGCCAATCATCGCGCGCATCGAGTCCAGCAGCCCGCCCGGAGTATTCATCTCGACAAGCAGCGCACTCGCCCCATCGGAGTTCGCGCGCTCAATCGCCCGGTCCAGCTCACCCCGCGTGATCGGCTGAATCGAGTCATCAAGAACGAACTTGTCCACTTGCGGCTGCTGCGCGCGGGCCGAGAGCGCGCAAGCCGCAATCATGGCAAGGAGAAGAACAGAGTTCAAAATGTGGCGAAACATGGTTCGCTCCTTTCAGAGTCCAACCCGAAAGCCTGTCAAGCAAGAAGGTTAGCAGAGCCGCCACGGAGAAGCAAAAGCGGCTGGGGTGATTTACAGTCAACACACGGCGATTGCACGGCAGCCGAGCCGCGGTTCAAAATGCAATGTCAATGCTTGACATTCAATTTCCAGGAGGGGTACGCTTCTCTCAGGGGGAATCGGCCATCCGGGCCGGAGGAGCTTCCATGGATCAGATGAATGTTTCCATCACCGATCATCTTGCCGCTTATGTGCGTGCCAGGGTAAAGAGCGGGCGCTACAACAATGCCAGCGAGGTGGTGCGCGACGCGCTGCGCCGCATGGAAGAGGCCGACGAGCGCGCCCAGCGCCTTGCCGCGCCCACCGTGGAAGACATGCTGACCGACTTCACCGCGATTCAAATCGAGGGTATCCGCCGCCGCGTTCTGGAGGGCATCGCCGAGGACGAGCGCGGCGAATATACGGAGTATGAGGGGCGCGAGGGTTTGGCGAAACTCGCCGCCGATGTCAAAGCGCGAGGACGCAAACTGCTGGCGGAAACCCAAGCAAGATAATGCGATTTCATCTCACCAAAACCGCCCAACGCGAGCTGGATCAGATCTTTGTTTACTGGGCGTTGCGCGCATGCGTCGAGGTTGCGGATAAACTTATCGATTCCATCCAGGAACGCTTTGCCCTGCTGGGAGATTTTCCCGCCATCGGCCTGAACTCCGATCATCTGGCGCCCGGTGTCCTGCGCTTTCCCGCTGGTGATTACATCGTCTATTACCGCAAAAAGCGAAACGTCATCCAAATCCTCCACATCCAGCACGGCGCGCGCAATCAAGCGCGCACATTCAAAAACAATTGATCCTCACTTCCTCATCCCGTCCTGCGCTTCAATCTGCTTGCGCAACTCCAGCGCGGGCTTGCTTTCAGAATCAATCTTGAGAGCCGCATCCAGATTCTGCCGCGCCTCATAGTAGCGATGCGCGGCAACCTGCTGCCGGATCAGCACCAGATATGCATCCACCGAGGGCAGCAGCTCCAGCGAGGCCGTGGCCTCTTTGCGCGCTGCCTCGGCGTCTCCCGCGCGTTCGTACGCCAGCGCCAGCCCGGCATGAGCGGCGGCGGATTTGGGATCGGCGTCCAGTGCCGCCTGATCCAGCCGTTCCGCCTCCAAAAGCAGTCCATGCTCCAAATGTTCCTGCGCCTGCTCAATCAGCCTCTCGGCGCGCTCCGCCGGAGCCAGTGAACCCATCCGCGCCGCTTCCACCTGATTGATCATCTGCTCGGCCTGATGAAAGGCAGCGGCGTTAAAGCCGCGCTCAATGCGCTCCAGCGGATCGGGCTTGGCAGCGGCAACCTCCGTGGAATCATCCGGCGCGGCGGCCGGCTTGGCAGCTTTGTCGGAGTTGGTCCAGGCGCTTTGCACTTCCTGAGCTTCCGTGTCGTTGGGATGCAATTTGAGGCATTGCGCCAATTCGGTAAGAGCTTCGGCGCTCTCGCCGCGGCGCTTCAGGCTGACCGCTAAATTGAAGTGATAGTCGCCGCCATTCGGGTCCGCCGCCACCGCTTGACGGAAGAGCGGAATGCCGTCCTTGCCCTGACGAGCCAGCGCCACACCTTCATTGCTCAGCACCTCGGCCAGCGGCAGCTCACGAGCCACGGCGGCAAAGGCCTCCTGAGCCTGCGGATAATTGCCGGAAAATAGCTGTGCCAACCCGCGAAAAAAATGAGCTTCAAGCGCATTCTCGGTGCTGGTCACCTTGGCAAAGGCCTCAGCCGCCTGCTCGTACTGCTGCCCGGCATACTCCTCGCGCCCCAGCGCCATCCAGGCCGGCGAAAAGGCCGGGCTCAGCAAAACCGATTGATTCAGATGGCGCAGCCGCTCAGCCTGATCCGGCTCCGAGATCCCGCGCACGTACTGCTCAAAGGCGTCCAGATGAATGCCAGCGTCCGCGGCCACAAACGACTCCTCGGTGAGCGTCGAAGCAGGCTCAAGCTGGCGCGCAAGCTTCCAGGCCAGCGAGTCAAAAACGGCAATCATCGAGCGCATCTCGCCGCGCGCGGTCACCGGCTCGCTGATGCGCAAACGCGGCACATCCACCAGTTGCGCCTCGGCCACAATGCTGGAACCGTCGGTGATGTAACTGCCCACAACAATCGAATCGGCGTCCAGCGTCTCGGCCAGCTTCAGCGAAGTGGCGCGCGAAGGATGAAAGCCCTGCGGCAGCCCCAGATGATCCAGCGCGTAGATGCGGTCGGCGCGGCTCATCGGAGCAAATCCCGCCGCCGCAAGACGGCTGGTGAGGATCTCCGCCGAGGCCTCGCGCATCCACTCCAGGCTGGGCTGGCCCGTGCGGTTGTCAAACGGCAGAACCAGCAGGATGCGCGCACCCCCAGCCGCGGGCTCAGCGTTGCCGCCTGCCTGGGCAAAGGCCGCCATCGAAACCACCACCAATAGAACAGCCGGCAGAAGCCTGTTCAAGCCAACAAAGCGAGTTGAAAGTAAGAAAAGCACGACAGGCTGATTATAGGCTGTTGGGCTTAAAAGAGGAGAAGCCGCCATCCGCGATGCACTGGACGGCTCCGAAACCAGGCCGAAGGTAATATCCTCCGCCAAAGCCGGGAGGCTTTTTGGTTTGTGCTCCCTCAAAAGGGCCAACCTGAGTGCATTGCGAAAGAACCTCTGATGATGGAGAGTTTTTGAAAGGGCGCGGCTTCAGCTGCTTATCCGTGAATCGTAGCGCCGACCTAATTGTGAATTGTAGCGCAGGTCTGAATTGTAGCGCCGGTCTCCAGACCGGCTGTAATGTGGACCTCCTGGTCCACGTTGACTCTCAATCAATACAGATACAGCCTGGAGCCATCGCTCAATCCAAACAAGCTCGAAACCAGAAAGAGAATATTCTCATTTTATGGATAAGCTCTTAGTCCAAGTTTTGAAAGAGCGCGGCTTTAGCTGCGCCGCAAGTAGCTCGAATGAAATGCAGGCTTTAGCCCCTGACCACATTTTCCTACACTCCTACGGAGGGAGCAGGGACCTTCAGGTCCCTGAATGCCGAACCTTCAATAGCCGGCCTTTAGGCCCGGCCTTTAGCCCTCGAGGGAATCTTTGCCGCAAAGAAAGAAATGAATCAGCGGTTCCCAAAAGCAACAGCACGGACATCGCCAACTAACCCGCGCCGAAGGCGCAAGGATGATTAGCCCACCGTTTCAACGGTGGGAAAAGGCCAGAATGAAGGCCGCCAGAGTCCCGCTAGGGACGGCGCTCACACACACTCTCTCGCAATCGATTCAGTAAGAAGAATGCAAAACACAAACCGGGATCGCCCCCCGCCAATGTCAATCTTCTGCCGCCACCCCGGCAAAGTCTTCCCCTGATCAATAGGAAGATGAGATTACCTTTATAAAGAAAAACTAATTTAGATAAAAACGCTCCTAATTATCTTCTCTTTTTGGAATGAATTAGTTAGAGATCACAAATTTACAAATCAAAAGTAATCTTCTTAAGCCTGTATTCTTGACGATTTCTTAACCGTGCGGCGAAAAATAAATCGCCGCTCGATCAATCGCCCGTTTCCTAATTGTTTTGCATTCCTCGAAACGAGCCTTTTTTCCTGGCGGCGGCGCGTGCGTCTCCCGGCGCGTCACAGAGGGTGGATTGAAATGCACAGCACGCGTTGGTTCAAGCGTTGGTTCCAAATGCTTCTCCCGGCGGTTCTGGGTTTGTCCTGGGCGGCGGCGGCAGGTGAGTCTCCCTCGATTACTCGCCTGGCTCCGGTGGGCGTGGTTGCCGGCGGAGCGGATTTCACGCTTGTCATCCAGGGACGTAACTTTACCAAAGCCTCGGTTGCACGCTGGAATGGCGCGGCGCTCGAAACCTCCTGCATCAGTGAAACCATCCTGACGGCAAAGATCCCTGCCCGCCTGATCTCGAGCGCCGGCAAGATCCCTATCACCGTCAGCACAGAAGGTGCGGATGCGCCCAGCGTGGAATTTACAATCAGCGAGCCTCCGGCTGAAGTTACAAGCAAAAGGGATGCCCCGCCAGCCGGCTCTGAGCCTTACGCCAAAGAAGAAGCGCCGGAGAGGTCAGCTTCTCTTCCTCCCGCCTCGCCCATCAATCCCGCTCAGCCGCCGAGCGCCGCCGCCAGTGATCCGTCAATCTCCGTCACCACTGAAGCCAATCTCTCCTCCGATCCAACTTCGATCTCCGCTTCTGCTGGAATCCTGGTCTCCTCTGGTTCTCTCTCTTCCACCAACATCACCCCAACTGCTGTCTCCAATTCCGCAACTTCCGTCTCCACCTCGGCGAAAAAAAATACCACCAATGCCGTATCGCCAAGTTTTTCCCTCCCGGTTGGACCGCCGCCGACTTTAACCTCGATGACTCCCACCTCGGTATTAGCCGGCGGCAGTGACCTCACGCTGACTGTCATCGGTACAAACTTCACCCTGACCTCCATCGTGATGTGGGGAACCACGGCGCTCACCACAATCTACCAAAGCGCGACGCAACTGACAGCCACCATTCCCGCCGCCCTCAGCGCCGCGGCAGGCACTGCAAGCGTCTCCATCAGTGACCTTAGCGGCACATCCTCCGCCTTGACCTTTACCATTCTTCAGCCGCCGCCTGCAATCAGCAGCCTCAGCCCATCTTCGGCGGTCACCGGCAGCGCTGCCTTTACGTTGACCATCAACGGAAGTTTTTTTACAACCGCTTCGGTTGCTTTGTGGAACACCACCAAGCTGACCACGACCTATCTCAGCTCCACGCAACTGACCGCCGCGGTTCCGGCCAGCCTGCTTACCTCCATCGCCACGCCCAACATCACGGTCACCACCAAGGCCGGCGTCTCTTCCGGCGTGCCCTTCGCCGTCAATCCGCCCGCGCCCACCATTACCGCTTTGAGCCCCACCACCACGCGAGCCTTCGGCAATGCCTTCACGCTCACCATCAGCGGAACCAACTTCACCTCAACCTCGGTGGTAAACTTCAGCGGAAACCAAATCACTTCCACCACCACCAGCGCGACCAAGATAACAGCCACGGTTCCGGCGGCACTGATCGCGAGCGTCGGCGTGGCAAGCGTCACCGTCACCAACGTCACCGGAACCAGCCCAGCGGCAAGCTTCACCATCATTCAACCGCCGCCCACCATCTCAAGCCTCAGTCCAACTTCAACCGTAGCCGGCGGCGCGGATCTGCTGCTGACCATCAACGGAACCAACTTCGACGCAACCTCCGTTGCCTCCTTTTCTTCCTCAGCTCTCGTCACCACCGTGCTCAGCGCCACCCAACTGACAGCCGTAATCCCCGCCGCGCTGACCGCCAATTACGGCTCGGGCATCGTCACCGTCACCACGGACGGAGGCACAAGCAGCAGCGCAACCTTCACCATCATCCCTCAGCCGCCGGTGATCACCAGCCTGAATCCGTCGCAGGTCATCACCGGCAGCGGCGCCTTCACGCTCACTATTACCGGAACCAACTTCAACGCCGGCTCGATCGCCATGTGGAACACAACCACCCTGGTTACAACCTATCTCAGCCCGACGCAGTTGACGGCGGCGGTTCCGGCCAGTTTTATCAACAACTTCTTCGGCACGCTCAACATCTCGGTCAAAACCACCGGCGGCGTTTCTTCCGGCGTGCCCTTCGCCGTCAATCCCCCCGCGCCCACCATCACCAACTTGAGCCCATCCATGGCATGGGCCTACGGCAATGCCTTCACGCTCACCCTCAGCGGCACCAACTTCACGTCAACCTCGATCGTAAGCTTCGGCGCAATCCAACTTGCCTCCACCACCGTCAACGCGTCGAAGATTACAACCACGGTTCCAGCCGCGCTGATCGCTATCGTCGGCGTGGCAAGCGTCACCGTCACCAACGTCACCGGAACTAGCCCGGCGGCAAGCTTCACCATCATCCAACCGCCGCCCACATTAGCCAGTCTCAGTCCAACTTCAACCGTAGCCGGCGGCGCGGATCTGCTGCTGACCATCAACGGAACAAACTTCGATGCAACCTCCGTTGCCTCCTTTGCCTCAACCGCTCTCGTCACCACCGTGTTAAGCACCACCCAGCTGACAGCCGTCATCCCCGCCGCGCTGACCGCCAATTACGGCTCGGGCATCGTCACCGTCAGCACGGACGGCGGCGCCACGAGCGGCGCAACCTTCACCATCATTCCTCAGACGCCGGCAATCACCAGCCTGAATCCGTCGCTGGTCATCACCGGCAGCGGCGCCTTCACACTCACTATTACCGGAACCAACTTCACCACCGCCTCAATCGCGATGTGGAACACAACCAGGCTGTCCACAACCTATCTCAGCTCCACGCAACTGACAGCCGCGGTTCCAGCCAGCTACATCACCTCCGCAGGCACGCCCAACATCACCGTCAGCACCACCGGCGGCGTCTCACTTGCCGTCCCTTTGATCGTCAATCCGCCCACGCCCACCATCACGGCTTTGAGCCCGGCCACGGCGCTGGCCTTCGGCAATGCCTTCACGCTCGCCATCAGCGGCACAAACTTTACCTCGACTTCGATTCTGATGTGGAACGGCAATGCGCTGCCCGTGACTTACAAGAGCGCAACCCAACTGACAGCCACAGTTCCAGCCGCGCTGATCGCGAGCGTCGGCGTGGCAAGCGTCACCGTCACCAACGTCACCGGAACCAGCCCAGCGGCAAGCTTCACCATCATTCAACCGCCGCCCACATTAGCCAGTCTCAATCCAACTTCCACGGTAGCCGGCGGCGCGGATCTGCTGCTGACCATCAACGGAACCAACTTCGACGCAACCTCCGTTGCCTCCTTTGCTTCAACAGTTCTCGTCACCACCGTGTTAAGCACCACCCAATTGACAGCCGTCCTCCCAGCCGCGCTGACCGCCAACTACGGCTCGGGCAGCGTCACCGTCACCACGGACGGCGGCACAAGCAGCGGCGCAACCTTCACCATCATCCCGCAGCCGCCGGTGATCACCAGCCTGAATCCATCGCTGGTCATCACCGGCAGCGGAGCATTCACACTCACTATTACCGGAACCAACTTCAACGCCGGCTCGATCGCCATGTGGAACACAACCACCCTGGTGACAACCTATCTCAGCCCGACGCAGTTGACGGCGGCGGTTCCGGCCAGTTTTATCAACACCTTTTCCGGCACGCTCAACATCTCGGTCAAAACCACCGGCGGCGTCTCTGCTGGCTTACCCTTCGCCGTCAATCCCCCCGCGCCCACCATCACCAACTTGAGCCCGTCCACGGCATGGGCCTACGGCAATGCCTTCACGCTCACCCTCAGCGGCACCAACTTCACGTCAACCTCGATCGTGAGCTTCGGCGCAATCCAACTTGCATCCACCACCGTCAACGCGACAAAGATTACAGCCACAGTTCCGGCGGCGCTGATCGCGAACGTCGGCGTAGCAAGCGTCACCGTCACCAACGTCACCGGAACCAGCCCGGCTGCAAGCTTCACCATCATTCAACCGCCGCCCACATTAGCCAGTCTCAATCCAACTTCCACGGTAGCCGGCGGCGCGGATCTTCTGCTGACCATCAACGGAACCAACTTCGACGCAACCTCCGTTGCCTCCTTCGCCTCAACCGCTCTTGCCACCACCGTGTTAAGCACCACCCAACTGACAGCCGTCATCCCCGCCGCGCTGACCGCCAATTTCGGCACGGGCAGCGTCACCGTCACCACGGACGGCGGCACCACGAGCGGCGCAACCTTCACCATCATCCCGCAGCCGCCCACCCTCACCAGCCTGAATCCGGCGATTGCCATTGCCGGCAACCCGGCCTTTACCTTGACCATTACCGGTACCAATTTCGTTCCAACCGCAACCGCGCTATGGAACACCACCACTCTGGTGACAACCTATCTCAGCTCCACGCAGATCACTGCCGCGGTTCCCGCCAACCTATTTACGGCAATCGGCACGGCGGGCATCACCGTGAACACCAGCGGCGGCGTCACTCCCGTCTCAACCATCACCATCAATCCGCCCGCGCCCACCATCAATAACCTGAAGCCTTCTTATGTGATCGCCGGCGGCAGTGATCTGCCTCTCACGCTGAACGGAGCAAACTTCACTTCCACTTCGACCATAAGCTTTGGTGGAACGCAGTTGACCGCGACCTTTGTCAGCGCAGCCCAGATGACGACCACAGTTCCGGCAGCCTTGACGGCCAACGTGGGAGCAGTCACCTTGACCGCCACCAACGTCACCGGAACCAGCACGCCGGCGAACTTCAACATCAATCCGCCCCCGCCCGCCATCAGCAGCCTCAGCCCGTCCTTTACCGCAGCCGGCGGCGCGGCTTTCACGCTCGCCATCACCGGCGTCAACTTCACCGCCACCACAACTTCTTCGTGGGGCACAACCGCGCTGGCCACAACCTACGTTAGTCCGACGCAGTTGACGGTCGCAGTTCCGGCAAGCCTGATCGCCACAACCGGCACGCCCAGCATCACGGTAACCAACGTCAGCGGAACATCACCCGGCGCAACATTTACCATCAATCCGCCCCCGCCCACCATCACCAGTTTGAGCCTGACGAACATCGTAGCCGGCAGCGCGGCCTTTACCCTCACCGTCAACGGAACCAACTTCGCTTCCACCTCGACGTTGAACTGGAACGGCAGCGCGCTGCCCTTCACCTACAAAAGCGCAACGCAACTATCGGTGCCGATCTCCGCCGCTCTCATCGCCAGCACAGGCACGGCTGCCATCAATGTCACCAACATCAGTGGCACAAGCCCCGCCGTAACCTTCACCATCAGCCAGCCGCCGCCTACCATCTCGAGCCTCAGCCCAACTTCCACCGTTGCCGGCGGCGCAAGTCTGTTGCTGACCATCAACGGAACCAACTTCGATTCAACTTCCGTTGCCTACCTGGGTTCAACAGCGCTGGCCACCACGATCGTAAGCACCATCCAACTCACCGCCACCATTCCTGCCGCACTCACTGCGAATTACGGTTCCAGCAGCATCACGGTAGGCACAGACGGCGGCGTCTCAACCGGCTTGACATTTACCATTCTTCCGCAACCGCCAACCATCGCCAGCCTGAGCCCGGCGCTGATAGTCTCCGGCAGCGCGGCCTTCACGCTCACCGTCACCGGATCCAACTTCACCACCACATCAAAGGTTCTGTGGAACTCATCCGCACTGACCACGGACTACGTGAGCGCTACGCAAGTTACGGCGTACGTTCCAGCCAGCCTGATTACGGCGGTCGGCACGCCTGCTGTCACCATCAGCACAGCGGGCGGCGTCTCTCCGGCTGCAACCTTCAACATCAATCCGCCGGCGCCCACCCTCACCAGCCTGAGTCCGGCCACCGCCGTAGCTGGCAATCCGGGATATACTCTCACCATCAACGGTTCCAACTTTACCGCGACCTCAACCGCTCTCTGGAATACAACCGCGCTGGCCGTGACTTATATAAGCAGCAAGCAAATCACCGCGGCGATTCCGGCCAGCCTCTTCACCAGCATCGGCACAGCCGGCATCAAGGTCACCAACGTCACCGGAACCACCTCCGCGGCCACCATCACCATCCTTCCGCCGCAACCGGTCATTACCAGCATCACTCCGGATTCCGTGCTGATGAACAACGGCGCCTTTACCATGGCCATCACCGGCGCAAACTTCCAGCCAGGCCTGGCGGCAACCGCCGTCAAATGGAACAACAACACGTTGGCAACTACCTACATCAGTTCCACGCAACTAACCGCGGCTGTCCCCGCCAATCTTCTCCCCTACGGCTCAAACCCTGTCTACGTGATTACCGCCGGCGGAACCTCAGTCGGCTTCCCCCTCACCGTCGTTCCTCCCGTGCCCACCATAACAACTTCCAGCATGACCGGTGTGCCGGCTGGATACAACTCCTTCACCATGAGCGTCTATGGCACCTATTTCACTTCGTCTATGGTTCTGAATTGGGGTTCGACGCCGTTGACTGGAACTTTGGTTGGCAGTTTTACCTACACCTTCACCGTTCCGGCCAATCTGGTTGCAACCCCCGGTCCGGTAAGCCTCACCGTAACCACCATTGGTGGAACATCCGCTCCCATCACCTTCACCGTGACGCAACTGGTGCCTGCCATTACAAGCATCAGCCCAGCCACCATACCGGCGGGCAGCGCAAGCTTCACGCTCACCGTCAATGGAGCCAACTTCTTCAAAGGCATGAACACCAAGTTTGGATCAACCTGGGTGGGCGCCAATTTGATCAACTCCAAGCAATTGACGGTCACTGTCCCGGCAACTCTGGTGGCTACAGCAGGCGCGACGAGCGTTGAACTCTATGTCCCCGGTGCCGGATATTCCAACTCCGTGCCCTTCACCACCGCTCCAGCGCCGCCTGTGCTCGCAACCATCTCTCCCACTTCGGCCACGGCGGGCGCTGAAGGCTTCAATCTGACCGTCACCGGAACGGCCTTGACCACAACCACCACCGTAATGTGGGGCGCCACTCCACTGACCACCAACTATGTCAGCCCAACACAAATCCAAGCCTTGGTCCCGGCCAGCCTGCTTGCCGCGGCCGGATCGGTCAATATCTGGGTGGTCTCGGCGGCAGGCACATCCACTTCTTCCACCTTCACCATCAACCAGGCGCCGCCGCAGATTTGCGGCTTGAATCCCAGCATGGCCCTGGCGGGCGAAGGTGCCTTCACGCTGACCATCTACGGCAACTACTTCACGCCCACCAGCACGTCCATGTGGGGATCAATCCCGCTCGCCACCACCTATATCAGCTCCACCCAGCTGACCGCGTTCGTCCCCGCCAAACTGATTGCCAGCGCAGGCTCGTCCAGCATCACCGTCACCACCGCCATCGGCACCTCACCCTCGGCCATATTCGCCATCCTCGCCGGCACCGCGCCGCCAAGCATCACCACCTCCACGATGCCCGCCGGAACCGTCGGCCTTGCCTACACCGGACCCATCCAGGTCACCGGCGGCGTTCCCGGATACTCCTGGACGACAACCGGCCTGCCCAGCAACTTCACCTACTTCAGAACCAGCGGCAGCACGCTCGTCATTACCGGTACGCCCGCCGAAGCCGGCCCCATCACCTTCCAGGTCTCGGCGCGAGACACGGCCAACAACATCGCTGGCCCAATTACCCTCACCATCAACGTCAACCCCGGACCGAACGCCGCCAACAACGCCAGCCTGCTCGGCAGTTACACCTGCCTGCTGCAAGGCTCCATCGATGACGACGGCACGCGCTGGGCATCCATCCTCAGCTTCCAGGCCGATGGCCAGGGAGATTTCAACAACGGAATCTTTGACACCAACAGCTATGACATCGGTTCGGCTTCGGGCATTGTGAGCGGCGCGTATTCCATCGGCTCCGACAACAACGGCACAGCCTCGATTCACACCATTCTGACCAATGGCGCAGCCGGAGTTCAAACCACCCAATGGGCGATTGCGCTCTCCGGCAGCGCTCAGCCGGCCGCCGAATTCCGCATGGTGGAAGCCGATGACCTGGGCACGTCGCCCTCTTACCAGCAAGGCACAGCCGAATGTTATCTGGCCAATCCAAGCGCCTTTGCCGCAACTTCGGTGGACGGCCTCAGCTTCGCCTTCGCCATGGACGGCGAAGACAACAGCAGCAACGTCAAAACCACGGCGGGCCAGTTCACCGCTTCAAGCGGAGCCATCCAGAGCGGCTACCTGGACACCACCCTGGGCGGCAGCGCAGCCGATCAGCCCACCGCCTTCACCGGCACATACACCGAGCCGGACCCGGTTTGGGGCCGCTTCACTCTGTCTCTCAACGGCGCGGGCGCCTCCACCGGTTACACCATCTACGTCATCGACGCCAACCGCATGTTCATCCTCGACAACACCAACGACGATGGCGAGCAGGCCGGCAATCTGCGCCTCCAGCAGCCTGCCGCCGCCACCGCCGCCGCTCTCAACGGTCCATTCGTGCTCTACAACCGCGGCGCGCAATTCAACTCGAACAGCGGCATCCCCACCAGCTTTTATGCCAATCTCCTGCTCGGTTCAGGCGACGGCGCGGGTAATCTAACCATCAACCAGAGTTACTCGAATGCCGCGGGCGTCTACCAGGCCGGCCAATTCACCGGCGGCCCAACCCCGCTCGCCTTCGATCCCAACAATCCAGGCCGCGCCAGCTTCGTTACCGCCGCCGGCACAACATACCTGTACTTCTATGACGCCAACAAGGCCTTCGAGATGACCGTCGGCAATAACGGCTCCGTGGATTCCGGCCGCCTTGAAGCCCAATCCGCCGCGCAGTTGCAGAACGCCTTCACCGGCGCGGCGCTCCAAGGCAGTTATCTCTTTGGAGAACGCCCTCTGCTCAGCCTCCAGCCCACCGCCTATCTGGGAGAGTACACTCTCTCCTCCTCGGGTGCCATCACCGCCGGCGTCACCACGTCGTCCAAAGCCATCTTGTCCTGGGATCAATCCTTCAGCCCAACCTACGCCTGGGATTCGACGGTAACCGCTTCCGGCGGCTTCTTCATCCACAATGGCGCCCAGGGCGCTGCGAGCTGCGCCCCCATCAGCGCCACGCAATTCGCCTGCATCCCGCAAACCGATCCCGCGCCCAGTGTGCAGATCATGCAACAGTAATGCAGGAGCTTTAGCCCCTGAACACCCTCTCCGCGCTCCAACGGAGGGAGCAGGAGCCTTCAGGCTCCTGAATGCCGAACCTACAACAATTGGCCTGTAAATATCCCCCGGCAGTGGGGTACCAGACCAAGGTCTGGACAATCAGGTAAGGAACAAGGGGCGTGCGCAGCGTTTTAGGCTAGAGAAGTCCCGAGCGTTGGCAGTTAAGACCGATGGCT
>Ga0181520_10003502_pt1 | contig 27455 bp, 19 predicted proteins | sample PEATcosm2014_Bin_29_FD_132451 | JGI IMG/M metagenome (GOLD analysis project Ga0181520, IMG submission 132451) | Peatland microbial communities from MTU Mesocosm Facility, Houghton, MI, USA - PEATcosm2014_Bin02_30_metaG | ecosystem: Environmental > Terrestrial > Soil > Wetlands > Peat | place...
CAGGCAGGAAATGGCGCAAAACCCCGAATTACTCCGCCCGGCTGGCCTAAACACCTCTTCGCACAGTCTCGTTGCCGCAGCTGCAGCCTAAAAAATGTAGAAACTCCAGAAACGGGTGCATTCTTCCAGGGAAGAATGCACCCGTTCATTTGAACCTGGCCCACGGGGGCCAGCCTACGTTCTGGCTCTACTTGGTTCCTTCCGCCTGCGAGGCGAGGTAGAGGTCCACGTTGCTCTTGTCCACCAGCGAGGTGCCCGTATCGACAAACACCGGGTAGGGCGAGAAGGAGTCGGCGCTATAGTCCTTGCTGAGTTTGGCGGGCGGGGCATGGAAGACCTCGTCCAGGGCTTTCAGTCCAACGTAGCCCATGGTGAAGGGCTTCTGGGCCACCGTGGCGTCGATGGTGCCGGCCTTGATCTCGTCCAGCGTATCCTGGCCCACATCGAAGGCCAAAACTTCGCGGTCGCTACCGTTGGCGCGCTTTACTGCATCGGAGACCATTTTGCCGGAGGCCGATTCGAGGCAGATGAAGGCGTCAATCTTCTTGGGGCCGGTGAGGGCCATCAGTTCCTGGGTTTTGTCGAATGCGCTGCGCACATCGTTCTTGACATCGACCACTTCGACGATCTTGATGTCGGGGCGTGCGGCGAAAGCGTCTTTGAAGCCCTTGAGGCGCTCATCGGTATTGGGCTGGCCAGAAATGGTAAAGAAGACCACATTGCCCTTGCCGCCGAGTTTCTCGACTGCGCGCCGGCCGCCCAAGCGACCAGCCTCGAGGTTGTTAGTGCCGATAAAGTAGAGCCTGCGGCTGCCAGCAGCATCCGAGTCCATGGTGATGACCGGAATTCCGGCGGCGACAGCGGCGTCAATGCCCGGCTGCAAAACGGAAACATCGGCGACAGAGATCAGAATTCCGGCGGGTTTGGCAGAGACCGCCTTTTGCAGTTCGGCGAGTTCGGCCTGTGGATCGTAGGTCTCGGGCCCCACCACTCTGGCGGTGACCTTGTACTGTGCCGCAGCTTTGTTGAAGCCAGCCGCCGCGGTCTGCCAATAGGGCAGAGACGTATGCGCAGCGATCAGGTAATAGACCTCTTTGTTCGAGTGCCGGTCGCATCCCGACGTGGACAGAATTGCCAGCGCCAGCACGGCCAACGCGGTTCCCTTAATAGCTTTCATGCTTGCCTCCCTGTACGTACAGAAGTTAAAGCTCAGTAAGGCCGGCGCAAGGTTTGGCCTCAGCGCCAGCCAATCAAAAATCCGGCTGGATAGTACTCCCGCATGGTGAGTCTTGTCCAATGCTCGCCGTATCAAAACGTTTATAGCACTTTCGGCGCCGCCGCAAGGTGATTTTCGGCACTTAAGTGGCTTTCTTTCAGCATCGAGGTCCTGATTGCGGTATAACCAGACGTGAGCCCCCGAGTTGTGGAAGAATGAAAAGTTTCGATTGCCAATCGTCAGCCGCCCTTTCGCCGGCGATCGCCGTTCGCGGGGATGCGGACGATGAACTCGTCCAGAGAGCATTCGACGAGCCGCTTCATCCTTATCGAACGCCGTTTGCCAGGGATCGTGCGCGGATTCTCCATGCAAGAGCCTTCCGCCGCTTGGCCGGCAAGACTCAGGTCTTTGCCCGGCTGCCCGGCGATCCGCCAAGCGACCATTTTCGCAGCCGCCTCACGCATACGCTGGAGGTTACGCAAATCTCACGCACGCTGGCCAGCGTCCTGGGGCTCAATGCCGAACTGGCCGAAGCGCTGGCGCTGGCCCACGACATTGGCCATCCGCCCTTCGGTCACGCCGGTGAAAAGGCCTTGGATCGCGCGCTGCGGGCCTACGGGCTGGGCTTCGATCATAATCTGCACGCTCTGCGTATCGTTACCTGGTTCGAGGAGCGGTATCCGGGCTTTCGCGGCTTGAACCTGACGCTGGGCGTTCGCGAGGGCATCGTGAAGCACTCCCGCGACTACTCAGCCACAGCCCACCCTGAGCTTTCGGAGTTCTTTCTTGACCGTTTTCCACCGCTTGAGGCTCAACTGATCGATCTGGCGGACGAAATCGCCTACCTGACCGCGGATCTGGACGACGGACTGGATTCCGGGATTCTGGCATTGGACCAGGTGCGCGAGGGGGTAGCTCTGTTCCGGCGTTTCCATAATGAGGTACTTGCCGAGTATCCCGCCGCTGCATCCAAGCTAACCGCCAACGAGGCGTTGAAACGTCTTCTCAACGCACTGGTGACGGATCTAATGAACGAGGTCCGGAGGCGCGTGCAAGAGCTGGGCGCAGCAACCCTGACCGACATTCGCCAGGCGCCGCAGCGGCTGGCCGCACTCAGCCCGCAAGTGGAAGACGAGCGCGCCGCAGTCAAGACGTTTCTCTTCGCGAACCTCTACAACTCACCCGGCATGGAAGAGGCGCACGCGCATGCCGGGAAGGTGGTTGAAGAACTGTTCGCCGCCCTATGCGCCGACCCCGGTCTGCTTCCCGAAGACCACCGCGCGGAAATTCCTTCTCAGGGCTTGGCGCGCACAGTGGCCGACTACATCGCCGGAATGACCGACAGCTACGTCGAGCAACTCTGGCGAGGAACGGCGGGCGGCGAAGATCGGACTGTTGAATGAGGCCGGTTGAGGATGGCGGTTTCCCATTCTTGGCGCAAAGAGTGGCAAGCTGCAGGTGCTTCGATTCGGCCCTTGCCGCGATCAGGGTTGCTCAAGGCGAAGGTCAAGGATGGGGAGCGGGGCATTTGTGGCTTGCGGGCAGCGGGCGCGCTGACATTCTCGGTTTTTCAGGTCTCAAAATCTAGATCCTTCTACTCCGTTCAGGGCACGCTCTGCACCCCGCGGACAAAGGCCGATCCGTGGGAACCATGGCTCTCGGGCATCCAGTCCTCATGCAGAATCCGGCGGGGGCGCCGCTGTTACGATCACCCTGCATTTGGGCCAGGATTCATGCGAGAATATGCGCAGCACGCCAAGTGTCTCCCCCCCCTGGTGTCCTGAGGCTGAGGGTGCCATCGGAGATCAGGCGTGAGAAAAGCGAGTTCTTCGCTCACCGCCCCCGAAGTGAAAATCGTTCGGAGCCCCTTTCACTCAGAGTTTGTGACTTTATTGAATTTGGACGGTTTTTCTGACTGTAACCCGTTTGTTTTCAGCACCCAATTTTGCTGGAAATCGAAAAAGTCACAAGCTCTCAGAATGACAGCCGCTATTTTTCTAGGAAACTTGGACTCAAGACACCGGAGGCAGATCATGAAGCGTCGCGAATTCCTCAAGCAAGCCTCTATCGCCGCCGTGGCTTCAACCAGCCAATTGACGGCAGCCCATGCCGGACCTGCAAATCCGATCGCACGCCGCATGTTGGGCAAGACCGGCGAAAAGCTCTCCATCATCGGTTTCGGCGGCATCGTGGTGATGAACGAAGAGACCGGCGCGGCCGCCAATATCGTGGCCGAGGCGGTAGACCGCGGAGTCAACTACTTCGACGTGGCGCCCAGCTACGGGAATGCGCAGGAGCGGCTGGGACCGGCCCTTGCGCCTTATCGCAACAGGTGCTTTCTGGCCTGCAAGACCGATGGCCGGATGAAGGACGACTCGCGTGCCGACCTGGAGCAATCCCTCAAACTGCTCAAGACGGACCACCTTGACCTCTACCAGTTCCACGCGCTGACCAAGATGTCCGATCTGGACAGGGTGCTGGGACCGGGCGGCGCCATCGAGACCATGGAGGCCGCAAGAAAGGAAGGCAAGATCCGCTACATCGGATTCTCAGTTCACTCAGTGGAGACGGCGTTGGTGGCGCTGGATCGCTACAACTTCGACACGGTGCTCTTTCCCGTGAATTGGGTGCTATTCACTCAAGCCAACTTCGGCCCGCAGATTCTCAAGCGCGCTCAGGAGAAGCAGATGGGCATTTTGGCCTTGAAGGGCATGGCTAAGACGGTATGGGCGCCGGAGCAGAGGCAGGGACATCCCAGCCCCAAGTGCTGGTACCAGCCTGCGAGTTTCCCGAATGAGGCATCGCTGGGGCTGCGCTGGACTTTGGGGCATCCGATCACGGCCGCCATTCCGCCCGGAGACGAGCGGTACTTCCGCCTGGCGATGGATGTGGCGCAGAACTTCAAGCCGCTGGATGCGGCCGAAGAGCAGGCTCTGCTTTCAGGCGGGCATGGGGTCGAGCCGATCTTCCACCTGGGCAACAGCGTCTAGGGTGGGTTTGGCTGACAGCGGGCTCTAGTGCCCAGAGTCAGAGGATCGCATCAGAAATCCGGGCGGGAGAAAAGCAGATTCTTCGCTCCCCACCCCTGAACTGAAATGCGCTCGGGGTCCTTTTGGCTCAGTAATGACAGCTGCAATCTTGCCTGGGGTTGTGGAGACCCGACACTAGCGCGTAGCGGTGACGGAGAACTTCTTGACCATGGCCAGCAGCAGCTTGCGATCGCTCTCGTTGAGATTGGCCGAGTAGCGTCGAATTTGGGTCAGAAAGCGCAATTCCTCGTCGGAGAGCTTCTGCGTGTTGAGCTGACGGTCGAGGGAGTCGTCGGCGAAGAACTGCGCGATGGGCAGGTCCAGCGCCTGGGCGATCTTTGAGAGCGTATCGAGCGACGGAACCGTGTGGCCGTTTTCGACGCGGGAGAGATAGCAGCGCAGCAGACCGGTCTTCTTTTCGATATCTCCCTGGGAGAGCCCCTTTTGCAACCGGTGAGCGCGGATGATGGTGCCGATGTTCATCACGGGAGTTGTCCTGTTCGATTGCCGCCACTATTTACTCACATGGTAGCAACAAAAAAGCTATTGGCTCAATAGTTAACATGAGCGTCATCAAAAAGCAAGTAAACTGTCTCGTACATCACAATGGGCGCCTGAGAATCAAGGCGAATTGGCCGATTTCGGATGAACGCCCGGCAGCCGGGAGAGAGACCTGGCGTGTGCCCCATTCGATGCGGGGATCGCGTTTATCTCCTGACGGAGAGAGACGGTGAGCTTTTTGTGTCGTTTGCTTCATTTTTTCCGCTAAGATGAGTTCGGCTCGCCGATAGAGTCCTTGCATCGGTTGGACTATACCTCGACACAGCTGCTGAGCAGGGTGATCGAACTGCAATTCTCAAAAGATGAGGATCGGATAGGAAAGAGGATTCCAGAGAATGCGGGTCCCGGGACGGCGAACACTCATCCGCTTGACGGTAACGATGCTGGCGTTGGCGGGCGGCGCCGCCTGCGGCTATTGGCTGGGCCGCTCCAACACGCGGCGGATGACCGAAGACAGGCTTGCCCAGAACGCCGCCAAGGTTGGGCAGTTGGCCGGCTCCCTACTGACTGAGTCGCGATCATTGCTGGCCACGCTAAACGCCTCACCCTACCCCTACTGCTCTGAAGCCGAGATCGCCTATTTTCGCAAGCTGGTGTACCGCGCCGAGAACCTGAGGGATGCAGGGCGGATGCGCGACGGAAGGATGGAGTGCTCAGCCCTCTATGGGAGGAGGGATTTGCCGCACGCCGAGTTCCAGCCCACCATCACGCAACAGGATGGGCTGAAGTTCTATCGGGACCTGCCCCCATACTTGTCCTCTCAATTGGGGATGTTTGTTCTACAGAAGGGCGATTCCTACGTGGTTGAAGATCCGCACTTCGAACAGCGCTTCGAGCAGTTCAATTCACGGATTGAAACAACCATGACCGACATCGCCAGCAAGACGAGGGGCCGTCCCAGCGGGCTGCCCATTTCGATTCCCGGCGCGATCAAGGACCGCAACTGGGAGGGAAGCCTGGGAGACAAGCTTTATGCGACCCGTTGCACACCCGCCAGCTCGATCTGCAACACAGCTTATGAGCCTCTTTCTGAGGCGCTCTGGGCTGATCGCGGCCAGCTTGTCTTGTATACCGCGCTAGGAAGCATGAGCGGGGCATTCCTGGTGCTGATGTTCTTCTTTTTCAAGATGCGCAACCGAGGCATGAGCCAGCAATTGCGGAGGGCAATCCGGCGCGACAGGCTGCGGGTGGTGTACCAGCCAATTGTGGATTTGGCGAGCAGGCGGGTTGTGGAGGCCGAGGCGTTGGCGCGATGGAACGATGCCGAGGGTTACGCGGTGAGCCCGGAGGTATTTGTTGGCGTTGCCGAGGAGCGCGGATACGTGGGAGAGCTGACCGAACTGGTAGTGCGGCATGTCCTCAGCGAGTTCGGAGAGTCGTTGCGCGCCCCCGGCGATTTTCGGATCAACGTGAATGTTACGGCAGCAGACTTGGCGGACGAGAAGTTTTTGCCGATGCTGGACCGGTCTCTGGCCAATGCGGGCGTGGAGGCTTCGAGATTGGCGATCGAAGTGACAGAGAGCGCCACGGCGCGGACGCCTCGGGCGATGGAGACGACCCGCCTGCTGCGCGCGCGCGGCCACAGCGTGCAGATCGACGATTTCGGAACAGGGTACTCAAGCCTTGCGTACTTGAAGGACCTGGCCGTGGATGCCGTCAAGATCGACAGGACATTTACGCAGGCCATCGGCACTTCTGCGCCGATGGTGGACATCCTGCCGCATATCCTGGCGATGGCCGAGTCACTCAACCTTCAGGTTATTGTGGAGGGAATTGAGACTGCGGAGCAGTATGCCTATTTTGAAGGCCTCAAAGAGCCTGTCCTGGGGCAGGGCTGGCTCTTCGGCAGGCCTGTTCCGGCCCAAGAATTCCAACGGAATCTGTCTTTGGGCGCAGACCGCATGCGGCTCTCGGCGTGATCTGGCGGCACATCCCGACAGCGGAATCGGCAGGGCTTGCGCTCCGATGCGGGGCACGAGGCTCAGGGCGGCAAGCAGCTTACTGGTGTTCGGCCAGTTTCATCGGCGGAATTCAACGCGCCACTGGAAGTCTTGTGTCCCGAGTCAAAAGTCCGCATCAGAAATCCGGGCGGTAGAAAAGCAAATTCTTCCCTCCCCACCCCCGGCCTGAAAACCGTTCTGGGCCCAGTTCGTTCAGAATGACAGCCGCAATTATGCGAGGAGTTTTGCACTCAGGACAGCGAGAGCGCTCTTGCAAAATGTGTAGACTGGAGTTGTTTTGGTCCCCTGTCCATTCCGCAGAAAAACGCGGAATGGATGCGGCACAGAGGTCTGTAGCAAAAGCAAAAATGCGCTATGGGTTTCAAGGCCGCAAGCTCTCGGCGAAGAAGCGGTCGATTCGGCCCAGCGCGTCGGCGGCATCGTCAGCGCGGTAGCCGGCACCGTTGTTGGGGTTCTCGAAGGCGTGCCCGGCCTGCGGATAGATCTTGGTGTCAACGGGCTTGCCCAGCGACTGCATGGCGGCCTCGAAGGCATGAACGGCGTCGGGAGGAATGCCGCGGTCCTGGCCGCCGAAGTTGCCCAGCACGACAGCGTGTATCCGGGCCAGTGCGGCTTTGTCGGTGGCTAGCGAACCGTAGTTGACGGCCACGGCTTTGAGTTCGGGCGCGGCGATGGCCAGCTGCAGAGCATAGCCGCCCCCCATGCACCAGCCAACTGCGCCGATACGGTTCCGGTTCACGTCTTTGCGGCTCTGCAGATAGCCGAGGGCAGCGGTCAAGTCGCGCACGCCCTGGTCCTGGGGCAGCCCGCGGGAAAGTTCGTGGGCCAAATCGGGTGTGGCAGCCACCTTGCCGCGATAGAGATCGACGGCCAGCGCCACGTAACCCTTTTCCGCAAATCCGGCAGCTTCTTGCTTGATCCAGTCGTTCAGTCCCCACCACTCGTGGATGACGATCAGAGCGGGATGAGGCCCTGGGCCATGGGGCAGGTAGAGCACGCCCTGAGCGGTGGAGTCGCCACTGGCGAAGGTGACCGCCTGCTGCGCGCGAGCGGTAATGTGGCTGGCGGCAAAGAGCAGGGGAACCGCGAAGAGCAAAATGCGTAGAGACTTCATGGGGAAACCTCGTTCAGTAACGATTGTCTAAACAGCGAACATCCGGCTCTCGGATACTCTTGGTGAAATGGCCGGGCTGAGTGTAGCGTTTTCGGACACCAGCCGCAAAAAACAAGAAACACGGCGCGGGTGGGGCACCCGCAGCTTACGGGGCATCCGCAGAAAGCTCCTGGCTGCCGGGAATCGAATCGCGGATTGAACCGCTTCTAATGAGATGCAGATGCAATTCAAAGGGATTGTTCTTATATGGTGAGGACAATGGAGAAGTGGTGAGCCAGTAAACCTTCGCGGCGGGTGGTGCGTCAGACACAGTACGAGCGCGAAATGCCAGGGAACCTAGGGAGTATCGATGCGGCGAGAGACCATGCGGTGCGCAATAGCGGTGGGGATGGTTGTGGCCATCGGCTTTGCTGCATGGGCCCAAGCCCCGGCAATTGCTCCGGCCGGCACGCCAAGCGCGGTTTCTAGCCCGCCTGCCGTGCCGCAAGCGCCGGATGCCGTGCCTCAAACCGGCGGCAGGCTGCATGGATTTGTGAAGAGCGGCAACACACCGCTGCCCGGCGTGACCGTGACCGCCCAGAACACTCTTACCGCCAAGCGCTTCCAGACCACGACCGACATTACCGGCGCTTGGTCGCTGAGCATCCAGCAGAATGGCCGCTACGTCCTCCGCACTCAGTTCGCGGCCTTTGCGCAGGGGTCGCAAGAGGCGGTGCTGAACGCCGCCAGTCACGACCAGACGGTGAGTTTCGATCTGATGCTGGCCTCGCGGGCCGCCGCGCAGCAGAAGCAGCAAGACAGCGAATCGGCGCGGCAGCAGGTGAGCCAACTGGCGACTCAGGTGTTGGCGGGCAGTGGCGCGCAAAGCGTGAGCCTAGTGAGCGCGCTGGCCGGCGATGTGGAGACGCAGGGCAGCACTTCCGGCTCGGGCGGCGCGGTGTTGCCTTCCGTAGCGGGCAATTCGGACTTCAGCGGCGATTCGGTAGCTGTCAGCGGCCAGGCAGGGGCGGTGAGCCCAATGGCAGGCTTGGATATGGACCGCATCCGGGATGCCGTGGAGACAGTGCGCACGCAAATGGGCGGGCCTGGCGGCGGAAATTTTGGCGGTGCGGGGGGCGCTTTGGGCGGGCTCTTCGGCGGAGGGGGATTTGGCGGGCCTGGCGGCGGCGGTTTCGGAGGCGGTGGATTCGGCGGGCCTGGCGGGCGAGGTAACTTTCGCGGCTTCAACCCCGGGCAACCGCATGGGGCCATCTTCTGGATCGGGAGCAACTCGGCGCTGAATGCGGAGCCGTTCAGCCTGCGCGGACAGCCGCAAGAGCAACCGGCCTCGGGGACCAACCGGTTCGGCATCACCTTCATGAGCGCACCGTATATTCCTCATCTGATCAAGCCCAGCGGCAAGGACACCGTGTTCTTTACGCTCAGCGGCACGCGCAGCTCGAACCCGATGGATCAGTACGCGACGGTGCCCACGGATGGCAGCAATGGAACGCCCAACCAGAGGGCAGGAGATTTCACCGGGCAGCCGACGATCTACGATCCCGCCAACGACACCACCTGCGTGAAATACGGCGCAACGCCGGGACAGCCTTTTCCGGGCAACATGATCCCCACCGGGTGCATTGTGTCTCCGGCGACGGCGCTGCTGCTGGGAACGACGAAGACGCCGCAGTACTTTCCCGCGCCGAACCTGACCGGCGCAGCCGCCAGCAACGGGTATAACTACCACCTGCTGACCACCGCGCAGTCGAACTCGACCCAGGCCGGGGCGCGCTACATGCGCAGCATCGGCAAGAACGCCACGCAGCCCGGCGGCGGCGGGCGTGGCGGATTCGGCGGCGGCGGGGGCGGGCGCAGGAACCAGAACCAGGGCCTGCGGCAGAGCATCAACTTCAACTACAACTGGAGCGGCTCGGCCTCGGACAGCGTGAATCTGTTTCCGTGGCTGGGCGGCAAGAGTTCCTCGAACCTCAACAGCGTGCAAGGCGGTTACACATTGGGGTACCACAAGATCACCAGCGTCTTCAATGCCAATTGGAACCGCAGCACCAGCCAGAGGACGAATTACTTTACCAATGGGACCGACGTCGCGACGCAGGTTGGAGTGCTGGGGCCCGCGGGCACGGCGCTGAACGCGAGCCCGCTGAACTATGGCCTGCCGAATGTCTCGCTGGGCAATATTGCCGGGCTCAGCGAAGTGCAGCCGAGCTTTTCGCTCTCGCAGACCATCTCTTTCACCGAGACGCTGAGCTGGATTCACGGCAAGCACAACATGCGCTACGGCGGCGACTACCGGCGCGTGCATCGCGACTTTCTGGGCGGATCGAACTCGACCGGCAGCTTCACATTCAGCGGCAAGTTTACCGAGAACAACGGGGACCCCACGACCGGTTCGGCGCTGGCGGATTTCCTCCTCGGGCTGCCGCAGCAGACGGCCATCGACGCGGCGGCTTCGAAGAGTTATTTGCGCGACAACGTGTGGGATCTTTATGCGCAGGACGACTGGCGCGCGCGCTCCAACCTGACGCTGACCTACGGGCTGCGCTACGAGTTCTTCGCGCCCTATACCGAGAAGTACGGGCGCCTGGCGTTTGTGGATACCAACGCGGCGGGCGGGTTTACCAACATTGCCGAAGTGCAGTCGGGCGGCCCGTTGCCTTCGTTCAGCGGCAGCCTGCCCAAGTCGCTGGTCTATCCATTCCGCGTGGCTCTTGCGCCGCGGTTTGGCGTAGCGCTGCGGCTGCCCAAGCAGACAGTGCTGCGCGGCGGCTACGGGATGAATTACACCGTCGGCCAATACGGCAGCTTTGCCTCGACCATGGCGCTGCAACCGATGGCGCTCCAGCCGTCGTTTGTGAACGAGCAGAGCAATATCGCCACGCAGGCGGGGCAGGTCACGCTGGTCAATGGGTTTCCGTCGATTCCAACGCAGGTAACGCCCGGCACGTATGCGGTCGATCCGCATTACCGGCTGCCTTATGTGCAGGCGTACAACGTGGACGTGCAGAAGACGCTGCCCTGGGGCATTGTGTTGAATGCAGGCTACAACGGATCGCGGGGCTCGCGGCTGGATGTGAAGAGCTCTCCGCGCGCCAGCCAGAGCAGCCCCAACACCGACTTGAACCCCACCACCGGTCTTCCGATTGCCAACTTCACTTACGAGCAAGCAGCGGCTTTTTCGCGATTCAATGCCGGCACGCTGCGGGTGAACAAGCGCTTGAGCAGCGGCATTGCGCTGGGAGCGAATTACCAGTATTCGCACTCCATCGACGACGCTTCAAGCGCGGTGCAGAACTGGCAGGACTTCGAAGCCGAGGAAGGAAATTCAACCTTCGATCAGCGGCACAAGGTGAGCGGGACTTATCTCTACGAGCTGCCCTTCGGCAAGGACAAGTTCTGGGTGACGAGCGGCGCGGGCGCGCACATCCTTGAAGGGTTCTCGGTGTCTGGCAGCTTCACGTTTGCCACCGGCATGCCGCTCACGCCCTACTATCCCGCGGCGGTCTCCGATGTGGCGCAGGGCAAAACAGGCACGCTGCGCCCTAACTACGCGAGACCGTATGTCTCGCCCACGGCGGGCGGCGGCACGGCGAAACAGTGGTTCAATGTGGCCGCATTCACTCAGCCGAAGCCGGACAGCTTCGGGAACGCCTTCGGCAATGTTTCGCGCGATTCGATCATGGGCCCGGGAACGATCTCTAACATCATGTCGCTTTCAAAAACAATGCAGTTGGGCGACACGCGCAGCATGGAAGTTCGCGCCACGGCCAACAACGTTTTCAATACGGTGCAGTATTCGGGAGTGGATACCAGCTTGACCTCGCCAACCGCCGGACAGGTAATTTCGGCAGCGGCGATGCGGTCATTCAACTTTACAGCGCGGTTCAGGTTTTGAGGCAGCTGGGTTAGCGGCGCTTCGCGCCGGTTAGCGGAGTTAGCGAGTTCGCCGCGCGGCGCGCGATGGCGAGTTGGCAAGTTAGCTGGTTCCCCGGTCCCAGAATCGGGACCGGGGGCACCCAATCTGGTTGCCAAGTTGGCGGGTGAGTGCGTGGAGGGGAATCGATGACAGGTTCGATGCAGAGGATCGGAGCGATGGTGGCGGCGGTGGCGCTGATGACGCCAGGTGCGCAGCCCGCGCTGGCACAAGATCCGGAAGCACCGGGCACGCAGGTGACATCGACACCGCAGGGCGGTTTCGTACTGAAGATGAACGGCGAGCTGGTGCTGACCAATGTGGTGGCGCGCGACAGCAAGACCGGCGATCCGGTGCTGGGCCTGAAGCAGAGCGACTTCAGCATCTACGAGAACGGCAAGCAGCAACAGATTGCCAGCTTCGATTTCGAGAGCGTGGATAAGGCTGCTCCGCTCAGCGAGGCTACTGTCAGCGGGCTGGCAGCGGGCGCAACCGGCGATGGCAGCAAGGCGGTGGTGGTGGCGCGTCCCGAAGACCTGCGCAATCACCGGCTGATCGTAATGTTCTTCGATCTAACCTCGATGCAGCCCGAGGATCTGGACCGCAGCGTGGATGCGGCGCGCGATTTTCTGAAGAAGAAGATGCAGGCCGCCGATCTGGTGGCGCTGGTGTCGCTCGGCGATACGCTCAAGGTGGACCAGGATTTTACCGCCGACAAGGATGCGCTGGCGCGCGAAGTGGGCGCGTACAACGGCACCGAGGGTCAGGGCTTTGCGGAGGGTGCGACGGCGAACTCGAACCAGGTGGAAGACACCACCGGTTATACGCCCGACGAGAGCGAGTACAACGACCTCAATACCGACCGCGAGCTCTTTGCGCTGCGGGCGATCTCCAAGTCGCTGGAGAAGATTACTGAGAAGAAGTCACTGCTCTATTTCTCCGGTGGTATCACGCGCGACGGCATCGAGAACCAGGCATCGCTTCGCGCGGCCGTCAACGCGGCGGTGCGCGCCAATCTTGCCATCTACAGCGTGGATACGCGCGGGTTGCAAGCGATCTCTCCGCTGGGCGACGCCTCGACGGGCAGCCTGCGCGGCAATGGGGCCATGAACGGCGGCGCGCTGATGAACAACATGAATGCGAACTTCGCGTCGCAGGAGGTGATGGCCACGCTCTCGACAGACACCGGCGGCAAGGCGTTTTTCGACTCGAACGATTTCGCGCCGGCTTTCGAGCGAGTGCAGCGCGATACGTCGGCCTACTACGCTATCGGTTTTCATTCTTCGAACCCGCTGCGCGACGGGCGCTATCGCAAGCTAACGATCAAGATCAACCGGCCAGGGGTGAAGCTCGAATACCGGCCCGGTTACTATGCTCCGGCGGACTTCAAGCATTCGGGGCGCGAGGACCGCGAGCGCGAGCTGGAAGAGCAGTTGGCCAGCGATCTGCCGGCTACGGACATGGCTGTGTACCTCGATGCACTCTACTTCCGTCTGGATGAGAACCGCTTCTATGTGCCGGTCTCGCTGATTGTGCCAGGCTCGCAGATTCCCTTTGTGAAGGGCGGGGACAAGGACAAGGCCACCCTGGACATTATTGGCACGGTGATTGACGAAGTGAAGCGGCCCATCGGCCGGGCGCGCGAGACGGTCAAACTGAATCTGGACTCGACGCTGAACGCGCGGCAGAAGAACGTGCAGTACACCACCAGCTTCAATCTGCCGCCGGGCAAGTACCATCTCAAATTCGTGGTGCGCGAGAACCAGACCGGCCGCATGGGCTCGTTCGAGGCGGAGATCGCGCTGCCGGAGATGAAGAAGGTTCCGCTGAAGATGAGTTCGATTGTGCTGGCTTCGCTGCGCCAGCCGAGCAAGAAGCAGAGCCCGTTGATTCGCGGAGGGCAGGAATATGTGCCCAACATCAGTCACGTCTTCCGCCAAAACCAGCATCTGTTTCTGCTCTACGAGATCTACGCGCCGGCCAAGGAGAAGCTGGCGGAGGGCGCGCCTAAGGGAACCAAGGCGGGCATCAAGCTGCTGAGCAGCCTGGAAGTGATTCAGGGCGCGAACAAAGTCTACGAGACGCCGCTGGTGCAGGCGACGGCGGTGAATGTGGAGGGGCGCGACGCAGTGGCCATCGAGCTGGATGTGCCGCTGGCGGGGCTCAAGCCGGGCCAGTATCTGTGCCAGTTGAATGTGATCGACGATGCCGGGGGCAGCTTCGCCTTTCCACGCTTTGCCGTGCTGGTGAAGGAACCGGCGGCGGCTCAGCCTTCGACGGGTGCGGTCTTGGCTGCTCCATAGCAGCCAGCGGTGAGAGACCGGCCTTGAAAGGGCACGACTTCAGTCGTGCCGAACATCGCCGATCACACCAGATAGGCTTTAGCTCCTGCGGGATGGTTCTCCCGTGATTTCTGCTTTTGCCGCAACTCCGTAGGGGCAGTGGCGGCAGCCGGAGCCGCAGCAGGATCCTCGCTTGAGGTGGTAGGCCGCGGTGAAGACCAGATTCGGTCCTTCGAAGTAGAAGTCTTCGGGATCGAGCGGGGCGGGCGGCGCGGCGGGCGGATTCGGGTCCATGCATTCATTCTCTCGCGATGCGCGCGGTCCTGCGCGAGGCTGGCCTGGATTTGTGCTTTCCCACCCATTTCACAAAGAACGTGAAATGGATGGAGCACGGAACATCTTGGGGTGAACCCCTTGGTAAGATTGAAGCATGACACTCTCCGCGCAAGACCGTGCCCGCAAGATTAAAGTCATTCTCTTCGACGTCGATGGCGTTTTGACCAACGGCCAAATCTGGATCATTCCGGTTCCGGTGGCGGGGCCGGATGGCAGCGTCACGACGAAGATGATCGAGGCCAAGGGCTACAGCGCGCACGACGGCGCGGGCATCACTCTGGCCCGCCTGGGCGGCATGAAGCTGGGCGTCATTACCAAGCGCATCTCCGAGACCGTGGCCCTGCGCATGAGGGACTTGAAGATGGAGTTCGTCTACCAGGGCGAGGCCTTCAAGATGCGCCCGGTGCACGAAATCATGGAGAAGGAAGGCATCACCCTGGATGAGATCGCCTATGTGGGCGACGATGTGGTGGATCTGCCGGTAATGCGCCAATGCGGGTTTGCCGTGGCCGTGGCCAATGCGCGCGCCGAGGTGAAGGCAGAGGCGCACTATGTGACGCCGAACAGGGGCGGTGACGGCGCGGGGCGCGACGCCATTGAGTTCATCCTCGAAGCCAAGGGCGTGCTCAAGCAGTGCCTTGAGGCCTCAATTGACGCCAGCAACCCGTTGCCGCCTTCGATGGACATCGGCAAGGGCGGGGATTTGAAATAGGTGCGCGAGGGGCGGATGGAAACACAGAAGAAACGCGCGGTCGTGCTGTTGAGCGGGGGCCTAGATTCCTCCACGGTACTGGCCATTGCCCGCAGCCAGGGATACGAGCTGTACGCGCTCTCCTTTTCCTATGGGCAGCGGCACATTCTTGAGTTGGAGGCAGCCAGCCGCGTGGCCGCGTCCATTGGAGTGGCGGCGCACAGGGTGGCCAAGATCGATCTGCGCGTCTTTGGCGGTTCGGCGCTGACTGCCGACATCGATGTGCCGAAAGGCCGCGACGCGGACCAGATGTCCCACGGCATTCCCATTACGTACGTCCCGGCCCGCAATACCATCTTTCTCTCCTTTGCGCTGGCCTGGGCTGAGGTGCTGGGTTCGAGCGACATCTTCATCGGCGTGAACGCGTTGGACTACTCCGGCTATCCCGACTGCCGTCCAGAGTTCATCGAGGCTTTCGAGAAGATGGCCAACCTGGCCACCAAGGCCGGGGTAGAAGGCCGCCAGGCGCTCAAGATCCATACCCCGCTGATCGCGCTGACCAAGGCGGAGATTGTGCGCAAGGGGGTTGAGCTAGGCGTGGATTACTCGCTCACCAGCAGTTGCTACGACCCTTCGGCGGCGGGCGAACCGTGTGGTCAGTGCGACTCGTGCTTGCTGAGGCGGAAAGGGTTCCGGGAGAACGGGATCGAGGATCCGCTGGTGTACGGAAAATGCAGTTCTTAGCTTTTAGCTTTCAGCTTGTTCGTGCCAAGCTGACAGCTTTCCCCGAGCACGATGAGCTAACCAGCATTTCTCAGAAACTTCGCTGGGACGGTTATGATTTCATCTGAGTTGACGAACGCGCCGGAGGCGCAGAGTCACACCGCTGCGATCTTCCGTGAGAAATACAGGCTGAGAGCTGAAAGCTGGTTTTATGGCCTATGCGGTCAAAGAGATTTTTTACACGCTGCAAGGCGAGGGCGCGCAGGCCGGGCGGGCCGCGGTCTTTTGCCGCTTTGCGGGCTGCAATCTCTGGTCGGGGCGCGAGCAGGACCGGAAGGCAGCGATCTGCCGGTTTTGCGATACCGATTTTGCCGACGTGGACGGGCCGGGCGGCGGACGGTTCGTCACGGGCGCCGCATTGGCCGCTGCTGTCGAAGAGAGGTGGCCCGCAGGCTCGTCTTCGGGCAAGCGGTTCGTGGTTTGCACCGGCGGTGAGCCGCTGTTGCAACTCGATGCGAACCTGATCCATGCGCTGCACGAAAGCGGCTTTGAGATTGCCGTGGAAACGAATGGGACCATGGCGGCGCCGGTAGGCGTCGACTGGCTGTGTGTCAGCCCCAAGGCAGGGTCGAAATTGGTTCAGCGCAGCGGCGACGAGCTGAAACTGGTGTTTCCCCAAGCGGGGGCCGATCCCGCGGATTTCGAGCTGTTGTCCTTCCGGCATTTCTTCCTGCAACCGATGGATGGGCCGGAGCGCGAAGCCAACACCGAGCGGGCGCTGCGCTACTGTCTCGATCATCCGCAGTGGCGATTGAGCTTGCAGACGCACAAAATTCTGGGAATTCCATAGATTGCGTGCCCGCTCGGGCCGAAGCGCAGGCCTGTCGGCGCTCCTTCGCTGCGCTATCGTTAGCTCAGGATGGCAAGCGTTGATTGGGTTACGAGCTTTTTGGGTGAATGAACAACTGACCAAACTAGAATGAAAGCAATGGAAATCTTCAAGGAGTTCTCAATTGAAGCGGCTCACTGGCTGCCCAACGTGCCCGAGGGGCACAAGTGCGGACGGCTGCACGGCCACAGTTTTCGCATCGCGATCCACGTGAGTGGGCCGCTGGACGCGCATCTTGGCTGGGTTCTGGACTTTGCGGAGATCAAGGCGGCCTTCAAGAGCATCGAGGACCAGATCGACCATCGCTGCCTGAACGAGGTCGCGGGCCTGGAAAACCCCACCAGCGAGAATCTCGCGCGCTGGCTATGGAAGGCGCTGCTCCCGGCGCTCCCCGCGCTGAGCCGGATTGTGGTGCAGGAAACCTGCACCAGCGGCTGCATTTATGCGGGCGAGCCGGAGAAGTGCTAAACGGTGGCAGAAGACCGGTCCGGTTGAGCGCGCTGCTTTCCCACCCTTCCGCAAAATGCGCGAAAGGATGGGGCCCGGCACTGATGCGGGCGAGCCGGAGAAGAACATTCTTGCGCAGCCGAAAGGCGGACCGGTTGAGGTCTTCGGCTTCCCATCCTTGCCGCACGTTTGCAAGAAGCAGGTCCTTCGGCTCGCTACGCTCGCTCAGGATGACGGCAAGGAATGGGCCCGGAGCTTTGCGGCGCGACCGCTTTGGTTCATCACTGAGTTTTTCAGCTTTTGCGCGCTTCGGCCTCGGCCAGCCATCCGCGGCGCAGTTTCTCTGCGGGAACATTGGACGTGTACGGCTTGATATCGAGAATCGGCGTTCCGTCGAGCATATCCACGCCACGTACGCTCAGGTCTGCGCCCTCGCGGCCGAGCAACTCGACGATGGTGAGGGCAATGGGATTGGGGCGGCGCGGCGAGCGGGTGGTGAAGACTCCGTGGGGCCGATCGTCTGAAGGCGGGACCACCAACAGATCGAATCCATCTGAGCGGTCGAAGGCCCAAAGCACGATGAGGTGCGAGTAGCCCTCGATGTCGGTGAGGCCGGCCTCAAAGGCGGGCAGGATCTGCAGCACGCCCTCTTCAGGGTGTTGGGCGCCAAGGCCTTTGGGGATGGCGGTTGCGTCTTTGAATGGGCTGCTGACAAATCCGATGGGTTGTGGTGTGAAGATGGACACAATTGCCTCCGCTTCCTATCCTATGCGCGGATACAGCTCAGGCTTTGAATGGCCTGCCTGGTTGTGGAATTGTTTGGTGGATCTGATGGGGATCGAAACAATGACCTCTTCGATAAGGATGAGTCACGCGCGTTGGTACTTTGCAAACCTTGACCCTATGGGGCCCTTTGCAGGGCGCGGCATTCGTTCCATGTCTTGTCGAGGGTTAAAGTGCCCAGTTGCAGATCTTCCTTGGCGATAAACTTGACCGGGCCGGCACAGGCGGGCTCACGGTATCCTGAGGTGCTGGCGATGACGCTATACTCCCGGCCTGCGTAGAGAGTGATCGCTGCGTCGCCATTTTGGTCCGCGGTTGCGCCGATGAATTGGGTAGGGGTCATAGGGTCCGTCGCAGCGACGCGGGCCTTGACCACCGGGGTGCCGTCCTGGTTGATGACACGCACGTGTAAGCTGACAGGATGCAGGGCCGGGATGAGCACGAGGTTGACGTTCTCCCTGACATCCATTGGGCCAAGGTGGATGAGTTCGGCGGTGGACTGGTTCGCTGCCGAAGGGTAATAGACGGGGACGTACGGCTCGTTATTGCTTGGCCCCAGGTAGTTGAGAGCCACCCAATAGTCTCCTGGATCGACCTTGTTGAAATCGTAGTTGCCGTTTACGTCAGTACGCTGTGAGGCGACAATGTCGAAACCGGTCCTGTTATGCGCCGGACGCAGCAGGCCGATGTGGACATTGGGCGCGGGTATTCCTGCTGTGTCGGTGACGGAGCCCTTCACGTGCGTGTCGTGCCGAATTCCCCAGTCGACCTCGGTGCAACCCTTCGCCTCAACCGTTACTGTGACGGCGCCCGCTGCGTGTGTCGTGTAACCGGCGGGCAGGACTGCGGTCAGCGTATATGTGCCGGGAGGCAGATTCTCGAAAGCATAGCTGTGGTCATCTCCGGTAGATGCGGTGAGGGTTTTCTCTCCGGAGGTCTTGACGGTGACGGGAGGGATGTCCTTTATACCATAGCCCATGGTGACTTCTCCGAAGATGCGGGCCGTCGGCGGCGCGGTGGGATAGGCGCGGAGCCAGGCCAGATCGGAATCCCACCCGGGATTGCCGAGGCCACGATTGCCCGAGCAAACCGATGTTTCTATGGCCTGCGCAGTGGGATTGGACGAAGCGAAGACGATAAATTCCTGACCCTGGCGAAACTCTCCGTTGCCGCCGCGGACAGTGATCTCGCTGCCAGGATTGCCCTTAAAGACTTCCAGAACCTCGAAGCGGAAGTCTTCCGTCATCGGCACAGCGTGGAGGGTGTCTTTGCTGCCGTCTGGGTAGGTGACCGGAGTGCCCGGGGATGGTTGCGGAATGACTTCCAGCACACGTCCACGAAACACGATCGAATGCTTGTCAAACGAAGAGCAAATCGTGATCGGACCCATGCATGATGTCGCATGTGCGGAAAGCGGAACGAGGAGAAGCAAGAGAAAAACAAATCGGTGCATCGTTGCGTCCTCAAGTCCAAACTCAAAGCCATGCTTCGATCGACACCAGCGATGAAGGCTTGGTTCGATTACAGCTCGAAGTGGACTTTTTCTGAAAGCTGAATTCTCAACTGTTGCCGACAACCCAATGCGCGAATCAGTCCGAATCCACCGTCCGGGCTGATTTGCCGGCAAACAGGAGGCGATTTCAGCTGCAGGCCTTGCTCACCGTGGAGATGCGTTCTTCACATACTTGTCAAACCAGCGAAGCATCTCGTAGATGAGCTGCTCGTTCGACTCCATGGCTGAATACCAATGCGGCTCGTGCGGCAGGATCACCAGGCGTGCTGTTCCACCGTTGCCTCGAATGGCCTCGTAAAGCTTCTGGGACTGAAGGGGCGTGGTTCCGGGATTCGCATCTTCGCCACCATGCACGATCAGCAGGGGCGTCTTCATTTTGTCCGCGGAGAAGAATGGGGAGACTTTCAAGTAGACGTCGGGCGCCTGCCATACCGATCGCTGCTCATTCTGGAAGCCGAAGGGCGTGAGCGTCTTGTTATAAGAGCCGCTGGTAGCCGCGCCGGCCCGGAACAAGTTGGAGTGCGCCACCAGGTTGACGGTCATCAAGGCGCCGTGGCTGTGCCCGGTTACTCCGATGCGGTCGGGGTCGGCAACGCCAAGTTCCACCGCCTTGTCCACCGCCGCCTTTGCGTCGGCCACCAGTTGCTCCAGATACGTGTCGTAAGCCTTTTTCGGATCGCCGACAATGGGGAACGATGCATTGTCGATGATCGCGTACCCCGCGAGGAGGAGGAGCCTGTATTGGCGAAGCCGCGTGAAGGTCTCCTGCGAGCCGGTTACCTGGCCGGCCTTGGAGGGGTCGGCATAGTCCAGCGGATAGGCATAGAGAATGGTGGGGACGCGCGTGCCTTCCTTATAGCCGGGAGGCGTGTACAGCGTGAAGGACAGGTCTAGCCCGTCGGCGCGCTTGTACTTGAACAACTGCTTCTTGATCGCTCGCACCTCGGGCGTCGGATCGGAAATATGGGTGACGGCGACGCTGGTTGAAGCAAAAGTTGCTTCTCCTGGCGGCGAATCGATCAGTTTCCCAAGTGTGCGTGAAAACGCATTTGGCGGCTCTGTGGGCGATTGATGCCAAGTGAGAAACGTGCTTGCATCCGGCCCTTGGAAGGAAAGAAACTGCTCGTAGGATGATTTGTCGCTGCGAAACAAACGCTCGGATTTCAGCGTCTCCAGGTTGAACCGGTCGAGGAACGGCCTGTCGCCGTCGGGCGACGATCCAGTTCCCGCAAGATAGATTGAATTACCTTCCTGGCGAATGACCCAGGCGCCATTCGGCAGTTGGCGCATCACGGGGCTTCCGGGATTGGCATAATGCTCATCGGTAGATAGATCGAAAATCACGCGGGGCTTTTGCTGTGGATCGTCAATATCGATGAGGGAACGCCGAAACCAGTGCCGGTTGTGATCCCACTCGCTCAAGAGAGCAGTGCCCGGTTGATTACCCCATTGGAAGCCGACATACCGCTGCCCGGTCCGCGCGATTTCCACCGCGGGCGCGGTGAACGGCGCCTTTTGAAGCAGTAACTTGTCGCGAGCAGGAACATTTGCGTTCCAGTCGCCGCCATCAAGCGCTTCAGCCCAAACCAGCGTGGCAGGCTCAGTTGCGCGCCAATCAAAATCCCGCGGCCCGGTCGGAACACCGTTGATCGGTACGCGATCTGCCAGCGGAAGCGAGGCTACAGTGTGCACCTGCTCCTGGGCCAGCTCCGAAACATCCCAAACTTCAACCTCCTTGGGGAAGCGATCGTACGTGGTGACGTAGGAATATGGCTTGTGAATTGCGGTGACCAGAAGGTGCTTCCCATCCGGCGCGGGACTGAGCGACTCGTAGTTCGCGGGCTTTCCCAAGAGCGCGATGGCATCGGTGGACGCATTCACCAAAGCCAATTGTGAGTGGGCAAAGTAATCGAAGACGTCCTCGTCGTGCCGGCTGCCGAGGGTATCGCGGTTTTCATAGGTGCTGCTTTGGCCGCTCTTGCCGTCCGTCTCCTGAATGCTTGGACCATTGGGCACAATGGGCTCGGGAGGCGGCGCGCCCATCCCTTCAGGCACCAGTTTCACCAGCAGTGTTTTCTGGTCGGGCATCCATTGCATCTCGTCGCCAAACATGGGGTTGAGACGCGCTCCGGCCACACGGTGGACCTTCCCGGTCTTTGCATCCCCGACCCAGAGTTCGACAGACTCGAGGGCGATGTTTACAAACGCAAATTGTCTTCCGTCGGCGGACCAGACCGGCGAGCCGGGGCACGCTCCCTCGGGAAGAGCTATCGGATGTTGCGCGCCATCGGCGATGTGCACCAGCGCAAAGTCAGTGGCGCACGGAGTAATCCCGTAACCGCCCGGGGTATCGTGCTTGCTGTGATTCTTCGGCTCGATGCGCACGCCTGCAAGGCGCAGGAAAGGAGTGGCCACCCGCGAAATGGACGGGTAGTCCCGCAAGGAGACAAGCAGAATCGCGTCCATAGTTGGGCTCACCAAGGGAATTGGCGGCGAGGGCGCGTGCATCACATCCAGAATGTTCTTCGGCGGTTGATTGTATCCGGCTGGGCTCTCGGCCGAGGTCACCGCTGATGAGGCCGCGTTCAAAGAAGCCGGGCTTGACTGGGCTGCAATCGGCAGAGACGAGGCGCATGCAACGAGCGCTCCGGCCAAGAGACAAAACCATGGGTTCCGAACAGGCATAATGTTCCTCCGCTTTAACTCACCGCAAGAAGTTGCTTTATATGCATCTCCGCCAACGGAATCTTTTGCCATGAATGGAAGATCGTTTCCATCAGCGCGGCATGGCCGGCAACTTCCTGCTCGTCGCGGCTGGCGAAGGATTGAATTTCGAGGTTCGCCAGCAGTCGCTCAACTTCCCGATCGGAGAGTTGGCTTCCCTCGATGCGCGTCGAGGAACTCATGCTCTCGATGGTGGCTGCGCGGCGCAAGGCACTGAGCCGCTCAGGAGCAATCGTTCTTAGCACTCGCCATGCCCCCTTTAACTGGTCGATCTTGCCGATCAGAGAGAGAATCCTTGGCGCAATTTGCATTGTGGCTGCTTCGAACATTTGGAACTTCAACCATATATACTCCCACAGGCGCCCATGCGGCTAGGCTCTCGTCATCCATAAACGCGACCATATTCGCCCATCTCCCTGATCTGTCTCTTGCGGTGAGAACCGGCACGTACGCAGGAATTGCTGCCCGCCAGGCCATTTGGGAGTGCCAAAGAAGAGCGGAAGAATCCAAGTGTCGGCCCTGACCGTTATCAGGATTTATCGTTTTCCTCCCTCCCGGTCACCATGGCTTGGGCGAATTCCCGGAGATTTGGGGGCCGAAACCAAGCGGAGAGCGACAAGCTCCGGCATAGTGCACGCCGCGGCAAGGGGCGTCATTTACGAATGACCGCGAATTGGTTGAATTCGAAGAAGATGCTTCCCTTGGGGGCCAAACGGGTTGCGGAAAAAGGCCAAAAGAGGGGCGAAAATGCCTGGATTCAAAATCGCTGGGGCTAGAGCCTATCTTTATTATCAAGCAGTTACGGCACGACTGAAGTCGTGTCCTGACGCTTGCTTCCACGCACAACGAGTTTTTCCGCAGCCTGCAAAGCCAAACTCATTTGGGGCCGTTTACGGCACGGTCGAAAATGCAGGATAAGTCATTTGTTATCTGTAGATGCCTTGATGACGCATCATCCATTTGGGCGCAGCGATGGCCCATGGAGGCACGACTGAAATGGTGTTCCTTCAAAATATAGCGACCATCTGTGTGGCGGACACTGGCAGGTTGGCGTCGATGTGGGGCCTTACCATACACTGATGCGATGAAACCGTTGCCGGGACGATGCAAGGCTCAGTGCCTTCAACTATCGCTACCCCTTTGACGATGACGATGCTTCTGTTGAAGGCGCGCGCTCTAAACCGCACTTCTGCGTGCCTTGCCGGCTCTCCAGCGATTGGCTTCGACGGTTTGCATGGCCGATCTCATTTTCACGGGAGCAGAAGTTTCTCTACTTGTTTTTCACATTGCCGCAACAAGCATGCTTCTAGGGGAGAATAGTTATGCGAAAGGTTGCATTAATTACCGGGATTACCGGGCAGGATGGGGCCTATTTGGCGGATCTGTTGCTGGCCAAGGGGTATTTGGTGCACGGGATCAAGCGCCGCTCGTCGTCTTTCAATTCGGCGCGTATCGATCACATCTATCAAGACCCCCATGTCCCGGATCATCATTTCCAGCTCCATTACGGCGACATGACGGACTCTACCAATCTGATCCGCATCATTCAGGCAGTGCAGCCGGACGAAATCTACAATCTAGCCGCGCAGAGCCACGTGCTGGTTAGCTTTGAGACCCCGGAATACACAGCAAACGCGGATGCCACGGGCGCGTTGCGCATTCTGGAAGCGATCCGGATTCTTGGGATGGTGGAGAAGACCAGGTTTTACCAGGCATCGACATCCGAGCTCTACGGCAAGGTGCGGGAGACACCGCAAAACGAAACGACTCCCTTCTACCCTCGCAGTCCTTATGCTGTGGCCAAACTCTATGGTTATTGGATTACTGTCAACTATCGCGAGGCTTATGGAATGCATGCCTCCAATGGAATTCTATTCAACCACGAAAGCCCAATTCGCGGCGAAACCTTCGTGACCCGGAAGATCACGCGAGCCGTGGCCGGCATTCATCTGGGTGTGCAGAAGAAGCTCTATATCGGCAGCCTGGATTCGAAGCGCGACTGGGGCCATGCACGCGACTATGTAGAGGGAATGTGGCGCATGGTCCAGCAGGAGAAGCCCGGCGACTACGTTCTTGCTACCGGCGAAACGCACAGCGTGCGCGAGTTCATCGAGCTGGCCTTCTCAAAGACGGGACGCGCCATTGAGTGGAAGGGCAAGGGCGTCGATGAGGTCGGCGTGGACGCGGCAAATGGGGAGCGACTTGTCGAGGTCGACAGCCGGTATTTCCGGCCCACGGAGGTGGATCTTCTGTTGGGCGATCCCTCGAAAGCGAAGAGCGTACTTGGGTGGAAGCCCACAGTTACCTTTCCCGAACTTGTCTCCGAGATGCTGGAGTCGGATTTGAAAGTTGTCGCGGAAGAGTCGCGAGTGAGGGGAGTCGATCATGGGTAGGTTTGAGCTAGCCGGCCGCAGAGTGTGGGTCGCGGGCCATCGCGGCATGGCGGGTTCGGCAATTGCGCGCAGACTCGGGAGCGAAAACTGCGAGATCGTTGTGGCAACGCACAGTGAATTGGACTTGCTTCGTCAAACTGAAGTGGAAGCATGGATGGCCGATCGGAAGATCGATGCGGTCTTTCTCGCCGCCGCGACTGTGGGCGGGATTATGGCGAACTCGACCCGTCCTGCGGAGTTCTTGTACGACAACATCGCCATCGCGAGCAATGTGATTCATGCCGCGTGGCGTACCGGCGTCAAAAAGCTCTTGTTTCTTGGTTCGTCCTGCATCTTTCCGCGCATGGCAGACCAGCCGATGAAGGAAGAGGCATTACTTACCGGCCCGTTGGAACCCACGAACGAGTGGTATGCAATCGCGAAGATTGCGGGCATCAAATTGTGCCAGGCCTTTCGGAGGCAATATGGCTGCGATTTCGTCTCAGTGATGCCAACCAATCTTTACGGCCCTGGGGATCGTTACGACGCCGAGGGCGGCCACGTTGTGGCAGCTCTCATCATGAAGGTCCATGCAGCCAAAGTGGCAAACAGCCCGGTGGTCACAATTTGGGGTAGCGGAACGCCCCGGCGCGAGTTCCTCTTCTCAGAGGATCTTGGAGACGCATGCATCTTTGTGATGAAGAACTATTCCAGTGAGATGTTCTTGAATGTCGGGACCGGTCACGACATGACCATACTGGAATTGGCACAGGGCATCGCCAAGGTCATCGGCTGGCAGGGCCGGTTCACTTTTGATACGTCGAAGCCTGATGGGATGCCGCGCAAGGTCATGGACGTCTCTCGGCTGGCGGCCCTTGGGTGGTCGGCAGAGACCGATTTTGAATCCGGCATGAAGCAGGCTTATGAGTGGTATGAAGCTCACGTTGCATGAGTGGAATGCGGGTCTTGCAACACATATCCGAAGCAGGCAGGGAGCGAGCAGATTGCACGTTTCTGTTTTCGGCGCGCAGATCCTCCCTCGGTGGTCGCGGACCCGGCAGAGAGGCGTCTTTAACCTGACCAGGTCTTAACGAACGGCTAGTGTAGGCCCCCTCAAATTGCGCCATTTACCGATGCCGCGCGAATGGGGGGAATTGGAAGTAGAGGCTTCCGTCCATGGCTAAAGACCAGCGCATTTTGGGCCGTTGACGGTACGACTGCAGTCGAGCCCTTTCAAAACATTTACGACCATCTGTATGGCTGACACTACTCTATCTTTCGAGAAGTGCCATATGGACAGGCATTTCACAACATTGCTTTCTCACCCTTGCAAGCAGAGAATCTGCTCGCAGCCGTGGTAAACTTCCGCCAGGAGCCAACCTTGCTAGTCAGGAAAGCTGTCATTACTGCTGCCGCACTGTCGCAGCGCGCGCTGCCTCTTCAGACTCTCATCGATGGGGACGGCAACAAGAAATCGCTACTTTGCATACTGATCGAGCAATCGCTCGCGGCCGGAGTGGAAGAGATTGCAGTGATCGTATGCCCAGGCGACGAGATCTCCTATGCGCAAGCCGCCGGTGTTCACGCTTCGTCGGTGCGATTCATTCCTCAGACTGAACCCCGCGGCTACGGCCACGCCATCCTTTGCGCCCAGTCATTCACCAACAGCGACCCCTTTCTCCACATGGTCGGCGACCACCTCTATGTGAGCACCGCGCCGCAGCCATCCGCGCGGCGTCTCGTGGAACTCGCCCAACAGGAACGTTGCTCGGTGAGCGGTGTTCAATCAACGCGCGAGAGCCTTCTGCCGCGCTATGGAACAGTGGGCGGCAGGCGAGTCCCACCGCGCAGCGATCTGTACCGCGTCGACACGGTGATCGAAAAGCCCACGCCCACCGAAGCCGAACAGCGCCTTCTGATCCCCGGCATTCGCGCGGGTCACTATCTCTGTTTTTTCGGCATTCATGTCTTCACGCCAACGGTGATGGAGATACTGGACCGCAAGCTGGCGGCTTCTTCCGGCACTCCCGTCACGCTGGTGGATGCTCTTGCCGAACTCGCCCGCCAGGAACAGTACCTCGCCGTCGAAGACGAGGGCAGGCGCTACGACCTTGGCGCTGCCTACGGTCTGTTGATTGCTCAGATGGCACTGGCTCTGAACGGCCGGGACCGCAGCGAGGTCTTGTCGCAGATGCTTGAACTTCTCGCCGACCGCGAACTGGCTGGGAACGGCGGAGGCTCATCCAAATGAGCCGGCTCGTCAGCGTCATCACCACCAGCGGAGACGAACGAGATTCCTCACTCGATGCCTTGTGCCAAGGCTTGACCATCGATGAGTTGCTTGCCGAATGCCAGACGCTGGACGACTTCCGCCGGAGCTGCGACAACCTTTATGAGCGCGTCAGGGCTCTCTTCTTCCTTTACGCCATCCACCGCTTTCACATTCCAAGGCTCGCTGCGGAATCCTCTCCAGCGCTTATTCCTCATGCGGGTTTTGAAAACCTGCTGGAACGCCGCTTCGAAGAAGCGCTCGAGGTCTTTCTCGCAGCTCAGACCGAAGACGGCGCCAGCGCGGCCATTTCCAGCGCGCTCGCAGCCAGCTACAAGGCGCTTGGCTTTCAGACCCTTGCCGACCAGGTGCGCCGGAGTGTGCGCAGCGTACGCGGCAACCAGTGGATGTTCCGCGCGGGCCACACAGACGACTATCCTCTGCGCCTCCGTCCGGAGTTACTCACTGGCTCTCCGGTCTTCCCGATCCTGCATGAGGCAACGCCGGTCCGCATGGATCTGACGCACAGCGGATGGAGCGACATCTTTTTCCTCGGCATGGATTTTCCCGAGGGCGCGCGCGTTCTCAACGTCTCCATCGATCTCGCCGTGACCGGAAGCAGCGGCTTCACC
>Ga0181520_10003503_pt1 | contig 27451 bp, 23 predicted proteins | sample PEATcosm2014_Bin_29_FD_132451 | JGI IMG/M metagenome (GOLD analysis project Ga0181520, IMG submission 132451) | Peatland microbial communities from MTU Mesocosm Facility, Houghton, MI, USA - PEATcosm2014_Bin02_30_metaG | ecosystem: Environmental > Terrestrial > Soil > Wetlands > Peat | place...
CAACCTCCTCGCGATCGAATGCGGCGAGGACATCGTGGTCGTCGACTCCGGCCTGATGTTCCCCGAGACCGAGATGCTCGGCGTCGACCTGGTGATCCCCGATGTGGGCTGGCTGGTCGAGCGCCGCGCACGGGTGCGCGGCATCGTGCTCACCCACGGCCACGAGGACCACATCGGCGCGCTCCCCTACGTCCTGCCCCGCCTCGACGTCCCCGTCTTCGGGACCGCGCTGACCCTGGGCATCCTGCGCAACAAGCTGCGCGAGCACCGCCTGCTCAGCAGCACCCGGCTGACCACGGTCACCCCGGGGGACACGGTGCAGCTCGGTGGGATCGCCGTCGAATGGATCCACACCACCCACTCGGTGCCCGACTCCTGCGCCCTGGCCCTCCACACCCCGCTCGGCGTGATCATCCACACCGGCGACTTCAAGGTGGATCAATCCCCCGTTCACGGGGAGCCCCCGGACCTCGCCCGCCTGGCCCGCCTGGGTGACGCCGGCGTACTCCTCCTGCTCAGTGACAGCACCAATGCCGAGGTGGAGGGGATGACCCCGAGCGAGCGCTCCGTGGCACCGGCGCTCGCCGCACTGATCGGTGGTGCCGCGGGCCGCGTGCTGGTCGCCACCTTCGCCTCCAACATCTCGCGCCTGCAGCAGGTGATCCGGGCGGCCGAGGACGCCGACCGTCACTGCCTGTTCATCGGGCGATCGATGCTCAACAACATCAAGGTCGCCCAGGAGCTCGGCTTCCTGGAGGTCGGCCGCGGCACCGTTGTCTCACCGAAGCAGGCGGACCGGCTTCCCGACGCCAAGCTCTGCATCCTCTGCACGGGTGCCCAGGGCGAGCCCCTCTCGGCACTGAGCCGGATCGCGGGCGGCGAGCACCCGCTGGTCTCCCTCCATCCCGGCGACACCGTCGTGCTGAGCGCCAACCCCATCCCCGGCAACGAGGAGGCGGTGCACCTCACCGTCAACAACCTGGACCGGCTGGGTGCGCACACCTATCGCGGCAGCGCGCACGGCCTCCACGCGTCGGGCCACGCCGCCCGCGAGGAGCTGCGCCTGCTGCTCACCCTCTGCCGGCCCCGGTACTTCATGCCGGTCCACGGCGAGTACCGGCACCTCGCCGCGCACCGCGAGCTGGCGATCGCCTCCGGCGTGCTCCCGGACAACGTCGCCGCCGTCGACAACGGGAAGGTGGTCGAGATCGACGGCGACGGCCTCCACGTGCTCGACCGGCGGGTGCCGGCCGGCTACGTCTATGTGGACGGCCTCAGCCTGGAGGACGCCACCGACGTGGTCTTCCGGGACCGCCGCCAGCTCGCCGAAGACGGTCTGATCATCGTGCACCTCGCGGTCGAGCGCTCCACGGGCGCCATCGTGGCGGGCCCCGAGCTGATCGCCCGGGGCTTCATCGAGGACGCCGACGGAGCCGCCCTCTTCGAGGAGGCCCAGATCCGGGTGCGCGAGATCCTCGAGCACCTCGCCCCCGATGCCGGCTGGGCGGTCTGGAAAGGGGCGGTGCACGAGGCCCTCAGCCGCTTCCTCTTCAAGCGGACCAATCGCCGGCCGCTGATCCTCCCCCTGGTCACCGAGGTCTGACGGCGCAACCTCCGCGGGTCCGGGATGGAGGCTGCGTCTGGCCCGGCTGCGACCGGCCTGCGACCTGGAGCCAGGCCCACCACCTGCAGAGCTGGGCACAGGGGGGCTCGACAGATGTGGACAACCTTGTCCTCGTCTGCCGAGCCCATCACTGGAAGATCCACGAGGGCGGCTGGCTGCTGATCCGCGGCGACGAGGGATTGGTCACACTGCCGCCCCTTCCCGATGACCTCGGGCGGCGGCTCATGAGCGGACCGCTCGCCCGCCCGCAGGCACCCGCCTCGTCCGCCGTCGACAGCGGGTGAGATTGAGCCCCCGTCAGAAGTCAGATTTGCCGAGGTGATCAGCAGGGGTTCCCGCCCGGTCCGCCGTCGGACGGTGAACCGAGCTGCTCCGCGATCGCGAGCCCAATACCCCAGTTAGAGAAGGACCAGGAGGTCGTACCGCCATTGCCGTCCGAGGCACTCGAGGTCCACGTCATTGTCATCGGAAGGTCGGTCGCCCTGGCGATCCAGATCGTGGCAGTCCCGTCGCCAAGCGCAGTGATTGTGGCGCTCACCGCGGCCACCCCCGAAGTCGCCGACACAACGACCGCGTGAGATGCGGAGGCGAGGGGAGAGGTGGTGGACCACAGAAAGGGGCTGAGCACCGTCGAGCCGCCGCCCGGCACCCGCTGCCAGTGGGAGCAGGTGGAGCGCTCGAAGTAGGTCTGATCGCTGACCAGGTACATGGTGTAGAGACCGTCGCCGGTCCGCGTGAGTGTGGCCAGGACCTCCCCGTCCTGAGTGACGGTGACCGTGCCCCCGTCGACCCCACCCCACTGGGGCAGCACGTAGTTGTGCCCGCGGACCGCCACCACGAAGCTCCTCTCGCAGTCGACCGCCCGCTGAGCGGCGGCAAGCAGGTTGGTGGCGCTGGCCGTTCCCGTCGCCGACGGCGAGTCCGCCTGGCACGAGGCTTCCGGCGTTCCCGAGCCCGTGTAGAGGGTGGTAGGCGGGCTGCATGCGGAGCACACGCCTGCTACCAGAGCGCACATGAAGGCGAACGCTCTTGCCATTGTTCGCCCTCTGAGGCGCCCCCCGACACGCACCTGCCCGCCTCCCCGGCCGCTTGGCAGCGGGCGATGAGCACAGGGCGCTCCTGGCGGATCCGTCCGGTCCCGGCGGTCCATCAACACGGGGTAGCCCCGCCGTCTACGCCCAGTCGCCGCGGTCGACGAGCACCGGATAGCTGTGCTTGGCCTCCCGGCTCGCCGTGAGGTCGAGCTCCACCACCCTCACCTCGGGGTCCGCACCCATCTCGACGAGGACCCCTCCATCGGGCGCGATCGCGACGCTGTGACCCGCGAACGAGATCTCACCCTCGATGCCCACCCGGTTGACCGAAACCACGTAGGCGCCGCTCACGATCGCGTCGGCGCGCAGCATCACCGACCACCGCTGCATCGACCGTGGTTCCGCCGGCGTCGCGCGCGGAACCAGCAGCAGGTCGGCCCCGAGGCAGCCCAGCGCCCTCGCCTCGCCGGGGAACATGGCGTCCGAGCAGGTGAGCGCTCCCACCCGGGCGCCCGCGGCTGACCCCAGCCTGGGGCTGTCAGAGCCTCGGAGATACCAGGCCGTCTCGCGGAAACCGGGCTCGTCGGGCAGGTGCCGCTTTCGGTGGGCCAGGACCTCGCCCCCAGGACCGTAGAGACGGGCGGTGTTGTACCAGCGGTCCGCCGCGACCCGCTCCACGTCGACGCAGTGCAGGTAGCACCCGTAGCGCCGGGAGAGCGCCGCCGCCCAATTGGCCACGGCGCCGGGAGGCGGGGAGAGCCGCTTCTCGGTGCGCCCCTCCGCGGGGAACCAGGCCCGTGGGGTGAACTCGGGGAGGACGACGATCGTTGCCCCCGCCGTCACGGCTCTGACCACCGCCTTCTCGGCCCCCTCCTGCGCGGCCTCGAAGGGCCCGCCTCCGGGCACCTGCACGAGACCCACGGCGACGGTCGACGCTGTTTCCTCGGTCATTGCGGGCCACATTCTCGTCCCCGATCGCCCTGATTCGCGCCGGCCTCCTGATCAAGTTTGTCCAGCTGCCTCAGTTCGTCCGAACCATCCGAACGCCCATTCGCAACCCGCCCCGCCCTGCTACGATCGACGCGGCCCGCCGCCCCTCCCCACGTCACCACACGAGGCTCAGAGACCGACATGCCTCCCCGGACCCAGACCCGAACCCGCACCAGTCCAGCGCGCACCGCAGCGCGGCGCCCCACCAGCGGCCGTCCGAGCGGACGCCGGCCCGGGAAGCCGGCACGGGCCCCACGCAGGCAGCTGATCAGCCCCGATCAGCGCCGGGAGCTGAGCGGCATCGGGCTGGTGGGGCTCGGGCTGCTGCTCGGGGTCGTCCTGGCCGTTCCCGGAGGCGGGTCGATCGCCCGGCCGGTGCATGACGCGCTGCTCGGATCGCTCGGCATCGGCGCCTGGGTGATCGCCGCCGGTCTGATCGTGACCGGAGCTCGCCTGCTGGGCCAGCGAGCCTGGACGGGTGGGGCCCTGGCCGCCGCCGGGAGCATCCTGGTGGTGGTCGCCATGCTCGGGTTCTTTGGCCTGATCTTCTCGGGCAGCGCCGGGTCGATCGGCCAGCAGTTCAGCACCGGTCTGGCAGACCGCCTCGGTGGAGCCGCCACCGCGGCCCTGATGCTGGTCCTGGTCGTCGGCGGGCTGGTGCTCGCGGTCGAGCTCCGCGTCGCGGCCATCTTCGGGACAGTCCGCGGCTGGCTCGCCAACCAGACCTCCGCCGCATCGCCCGCGGGCGCCGAGAGGCAGGTGAAGCGGGGGCGGGAGCCGGCCGTGAGCCTGACCGGCAGCGCCGCACCGTTTGGGTTCCCACCCCCACCGCCGCTCCCGCCGGCCGAGCAGCCACTCCTCCCGCTGCTGCCCCTGGCACCCCTGGCCACGCCCCACCCTGGCGACACGCCGGAGGACGAGGCCGTCGCGGCGACCCCCGAGACCTTCACCCGCGAGTTCGAGGGCAGGGTGGAGGCCCGCCCGCTGGGGGCCATCCCCGAGGTGGCGATCCTGCACGGCGAGCAGGCGACCGAGGAGGAGCCCGAGCGCGTCTGGGTGCTCCCCAGCCCCGAGCTCCTCGACACCGTGGGCGGCAAGCGCGAGCGCCTGGAGAAGGAGGTGCAGTCGACCGCCGCGCTCATCACCAGCACGCTCGCCTCGTTCTCCATCCAGGCGCGGGTGGTGGGCGCCAATAGCGGGCCCACCGTCACCCAGTACGAATTGCAGCCGGCCGCCGGCGTCCCCGTCCGCAAGATCGTCGGTGCTCAGACCGACCTCTCGCTGGCCCTGGCCGCCCCGATCCGCATCCAGCCCTTCATCCCGGGCAAATCGGCGGTCGGGATCGAGGTGCCCAACAAGGCCGCCCAGCTGGTCTCGCTCAAGGAGATCATCAGCGCCCCCGCCTTCAGTGACACCCGCAAGCGCCTGGCCGTGGCCCTGGGCGCCGACGTCTCCGGACACCCCGTGGTCGGCGACCTCTGCCGCATGCCCCACCTCCTCGTCGCCGGCGCGACCGGCAGCGGCAAGTCGGTCTGCATCAACGCGATCCTGGCGGGATTCCTGCTCCAGGCGACGCCTGCACAGCTGAAGCTGATCCTGATTGATCCGAAGAGAGTCGAGCTGAGCACCTTCGCCGACGTGCCCCATCTGCTGGTGCCGGTGGTGGTCGAGCCTGAGGCCGCGGTCGCCTCGCTGCGCTGGGCATGCAAGGAGATGGAGGAGCGCTACAAGCTCTTCGCCAGCCACGGCGCCCGCAACATCGCCGCCTTCAACGAGCGCGCCCCGGGGCTCGGGCTCTCGCCGCTCCCCTACGTCGTCATCGTCATCGACGAGCTGGCCGACCTGATGATGGTCGCGGCCGGCGAGATCGAGGACCTGGTCTGCCGCGTCGCCCAGCTCGCCCGGGCCGTCGGCATCCACCTCATCGTCGCCACCCAGCGGCCGTCGGCCGACATCATCACCGGGCTGATCAAGGCCAACATCCCGAGCCGGGCCGCCTTCGCCGTCTCGAGCGGCGTCGACTCCCGGGTCATCATCGACGAGATGGGTGCCGAGAAGCTGCTCGGCCGGGGCGACATGCTCTACCTCCCCATCGACGAGGGCAAGCCGCGGCGGCTGCAGGGCGCGTTCTGTTCGGACCGCGAGCTGGAGGCTCTCATCGACTTCTGGAAGCAGCAGGGGAAGCCCGAGTACCAGGAGGAGGTCTTCCAGGTCGAGGCGACCGTCTCCTGGGCCCGCGACGCCGGCAAGCGCGACCCGCTCTTCGCCAAGGCCGCCCACACCGTCGCCGCCGAGGGCCGGGCCGCAGCGTCCCTGCTCCAGCGCAAGCTCAACATCGGCTACACACGCGCCGCCCGACTCGTCGACCAGCTGGCCGAGCAGCGCGTGGTCGGACCCTTCGAGGGGAGCAAGTCCCGCGAGGTCCTCATGGACGTCCTCCAGGTGGACGAGTTGCTCGCCGAGCTGGGGGAGGAGTAGCTCCTCGGACAGCTCTGCCCGGGGGTGGCAGCGCCGGCCCGGCGGGCGGCAACCGCGTCCGGCTGCTCAGCTGTGGAACTGCCAGGTCTGGGTCACGATCATGTCGAGGAACCCGGAGAGGTCCGCGTTGGCGGCAGACGCCGGGGTGTCCGTGCCCGGCTGGTTCTGCCGGTCCCAGATCGCGTAGACGTGGTCCCCGTTGACGAAGTAGTAGGCATAGATGTAGGCGAGGTCAGAATCGTTGGCCTCCGCAATCGTGCAACGTGTGCCCTGGACTCCGTCCACGGTGATCGATGAGATGAACGGGGACGTGGCCCCCGTGTATCCGGACCCGATGGCGCAGGGGACGGACGGGCTGAGGTAATCGGTGTCGGTTCCCGCGTAGCTCTCGGCGCTGATGTTGAAACCGACGTCGCTCCCACAGTCTGCTGCGGTTGGCCCGACGTTCACCTCATAGATCTCGGGATCGCCGGGAGGCTGCCCCGGGCTCGTGCATGGACCGCTGACCTTCCATGACGAGGGGATCTCGAAGGAGAAGCCCCCGGCTGGGTCGCTCACCCGCACCCAGCCCGCGGTCGAGGTCGGGGTTGGCAGGGGGGTCGGGACCACCCGCGGCGTACCGGGCGAAGTGGGAACCACGGTCGAGAGGTTCACCGTGTCCGAACCCTGGGCAGAGTTCCCTCGCTGATCGACCACGGTGACCGTGATCGTGTACGTGCCCGCCGCGGTGTAGGCGTGCTCGGCGGTCGGGCCAGTCTGCGGCCCGATGGTCGTGCCATCGCCGAAGTTGAAGGTGTAGGTCGAGATCGGCACGGGACCGGACGAGCCGGAGGCGTCCACGCTCACGGTGATTGGCAGCGGGCCATCGCTCCACTGGTCGGCGATGCTGACCTCGGGGCCAGGTGCGGACTCGTCTGCTATGGCGACTGACCTCGCACCGTCGCTATCGGTCACGACGACGGAAACCACAAAGGCTCCGAACTCGTTGGTCTTGGGGTAGGTGTGGAACGCGGTGGGTGCCTTCTGCGGGCCGACGACAGTTCCATCGCCGAAGTCGAATGTGTACGTCGCGATCGACGATCCGCGGGCTGGGCTCGAGCCGGAGGCGTTTGCCTCCACGGTGAAGGGCGCAATGCCGGAGGTCGGGGTGAGGGTCAGCGCGGCGGTCGGCCTGGCCGCTCCTGCAACCGGGTGGGGCTGGTGGGCGGCCAGCACCAGAACCGTGGTGGCCACCGCAAGGGCTAGCACGACGCCACCTCCGAACAACAGCCGGGCCAGGCGTGGGCGGTCGCTGAGGCTCATCGCGGTGATATCCCTGATCGGGGGCGGGACGTCCACGCCGTTGGTGGCGCGCAGGTACTGGTCGAGCTGGCTGCGGATCTCGGCGTCGGTGGGGACGCGGGTCTTCTTCATCGGGTCATCTCCTCGCGCAACCGGGCGATCGCGCGCGCCAGGTGGGTCCTCACCGAGCCGCTGCCGCAGCCCAGGATCTCGGCGCACTCGTCGATCGAGTAGCCGTGGTGGTGGTGGAGGGTGAGCACCGCGCGCTGGCGGAGCGACAGCTTCCGGAAGGCTCGATCGAAGTCGAGCAGCGCGCCGCGAAGCTGCGCCTCGTCCGGGGCGCCCGAGGGCTCGGCGCTCTCGTGCCGCCGGTGGACGAGGAGGCTGCGCCGGTGGTCAATGCATTGATTGACGCAAATGCGGGTGAGCCACGCCCCGGCGACACTCCTATCCGCCAGCTTCGGCCAGGCTCGCCACGCCTTCAGGAAGGCCCCCTGGAGGGCGTCCTCGGCATCGGCGTGGTTGCGCAGGATGCTGTAGGCGATCCCGTAGAGGCGTCCCCGATGGGCGTCGAGGGCCATGTCGAATCCGACAAAGTCGAGCCCCGATGCCCGATCCTGCGCCGCGCCCGGCATGGCCGCCTCCTGCAGTGTGCCCACGCAACACTAGACGGCGACCGGGAGGGGTTTGCTGACAGCCGCTGCTATCCTTGGTCCCCGGAATGCCCCAGGAGTTCTCGTTCGACGTCGTCAGCGACTTCGACCATCAGGAGATGGTCAACGCGGTCGACCAGACGCGCCGGGAGATCCAGACCCGCTACGACTTCAAGGGGGTGACCGCGGAGATCACCCAGGAGAAGGAGCAGCTGGTGCTCCTGACCGAGGGTGACATGCAGCTCAAGGCCATCCTCGACGTCCTCCAGACCAAGCTCCACCGCCGCGGCATCGACCTCAAGGTGCTCGACCCCCAGAAGGCGGAGCCGGCCGCCAAGGGCAACGTGCGCCAGGTCATCAAGCTCCGCCGGGGGATCTCCGAGGAGCTGGCGCGCACCCTGACCAAGAAGATCCGCAGCGAGCATCCCAAGGTGCAGTCCCGCATCCAGGGCGACCAGCTCCGCGTGGTCTCCAAGGACAAGGACGCCCTTCAGGGTGTGATCCAGGCCCTCCGTGCGATGGATCTCGAGGTCCCCCTGCAGTTCAACAACTATCGGTGACATGAGCCGGCGCGGCCCCGACGGCGCGGCGTGGTTGTAGACCCCCGTCTCGCGGCAGCTTTCCCGGAGAGCGCAGCCCTGGGTCGCCGGCTGATCGCGGGCGGTTTGACGGTGGCGGTGGCGGAGTCGTGCACCGGGGGCCTGCTGGGTGCCGCGCTCACCGCCGTACCCGGCGCGTCCGCCTACTTCCGAGGCGGGATCATCGCCTACGCCGACGCCGTGAAGATCGACCTTCTGGGAGTGGATCCCGATCGGCTGGCGCAATTCGGTGCCGTCAGCTCCGAGGTCGCCATCGCCATGGCCCGCGGCGTCGCCAGGCACGTCGGGGCCGACCTCGGCATCGCCATCACCGGGGTGGCCGGCCCGGGAGCAGAGGGGACGGCCAAGCCGGTCGGGCTCATCCACGTTGCCGGTAGCTGCCGGGATCGGATCGAGACCGCCGAGCTTCACGAGAATGGCGACCGGGAGGCCAACCGCGCCGCGGCCGTGCGCGCCGCCCTCTCCCTGGGCACACGACTGACATCAGGCGGCGGCTCCTCGGTCCAGCCGGTTGCCGCCGGCGGCTAGCCGCGCCAAGCCCGGCTGCTCCGCCCCACCCAGTAGACTCGGCCGATGGCAAGTCAAGGACCGCAACCGCGCCGCTCCGTCGAGGATTTCCACTTCGGAGCCAAGGTGATCTCCTCCGACGGGAGGCACATCGGCTCCCTGAACTTCATGATCATCGACGGCGAGAGCTTCGACATCCACGCCATCGTGGTCAAGGAGACGCGCCACTTCTCCGGCCATTACGTGGCGGGCACCGCGCTGATGGAGGACGACATCTCCATCCCCGTCAGTGCGGTGAAGGACGTCTCGCGCGAGCTGATCACCCTCTCCATCAGCTCCGCGGAGGCGCGGCGGACCGAGCCGTACCTCACCTATCAGTACGCGCCTCACGCGAAGGGAGATGCCGGTCGGCTTCTGCTCGCCCAGGCCGGCCAGACGGGGTATGCGCCCCACCTGGTGGAGGAGGCCCACAAGCGCCTCGACGAGCTCGAGATCAGCCGGGGCGAGAACGTCATGCTCGGCCACACCGGGCAGAAGCTGGGGACGGTGCGGGACATCGTCCTCGACGAGGGGGAGCTGGCCGGGGTGGTCATCCGCCCGGTGGGCTTCTTCAAGGAGGACGTCCTGCTCCAGGTCCGCTTCCTGGGTCGCAGCGATGACCTCGCCCTCTTCGCCCACCTCACCGAGGCCGACATCGCCCACCTCCAGCCGTTCCACCCGAGCGGCGTGGCGCAGGCGCCCGGGCCCGCCCCGACGGCCCGCCCCCAGCCCGGCTGAGCGAGAAGTCCGCCGGCGAGGGTCGGCGCACCACCCCGCGCCGCGAGGGGTTGCGGGTCAGACGAGATGCACGTCCCCGGCCCCCCTTGCACCTTGACGGCGGACCCGGTACAGTACCGACGTACATCTGTTCGGATCGCCGCCGACGCCGCCCCAGGAGATCAAGCCGTGACAAGCACACAGCAAAGTAGTACCATTGATCGTACAATTGAGGTGACCGGGCGGCGATCGGCCGCCACCACGGAGGCGGACGCGGTGACGACGGAGCGGGAGCGAGCCCTCTCGACGGCCCTGAGCCAGATCGAGCGCAGTCACGGCAAGGGCGCGATCATGCGCCTGGGCGACGTCCAGACCCAGCGGGTCGAGTTCATCCCGACCGGTGCGCTGACCCTGGACATCGCCCTCGGGGTCGGCGGCATCCCGCGCGGCCGTGTCGTCGAGGTGTTCGGCCCGGAGAGCTCGGGCAAGACCACCCTGACGCTCCACATCATCGCCGAGGCCCAGAAGAGGGGAGGGGTGGCCGCCTTCATCGACGCCGAGCACGCCCTCGACCCTCAGTACGCGGGCCGCATCGGGGTGCGCACCGAGGAGCTGCTGGTGTCCCAGCCGGACACCGGCGAGCAGGCGCTGGAGATCGTCGAAGTCCTCGTCCGCAGCGGTGCGGTGGACGTGGTCGTGATCGACTCTGTCGCGGCGCTGGTGCCCAAGGCCGAGATCGACGGCGAGATGGGGGATAACCACGTCGGGCTCCAGGCACGGCTCATGTCCCAGGCGATGCGCAAGCTGACCGCCGCCATCAGCCGGTCCAACACCTCCGTCATCTTCATCAACCAGCTCCGCGAGAAGGTCGGTGTGATGTTCGGCAACCCGGAGGTCACCACCGGCGGGCGCGCTCTCAAGTTCTACGCCTCCGTCCGCCTCGACATCCGCAAGATCGAGACCATCAAGGTCGGGCTCGACGCCGTGGGCAGCCGGGTTCGGGTGAAGGTGGTCAAGAACAAGGTCGCTCCGCCCTTCCGCAACGCGGAGTTCGACATCCTCTACAACGAGGGGATCTCCTTTGCCGGCAGCGTGCTCGACATGGCGGTCGACGCCCGCATCATCGACAAGAGCGGAGCCTGGTTCTCGTACGGTGACCTCCGCCTCGGTCAGGGTCGGGAGAACGTGCGCGACTTCCTCAAGCAGAACCCGGACCTGCTCGAGGAGATCGCCAACAAGGTCCGGCAGCACGTGCTGCCCGTCGCCGTGATTGCCGAGGATGCGGAGGAGGTCCCGCCGGCCATCCCGGTCGGCTGACCGGCCCGGCAGGCCCCACCATGCCGTTCGCCGGCTCCGGTGGCCAGCGCGGTCGCCGCCACGAGCCCCCGCCACCTGTCGATCCCGACGACCGCGACGCGGCTGCCGCGATGGCCGAGCGCCTGCTCGCGGTGACCGACCGCTCCCGCACCGAGCTGCAGCGCCGGCTGGAGCGGCGCGGGTACGCCCCGGAGACGGCGACCGACGCGGTCGACCGCCTCCAGGCTCGCGGCTGGGTCGACGACAACCGTCTCGCCGATGACCTCGCCCGGCGCCGTCTCAGCCACGGATACGGCCGGCGGCGCGTGGTCGCCGACCTGGTGTCCCGCGGGGTCGACGCGGAGACTGTCAACCGGACCGCGGCCGCGCTCGGCGAGGGCCAGGCGGACGCCGTCCGGATCGCTGCCGACCGGCTGCGCCGCAGCCATTCCGGCCCCATCACGGACGCGGAGGTGCGCCGCCTTGCCGGTGCCCTGCAGCGGCGCGGCTTCGACATGGGCGACATCCGTGCGGTGCTGCGCCAGATCGCCACCGAGAGTGCCGCTCAGCCCCCGGACGAGCTCTGACCCAGTTCTGTGGGTCGCCACCCACCGAGCCGGCCCCGGGCTCTCGGCCCGCCGCCCGTGCTCAGCCGGCCAGGGCCGGCGCCCCGCCCCGACGCTCCCAGCGGAGCACCGGCCCGAGCAGCACGAACGTGCACACCGCCAGCAGGAAACCGAAGATCACCAGCCCGTCAAAGGACGCCAGGCTGACCGCCAGCCCGCCGAGGGCGGCACCGATAGCGCCTCCCGCCGCCAGGGTCACGGTGTAGATGGACATGAGGGCCGATCGGTCCGCCGTGTGGGTCTCCGAGCAGTTGGCCAGGTAGGCGACCGCGGCCGGACCGAACCCCGCCAGCCAGAGCAGGCCCACCCCGGCCACCGGCAGCAGGATGTAGAGGGCCACGTGGGGGAGGCCGTTGGCCGCCAGCAGGGCGGCCGAGAAGAGCCAGGCACCGGGGACGGCGAGCCGCATCTGCCTTGCCGGTCCCAGGCGGTTGATCCACGGCGTCCAGAGCGCGATCCCGATGACCAGGACGACGATCGCGCTGACCAGCACCAGCGAGACCAACCGGGTGTCGAAATGGTGGACCAGCCGCTGGCCCCTCACCGGGGAGTGGTGGAGGAGGGCGGCCAGGTTGGACCCGTAGGCGCCGATGAGGGCGAACGTGCCCACCCACGCGGGCAGGAAGCTCCGGATCGGCCCCGGCCCCGAGACGTCGCGCAGCAGCGTCGAGAGCCGCGTCACCGGGAGGGGCGGCACATGGGCGACGAAGCGCAGGCAGACGAGGCCGGCGATCAGGTAGACCCCGGCCAGGACCAGGAACGCGCCCCGTCCCAGGTAGTGGTACGCAAACGGACCGAGCACGAAGCCACCGGCGTAGCCCGCCATCGTGGCCGCCTCGAAGGCGCCGCTCGCCCGCGCCCTGGCCCGCACGCTCTGGGAGGTTGCCGCAGCGATCGCCCCCAGGGCGGTGGGCACGAATGCCGCCCCGGCGACACCCTCCAGGATCCGGGCGGCGAATATCTGCTGCGGATGGAGCGATGCCGCCACCAGGAGCAATCCGACCGCGCCGACCATGGGCCCGCCAACCACGAAGAGCTTGCGGCCCAGCCGGTCGGCGAAGCGCGCCAGGAAGGGGGCGAAGACCATCTCGCTGATGGCCTGGGCGGTGCCCACCAGCCCGATGGTGGTGCCGTGCGGGTGACCGTGGGCCAGGTCAGCGAGGTAGAACTGGACCGCCACCGTCGCGCCGGCCACGGCAACCCTGATCAGCGCGGTTCCGGTCAGCAGGGCGGCGATCGAGGCCTGGCGGGTATCGCGGAGCCCGTGCTCCAGGTCGGCGACGATCTCGGCGCTCGGGGGCGCGCCGGCGGCAGCACCGATGTCGGCGGGACGGCCCTCGGTCACCCGGCAATTCTGGCGGCAGAGGGCCCGGCGAGGGCCAGCCGCGGCACACGTGCCCGCCCCGTTCGCGTCCGGCGCGCTCACCGGCGCCGCCGCCGGGCGCCTCCCAACGCGACCGCGGAGCCGCCGGGCGCTTCCGCGCAGTACCCGGACCGGCGTGGGAGCACCTTCTGAGGCTCCCGCCTCCCGATCCGTGCCCCGGGTCCGTACAATGCCGTCACAACCCCAGGGACCGTCCGGCACTCGTGGCCGGTTCGGCCGTGAGCATGGGCGGATGCCGCACCACTCGCGACCTGCGTCCCCCGGGTGGCGCCCCGAACGAGGTGGCGGGCCACCTCAACCCCCCGACAACTCCGAGGACACCTCCCATCACCGACATCCTGGCCTTTGTTGCCCTTGGGCTGGGCGTGGTCATCGCCGTGTCCGGCCTCCTCTACGCCCGGCGACTCCGCGACAGCGTCACGGCGTCGCGCGAGGTCGAGACCACGCGCCTGCGCGAGGAGCGTGGCGCCGCCGAGCAGGAGCGCGCCTCGATCGTGCTCGCCGCGCGCGAGGAGGCCCATCGCCTCCGCTCCGAGGCCGAGGCCGAGGTGCGGGACCGGCGGGGCGAGATGGCACGCCTCGAGCAGCGCCTCGCCCAGCGCGAGGAGGGGCTCGAGAAGCGGAACCGTGATGTCGAGCAGGGGGAGCAGCGCCTCACCCGGCGCGAGGAGGAGCTCGAGCAGACCCGCGTGGAGATCGAGGAGGAACGCGCCGGCATCGCCAAGGAGCTGGAGCGGGTCGCCGGCATGAGCCAGGAGGAGGCCCGGGCCGAGTTGCTCCACGAGGTCGAGGGCGAGCTGGACCACGAGATCGCGGAGCGCATCCGAGCCGCCGAGCACCGGGTCCGCGAGGAGGCGGAGGAACGCGGCCGCGAGATCCTCATCGCCACCATGCAGCGCCACGCTTCCGAGCAGACGGGAGAGGCCGCCGTCACCGTCCTCCATCTCCCCACCGACGATCTGAAGGGAAGGATCATCGGCCGTGAGGGACGCAACATCCGGGCCCTCGAGGCGGCGACCGGGATCGACGTCATCGTCGACGAGACCCCCGAGGCGGTCGTCCTCTCCGGCTTCGACCCGGTGCGGCGGGAGGTCGCCAAGGTCGCCCTGGAGCGGCTCTTCGTCGACGGCCGCATCCACCCCGCACGCATCGAGGAGGTGGTGGCCAAGAGCCGCTCCGAGATCGCCGACCGGTTGCGCGAGGAGGGCGAGGCGGCCATCCAGGAGATGGGCATCTCCGGCGTCCACCCCGAGCTGGTCAAGCTCCTCGGCACGCTCCGCTACCGCAGCTGGTACGGGGCCAACGTCCTGGTCCACAGCAAGGACACGGCGATGGTGGCCGGCCTGCTCGCCGCGGAGATCGGCTACGACGTGCAGGAGGCGCGCGAGATCGGCCTCTTCCACGACATCGGCCACGCCGTCGAGCAGCACGTCGAGGGTTCCCACGCCATCATCGGCGGCGAGATCCTCGCCCGGTTGGGGCGGCCGGCAGCGGTCGTCCACGCGGTTCGCGCGCATCACTACGACGAGGAGCCGCGCTCTATCGGCGCCTTCGTGCTGATGACCGCCGACGCCATCACCGCCTCCCGGCGCGGGGCGCGGCGGGAGACGCTCGCCTCCTCGATCAAGCGGCTGGAGAAGCTGGAGCAGATCGCCGACGAGCTGCCCGGCGTCGAGCGGAGCTTCGCCATCCAGGCGGGCAAGGAGCTGCGGGTGATGGTCCGGCCGGAGGAGGTCGACGACGACCGGGCGCAGATCATGGCGCGCGAGATCGCCAAGCGTCTCCACGCCGAGGGCAGCTACGCGGGCCGCATCAAGGTGGTCGTCCTGCGTGAGACGCGGAGCGTCGAATACGCCAAGTGACCGTCGGCGCGACGGCCCCTGGTTCTGATCCTTGGTAACAATCGGGTCGCAGGGGCCGATGCCCGCCGGTTGGTGAGGACAATCCCCACTCACCGCTATGCTTTCGTCGTCGCACGGATCTCAGCAACCGCCCACACAGGGCAGGGCACCGCTCGTGGAAGTCCTCAAGGTCTCGGCAACCAGCAAGCCGGTCTCCGTGGCCGGTGCGATCGCCGGGGTGATTCGCAGCCAGCACCGGGTGGAGGTGCAGGCCATCGGTGCCGGCGCGATCAACCAGGCCATCAAGGCCATTGCCATCTCCCGGGGCTACGTCGCCCCGGGAGGCATCGACCTGGTGTGCATCCCGTCGTTCATCGACATCTCGATCGACGGCGAGGAGCGCACCGGCATCCGGCTCCTGATCGAATCGCGCTGACCGCTGGCGCGGCAGCCGGCGGCCTCAGGTCCCCGGGTGGCGCGACCGCCGGCTCACGCTCCCAGGCGACCGCGAGCTCACTGGTCGTCGCCGCCGCGGGTCACGTGCCGGGCCCAGCGCTCCAGCGGGTTGGTGTCGACGGCACCGTCCGCGGGCGCGCGGTTGCGCAGCACGGCCCACAACCTCAGCCCCATCAGGGCGAGGAAGATCAGGACGACCAGCCCGACCGCGATCACCTGCTTCACGCGGTCAGGAGCCTCCGCCGGGCGGGCCGCCCGGGTGGCGACGGTGTTCGGAGCGCTCGAGCTCCCGGTCGACCCATTCGAGGTCGGCGTGGCTCTCGAGCGATTCCGGGGAGCCCAGCGGTGGACGGAGCACCGACGGCCCGAAGACCGCATCGGGGTACGGCGAGTTGTGGCCGAGCGCGGCGCCGTCGTTGCCCGGCCCGGCCGACTTCACCCAGAGCAGGACCACGAAGCCGGCGGCCAGCACCGCGATGATGATGATCCCGAGCATTGCGCCATCCTCCCACTCGGACCGCGCCGGTGGGGAGACTGCCATCTCCGGGGCGCGGGGGAGCGGCCGGGCAGACCCTCCCGTCGCTGCCTCCGTCGCACGGGGTACCCTCTGAGCCGAGATGTCCGCGCCACTTCCGCTGCTCAGCCCATCGGCCCGCGGCTTCCAGACGATCCCCCTCGTGGAGCGCCCCGCCGGCCGGCAGCCGATCGTCCCCGTGCTCGGGCGTCCGCCCCGGGTCCACCTCTGGCACATCGGCTGCCAGATGAACGACGCCGATCACGAGATGCTCGCCGAGCGCTTCGCGGAGATCGGCTTCGTCCCCGACGCCGCACTGGACGACGCGGACCTCGCGGTGCTGATCACCTGCGCGGTGCGGCAGAACGCGGAGCAGAAGGTGTACGGGAAGTTCCGCGACCTCATCGAGTGGAAGCGGGCGCGCCCCGGCCGCGCCGTCGCCATGACCGGCTGCATGGCGGTCGAGCACGGCTCAGCTCTTCTCCGCAAGCTCCCCGACCTCGACTACCTCTTCGACGTGCGCGACTGTGACGGCTTCTTCGCGCGGCTGCAGTCGGCGCACGGCAGCGACCTCGACGGCCCCGTCCCCATGCCCGCCTCCGACCGCCTGCTCGCCTACGTCTCGGTGATGGGTGGCTGCAACGAGATGTGCACGTACTGCATCGTCCCCTTCGTCCGCGGCCGGGAGACGAGCCGCCCGGTGGGAGAGATCGTCGAGGACGTGCACCGGCTGGTGGAGCGTGGAGTGCGCGAGGTGACCCTCCTCGGTCAGAACGTCAACTCCTACTCCGACCCGGCGACCGGCGCCGGCCTGCCCGAGCTGCTCGCCGCCGTGGACGCCGTCCCCGGGCTCTGGCGGCTGCGCTTCCTCACCTCGCATCCGCGCAACGCGGTCCCGGGGCTCTTCGAGGCGATGCGCGACCTGCCCACCGTCTGCGAGCAGCTCCACCTGCCCGTCCAGGCGGGCGACGACGAGCTGCTCCGCCGGATGCGCCGCATGTACACGGTCGACGAGTACCTGGAGAAGATCGCGGTGGCCCGGGCCACCGTCCCCGCGCTAGCCCTCACCACCGACATCATCGTCGGCTTCTCCGGCGAGACCGACGCCGAGTTTCTCGGCACCGAGCAGCTGCTCCGCACGGTGCGCTTCGACGTCGTCCACCTTCAGGCGTATTCGGTCCGTCCCGGCACCGCCGCCGCCCGCCGGCCCGACGACGTGCTGCTCACGGAGAAGAAGAGGCGGCTCAATCATCTTCTCGAGCTCCAGCGGGAGATCGCACTCCAGCGCAACCTCGCCCTGGTCGGCGAGCGCATCGAGATCCTGGTCGAATCGACGACCGACGACGCGCGTCCCTTCGGGCGCACCCGCCAGGGGAAGATCGCCCTGCTGCCCGCCGGCTCCGCCGCCGCCGGTGAGCTCTGCGAGGCGACGGTCCGCACCGCCAGCGCCTGGCAGCTCACCGCGGACGTCGAGGCCGCGGCGGCCTGAGCTGCGGACCTGATGGTGAGGGGCCGAGAGCGCGCCACGCCCCCCCATCTGCGCGCCGATGCCCTCCCCGCAGCCGGTCCCACCATCGAGCTCGACGAGGCGGGTGACACCCCGATCCTCCGCGAGTACCGCGCCATCAAGGCCCAGTACCCGGACGCGCTGGTGCTCGCCCGGCTCGGGGACTTCTACGAGCTCTTCGGCACCGACGCCGAGGTGGGCGCACCGATCCTGGAGGTGACCCTCACCGGTCGGGGATTCGGCAGCGCCGGGCGGCTGCCGATGTGCGGCGTTCCCCATCACGCCATCTCGGCGCACCTCCGGCGGCTCCTCGACGCCGGTCACCGGGTGGTGCTCTGGGACCAGGTGGGGGAGGTGGTGGCCGGACGCCTGGTCCGCCGCGAGGTCACCCGGGTGCTGAGCCCGGGCACCGCCGTGGACGCCGACCTCCTGGAGGCGAGCCGGGTGGCACGCCTGGTCGCCCTCGTCGAGGCCGAGGGGCGGGTCGGCGTGGCCGCATTCGACCTGGCCGGCGGGGAGCTGGTGGTGACGGAGATCGCCGGCGGGCTCGGCTCGGTCACGCTCCGCGATGAATTGGAGCGTCTGGATGTCGCCGAGCTGCTGACCGGTGACCCTGCCACCCTGCCGCCGTCGCTGCTGCCCGGGGTGGTGCGCACCGTGCTCGCCCCGCCGCTCTTCGATGCGGGTCGGGCCGCCGAGAGGCTGGGCACCGCGACCGGGACGCTCAGCCTGCTCGGCCTCGGCCTGGAGGAGATGCCCCTCGGGGTGCGCGCCGCCGGGGCGGTGCTCGGCTACTGCGAGCGCTCACGGGTGGCCATCCAGCCCGGGCTGCTCCGCCTCGTCCCCCGGCAGGGCGGCGAGCTGATGCGCCTGGACCCTCCAACCCGGCGCAACCTGGAGCTGCTCGAGCCGCTCGGCCGCGGTCCCAGCCTGGCCCAGCTGCTCGACCGCACCCGCACCCCGATGGGGGCACGGCTGCTCCGCCGCCGGCTCCAGGAGCCGCTCATCGAGCCGGCTCCCATCGGAGCGCGCCTTGCCGCGGTGGGGGCGCTGGTCGCCGACCGCGCCCGGCGGGAGGAGCTGCGCAAGCGCATCGGTGCGGTCCGCGACCTGGAGCGGCTGGTGGGGCGTGCGGTGCAGGGGCTCGCGTCGCCCCGTGACCTCGGGGCGATCCGCGACGCGTGCGCCGCGCTCCCCGCCGTCAGCGGGCTGATGGAGGGGCTGCCGGGCGACCTGGCCGGGGTGGCCGAGCGCACCCTGCCCCCGCCCGAGGTGGGGGCCCGGCTCACCGCGCTGCTGGTGGAGGATCCCCCGCCGTCCGGGCGCGAGGGCGGCTTCATCCGTGAAGGGGCGGACCCCGAGCTGGACGGCCTCCACGCCTCGGCTGCGGAGGCGCGTGCCTTCATCGCGGGGTTGGAGGGAGGCGAGCGGGAGCGGACGGGCATCCGCTCCCTCAAGGTCGGCTACAACCGCGTCTTCGGCTACTACCTGGAGATCCCGCACGCCCATCGCGACGCCGTGCCCGCCGATTACGTCCGCAAGCAGACGCTGGTGGGGGCCGAGCGCTACATCACCCCGCATCTGAAGGAGCAGGAGACCGTGGTGCTCAGCGCGCGCGAGCGAGCGGTCGCCCGTGAGATGGAGCTGCTCGGCGAGGCCACCCGGATGGTCACCGCCCACGCCCCGGCGCTGCTCGCGGCCGCGAGCGCCGTCGCCACCGCCGATGTCACCCAGTCGCTCGCGGCGGTCGCCGACGAGGAGGGCTGGACGCGCCCCGAGGTCGACCGCTCCACGGTCACCGACATCGAGGCCGGTCGCCACCCGCTGGTCGAGCGGAGCCTCGGCCGCGGCACCTTCGTGGCCAATGACACGAGCCTCGACGTGGCCCACCGGATCGTCGTCCTCACCGGGCCCAACATGGCGGGCAAGTCCACCTACCTCCGCCAGGTGGCGCTGATCACCCTGCTCGCCCAGATCGGCAGCTTCGTGCCGGCGGCCCGCGCCCGCCTCGGGGTGTGCGACCGGATCTTCACCCGGGTGGGGGCGCAGGACGACCTCTCGGCCGGCCTCTCCACCTTCATGGTCGAGATGGCCGAGACGGCGGCCATCCTGCGCCAGGCCACGACGCGCTCCCTGCTCGTCCTCGACGAGATCGGGCGCGGAACCTCCACCTACGACGGGCTGTCGATCGCCCAGGCGCTGGTCGAGCACATCCACGATTCCCCCCAGCTCAACTGCCGCACCCTCTTCGCCACCCATTACCACGAGCTGACCGCGCTCGCCGACCACCTCCCGCGGGTGGTCAACGCGCGCGTGGAGGTGGTGGAGGAGGGGGAGACGGTCACCTTCCTTCACCTCATCCGCCCGGGCGGCGCCGACCGCTCGTACGGGATCCAGGTCGCCAAGCTCGCCGGGCTGCCCGCCAGCCTGCTGGCCCGGGCCCGGGAGATCCTCGGGGAGCTGGAATTGCATCGCCCGATCGAGGCCGACCGCCCCGCCCCGGCGCAGCTCGACCTCGGCCTGGGGGCGTCACCCGGCCACCCGGTGCTCGACGAGCTCGCCGAGCTGGACCTCGACGACCTCACCCCGCGGGAGGCGCTCAGCAAGCTGGCCGAGCTGCAGGAGCGGGTGGGCCGGTGACCGCCCCGATCCGCCTCCTTCCCCCGCAGGTGGCCGACGCCATCGCCGCCGGGGAGGTCGTCGAACGGCCCGCCGCCGCCGTCAAGGAGCTCTGCGAGAACGCCCTCGACGCAGGCGCATCCCGCGTCGACATCGACCTGGAGACCGGCGGGCTGGTGCGCATCGTGGTGGCCGATGACGGCGCCGGCATCGCCGCCGACCAGCTCCCCCTGGCGGTCGCCCGCCATGCCACCTCCAAGCTCGAGACCGTCGACGACCTGGCCCGGGTCCGGAGCCTCGGCTTTCGCGGAGAGGCGCTGGCCAGCATCGCCGCCGTCAGCGATCTGCGCATCACCAGCCGCCCCGCCGGGGAGCACGGCGCCTGCCTGCTCCACGTCCGGGCCGGTGAGGTGCTGGAGCACCGGGCCGCGGCTCGAGCCCCGGGCACGACCGTCGAGGTCTGCGACCTCTTCCACAACACGCCGGCCCGGCTCGCCTTCCTGCGCAGCGAGCGCAGCGAGTCGGTGGCCGCGGTGCACGCGGTCTCCGATCTCGCCCTCACCCACCCGGAGGTCGGCTTCAGCTGCAGGAGCGACGACCGGCTGGTGCTGCGCAGCCCGGCGGGCAGCCTGCTCGAGACGGCGGCCGCGGTCTTCGGCCGCGACGCCGGGGAACTGCTCGCCGTCGAGGGCCCCGGCGAGATCGCGGTGAGCGGCCTGATCAGCGAGCCGCGCAGCCACCGCGGGACGCGGACGGGGCTCGTCATCGTGATCAACCGCCGCCGCGTCCACAACCGGGCCCTGGTGGTGGCGGTGGAGGAGGCGTACGCGGGTCTGTTGCCGGTGGGGCGCCATCCCTTCGGGGTGGTGGAGGTGACCCTGGACCCGGCCATGGTGGACGTCAACGTGCATCCCACCAAGCGTGAGGTCCGGCTCCGCGACGAGGGCCGGGTCTTCACCGCCGTCCAGCGGGCGTGCTGGGTGGCCCTGCAGGAGGCCCGTCTCGGCGTGGCGGGGATCCGCCTCCCCCAGCTGGGGACCGGCGGGTCGGGCGCACCCGGCAGCGGGGGGACGGCTCTCGAGCTGCGGGACGGCCCGGGGGATCGGAGCGTGGAGCTCTGGCCCCACGCGCTGAGGGAGCCGGCGGCGCCGGGGACGGCGGTGCCGGAGACGGGCCGCGGCGAGCCGGCGCCGATCACCGGCGGGGGGCGGGCGGAGAGCGCCGGGCACCGGCTGGCCGACCTCGCCCCGCTCCTCCCGCTGGCCCAGACAACCGAGGGATGGCTGGTCGCGGAATCGCCGCGGGGCCTGGTCCTCGTCGATCCCCACGCCGCCCACGAGAAGATCCTCTACACCGAGCTCCTCGCCGAGGGCGACGCCGCCGTCCGCGAGGGCCGTGCGGCGGCCAGCCAGCTGCTGCTCGTCGACAGCGTGGTCTGCGTGGAACCCGCAGCCGTGGAGCGGCTGTCCGACACCTTCGACACCCTGACCGGGCTCGGATACCAGCTCGAGCCGTTCGGTCCCGGCCTGATCCGCTGCAGCGCGGTCCCGGCCGCCGCCGCCTCGCTGGACCCGGAGCGGCTGGTGCGCGACCTCCTCGAAAGCCTGCCGGCCGGTGGCGACGCGCCGGCTCGCCGGCGCCGGCTGGCTGCGCTCACCGCCTGCCATGCGGCCGTCCGCCTGGGCGACCGCCTCGACCCGCGCGAGCAGCTCCGCCTGCTGGAGCGGCTGGCGGTCACCCCGGGCGGGCTGACCTGCCCTCACGGTCGGCCGACGGTCATCGTCCTCGACGACCAGAGTTTGCGGCGCGCCTTCGGCCGCCCGGCCGTCTGAGCGAGCTCCCCGAGGGTCGCAAGCGCCGCCGACGGAGGGCGTCGCCTCGCGCCATCCAGGGCAGCCACGCCGGTGCCGAGCTGGCGATCCCCGCCGGGGCTGTGCGACGCTTCGGTCCGCAGCCACACGCTCACAGCCAGGCACGAGGTTCGATGGATCAAACCCCCATCGCCAAGATGCTGCCGCCCGCTCGGCCGGCGGGTTGCATTGCACGCCCGGGGCTCGTGGGTTGCCTCGACGAGGTGCTCGACCGTCGCCTCACCACCGTGGTCGCGGCGGCCGGCTACGGCAAATCGACACTTCTCGCGTCGTGGTGGGAGCTGGCTCCCTGCGCCTGGTACACGGCCGACCAGACCGATCGGGAGATGCCCGCGCTGGCGCGCCGGCTCACCGACTCGCTCCGGATGCGCGTCCCGGACCTGCACAGCGATCTGGCACTCGCCGTCGAGGGATTCTCGAGCCCCGAGGGCGACCTCTCGGCTCATGCCGACGCCCTGGGTTCGCGGCTCGCCCAGGCGTTGGAGGAGCACCTCGGTGGCGATCTCGTCCTGATCATCGACGACGTCGACGAGCTCGGAGGCCCCAGCCCCTCGGCGCGACTCATCGAAGCGCTCTGCCGCCACGCCCCGCCGCAGCTCCATCTGGTCCTGGCAGGTCGGACGGGGCCGCCTTTTCCGGTGGAGCGCCTTCGAGGCCGGCGGCAGCTCATGGAGATCGGGGCGGACCGGCTCGCCTTCACTCCGGCGGAGATCGGCGCGCTGGTCGAGGACCAGCTGGGCTCCTCGGCCGCGGGCGTGCCGGAGCGTCTTCATCACCTCGCCGGAGGCTGGCCGGCAGCGGTGGTCCTCGCCGTGGAGGCGCTGCGTGAGACCCCGCCGGGTTCCCGGCCGGCGGTGCTGACCAGCCTCGATGGGACCCGGACGCCACTCTTCGCCTACCTGGCCGAGGAGGTCTTTGCCCACCAGCCGGCGGGGGTGCGCGAGGTGGTCAGCCGGGTGGCGATTCTCGACCATTTCACGCCGGAGCTCTGCGACGCCATAGGGATGGCGGACTGGCATGTCGTGGTGACCGACCTGGCGCGTCAGAGCCTCTTCGTCGAGACCCGCCAGGATGGGACTCTGGCCCTGCGCCCCCTCATCCGCGAGTACGCGCTGGAGCATCTCGCACTGCCGGCCTCCGTGGCCGCCGAGCTGCAGCTCGCCGCCGCCGGTTGGTTGAGCCGCAGCGGGGACCCGGCGTCCGCGGTGCGGATGCTGCTGAGCGCCGGCGCTACGGAACGTCTGGTCGCTCTCCTGGCGGAGCAGGGGTCCACCCTCGTGGCGTCCGGGCACGTCGCCATCGTCCTCGAGGGATGCCGTGCGATCCCGACAGACCGCCGTTCGGACGCGGTCGAGCAGCTGGAGGGAGAGGCGCGCCAGATCCATGGGGATTGGATGGGCGCGCTCACCTGCTTCGAGCGGCTGGCCGCGGGTCGCGTGCGTCTCGCCGCCCCACTCGCCTGGCGCATCGGCCTTCTCCACTACCTCCGCGGACACGTGGACGCGGCCCTCGAGGTCTACCGCCGCGGCCTCGACGACCCCGCTGCCGACCCGGTGGAGATGGCGATGCTGCTCGCCTGGACCGCGACGGCCCACTGGCTGCGCGGTGACGTCGACGCCTGCCGCGAGCTCGCCGCGCGCGCCCTGGAGGCCGCCGGCGCCTGCGGCGATGGACGGGCCCTCGCCGCCGCCCACACCGTGCTCGCCATGCTCGCCGCCCTGGACGGCGATCGGCGTGCCAATGACGCGCACTACCTCCTGGCGCTCCGGGCTGCCGAGGATGCGGCCGACATCCTCCAGACGGTCCGCATCCGGACCAATCGCGCCTCCCACTTCCTGGAGGAGGGTGAGTACCCGGAGGCGCTCCAGGAGCTGGAGATCGCCGTCCGGTTGGCCGAGCTCACATCCTTCGCCAACTTCCATGCACTCAGCCTCTGCAACCGGGGCGAGACGAGGCTGCGCATGGGGCTTCTCGACGAAGCCCTCGTCGACCTCGAGGCCGCCCGCGCGCGCTATCAGCAGATCGGCTCGGACATGGTCGCCTACCCGCTCTGCCTGATCGGCGAGCTCCACCGGGAGCGCGGCAACCTCGCTCAGGCGCGGGCGGCGTACGAGGAGGCCACCGCGATCGCGGAGGTCTCCGGTGACCAGCAGGCGCTGGTCCCGGCTCTGGCCGGCCTCGCGACGGTCCTGTCCACGGACGAGCCGGTGCGAGCGATTGAGTGCGCAGAGAGGGCTGTCGCTGCGGGCACCGGCCTTGACTACGTCACCGCGGTGCTGGCAGCCGGCTGGGTGGCAGCCGTCGCCGGCGACCGGGCGCATGCCGCCGAGCTGGCGGAGACCGCCACCGCCGTGGCTCGCGCCCGCCATGACCGCGCCGGGCTCGCCGACGCCCTCGCACTCGGCGCCATGAGCGGGCAGCGGCCGGGGCATGAGGTCCAGAGCCTGCTCGAGGCGCGGTCCATCTGGCGTGAGATCGGCAACGCCCTCGGCGAGGCGAAGGTGGAGCTGGCCCTGGCGGCGGCGGCCACCGGCTCCGGATCGACGGCGCAGCGCCGGCAGGCGGAGCGGAAGCTCGAGGCACTGGGGGTTCACGGCCACCGCGGGGGTACGGCGGCCGCCGGGTTGCTGGCTCTTGCAGGCCGCGGGCGCGCGCCCGGCGTTCGCATCAGGTCCCTGGGCGGTTTCACCGTGCTGCGCGGCGGTGAGCCGGTGCGGCCCTCGGAGTGGCAGTCGAAGCGCGCCCGCGAGCTGCTCAAGCTGCTGGTCGCGCGCCGCGGCCGGCCGGCCACGCGCGCTTTTCTGATGGAGATGATGTGGCCCGAGGAGGATCCCGATCGCGTCGCCAACCGGCTCTCGGTTGCCCTGACCACCATCCGAGGGGTGCTCGATCCCGGGAGGCGGGCGGCCGGTGAGGTCCTGGTGGCCGACAAGGATTCGGTCGCCCTCAACCTCGCGGCCATCGATATCGACCTGGAGGAGTTTCTCGCCGCAGCGGCGGACGGGCTGGCGGGCGTCCGGCGAGGGGACGCGACCGCTGCCCTCGCCGCGCTCGAGACCGCCGCCGCCGCCTACTCCGGCGAGTTCCTCGAGGAGAACCCCTACGACGACTGGGCCATCCCGGCTCGCGAAGAGGCACGCGCGGCCTTCGTGGCGGTGAGCCGCGCGCTCGCCCTTGCGGCCTCACAGGGGCCCGACCCGGACGCCGCGGTGCCCCACCTGCTGCGCATCCTCGAGATCGACCGCTACGACGAGCCCACCCATCTCGCCCTGGTGACCGCGCTGGCGGGCGCGGGCCGGCATGGCGAGGCCCATCGCCACTACCTCAACTACCGCCGTGCCATGGACGAGCTGGGTGCCGAGCCGGCTCCGTTCCCAGGCGGCGGCGAACTCGGGGCGGGTTCTGCGGCGCTCCGCCGGCCTCCTTTCATCCGGCCTTAAGGACACCCAAAGAACCACGGCTAGGCTCCCCCCATGGAGTCCTTCATGGTGCGGGTCTGGAGACCCGGCGACGGCGAGCGCTCGGACGGCGTGCGGGGAGTGGCGATGCATCTCGGGTCGGGACGGCGGATCACGTTCTCCGAACCGGGTCTGCTGATCGCCTTCCTGGACGAGGCCGGCGCCGCGGAGGAAGGTTCCGCAGCCATGCACGTGACCTCGGAAGACCTGGAACAGGAGTAGAGAGCCATGAAACTTCGCAATTTCGTCCCGTTGCTGGCCGGGTTGGCCGCGGTCTCGCTGGCGGTGGGGTGCGGCTCGACCTCGAGCGCACCGACCGCGACCCCCGCCGGTGCCGGCACGGCGCCCCCCGCCGCCAGCGCCGCAGCCGCCACCTCGTCCCCGGCAACTGCAACCCCCACGCCCGCCGCCACTGGGTCGCTGACGGGGACGTGGTCGGGATCCTACTCCGGCGCCTTCAACGGCACCTTCACCCTCACCTGGACCCAGTCGGGTTCGAGCCTGAGCGGCCACATCGACCTCTCACCGGGTGGCACCGAGAGCATCAGCGGGACGGTCAACGGCAACAGCCTCCAGTTCGGGGCGGTCGGCTCCGAGGCGATCACCTACTCGGGCACGATCTCGGGCAGCTCCATGTCCGGCAGCTACTTGGTGGTGGGCACGAGCGGCGGCTCCTGGACCGCCAACCAGACCTCCTGAGCCCGGCGCCGGGGCCCCGGCAGTCCGTCTGACCGGGGCCCTCGGCGTCCACCCGAACGCGTCAGCTCGACCCTGTGGCGATCAGATCCGGCAACGAGCCGAGGCAGCTGCGGGCCACCCCGGCTCCATGCCGCAAGCTACGCGGATGACCGCCGACGCGGGCCAGGGGCCAGGAGCCCACCGGCAGCTTCCCACCCTCGCCGTGGTGGGTCCCACCGCCACCGGGAAGACCGCTCTGGCGGTCCGGCTCGCGCTGCGACTGGGGCGGGCCGAGCTGCTCAACGCCGACTCCCGCCAGGTGCTGCGCGGCCTCCGTGTCGGGACCAACATTCCCGGTCCTGCGGACCTCGGTGGCGTACCCTGCCACCTCCTCGAGATCACCGACCCCGGGCGGCCGTTCTCGGTCGCCGACTGGTTGGCCGCGGCGCACGCCTGCCTCGCCGCCCTGGAGCTGCGGGGTATCCGGCCGATCGTCGTGGGCGGCACCGGCCTCTACGTGCGAGCCCTCTTGGACGGCCTGGAGTTGGACGGTGCCCCGCCGGACCCGGCCCGACGGGCAGCCCTCAACGCGAGGGCCGCCACCCCGGAGGGCCTCGCGGAGCTGGCCGGCGAGCTCCGGCGGCGGGACCCGGAGGGGGCTCCCGGGATCGACCCGCGCAACCCCCGCCGCGTGGTCCGGGCCGTGGAGATCGTCGAGGCACGCGGCAGCCTCGCGAGCAGGCGCCGGGGTGGGGCCACCCGTCCGAGCATCCGGATCGGCCTGGACGCGGCGCCCGCGCTGCACCGGGAATGGATCGCCGGGCGGGCGCGCGCGATGGTCGCCGGCGGCCTGCTCGACGAGACCGCCGCGGCGCTCGCCCGGGGAGTGGCCCCGGCTGCGCTGGACGGCTCTGGCATCGGCTACCGGGAGGCGCTGGCAGTGCTGGGCGGAGGTCTGTCCGCCGTCGAGGCGGTTGCCGAGATCACCCGGAGGACGGTGCGCTACGCCAAGGCCCAGCGCACCTGGTTCCGCGCCGACCGGAGCGTGGTCTGGCTCCAGCGGGAGAGGAGAGACGATCTCGACGAGCTGGTCACGCGGGCGACAGCCCTGGCGGAGGAGCGCTGAATCCCACCCGTCCTGCGCCAATCGCACCGACCCGAGACCGAACATACGTCAGGAACATCCGTTTGCATTTCGGCGCCGGCCATGCTACAGTCGGGCCTGCCCCGACACGCTGAGAGGTGAGACAGACGACATGGCAGACGCCCTCAACCCGCG
>Ga0181520_10003505_pt1 | contig 27435 bp, 22 predicted proteins | sample PEATcosm2014_Bin_29_FD_132451 | JGI IMG/M metagenome (GOLD analysis project Ga0181520, IMG submission 132451) | Peatland microbial communities from MTU Mesocosm Facility, Houghton, MI, USA - PEATcosm2014_Bin02_30_metaG | ecosystem: Environmental > Terrestrial > Soil > Wetlands > Peat | place...
AGATTACCCTTCTTGGTTAATTTTAGCAAGTAGGTTAATACGCGCAATTGTGACGTCACTTGCCGGATTCTCTCTTAGGAGCTGCATTGCGCTTCGGTTTCGGATTTTTTCCAGAGGCAGAAAAGCCTATGCTCTCAAGAATCGCTCCGATTGCCTCGAAAAAAGCGCCGATCAGTTCAGTCATTGAGTTTCTCCGTCTTCCATCGTACGATGAGCGCTACTTTGTCTCAAGAGCCGGAATCTTCGTTACCTCGGCAGCCGGAACTACCGCCGTCTCGCCACGCAGAATCTCCACCGCCTGCGGCGGCAGCGGCTTGTCGGCGTTGGCCAGCAGCAGGCTTACATTCCACATTTCGGCCTCGGAGAGTTGCCCTGCGTAGGCCGGCATTCCGGTCAGGCGTATGCCGTTGGCCACCTTCCAATAGGTTTCGCCTGGGGGGTCGTCGCTGACGCCGATGGTGCCGTTATGGTGGTGATCCTCCCAGAGCGGGGGCGCGGCCGGGTACATGAAGCCGCCCGTCTGCGAGGGCTTGCCGTGGTAGCCGTGGCAAACGGCGCACTTCTCGCTGTAAATGTGCGCGCCGGAGACCAGCGCCGCCTCGTCGGGCGTGATCACCGGGCTCTTTTTCATCTCGCGATGGATGCGTGCGTGCAGCGGAATCCCGGTCAGCAACCGCTCCTGAAAGAGGGGCGGATCGGTCACCGCCACGGGCACTTTGCCAAAACGCAACCACGTCAACAAGAGGATCGGCACCAGCAAGATCCCCAGCAAAACACCCAGTAGCAAACGTCCTGTCATTATCTCCGCCTCCGCTGCGTTCTATCGTAGTGCATCCTGACGCCATACACTTTTTTGATGCAGACAACCATGAAACAGATTACAGATGATTCGCACTATCCAAGGTAATCTGGACAAAACTGTCTGAATTTGGCACAGTTTTATCCACGCCGTTTGCGGCAATCGCTTCACCAGACCATACAAAAGGAGCTTCCCCATGGCAGATCATTCCAAGATGAAACTGGGCCGCAAGGCCATCAAGACCGACTCACGCACACTGGCGTTGGCCAAGTACCTCACCCCGGCGCTTCCGCCGCCGCCTCCGGCCGCCGACTGGACCAAGGGCATCGCCAGTTGGGGCATGATGCTCAACGACACCCTGGGCGACTGTACCATCGCCGGCTGCGGCCACGCGGTGCAGGTCTGGACCGCCAACACCGGCGCGGAGGTCACCCTCCCCGATCCCACCATCGAGAGTTATTACGAGCAGTGGGACGGCTACGTCCCCGGCAATCCCAGCACCGACAAAGGCGGCATCGAGCTGGACGTGCTGAACGACTGGCAGAAGAACGGCTTTGCCGGCAACACGCTGCTGGCCTTTGCTGATCCCAAGCCGGCCAATGTTGTCGAGATTCGGCAATCCATTGCTCTCTTCGGCGGCGTTTACATAGGCCTCAGCCTGCCGCTGACCGCGCAGAGCCAGGATGTGTGGGACGTGGTCAAAGGCGCGGGCGCCAAGGCCAAGCCCGGCAGTTGGGGCGGCCATTGCGTCTTTGTGCCCAAGTACGACGCCCACGGCTTCACCTGCATCACCTGGGGCCAGCCGAAGACGATGACCCTGGCCTTTTGGAAAAAGTATTGCGACGAGGCACATACCCTCTTCAGCCAGGATTGGCTCACCGCCAAAGGCGCGCCCAGCGGCTTCAATCAGGCGCAGCTTCAGACCGATCTTGGCAACATCAAATAGCCACAATTTTTACCGCCCGTGTGTGGTTGAAAAATTTCCGTGCCCCATCCATTCCGCGTTTTCTGCGGAATGGGTGGGATGCGACGAACCTGATGGGCCTCATTCACAGACATTCCACCCACAATTTCCTCCGCCGTGCGTCCAAACCGTGACGGCAAGCAGCCAAGCCTCCCCCCAAGGTGGTTTAATAACTAATGGGGGGAGCGCTGTGTAGGCTTGCCTTCCGTACTCCCGTGGAGGAAACCCGAACACGATGTCTTCTTCTTGCCGTCTTGCCCTTTTGCTGGCGCTTGGTTTGACCGCCGCTACCGTTGTATTCGCCCAAAGCTCGCCGTCCAGCAGCTCGACCGATCAGGCTCCGCCTCAGGCGCAGCCCGTGCAAAACGCCGCGCAGTCCGCCGGCGCGCTCAGCGTCCAGGCGCGCATCCGCGCCCGCCGCGCCGCCCGCCGCGCCGCCGCCATTCATGAGGCATACTCCCACCGCTATGAGGCCTACACCGGCATGGGCTTGCAGCGCTTTGAACCGGGCCCCGGACCGTGCTCCGATACATTTCCCTGCAACGGCTCGTTCCCGCACGGAATGCTGGAGCACGTTTGGGAGTACGCCTGGAATGTCGGCATCACACGCTACCAGAATGAGCGGCTGGGCTGGAACCTGGACGGCCGCGGCTACTATGGAACCGCCTATGTCGGTGGCCCTTATACCGGCCCAATCGATAATAACGGGATCACCAACGCCGCCATCAGCCAGTATGCCCTGCTGGCCGGTCCCACCTATCGCTTTTACCTCCAGCCCAAGTTCTCCGTAGCCGTACGCGGCCTGGCCGGCTTTGAAAAGGGAGACTTCGACGGCGACACCAACCACGACCCAAATCTCTCCAAAGCCCTCGGCCTATGGAGCAACAGCTACACCTTTGCCGCCGCTTCTTCCATTCCCGTCGAGTACAACCTCTCTCCGAAGATCGGCCTGCGCGTCGCGCCTGAGTACACATTCAGCGGCTTTGGCTCGAATCTCCAGCACAGTCGCGCCTTCACCCTCAGCTTTGTTTACCGCTTCGGAAAGCAGTAACCAGCCGATATCGTCCAACGATCCGCGCCCCACCCGATTCGCGCATTTTGCGAAGTGGGTGGGTTTCCACGGCTGGCGCTTGCGGTTGATCGCCATGATTGGCTCCAGAGTGGAGGCCGGAACAACAGTGAGTTTTTGCGTATTGGCAGGATCAGCAGTTACAGGAAATTCTGAGATAGATGCCCATCCCCATCCACCGAAACTTCCTTATCTGTTCCTTTGCTGAAGCGCCCGCGGAATAAGCCTACCTGGAATTTTGTTACTATTTAGGCAAAGCCCTTCAGGGGCTGGACATCGAATCCATTTGCAATACATACGGCGCGGCTCAAGCCGTGCCCTGTTACAAACCGTAGCCTTGAACCGGGTTTGACCACCGGCCACATTGCCCAAGGATGTTATGAAACTCAAAGCACCTCGCCGCCTGCACTGGCTGCTGCTTATCTCCGCCACAATTATCTTTCTTGACCGGCTGACCAAGGACTGGGTTACGCGCAACATTCACTACGGCAACCACATTCCAGTCATTCCGCGCGTGCTCTTTCTCTCGCATTGGACCAATGACGGCGCGGCTTTTTCGCTCTTTGCGGACTCCGCCTCTCCGCACGCGGTGCGCTGGGGGCTCATTGCATTTTCATCGCTGGCCGCGCTGGCTGTGCTCGTCGTGCTGGTTCGACTGGCCGGCCGATTCACGCTCACTTCCATCGCTTTGGCGCTGATCTTTGCCGGCGCACTCGGCAACGTGCATGACCGCATTGCCTACGGCTCGGTGGTGGACTTTATCGAGGTACACATCTTCACTTATCACTTTCCCGACTTCAACATCGCCGACTCTTCCGTCTGCATTGGCGCTTGTTTGCTGCTGCTGGATTCGTTGCTGCCGAAAGACAGGGAACAGGGATCAGGGGTCAGGGATCAGAAAGAGCAAGCTGGTTGAGGTTCGTGGTTTCCCACCCTTCGCAAAGAGCGCGAAAGATGGGGCATCCTGCTTTGTTGGAAGGTTTAGTATTTGAGAAACATCAGGCGCACCAACCGCATGATGAAGAATTTAGGGAAACTGAAAGCTTTTGATGTTCATCTATCTTTCGAGGACCAAATGAAGAATTACAATTTTACTTCTGCATTGCTCGCCGCTGGCCTGCTGACCTGTGCGCTGCTCACGTTCACTCCCACACTGCAAGCCGAGCGGCTGCCGCAGACCGTCCGCCCGGAGCACTACTCGCTCGCCTTTACGCCCGACCTGAAGGCCGCTACTTTCACCGGCGTCGAGTCGATTGACATGACGCTCACCGAAGCCACCGACCACATCACGTTGAACGCCATCGAACTCGAATTGAAGAGCGGGACCGTGACCGCCGGCGGCAAGGAGCAAACGGCCACCATCGCGCTCGACAAAGACAAAGAGCAGGCCACTTTCACCTTTGCAGAAAAGCTCCCCGCCGGCAAGGCCACGCTCTCCATCGCGTACTCCGGCATTCTGAATGACAAGCTGCGCGGCTTTTATCTATCGAAGACCGACAAGCGTAACTACGCCGTTACGCAATTTGAATCCACCGATGCGCGCCGCGCCTTTCCCAGCTTTGACGAGCCGGCCTTCAAAGCCATTTACGATGTGACTCTGACCATCGACAGCGGCGACACGGGCATCTCCAACACTCCTATCGAAAGCGACACTCCCGGCCCCGGCGCGGGCAAGCACACGCTCAAGTTCTTCACCACGCCCAAGATGTCCACCTATCTGGTTGCCTTTCTGGTGGGCGACTTCCAATGCACCACCGGCGAATCGGATGGCGTGGTCATCCGCTCCTGCGCCACTCCGGACAAAGTTGCGCTGACGCCTTACTCGCTCGACGTGGCCAAGTGGGTTCTGCATTATTACAACGATTACTTCGGCATACCCTACCCGCTCAAGAAGCTCGACCTGATTGCGCTGCCGGACTTTGAGGCTGGCGCGATGGAAAACTTTGGCGCCATCACCTATCGCGAAACCGACTTGCTGGTGGATCCCAAGACCGCCTCGGTGAACGCCAAGAAATACGTAGCCATCGTCGTAGCGCATGAGATGGCACACCAGTGGTTCGGCGATCTGGTGACCATGCAATGGTGGGACAACATCTGGCTCAACGAGGGCTTTGCCACCTGGATGGAAAACAAGGCCGTCGGCAAGATGCATCCGGAGTGGAATATCGATGCCATGGTCGCCAGCCAAGTCGGCTCCACGCTGGAACTGGATGCGCAGCCCACCACGCGCGCCATCCGCGCCCACGCCGACACGCGCGAAGAGATCGAGCAGATGTTTGACGGCATCTCCTACGGCAAGGCCGGCGCCGTGCTGCTGATGGTGGAGAACTATCTGGGCGAGGAGACCTTCCGCCAGGGCGTGCATAACTATCTGGCCGCGCATGAATACTCGAACGCCACGGCCGAGGACTTTTGGGGCGCGCAGACGGCCACCAGCCACAAACCGGTGGACAAGATCATGGAGAGCCTGGTGGCCCAGACCGGCGAGCCGCTGCTCACCTTTGGCGAAGCGAAGAACGGCAAGGTGGAAGTCAGCCAGAAGCGCTTCTATCTTTCGCCCAGCATCCAGCCCGATCCCAAGCAGAAGTGGACGATACCGGTGTGCTTTAAAACCGAAACTGGACAGGATTGCCAGCTTCTCTCGCCATCGGATTCTTTTTTGAAGGTTCCGGCGGGCAGCGCCTTTGCCAACGCCAACGGCAAGGGCTACTATCGCAGCGCCTATCCGGCCAGCGTTTATGCGGCGCTGGTGGCAGGCGTGGAGAGCAAGCTCACTCCCAGCGAGCGCATCAGCTTGATTGGCGACGAGTGGGCGCAGGTGCGCGCCAACTCGGCCTCCGTCGGCGCTTACCTTGACCTGGCCGCGGCGGTGAAGAGCGACCCCGGCGCGGATGTGGTGGGTGAGGCTCTGGACGGCGTCAACTCCGCCTACTCCCGCATCGCCTCCACCGCCGAAGAGCGCGCCCAAATTGCCGCCTGGATTCGCTCCACCTACGGCCCGGTTTTTGCTCAACTCGCTCCGCCCTCTGAAAGCGACTCGGCCAACACGCGCGAGTTGCGCGCCGCGCTCTTTGGCATTCTCGGCCATCACGGCGCTGACTCGGCCATTGTCGCCCAGGCGCGGGAGATTGCCGGCAAGTACCTGAATGATCCCGCCTCCATCGACGCCACGCTTGGCCAGACCGCTGCCACCATCGCCGCGCGCAACGGCAACGCCGCGCTCTTTGACCAATTGCAGAAGACTTACGAGACGTCCGCCAATCCCGAGTTCCAGGAGGGAGCGCTGCAATTGCTGACCGTCTTCACCGATCCAGCTTTGGTGCAGCGGGCATTGGAGTACGCGGTCAGCGGCAAGGTTCGCAACCAGGACGCGGCCTACGGACTGGGCGTCGAATTGCAAAGCGAAGATAACCGCGACCAGGCCTGGAGTTTTATCCAGAGTCACTGGGAGAAAGTTGCGCCGCTGCTGACACCAGAGGTGGGCGCTTTCCTGGTGACTTCAACCGGGCAATTCTGCTCTGCCGACGCCCGCGCCGATGTGGAGAAGTTCTTTGCCCAGCACAAGGTTCCCAGCGCCGATCAGGCCGTCAAGCACGCCCTTGAAAGCATCGACGGCTGCATCGAACTGCGCCAACTGCAAGAGCCCAGGCTGAAGGAGTGGCTGGGGGCGCAGCCCAAGCCGTAGTTCTCAAGCGGCCCATATGCTCTTCCAGAATCCAACGGGTATCTCCGACCCACTGTGTATGAAACTGTAGCGTGGACCTCCAGGCCAGCTGTAGCGTGGACCTCCCGGTCCACGCTACAAAGCCGACTTCCACCGCTTGAACTCCGCCGCCGGGTCAGGCTGCCGGAAGAGCGCGCCGGCAATCGCGATGAGGGTCGCTCCCGCTTCCAGTGCCTCGGCTGCCGTGGCCAGCGTGATGCCGCCGATGGCCACCAGCGCCGGAGCGGCTCCAGCCTCGGCACGCAAGCGCCGAATCCCGTCCATGCCGATCAGCGGCGAACTGGTCTGCTTGGTGCGCGTGCCAAAGACCGGGCCGATGGAAAGGTAATCCGCCGGAGCCTCCAGAATCCCTGGAAGAAGCCCGGCCGCGCCGCCGCCAAAGGTTCCAATAATCCGCCCTGGACCAAGCAGCGATCTTGCTTCCGCAGGCGTCAGATCGCCCGCGTCCACGTGCGCGCCGTCAAAGCCAATCTGCTCAACCAGATCCGCTCGATCATCCAGAACCAGCCTGACCAGGCCAGCCGGCAGCGCGGCGCGCAGAATCGCTGCGTCTGAGAGCAACTCGGACTCCGCGCCGGTCTTGTTGCGATATTCCAGCAGCGTGACGCCCGCCTCGGCCAGCTCGCCGCCAAGCCGGCGCAGAAACTCCGCGCGGCCCGTGGAAGGGATGAAGGAAGCGTCGAGGATCGGATAAATCTTTGGAAGTAAAAAGGTCATGAAACAAGAGTAGAACAGGGGATAGGGATCAGGGAACAGGGATCAGGGATCAGATCGCGGCGATAAACTTGTCAATCTCATGGTCTTCACAGATTGTCGAACTGCGCGCTTATTCCCTGTTCCCTGATCCCTGTTCCCTGTTCCCTGATCCCTGTTCCCTGCTTCTCTACATTCCGTCCGCCGAGGGTCCATACGTGCCGGGGATTGGCTTGTCGAGCAGGCGCAGAAATACGCCCAACTGAGCGCGGTGGTGGATCATGTGGCTGAGCACCATGGAGCGAAAGACCCCGCTGCGCGGCTCATCGACGACAACGCGCCCGCCATAAATGAACTGCCAGTGCGCATCCCAACCCTCCGGAGTTTGAGCGGCAATGGCTGCGCGAACTTTGGGCAGACCGCCGTCAAACTTCTCCAGCAGCGCCTGCTTGCTGGCCGGCACATACTGCTCCCATTTGTGATCCGCCGGAATATCCAGCTTGTCTTTGAGCAACGCATTCAGCGCCCATTCTCCTGTAAAGTCAGTAAGATGCCCGGCCAGTCGGCCCAGGCTCATCGACTTGGGATGGGGTTTGTAAGCGAGATCGGCATCGGCCGGAATGGCCTCCAGCATCTTGCGTGTCGAAGCGGTTTCCCGGTCGTATTCGGCAATCAAATCTTTTTGAAAGTCCATAAGCAACCTCCTGTGTTGCCAAACCAGATTACCTCAGTCGTCTGAAAAAAGCGAACAAAAAGCGATAAATATTTTGACTATTTTATTTGAAGCGTATGCTTCTGAAAAACATTTGGCTTATACTGAAGATAATTATCAAAACCAAAAGCAGTCTGTGAACGAGGCGTCTCCGATGAATTCGCTTGGCGTAAGGCATTGCGCAAAGTTTGCGCTCGTGGCTTCCCTCTTTGTTGCTCCGGCTTCCGCTTTGCTGGCCGATGATATCGTTGTGACCTATGCCGCGGCTGGCGTTCAGGCTCCCGATACCACCATTCTGTGTGGATCGGACCCGCAATGCTGGGTTGGTGAGCAAACCTTCGCCACGGATTCCGTACCCACAGCCGGCGTTTTTCCAACCATTGCCTCCATCGGCGGCCTGACCGGGGAGATTTCAGGAACTTATTCCGGCACGGGAATGGATATGTATGCCGCTGATCAATACGGCGGCGCGGGAGGAACCGGTTATTACCCTGAGCTGTTCGCCGCTGGCGGCAGCTATACGCTCACCCTGACCACCTCCGGCGATCTTCCCGGTGTCAATTATTTCGGTCTGTGGTTCTCGGCGCTGGACGCGGGAAACGAACTTCAATTTTACGAGAATGATTCGCTGCTGCTGACCTTTACGCCAGCCATGTTCGAGAGCCTGGTGGGCGCTTGCCCAGGTTCAACCAACGCATTTTGCGGCAATCCCAACGCAAATTTTCTCAACGATGATTCCGGTGAGCAGTACGCTTTTTTGAACTTCTTTGATCAGAACGGCTACTTCAACAAGATCGTCTTTACCGAAAGCGGCGGCGGCGGATTCGAGTCCGACAACCATACCGTTGCCTACATGGACCCGCCCACGCCCTCCGGCACGGTTATCTCCGGCGAAGCACCGGAGCCCAGTTCCTTTGTTCTGCTGCTGACCGGCATGATGATCTTGATGGGAATCAGTCGCCGCTTGACGGTCGGAAGAACTTCCTAGACTTACAGGAAGCGCGTGGAGACAAAGGCCGAAGAAAAAGCCTCCTGCCAGCCATTGCCTGTGGGCGGCGGAGTGGACTGCGGCGGCACATTCACCGGGAGTGGTAAAGCGCCGGGTTGAGGCTGATCGATCTGCAGGTAATTGCCGTGCACGAACTTCCAGTCGTCTGGCAGCTCAAAGGGAGCCTGAAAGTTGGACGGCCAGGGCGCAGCAGGGCCGCAATTGCCCAGCGCGGCGCGCCACCACGGATGCCCCGCGGCAAGGATGCCGGCTAAGAAGTTACCCAGCGGAAAGGCCATCGAGAGCACACTATCTTTCTTCGAGGCAAGAACGGAGATGCTTTCGACCTTGTCCGCGCTCGCCAAAGCCTGAAATTCCGTCCTCAAACAGTTGTCATCGATGGCCGGGGCCATCAGCGTCAGCCGACGCACCCGGCGGCTCATTTGCGAGATGGTTTCCAGCACGACACGCGCTCCCAAACTGTGCGAGGCAAAGGAGATGCTGGCGGCACTCTGAAAGTTGGCGTCAAGGAATTTGGCCAGCAGCGCGCCCGCCTCGTCGGCGATCTTGGGCTCATCGGGATAGTCGAGTCCGTGCGCCCAGACGGAGTCTCCCGGCCACAACAGGCCAATGAAAGCGGCGTTCCGCGGCAGTTGCAGCAGGCCAGCCCAGTTGGAGAGGCAGGCAATGCCGTCCGCGCGATCGACGTTGAAGCCGTGGGCGGCAATCAGCACGTCGCGGCCATGCATCGCGTTGAGCAAGTCACTCAGGCGCATCGGCGCGTAGTCGCTCAGGCTCGTACCCTGATAAACGGCGGGCGTGGCGGCCAATCCGCCGCCCACCGGCTGCACGCGAAGATCAATGAATTGCGTCATTGCGGCCTACTTCTTCACCAGTTGCATGGTATTGACGGCGGTAGCCAGGGCGCTCGAAAGATCCTTGGCGATGGGCGCGAGCGGCGTGGCCAGCAGACCAACCAGAATCGCCAGAATCGGATCCGAGGAGTGCCAGAACTGACTGCTCCCGACCAGCGACCATCCGCCGACAAAGGCCAGCAAGACAGCCACAAAGGCCGCCAGAGCGCGGGTCGAGTTGCGATAGACCTGCTCGGAGATCTGATACGCCTCATCCAAGAGGGCGGTAACGATCAGATCGAAGCGCGCATAGGCGTCGCTCTCCTGCTGCGAGAGCGGCTCGCCCGAGATGATCTTGCCTGCCACCGAAGTCAGCACGGCCGGATCAACGCTTGTCTTGATGGCCACAGCCGTCGCATTGGCCGGGTTCAAATGCAGCTTGATGAGCGACTTGGCGATGGACTTCTGGCTGGCCAGATCGTTTCCATTCACCCAGTTGGCCGCGAGCGATTCCAGAATGTTGTGCTGCGGCAGAGCATTCACCGGTCCGCCCGAGCTAGCGCCCTCGGGAGCCAGTTCGGCAACCACCTCATGAATGTGCTTGAGTCCCGCTCGGTTGATGCCGGTGAAGGATGCCTTGGCTGCATCCACCAGCCCAAATGCCGCCGTGCCCAGGCCGCCAATGGCGGTGATCACCTGCCCCAATTGATAATCCTGCAAACCATTGACAATCATTAGCGATCCCCTCTTGGTTAAGAACTTTACAAGAGGAATGGCGGGGAGTAAAGGACTTTTATTTTATCGCCTAACCCTATTGCCATGACCTATAACTTGTGAATACACGGATTGTAGCGCCGGTCTCCTGACCGGCTGTAGTGCGGGCGTCCTCGCCCGCGCTTGCCCGTGATTCCTCATCGATTCTTGTGGCCAAATTACGGAAGATTTTTATCCGGGCAGGGTGCGGCGTGGACCGGGAGGTCCACGCGACAGCCGGCCGGGAGGCCGGCGCTACCAATTACGGTGAAAAAATTGCAGCCAGGCTCTGAGGTATTCAGCTCCGCTTGGCGAGGAATCTTTCCATAAAGCTGGTGTCGAAGTGGCCGTCGCGGAAGTCGGGATCGAGAAAGATCTCCTGATGAAGAGGAATCGAAGTCTCAATCCCCTGCACAATGAACTGGCTCAGCGCGCGCTCCATCTTGGCTATAGCCTCGGCGCGGTCGCGGCCATGCACGATCAGCTTGGCGACCAGCGAGTCATAATAAGGCGGGACGACGCCCTCGGCATACTGGGCCGTGTCCACGCGCACGCCGTTGCCGCCAGGGACGTTGAAGGCGGTGATCCTGCCCGCCGAGGGGGTGAACTTGCGCGGATTCTCGGCGTTGATGCGACATTCGATGGCGTGGCCGCGCATCTCGATCTTGGCGGGCAAGATCTCGTCCAGTCGCGCGCCGCTGGCGATGAGCAACTGGGCCTTCACAATATCCACGCCGGTGATGGCCTCGGTGATGGGATGCTCGACCTGCACGCGGGTGTTCATCTCGATGAAGTGAAGCTGGCCGGCCGAGTCCATGACAAACTCGATGGTCCCGGCGTTCTGATAGCCGATCTCCATGAGGCAGCGGCAGATGGTTTTGCCCAGTTCCTCGCGCATCACAGGCGTTACCTGGAGGCTGGGCGCTTCTTCGATCAGCTTTTGATGGCGGCGCTGGATGGAGCACTCGCGCTCGAAGAGGGAGCGGACGTTGCCGTGCTCGTCGGCCAGCACCTGGAACTCGATGTGGCGGGGATTCTCGACGAACTTCTCCATGTACAGTTCGCCGTTGCCGAAGGCGTTGGCCGCCTCGGTGGTTGCCGCGTGAAAGAGGTTGGGCAGTTCCTCATGGCTGCGCACGATTCTCATGCCGCGTCCGCCGCCGCCGGCCTTGGCTTTGACGATAACCGGATAGCCGATCTCCGCGGCGATCTGCTGCGCCTCTTCCACCGAGGCGACGACGCCCTCCGAACCGGGCAGGATGGGCACACCGGCGCGCTTCATCGCCATGCGCGCCTTGTCTTTTTCGCCCATCAGGCGGGTCACCTCCGGCGGCGGGCCGATGAACTTGATGTTGGAGGCGCGGCAGACTTCGGCAAAGTTGGCGTTCTCGCTGAGCAGGCCGTAGCCGGGATGAATCGCATCCACGTCGGCGATTTCAGCGGCGCTGATCACCGCCGGGACGTTGAGATAGCTCTCGGCCAACCGCGGCGGGCCGATGCAGATGGCCTCGTCGGCAAAGCGCACGTGGAGGGCGTCGCGGTCGGCCTCGCTGTAGATGGCGACGGTGCGAATGCCCAGCTCCCGGCAGGCGTTGATGACGCGCAGGGCAATTTCACCGCGATTGGCAATCAGGACTTTATGAAACATGAGGAACCTGCGGTTCTGTGGACAAGTTAACAAGTTTACAAGTTTACAAGTGGATGAGTTAGTTATTGAGAGAGTGAGTAATCATTTGCATCCTAACTGACGCGGACGGCAAACAACGGCTGTCCGTATTCGATGGGCTGGCCGTTGGAGACGAGGCACTTGACAACTTCGCCGACGGCATCCGACTCGATCTCATTCATCAGCTTCATGGCTTCGACGATGCCGATGACCTGGCCCTTGGCCACGCGGTCGCCGACCGAAACGAAGGGCGCGGAGCCGGGGGAAGGAGAGCTGAAGAATGTGCCGACCATCGGCGATTTGACCGTGTGCAATCCTGCTTCCGCTTCAACGGGCGCAGTCACCGGAGCCGCTGGTTGAGTTACAGCAGCCGCCGCGCGCGCTACCGGAGCGGGAGCGGAGCCGAGCAGCCGCGACAGATCGCCGAGGCTGGTGGAGGAGGCCTCTGCCGCATTGAACTTGAGGCGAATCTTCAGGTCGCCGCGGTCGAGATCAAACTCGGCAACCTGGTTTTCCTTCAGAAACTCAATCAGTTGTTTCAAATCCGCAATGTCTTCTGGTTTCATTCATTCCTCAGGGGCTAGAGCCCGTGCTTTTTTGTCCGGCTTCGGCACGACAGAAGTCGTGCCCTTTCAAAACATCTGCTCGATCAGAATTTCCCTATAATCGAGATCGTGCAAAAGCCAGTTTATAAAACAAAATCTGCGCGTTAGCTTCCGCTTCGCGGAAATAGCAAGTTAGCACGTTAGCGGCAGTTCATCCCAGCCGAAATGCGCCGGGCTGCGCCAAAAAGTCCTATTCACAGAGCGAATCACAGTTCGATCAGCGCCTTGGGCGCGGGGGTGAGCACCTGGCCTCCGCCGCGCGCAACGGCCACCATATCTTCAATGCGAATGCCAAACTGTCCGGCCAAATAAACTCCCGGCTCAATCGTGATGACCATTCCGGCCAGCAGCCGGGTTGTCTCTCCCGCAGCGATGCGCGGCGATTCGTGAATCTCCAGGCCGACGCCGTGGCCGGTGGAGTGGGAAAAAGCCTCCGCCAAACCTGCCTTGCGCAGCACGCCGCGCGCCGCCTCATCCACCTCCGCGCAGCTTGCGCCCGCAGTCACCGCCGCAACGCCGGCCTCTTGCGCCTCCAGAACCGCGTCGTAGGCCGCCCGCTCCTTGGCCGTGGGCGCGCCCAGATGCACGGTGCGGGTCATATCGGAGCAATAACCTTTGTGAATGATACCAAAATCCATGACCACAAAGCCCCGGCGCGGCAGCCGGGCACTGGTGGCGCGACCATGCGGCATGGCTGAACGAGCGCCAGCGGCAACGATGGTCTCAAAGGACATTCCCTCGGCGCCCAGCAGACGGGCCTGATGCTCCAGCTCGGCGGCCACCTCCAGCTCCCGCAGCCCCGGCTGGATGAAGCCCAGAATGTGGTCGAAGAGCTTGCAGCCGACGAGCGCGGCTTCCTTGATGATTGCCAGCTCGTCCTCGTCCTTGACCAAGCGCAGCGGCTCGACGAGCGGGGCGGCAATCTCCGTGAGAAAGCTGCGCCGGAGCCGCGCGGGCAGAGCGGCCTTGAAGCGGGCGAGATTGGCGACGGTGGTTTTGGCCGGGTCGAAGCCGGCAAACTCAACGCCGGATTGCGCGGCCAGCCATTGCACGGCCGCCACCGAGGGCGAACTATGCACGATCTCGACCTCGGCGGCGGAGACCTCTTCAGCGGCTTGCGCCACGTAGCGCCCATCGGTAAAAAGGCGCGCGGCGCGGCGGGTGACGGCCAGCGCGGCGCTTGAGCCAGTGAATCCAGAGAGATAGCGCAGGTCAGGCAGATGCGTAACCAGCAGGCCATGAAGCCCTGCTTTGGTAAGGCGGCGGCGCAGAAGGCCGATGCGGCGTAGGTGGTCCACACGATAAGGATAACAGGAGGCGGAATTGCGCGGGCGGATAAAAGACAGGCGTGGACAGGGAGGTCCACGATACAGCCGACCGGGAGGTCGGCGCTACGAGTTCATCTTTGGCGAGACGGAAAGCTGGCAGGAGGCAGGACGAGAGAGTTTCCGCCTTCATTCGTTACCATAAACTCATGCCGCAATTTCCTCCAGGACAAACACTGCTGATCGACGCCGACGACACTCTTTGGGAGAACAACGTCTACTTTGAGCGCGCCATTGCCGCCTTTATCAGCTTTCTTGACCACCAGGAGCACTCGCCCGCCCAGGTGCGCGCCGCGCTGAATGAGGTGGAGCGCGAGACGATCCTTACCCACGGCTACGGGCTGCCCAGCTTTACCCGCTCTCTGCTGCTGTGCTTTGAGCGCCTCAGCCCCGCGCCGATGACGGAAGAGGCGCGTGAGCGCATCCTTGGCTTTTGCCGCGCCATCGCCGAGCAGGAGATCGTCTTGCTGCCGGGCGTGGCCGAGACGCTGGCCGAGCTGAGCGCGCGCCATCGGCTGATCCTGATGACCAAGGGCAACCACGCCGAACAGGCCGACAAGCTGAGCCGCTCCGGCGTGGCGGGTTATTTTTCCGCCGTGGAGATTGTCGCCGAAAAGGATCCGCCGACTTATCGTGAAGTTATCCGGCGGCATGAGGCAGCGCGAGACGGTTCCGCGCCGCATAGTTATTGGATGATCGGCAACAGCCCGAAGAGCGACATCAACCCGGCGCTGGCCGCAGGGCTGAACGCGGTCCATCTCTTCCACAAAGATACCTGGGTGCTGGAGCACGCCGCGCTGGATGCCGCGCCGGAGGGGCAGATATTAATTGAGCTGGATTCGTTTGCCAAGCTGTGTGCTATCTTTTAAGCGAAAGCATTCTTCGAGGCAAACCCAATGTACGATTTAACGATTCTGTATGAGCCGGACACAAAATTCAGCGCAGAGTATCCAGCCCCGCCGAGAGTGCATTGGACTGTGCTTCTTGCAATCCTTGTTATGGCAACAATTCTAGATTTCTGGCTTGTTCCTAAGGAATCACACGGTCTGCTTGAAACTGCCGTCTTCTACGCATGGATATTCTATTTATCTTTTTGGGTTCGCAAGATCAATCCAGATTCGAACTGCTTGTTTTGGACGATTCTCTGCTTTATTATTGATTTTTCAGATAGTCTGCCCCCTCATCAATCTAAGTTTGGTTGGGTTATTCTCATCGCTTTTATTTTCCGGGATGAGTTACTGGAACAATACAACCAGCGAGAACCGATTCACTTGGAGCTTTCTCCAGTGATGACATTTTTCTTTTCATTTTTCTATTTTCAGTACCACCTCTACGAGATAGCCGTGGCTAAAAAGCAGCAACAAACCATCCTCGGATTGGAAGCGAATAGCGAACCAACTTCTTGACGCGGCGCGTCATTTCTTCGATGATCAAACTTGAGGAAACGATAATGGCGCGCGATCCAATTCACCCTGGAAAGTTTCTGGCGGACGAACTTGACGCTTTGGGCATGGGCGTTCCTGAAGTGGCTGCGGAGCTGCACGTTCCAGCCAATCGGATTTATCAGTTATTGAATGGACAGCGGAGTTTGACCGCGGACACAGCCTTGCGCCTGAGTCAGTGGCTTGGCACCTCGGCTGAGATGTGGCTCAATCTGCAAAAGCTCTACGAGTTGCGCCTTGCCGAGCAAAAAGCCGGTAAGAAGATTCGCAGCACCATTGTTCGGCGGCGGGCCGCGCAGGCAGCTTAACTGACGCTGCCAACTAGCTGCTTCAAATCCGCCAGCACCTCGTCCGGCGTCCACGCATTGCCGGGATAGAAGCGCAGAACCTTGCCGTCTGCTCCAATCAGTGTCGTCGAGAGCGTATGGGTAATGGTGGTGTCCGCCTCGCTGGTCATTCCCAGATCAAAGAACTGGGCCATTTCGCGCAGCGCGGAACTCTCCGGGGCGGCCAGTTCCCAATGCGCAAAGGCATCTTTTGCATCGCTGCCCTGGTAGCCCGCTCCATAAGCGCGCAACCGCTCCGGCGTGTCGTGCTCGGGATCAAAGCTGATGCTGAGCAGATGCGTGCGGGCGTAGAGGGCGGGGCTGGCGGCCAGCAGCTTTTCCAGCGCGGCAAAGTTGCGCGTCATGCGCGGGCAGAACTCCGGCGAAGGGCAGCGCGTGTAAATGAAGGTGACCACCAGCGACTTGCCGCGAAACTGGCTGAGATGAATCGGGCGCCCGTCCTGGTTGCGCAGCTTGAAGTCGGGCACACGGTCACCGGGCGCGGGGACGTGGTAAGAGATAGGCGGCTTGTTGTCCGGCCTTGCCTGCGCCACGACGACGATGTGGTCCACCATGTAATCCACATTTGGATCGGGCGAGACCAGCACGTCTGCGGTAATCACGTCGCCCGGATGCAACTCGCCAAGCACGCTGGGATCCTTGAGCTTGTAAGGCATGGTCATCGCCTCCATGAAGCCGGGAATGGCCTCGTGGTTGAGCGTGACTTCGCCTTGCGCGGCGTCGGTGGAGACGACCTTGCCGCGCAGATGGTAGCTCTTGAAGTCACTGGCGGCCGGCGTGGACGGCTTCTGCCCGCCGTGACAGGCGGCCAGCACGAGGAGAGCGAGCAATGAGGGAGCAAGCAAGCGGCGCATCATAGGGTCAGTGTACTTCAAAAGTGGTCAGGGGACAGGGGTCAGGGATCAGGGGACAGGGGTCAGGGATCAGGGGACAGGGGACAGGGATCAGGGATCAGGGGTCAGATGAACGCTGGTTGGGGTTCGCGGTTTCCCATCCGCCGCGCATGAAACTGTAGCGCCGACCTCCTGGTCGGCTGTCGCGTGGACCTCCCGGTCCACGCTTGGTTCTTCGGGTTGCGGGAATCCAATCTTTGGCGCAAGAACACAGGCGCGGACTAGGACGTCCGCGCAACAGCCGGTCTGGAGACCGGCGCTACAACTGTCGCGTGGACCTTTCGGTCTACGCTTGTTTCTTTTCGGGTTGCTGGAAACCAATCTTTGGCACAAAGACAAAGGCGCGGACGAGGACGTCCGCACTACAGCCGGTCTGGAGACCGGCGCTACAACTTGCAGTGGTCTGGAGATCGGCGCTACAACTTGCAGATTTCTGGTCTGGAGATCGGCGCTACAACTTGCAGATTTCTGGTCTGGAGATCGGCGCTACAACTTGCAGATTTCTGGTCTGGAGACCGGCGCTACTACTTGCTGCGGTTTGGAGACTGGTGCTGCAACTTGCAGGATGCTATTAGTGCCGCGATTCGCCGCGCTCAATGCGCATCATCGGCGAGTGGCCGGCGGCCTGGGCGCCGCGCACCACATGAGGCGTAAAGAGCACGAGCAGCGTGGCGAAGTTCTTTTGCGCGTCGTTGCCGGCCAGGTTGTTCAGGCCGGGAATCTCGCTCAATCCGGGCACGCCGCTTAGGGCGCGACTCTCGTTCTCGTCCACCTCGTTGACCACTTCCACCGTCTCGCCCTGCTTGATGGTGACCACGCCGGAGAAGGCGCGGTTGCTCAAGATCGGATTGCCGTTGATCGATGAGCCGGCCAGGGCGTCGATCTTCATATCGATTTTGAGCGCCACCTCGCCGCCGCGCAGCACGCGCGGAGTGGCCTTGAGGGTCAGGCCCAGGTCTTCGTATTGCACCTGGGGAAAATTTGAAACGCCCGATCCGATGCCGTAAGAGGCGGCCAGCGAGGCAAGGGTGCTGGAGTTTCCCGCGCCGGTCAGTCCGGCGATGCTGGGCAGGCTGGTTCCCAGGCTCGAATACGATGCGGTCTGGATGGGGTATTTGGTGCCTGATTTCAGCGAGGCGTCCTCGCCGTCGCCCACGCGCAGGCGAATCTCGTCCAGCTCGCGCGACTCCGATGAGTTCAGATTGAAGTTCATCGAAAGCGATCCGGGCGCCAAAGCCGATGCGGTGAGCCCGCCGCCGAAGATGGCCACGCCGTTGGTGAGCATGGATGCGCCGGAGACCTGCCCGGAGGCGAGCAGAATGCCGATGATCTTCAGCGTGTCGCCCGCCGAGGCAAGGCCCGACGAGATAATCTGCTGCACCAGAGCCTGATTGGCGTTCAGGATGGACTGCTCCTCGGTGTAGACATTGAAGGCCGAGACATTCTGTGGCGGCTTCAATCCGGAGTTGCGCGTGGAGTTGTGCGCCAGTTGAATGATCTTCACGTCCAGAATCACCTGGCTGCGCCCGTCCAGCAGGCCGCTCAGCGTGGCGTTGAAGGCTTCCAGCGTGCGATGAGGCGCGCGAACGGTGATGGTCTCGGAGCCTGGCTCGACCGCCTCCATATGCACCTCGAAGAGCTGCTTGGCCAGATTGCTGACGTCGGTCAAATCTTCCTTGCTCAAACCGGAGAGATAGATGGTCTCGTACTCCTCGCGCGTGTACTGGGTGCGATTCTCCCTGTTGTCGCGCACCACCAGGGCGCGATGGGCGTCCAGCGCCACATAAAAGCTCTGGGTGAGCATACCCAGGATGCCGGCCGCGCGGGCAAAGGAGACGTTGTCCACGTCCAAACGGGTGGAGGTGGCGCGCACGCTCTCGTCCACGGTAGCCTCAATCCCGTAGGCCTTGAAGACCTGCTGAATCATCTGGCGCTGATCACTGCGCAGATGAAAGCTGTGGACTCCGGTGGCGGGCGCCAGTTGCACCGCTGCGCCCTCCGTGTCGACGCGCGCCTCGTAGAGCGGCCTTGCCTGGCCGCGCAACGCGTCATCGCCCAATTCAATCAGATGGGCTTGAAGCTGGCTGTTCTCCGGGTCCAATTCCAGGGCGCGGGCCAGCGCCGCGCGCGCCGCCGTCTCGTCCAGCCGCGAGCGGGCCTTGGCGGCGGCCTGAATCAGCGCGGTCACCGCATGGCTGCGCGCCACGTTTGCCGCCAGCGGATAGTCGCGGTTCTCCGGGTCCAGTTTGGCGGCCTGCTCATAGCCTCGCAGCGCCTCTTCAAACTCCGCTTTTTCATAAAGCTTGCTGGATGCGATGTAGAGCTTGGCCGCGCGGCGGCGATCAGAGTTGCGCACCGGCTTGGGTTGCGCCGCTTCGCTGGCCGGCTTTGCGCTGGGAGCCGTCGTTGCCGGCATGGGTGTTGAGCCTGCGGTGGGCGTTGGCGAGGCTGGAGAAGCAGGAGCCTGAGAGTGAAGAATGCACGGCAAACAAATCAGAAGCAGCGCGATAAGGAAAAATTCCCTTGGAAACAAGACCGCCAGAAGATGAAACCGTGGCACCGACTTAGACGGTAGCGCCGACCTCCTGGTCGGCTGTAGCGTGGACCTCCCGGTCCGCGCCGGTCTCTCGTCCGAGCATAACGCAAGCGCTCTCATGCCTCACCCGCCGCAAGCGCCAGCAGATCGGCCAGCGACGTGGCGCAAGCCTCCGGGCGGAGTTCGAGCAGCGCTTCATAGCTGTAATTGCCGGTGGCCACGGCAATCACAGCCAGGCCATTCGCCCGCGCCGCCTCAATGTCGCGCGGCGTGTCGCCCACCACGCAGACTCGCGCCTCGGCTCCGGCCAGTTCGCGAGCCTTGCGCGCGGCGTCGCCGATCAATGCGGCGCGCGCGGAAAAATGATCACTGAAGCCGCCAAAGCGGAACCACTCCCGCAGTCCGGCCTTCTCGATCTTGATCCAGCCGATGGCCTCCAGGTTACCGGTGGCCACGCCCAGCAGCGCGCCGCGCCCCGCCAAATGCTCAAGCACCGCCGGCACTCCCGGCATCCGCACAATGCGCAATTGATCCCGCTGCTCGGCCACACTGCGGCACATCGCCGCCTGGATGGCTTCCAACTGCGGCTCCAGCGCTTCGGCAGAGATTCCCGCATGGCGGCAGGCCTCGCGCAGAATCCCCGTATCCGTGTTGCCGTGGACCAAAACGCCATCCAGCGAGACTTCGATCCCCGTCACTCGCCGCACGCTGGGAACAAAAGAGTTCATGTGAATGCGGTCCGGGTCGCGCAGCAGAGTGCCATCAATGTCGAACAAGTAAGCGGATTGCGCATCCCAGGCAAAGCCCGGTTCGACGTGGACGCGTGCTGTGGCGCTTTGAGGGGCGACGGTCATATTCCTATTGTAAGGACGAAGGGCGGCGGGATTCCGCTTGGCGGCGCGCTTCAGAGCTGCCACCAATCCAGCGACTTCATGCGCGGATAGTAGAGTCCGGCAAAAAGGTCCGGCTCATTGCCAATCTGATTGCGCAGCAACTGAGCATAGGCTTCCATCTGCGGCGTAAAGAGCGAGCGCAGCGCGGCCAGGTCAAGCTCGCCGCCATGGGCTGTTTTGTAGTCAATGATCCACCAGCAATCTCCCTCTTCGCTACAGGGCGCGGGACCGGCCTGAAAGACGCGGTCCACCCGCACCGCGCGCACGGAACCGCCGACGACTCCCGCCCATGCGGTCTCGCTGGCGGCGGATTTATGCGGCGAGAGAATCCATGCGCCGGTGGGATCGAGCGACGCCGCGAGCGCAAGCTGAAGCGCCTCGGCGCTGATGCGCGCGGCCTGCGCCGGATCGACGCCCACTGCCCGCACCTGGGCCATGATGCGCGGCTCGAAGCCGAGAAGGGCCAAGCGGGCCGCCTCCCAATCGAACGTGGCGCGCAGGCGGGCCAGCTCCTCCAGCAGCGCGTGGACGGCCGTGCCGAGTGCGCGAGAGAGCAGACCGCCTTCGTGGCGGGGATAAAGGCTTCTCTCCCCGGTCTCAAAATCGAGACCGGGGGCACCCGCTGTTCTGGGGATTCTTACATTTTCCGCAAAAGCGAACCGCAGGTCCTTCGACTCGCTACGCTCGCTCAGGATGACAGATTGATGAGATCTATAGTTGACGGGCAGGCGACGCAGCAACGTGGGCCGGATGGGCGAGGGCATCACCAGCAGATCGCCCGCGGCGGCAATTGATTCGATCTGATCTTCGTGAGTCTCTTCAACTGGCCTGGAAGCCTTCCAGGCTTCAAAGCGCGCACGGACCTCCTGCTCCAGCGCCGGCCATGCCGTGGCCAGCAAACTGTTCGAGGGTTCCGCCAGCGCCAGCTCGCCGTTCTGTTCTTTGCAAGCAGGCCGCGCAAACAGGTGCAGCTCCTCACGGGCTCGTGTGGCGGCCACGTAGAGAACGCGGCGCGTCTCCCGCGATTCGCGCAGGCGATAGACCTGATCCACCCAGGCTTTGGCCGAGCCGCGCTGCTCGCCTTTGCGCTGGAAGGGCGCGATGAGGAACTCGGTGATCTCGCCGCTCTCGTCCGGCTCGGCCAGACCGCGTTCCAGCCAGGAGAGCATCTTGTAGCCGCCGCGCCCAGTTGCCGCTTGCAACTCCGGCACCACGACCACCTCAAACTCCAGGCCCTTGGCCTTGTGGATGGTCATCAACTGCACGCCGCACTCGCTCGATGCCGCAGGGTCAGGCAGGGCGGTGAGCCGGTCGAGCGCCGCGCCGAGAGCGGGACCGAGCAGATCCTCCTCGCCGCCGGGAAGACGGTCCAGGCAGCCCCAGAGCAGGTCGAGGTTGGCGTGGGAAGCCGCGTCCACGCAAGCCGCGCCGCCCAGTTGGAGCCAGACTTGCTCCAGCCAGCTTCCTAACTTGAGGGCGGGCTGCAACGAGCGCAGCGCGGCAGCGGTAGCGATGGCTTCCAAGAGGCGGGCCGCGGCGGGGCGGCTGGCTTCAGTGAGGAGCGAAAGCCGCTCGGCCAGCAACTCCGGCACGGGGCGCGAAAGCAATTCGGCAGCGCCGTCGCCGGCCAGAGTGTGCAGCTCTTGCAGCGAGAGCCCGCACCACGGAGCGCGCAGAAGGCCCAGCCAGGCCACGCGATCCAACGGATTGAGCAGCGCGCGGGCGAGAGCCAGGGCGTCCAGAACCTCCGGGCGGTCGGCAAGGTTCTCCAGATCGACGGCGCGGAAGGGAATTCCAGCCGCGCGCAAGGCCGCGGCGATAGGCGCAAGAGCCGAGCGGGCGCGACCCAGAACGGCGATGCGGAATTTTTGACCGCTGGCTTTTGCGGCTTCCATGCGGCTGGCGCAACTGCGAATCAGCGCAATGATCTCGTCTATTTGCCTGGCGCGGGCGGCTTCTTTCTCATCCGTATCGGCGGAGCTGCCGCGCGCGGCCTGCGAGACAAAGTCAAGATGCAGCGCGAAGGTTGGAGCGGCATCGGCGGCCTCTTGCCGCGCCGGTTGCGCGGCAGAGAAGCGGATGCCGCTGCCGTCGTCCGCGGCGAAGATCTGCGTGAAGGCTTGGTTGAGCCGCGTAACCAGGCTGGGCGCGGTGCGGAAGTTCGCCGTGAGTTCGGCAAAACCGAAGCGCTGCGGCTCTTCGTGGGGGATCTCCAGGCCAAAGGTTTTAACGCGCTCGAAGAGTTCCGCATCGGCGTCGCGGAAGGAGTAGATCGACTGCATGGGGTCGCCGACCACGAAGCAGGTGCGGCCGGTGCGTTCCGGCCAAGCGGCGACGAGGCTGCGCAGCAGATCATGCTGCTTGCGGCTGGTGTCCTGAAATTCATCGATGAGCAGGTGGCGGATGCCGTCCGAGAGAGCGAGCGCGGCGTCGGTGGGCAGGCCGTCCTCGCCGCGCAACACGCGCTGGGCCACCTGGGCCACCTCGATGAAGTCCGCGCGTCCGGCCTCGGCAAAGGCAATTTGCAACTCGCCCGCCGCATGGCGCAACAGCGTGAAGCAGGCGCGCACAATCCGCCAATCGTCCTCGGTGTAGCGCGCCGGGGGCAGCGCGCGCACGGCGGCGAGGGCTGCCTCCAGGCCAGGAACGGTAGCAAGTTTTGAAATCATTACGGCAAATTGAGCTTTGCCCGCTTTTCCACTTGGAGTGGATGGAAAACCATCCGAGGTTTTCAGTCCTCTATCGCTTCGCCAACTGCCATTTTTCGTTAGCAAAAACCCTGCGAGCAAAGAATGGATTTCACGGGCAGATTCCAGTCCATCCGCAAACGGCGCGGAGGGCAGCTCGGCCACTTCGGCGAGTTCCTGATGGAGCAGCCCGCCGCTCAGCGCGCAGGCAAAGCGCGCCAGGGCCAGAGCTTCGTCGCGCGCGCCGGGAGCCTGATCGAGCAGGCGGCTGAGCGCATCGAGCGCCTGAGCGACGGCGCAAGCAAAGGGCCGCTCCAGCCGCTCGCGCAGCGCCGGCCAATCCGGCTCGCGCTCCAGCACAAAGTTGTGCATCCAGCGGTCGCGGTTGGCAAGCATCTCGATGAGCAGGGCTTCCATCTCCGCCCAGCCGTTATCGCGCCACAGCAGCAGGTCTTCAATGGCCGCGCTGAGAGCCGAGCCGTTCTGATCGATTTTGCGCAGCGTCTCGCGGGCGGCGCGGCGATAAAGCTCCCTGGGCTGCTCGGCAATCTCCAGCGCTCCGCCCAGGCCGGAGAGCAGCGGCTGCTGCACGGCCAACTCGCGGCAGAAAGAATCGATGGTGCAGATGCGAAGCTGGGCGGGCTGATCGAGCAGCTTCCAGCCGAGAGCTTGCGAGTGTTCCAGCGCGCGGCGGGCAAGGAAGCTTGGCTCGGCGCTTCTCAGCTCATCCAGAATCCGATTGCGCATCTCGGCGGCGGCGGCGTTGGTGAAGGTGATGGCGACGACTTGGCCCGGCTCGTCCACCTCGGCAAGCAGGCGGAGAAAGCGCTCGGTGAGCAGGGTGGTCTTGCCGGAGCCGGCCGGCGCCTGCACCAGGATCGACCGGCTGGGGTCGAGCGCCCGATCGCGCTGAGTCTGATCGGAGGGTTTATTCATCGCCGCCCTCCTCGCGCTCTGATTCATCTTCAGAAACAAACTGTTCCGCGTTCTCCTGAATGCGGCAGAGGGTTTGCAGGCCGCATCGCTCGCAGGTCTTGGGCGCATCGAGCGGGTCAACCTCGGCTCGTCCAGCGATGAAATCTTTGGCCAGCTGCTGGATGCAATCCCGCCAGCCGAGCAGTTCTTCAGCGGTGAAGGGATTCTTCATGAGCGGGCTTGAGCCTTTGAGTCCGCTGAAGAGCGTCGCCGCCGCGTCACCCACACGCCCGGCAAACTCCAGCGTTCCGGGGCGCACTTTGGCAAAGGCCAGACCGCCCAGAACCTCTTCTTCCGCCAGCGCAAAACCAGCGTAGAGCGGCAGTTGCACGTCCTCCGGGCGGGGCAGATTCCACGCGCTCGGCGAGACGTTGCCGGATTTGTAGTCGACGACGAGCAGCGTTTCGTCTTGCAGCCGGTCCAGACGGTCCAGGCGCAGGTTGATGGTCAGCCCATGAATGTGGACTGTGCGCTTGTCCTCGGTGGCCTCGACTACGAACGCAACCCGCGCCGCTTCAAACTCCAGCCACTCGGTAACCAGCCGAGTGAGCCGCAGCGCCTCCAGCTCCAGATAGCGGCGTGGCATTTGCTCGCGCAGATGCGGGCGCAACTCACGCGCCAGCGTGCGCTGGACGTGGGCGGCGACGAAAGTTCGCAAGGCGTTCCGGCTGCTGTTGGATGGATCTGGTTGGGATTCGTCGTTTCCCAGGTCTGAAGATCCAGACCTGGGGCACCCTTCCTGGTTAATCAAGGCGACAAGTTCCGCGTGGCTGCGGATGCCGTCGGGCGGACCGGCCCAGATGGAATGAAGCACCGCATGGAGCAGGTTGCCGCGCTGTCCAGCAGTCAAGCCTGCCTCGGCGGGCTGCCAATTCTTCGCCCCCAGCCGCGCCGTGGCAAAGGCTTGAAAGGGACACTGCGACTGCGCGGTCAGGACACTGGCTCCGCCCGCAACCTTGCCCGGAGGAAACGGAACCCGGCTGTAATCCTCAAAGGGAACGGTGAGCGGCGCGTCGCTGGCCGGGGCCCTCAACTCCGGCGGAAGCTCTTGCGGCGCTCCGGCAAACTGGACGATCAGCCGCGACGGACGCGCCTCGGCGGCGGCGTTCTGCTTGGCGTAACTGAAGCAAACCACGGGCGCGGAGGCCAGCAGGCGGCGCGAGACGGCTTCGGCCAGCTCCCAATCCAACTGCGCAGTCGCGTGCTGCATTCCTGCCGTGCGCTGAAGATCGATGGGCAGCAGCGGATGCGCCGCGCCATTCGTTGGCCATGCATCCTCATCGGCTCCCAGGAACCAGACGGCATCGGCAGAGAGGCCAGCCGACTCGGCGGGACCGGCGATCAGAATCGGCGTGTTGCGCGATTCAGGCGCGTAAAGCGTCTCGTCCAGCGCGTGGTTGAGCAGCGCCAGAAACTCCTTCCAGCTCAGACGGCGGCCATCAAAGCCCAGCGAACCGCAGTTCTCGACGGCCTGATGCCAGCGGCGCAGCGCCTGGAACTCGGCGCTCGTGAGCGGCCTTGCACTGGCAAAATGCAGCTCGTCCAGAAGGCGCGGGATCAGCTCCGCCCACTCCAGCGGGCTCTGCGGACGCCGAGCGAAGCTGGCCAGCAGTTGTTGCGCCGCCGTGACGCGCTCCACCCATGCCGCCGGCAGCAGTTCTGCCGCGCCGCGCTCGCCCAGAAAGGCCCGCAACTTCCACTGCGTACGCTCCAGACCGTAGCCGCGCAGCGTGCGCATATAGTTTTGCAGCGCGGCGTTCTCCAGCACGCTCGATGCGGCCAGACCTGTGGAGAGCAGCCAGTCCAACTCCTGCTCGGCCAGAGCGCCATCCAGCCAGCGCAGCGTGAGTTGTGCCGCGCGGGCCAGCGCAACCTGGCCGAGCGGAAGGCCCAGCGAGAACTCAAAGGCCGCGCCGACCGCGTGGGTAAAGGCGCGCTCCATCTCTCCCCGCCGCGCGCTGGCCGATTGCGCCACCACCAGCAGACGCGCCTCCGGCGTGGCGGCAAGGCGCTGGCCGCACCATTGCGCGCAGGCCGTCACTTCCGCCTGGGCGTCGGCGCTCTGGTAAAAATGAACATCACTGGCCGGCGCAGGTTGGGCAGCCTCGCGCCACTCGCCCCAGGCGTCAAAAAAGCTGCGCTGCGCGGGAAGAATCCGATCAAAACCAGCCAACAGCAGCGGAGAACGCGGCGTTGCATCGGCCAAAAGCAGCGGAATCAACTCCAGCGGCAGGCGGCTTGCGATGAGCAGATTGTCCGCGCGGCAGGCCTCATCAAAGGCCGCCAGCCAACCGCTGAAGGCTCCCGCATCCTGCTGCCATGTGGCGCGCGCGGATCGAGCCAAAAAACGCGGGGCGTAACCGCAGAGCAGCTCATGGGCTTGGATGGCCAGCGCTGCCAGCCGCTGCCGGGGGCCCTCCAGAAGCGTGGCCAGGGAGCGCTCTTCGCCGACAATCTCCGTCCACAGCGCCTGTTCCTGCGTGGGATTCAGCAGCAGACGAGAATCGGCGGCACGCGCTTGCCATGCTTCGCGGACAAAATTCTTCCAGTCAAGAATTTTAGGCGCGGGCCATGCGGTCAGTCCCTCGGCCTGTCGCCGATGGTGAAAGCCGCTGGCCAAGGCACGCGCCGCGCGATCGCTGGCCGTAACCACCTGCCCGCCCGCGCGCAGCCAATCGTCGATCTCTGCCCAGCCGCCCATTCCAGCTTTATACTCCGTCGGGCCGGGGGCGCGCCATTCGAGCGTCTTAACTTTGGAGATCGAGTACGACGTGGACCAGGAGGACCACGCCAGCTCATTCCCAGGATCGCTATTCCACCGCTTTCGCTTCCTGATCCTTGCCGCCTGATTCCTGATTCCTCATCAACGGAAAAAGAATTACATCGCGGATGGACTTGGAGCCGGTCAGCAACATCACGAGGCGGTCGATGCCGATGCCCTCGCCGCCGGTGGGAGGCAGGCCGTAGGCCAGCGCGCGGACGTAATCCTCGTCCATTTGATGAGCCTCGTCGTCGCCATGGGCGCGATCTTCAAGCTGCTGCGCAAAGCGCTTGTGCTGCTCGACGGGATCGTTCAACTCGCTGAAGGCGTTGCCAAGCTCGAAGCCGCCGCAGTAAAACTCGAAACGTTCAACCCAATCGGGGTTGTCTGGATTCTGTTTCGATAAAGGCGATACGGCAGTTGGAAATTCGTAGATAATTGTTGGCTGGACTAAATGTTCTTCTGCAATTATTTCAAAAGTTTCTGCGATTGCCTTCCCAAGTGACTCTCCGCGGTCCAACTGAATTTTGACTAGACCAAGCGCCGCCCTTTTAACAGCAAGTCGCTTGTTAGTTTTAAACTCTTCGGACTCAAAATATTCCGCAGCATTTTCATCCCAAGGTTTTACATCTGGAGTAGACGGGATCGATCCAAGCCAACTGGAGAATACAATGGATGAACCGAACACTTCGGACGTTGGCTTTGGTCCAATATCTTCATTCCAGAACTTAACAATCGCCTCGCGCATC
>Ga0181520_10003508_pt1 | contig 27414 bp, 19 predicted proteins | sample PEATcosm2014_Bin_29_FD_132451 | JGI IMG/M metagenome (GOLD analysis project Ga0181520, IMG submission 132451) | Peatland microbial communities from MTU Mesocosm Facility, Houghton, MI, USA - PEATcosm2014_Bin02_30_metaG | ecosystem: Environmental > Terrestrial > Soil > Wetlands > Peat | place...
ACTCGTGTACCGCAAGAACCTCCGGCGCCTCGCCGACGACTACTCCTCGGAGACGCCCCAGGTGAGGGCGGCCAGGCTCATGGGCTGGACATCCCGCAGGGGGAGGATAGCCTACGTCATGACTGGCGCGGGGGCCGAGCCGATGGAAGCGAGGAGCGGGGCGACGCTCGATTACGATCATTATATAGAACATCAGCTCCTTCCGATCGCCTCGTCGATCGCCGACGCCATCGGCCTCGACGCGCGGGCATGGCTCGAGGCGGGCTCGCAAATCGAGCTCGACTTCGGGTAGATCCGGGATCTTCCCGGCCGCGACGAAAGGAATTTGTAATAGACAGTCGAATTGCCATTTCGATATACTCCACTCATTAGATGCAAGGGACCGCGTTGCGTCGGCACGACCAAGGGGCGATTTCGATTTCGGCTCCGCATGGAGCTTAAGATGATGCGGCGTAGCCCTCTTCCTGGATCGCCAAGGAGCCCTACCCCCATCCTGCCGATGAGCTTTCAGTTTCTGCCTAGGACGCCCGGGGAGGGTGGTTTATGTCGCTTACTCGAATCGCGCTGATCGCCGCTCTTCTCGTTCCAGTCGCGGGGCTATGGCCGCAGGGCGCCGCGGTCGCGCCCCAACCGATCCAAATGAATCAGGCAGGGACCCCGGGCGCCGGGGCCGCGAGTCAGAAGGTGCTTACCCTGGACCAGTGCCTGCAAGCCGCCCTGTCGAACAGCGACAGCGCGGCGATCCTCCAGAAGAACCTCGCCATCAGCCAGGCCCAATACAAGCAGACGGTGGCGAAGAACGCGGTGTCGTTGAACGCCGGGGTCGGAGGCGGGGCGACCGGCGGGTTCGGCAACGCGGCGATTCTCTCCGGCAGCAGCGCGACGACGATCGGGACCTCCGTTGATTATACTACAGCCATCCCCTTTAATTATTCGGGTTCGGTTTCCCTGAATGGACCCCAAACCAGCCTAAGCCTGGCAGGGGGCGGTTCATTTTCGAATGTCGAGGGAACCAACGTAAATGCGAGCAGTTTCGGCCTCGCTCTAAGCCAGACCCTTTGGGACGGCTATCCGGGCGGGATCGCGAAGGCGAATGTCCAGCAAGGACTCCTCAACCTACAATCCGCAGAGCTCGCGTCGGGCGCGAACGAATTGACCCTCGCCTACCAGATCAAGCAAGCCTACTACGCGATGCTGAGCGCCCAACGCAATGTCGACGTGTATAGGCAGAACCTCGAGTTCCAAAACTCGGCTCTGAAGCAAGAACAAGCGCTTTACGATCTGCATCAAGCGGCGGACGTCGACCTCCAGACCGCGCAAATAAACGTAAAGAGCGCCGAAGTCGATCAGGAGGCGGGCCAGATCGCCTTGGTCTCGGCGAGGAAGGCGCTGGCTGATCTCGTGGGATTGCCCGCCGGCGAAGATTTCACCGTGGCCGAGACCCCCGATCCCCGCGTATCCGTCCAAAGCCTCGACGAGGCGATTGCGACGGCCCTCGACAAGCGCGTCGAGCTCAAGCAGCTCGAGGTCAGCCGCAGGGTCGCGACGGTTCAACTCGGTCTCATAAAGGCTCAGACCTCGCCGACGGTAAGCCTTACCGGCGGAAGTTACTGGCTCAATCAGCTGAACGTTCCCGGCATCGGCCCGAACCCGAACGCAGTAACGATAAGCCTGGGCGGCAAGATAGGCCTGCCCATCCTGGACTCCGGTTCGGCGGCGTACCAGGAAGAGGCCAATCGCTATCAGGAGAACGTGTACGACCTGCAGGACGATCAATTGCACCGAAGCATCACCTTGGCGGTTGAAAACGACTATAAATCGGTCCAACTGCAGACGGAGAGGCTCGAGCTGGCAAGGCTGACGGCGGAGAACAGCAAGGGACAATACGATCTCAAGAACGTGCAGCGTCAGTACGGCACGGCGACGAACCAGGATGTCCTCGCGGCTGCCCTCGCCATGGTGAACGCCAATACCTCGCTGGCGACGGCGAGGAATGCCCTCGAGCTCGCCATTCTCCAGCTTCAGAACGACATAGGCTTGTAGGAGATCAGGATATGAATCAATTACGACCGCTAGCGTATCGCTCCCTCCCGACCATCCTGGGCGCCGCCTTCCTGGTCCTCGCCGGTTGCGGCGCGGGACAGGGAAGCGCCTCCTCGGGGGGACGGCCCGGGGGAGCGGGGCAGGGGACCGCCGGCGGCCCGCGCGGCGCCGCCATACAGGTCATGGCGCAGATTGTGCCAGAAGGACAGCTGACGGTAGTAAGCGAGACTTCGGGTACCGTCAATCCGGTTACGCAAAGTAACGTGGCGGCGCAGATCGCCGGCACGGTGGCCAAGGTGAACCATCTGGGGGGGGACTGGGTCAAGGCAGGCGAGACGGTCATTCAACTCGACGACTCGCAGCTCCAGCTCACGGTCAAGACCGCCGGCTCCACTCTTGACAACGCCAAGATCACCCTCTCGACGGCCGAGGACACGACCCGCCAAGCCAACCCCATGCTCGCGCTCCAGGTCCAGTCCGACGAGGCGGCGCTCGCGGCCGCCCAGAAGAACTACGACTCGGCTCAGGCCCTCTTCAAGGCCGGCGGGGCCACTTCCTCTCAGGTGGATAGCGCCCAGAGCCAGCTCCAGTCGGCCCAGGCCAACCTCGCGACCGCGAAGACCAACCTCGATCAGAACCAGAAGGCGGATGTGCAGACCCTCGCCCAGCTCAGGATAGCGGTGGAACAGGCGGATAACCAGCTCAAGCAGGCCCAGCTGAACTTGCAGTACGCCGCGGTCAAGGCGCCTTTCTCGGGGCAGATTTCGGTCATCAACATGACCCCCGGCGAGTACGTCAGCGTGAGCACGACGGCCTTCGTCCTCGTCAGCGCCGATAAGGAAGTGGACTTCAACGTCCCGCCGACCGACGCCACCCACCTTTCGGTCGGCAGCAAGCTGAGCTTCGCCTACGACGGCAAGATCTTTCAAATCGCCGTCCGTCAGCTGCCGTCGGCTCCGGTGAACGGGATGGTGCCCATGGTGGCCTCGGTCCCCACGGCCTTCCCCATCGCCTACGGCGCGGTAGGAACCGTAGGCTACACGCTCAACCTGGCGCAGGGAATCCTCATCCCGATCGCGACCCTTCAGACGACCGAGGACAAGAACTACGTCTTCGTCATCAAGGACGGGAAGGCCCTGATGCAGACCATCACGATCGTAGCGGAAAGCGGAGTGAACGCCGCCGTTTCGGGCATCGACCCCAATGCCCAGGTCATAGTAAGTCCGCCGCCGGGCCTCCTGAGCGGCTCCGTCGTCCAGGTAGTCCAGGCCGAAGGATCGACCGGGGCTCCGGGCGCTTCGGCTCAGCCTATAAGTAACGCAGCCCCGGGGCCCGGCGGCCAGGCAGGACGGCCATGAGCGCGCTACGCGACTTCGAGGCGAAGATATTCAACAAGATCAACCCTGCGATAAAGTTCTCGGTGACGCGCTACGTCCTGGCCGTAGGCGTCTTCGTCGCCATCGTGGTATTCGGCATCTCTTCGGCGCTCGGCCTGGGCATCGATCAGCTTCCCACGATCAACATTCCCGTCGTCATAGTAACCACGCTTTATCCGGGAGCGACGCCTTCGGTCATCGACCAGCAAATCACCCAAGTCCTCGAGAACACCGTCTCGACCATAAGCGGCATCACCGACATCAACTCCTCGAGCCAAACCGGCTCGAGCATCGTCAGCGTCATGTTCGATCAGAGCACGGACAAGAACTCCGATGCCAATCAGGTGGCCTCGCAGGTATCGGCGGCGATCAAGCAGCTTCCGCCCGGCGTCAACGCGCCGACGGTCAAGACCTTCGACCCCAACTCCGCGGCCGTCGTACAGCTGGGCCTAACCGCCACTGGCGTCGGGCTCGACGTAGTGTCCGATTACGTGACGAACGACCTCCTGCCCAACCTCGAGCGCATCGAAGGCGTCGCCAATATCACCACGGACGGCGCCCCCACGCGGGAGTTCCAGGTACTTCTCAATCCGAACAAGCTGCGGGCTTACAACCTGACCCCGCAGCAGGTCGCCTCGGCGATAACGAACTCGGCCATCAATACCTCGATCGGGACCATCAACCATCAGCGCAACGTGCTCACCTTCTCTACCGTCGACATCCCTACGGACCCGGTCTCTATCTCGAAGCTTCTCGTGGACTCGACCCGCGGAGTCAGCGTGGGCGACGTGGCGAGCATTCGCAATACCGCCTCCGTCGACAGCTACGCGCGGGTCAATGGGACCCCCATGGTCCTCGTCGACGTCCAGAAGACCACGGACTCGAATACCGTCGCGGTAGTCCACGACGTCGAGAAGCTCATGGCGAAGACGAGGCTTCCCACCGGCTACTCTTACGTCGTCAGCTACGATTCTACCGGCCCGATCTCGGCCTCGATCAACAATACCTATAGCGAGCTCCTCATAACGAGCCTCGTGGTGGCGATAATCGTCCTGCTGTTCCTCGGCAAGCTCAACACGGCCCTGTCCGTCATCCTGGCCATCCCCATCGCCCTCTCCGCCTCGCCCATCCTGTACAAGCTCTGCGGCTTCAACTTCAACCTCGTTTCCCTCCTCGCGCTGGTCAGCGCGATCGGAATCGTGGTCGACGACTCGATCGTGGTCTCGGAGAACGTGGAGCGCTACAGGGTGATGGGCTTTTCGCTCAAGGAGTCGGTCCTCAAGGGCGCGAGCGAGGTTTTCAGCGCCGTAATCGCCGCCTCGCTCTCCCTCCTCTCAGTTCTCATTCCGGTAAGCTTCATAGGCGGTTTCGTCGGCCGCTACATACAGCAATTCTCCCTCGGCCTGGCGGCGGCAGTAGCCTTCTCGCTTTTCGAGGCACTCCTCTTCCTTACCGTGCGGCTGGCCTACACCCCCGAGGCGAAGGTATTCGACTGGAAGGACTTCGCCGAGAGCTTCGGCATGCTGAGGAAGTCCATGGACTGGGGCTTCCGAAATTGGAGAAAGGGATTCTTCATCGTCCTCGGGCTCGGCGTCGCCGCGGCGCTGGCTTTCACCCACCATCTCCTCTTCCTGCCAGCGATGATCCTCTACCCGGCGGCCCTCGGCATAGTGTACTACCTTGGGCGGATATTCCTTACGTTCTTCCAGGCCCTCACGATGACCCTCCACAACTTGACCGAGAGATTGATCGACTGGGTCAGGGACGCATATGCCCGCGCCCTCGTGGGCGTCGTCAAGCGGAGCGTTTGGATTCTCGTAACCGCCGCCGTCTTCCTCGTCGTCACGGTCGTCCTCGTAGCCCCGCATATCCCCTTCAACTTCGTTCCGCAGGCCGACAACGGCTTCATGTCGATCAATTTATCCCTGCCCGTGGGTACGCCGATCGACGTCACGAACGAAATGACGGGGAGACTCGAGGCCTATGTCCAGCGGCAGCCCGAGGTGCGCACCGTCCAGACGGTCGTGGCAAGCACTAACTTCTTCACCGGCTCGAGATTCACTTACCGCTCGTCGATGACCTTGACCCTCGGGTCGGTCCGCAAGCGCCAGAACATCTTCGTCCTCATTCCCCTCTACCGCCAGAATCTCCTCAGCATAATCCATAGCCAGTTCCCCTCGGGCCGCGTCTTCGTGAGCGCCGGCGGCGGTTTCGGGGGCTCGAGCTCGCTCCAAGTCAATATCACCTCGGCGAGCTTCGATCTCCTCAGGCAGCGCGACGCGTCCATAATTCAGGCCATTCAGGCAGATCGCTGGGTCTCGGACGTCTCGTCGAGCCTTTCCGACACTACGCTCGAGAACGATTTCTATCCGAGCCCGACCCAGCTTCAGGGGACGGGACTGACTCCCGCCTCGATAGGCTCCGCGCTGCAGATAGCGACATCGGGGATCCAGGCTTCGAGCGTGCAGATCGGCGGAGACAGCTACCCCATCGAAGTCATGGTCGATCCGGTCTATCTGGCGGACGGCCAATCCCTGCTTAATCTACCGATATACTCTCCCGTGCTCCAGTCCAATCTCCAGGTAGGGCAGGTGGGCAGTTTCTCCCTGACCCAGGCCCCCACGAGCATGACCCGCTATAACCGCATCTACTACGCCCAGTACACGATCAACATGAAGCCCAACGCCCCGCCTCCTCTATCGGTGCAGGATGAACTCGGACAGGAGCTCGAGAGCAAGCACGTGCTTACCGGCGACCTCCAGATCACGTCAAATAGCAGCGTCGGCATGGCGGCCCTCGCCAAGCAGCTCCAGACCCAGGCGCCCCTGACCTTCCTCCTGGCACTCTTCCTCGCCTACCTCGTCATGGGCGCCCAGTTCAACTCCTGGCGCTACCCGATCTACCTGCTTCTTCCCGTGCCTCTCGCCCTCGTGGGAGCCCTGTTCGTGGTCTTCATCAAGGGCAGCGGGCTCGACATCTTCGGCCTCCTCGGCATGCTCATGCTCATAGGCTTGTCGGCCAAGAACGCCATCCTCTACCTCGATTTCGTCGTGGAGCGCATCGGCAAGATGCCCTTCGTGGACGCCCTGGTAGAGGCCGGAAGACTCAGGTTCCGGCCGATAGTCATGACCACCCTAACCGTGCTCGTGACCAGCTTCCCCCTCATCTTCGGGGGCGGCCAGGGCTCGGAGTTCGGCCAGGGGCTCGGCATAGTAACCTTCGGAGGCATCCTCTTCTCCGCCGTCCTCACCTTCTTCGTGGTGCCAGCGGCTTTCTATACCTTCGAGAAGAATAGGCAGAACGTGTCCTTCAATACCGCCAAGGCCGAGATCGACGAGGCCTGCGCCGAGCTGGAGGAGGGTATCATGCCCGATGCCTGCGAGCCCGAGGAGACGCCGGCGGTAGCCGATGTCGCGACCGGAACGCTGGAAGCGAGGGCCGGCCTCGTGGAGGAACCTCTAGCCGCGGCGAAATCCAGGAAACGCGCGAGGAAATCGGGAGTCGAGAGCGCCGAGAGGAGCGCCGACGGCGAGGAGTACGAGATTTAGGGGAAGGCGACGGATTTGACGCCTCGGCTTCGCCGCGCGTCGTCTATCGTTCAGGTACCGGATACCGCCTTCGTTGGCACGAAGCTGACGCGGCAGGATAGGCCATGCCCCGAGCTGAGCTTCAAGCTGCCTTTCATCTGCTCTTCCACGAGGTCCTGGATGAGCTGGAGCCCGAAGCCGTCCCTCCCGCCGAACTCGACGGCATCGGGAAGGCCGATGCCGTCGTCCGAGACCTCGAGCTCGATGCCTCCCTCGGAGCTCCCCCTCAAGTCGACCGCGACCTCCCCGACCGCCCCTCGCGGGAAGGCGTGCCGGTACGCGTTGGCGAGGAGCTCGTGCAGGACGAGACCGAAGGGCATGGCGACGTCTACCGGCACGGTTATGCTGTCCGCCCTGCATTTTACGGAGATCCTGTCGCGCGGGAAGGCGTCGTCGCTGGTCAGGAGGCCGATGAGGTCTTCCGTATAGTCCTTGAGATCGATGCGCGAGAGGTCGAGCGACTCGTAGAGCTCCTCGTGCACGAGGGACATGGATAGGATGCGGTCGCTCGTCCTGCGGAGGGCTTCGCCGACGCGCTCGTCGTGGGCGGCCCTTTCCTCGAAGGCCAAGATGGCCATGATTATCTGCATGTTGTTCCGGGTGCGGTGGAAGAGCTCGCGCAGCAGGGCTTCCTTGTCCTCGAGCGAGCGCCTGATCCTCTCCTTGTCCAGCACGCGCTCCGTGATGTCGAGGCAGTGGCCGATATAGCCGAGGAACTCGCCCTCCGAGCCGTAGCGGGGGCATCCGTCGTCCTGTATCCAGCGATAGGCTCCGTCGCGCCGCCTGAGCCGATACTCCATGCTGAATTTCTGCCGCCGATCGAAGGCCGACTCGTAGGCGGCGACGCAGCGCTCGAGGTCCTCGGGGTGCACGCCCCGCGTCCAGCCGTTCCCTCGCTCCTCGTCGAGCCCGCGGCCGGTGAACTCGAGCCAGGGCTCGTTGAACCAGGTCAGGAGCTTGTCGACGCCCGAGGTCCAGATGAGGGCCTGCCCCGAATCGGCGAGAGTCCTGTACCGATGCTCGCTCTCCCGCAGCTCGCGCGCCGAGGCCTCGCTTTCCCGAGCCGCCCGCGCATGCTCCAGCGCCTCGCGCGCGGCGAAGGGGAGGCGGCTCATGCTGCCCTTGAGGACGTAATCGGTGGCGCCCGACTTGAGGCAGAGGACGGCCGTCTCCTCGTTCTTGGACCCGGTCAGGATGATGAAGGGGATCGAGGGATCCCGTTCGAGGCTGAGCTTCAGGGCCTTCATCCCGTCGAACTCGGGCATCGAGTAATCCGAGATGATGAGATCGGGATGGAAATTCTCGAGGGCCTCGAGGAAATCCCCGCGAGTCTCCACTCGCAGCGAAGCGAAGGCCAGCCCCGCCTTCCGAAGCTCTCGCGTCGCCATCTCCGCGTCCTCGGGTATGTCCTCGACGAAGAGTATGCTTATCTCGGGCTTAGGCTCCACGAATGACTCCGGTCGGTCAGGCTGATGGCAGGCGATTGAGCAGGAGCCAATAAAGGCCCACTTCCCGCATGGCCTCGCCGAACTTGTCGAAATCCACCGGCTTGACGAGGTAGCTGTTCGCGCCGAGCCGGTAGCTCTGGAGGAGGTCCCTCTCCTCGCTCGAGGAGGTGAGGATGACGACGGGGATGACCTTCAGCTCGGGATCGTCCTTGACGGCCTTGAGCACCTCGAGCCCGCCTATCCTGGGGAGCTTCAGGTCCAGGAGGACGAGCTTGGGCTTCGGGCTGCCGTCCCTGCCCGCGTAGGCCCCCTCGGCGCGCAGGAAATCGAGGGCTTCCTTGCCGTCGCGCACGTGGACGATCCTGTTCGCTATCTTGTGCTTGGTCAGGGCGCGGAGCGCTATCTCAGCGTCGTCGGGATTGTCCTCTACCAGGAGGATCTCTATTTCGTCGGCCTCGCTCATGCCTCATCCTCCTTATCGGGCAGGGAGAAGTAGAAAGTCGCTCCCTTGCCGGGCCTGCCCTCGGCCCGGACCTTTCCGTCGTGCCGGGCCACGATGCGCTGGACGAGGGCAAGGCCTATTCCGTTGCCGGCGAACTCCTCGGTCTTGTGGAGGCGCTGGAATGGAGTGAAGAGCTTGTCGGCGTATTCCGGCTCGAAGCCCGCCCCCTCGTCCCGGACATAGTAGACCAGATCGCCGCCGTCCGTGTAGCCGCCGATCTCGATCCGCTTCACCGGGGATTTCATCGAGTACTTGAAGGCATTGGAGATCAGGTTGACCCAGACCTGACGCAGGAGAGAGGGATCGCCCCAGGCGTCGGGAAGCGAGCGCAGGTCCATCTCGAAGGCGCCCGCATCGGGAGGCGCGGCCTCGGAAAGCGCGGAGGCCACGAGGGCCGTCATGTCCACCCGAGAGGACCTGATCTCGGTCCGAGAGACTTTCGACAGGCTGAGGAGGTCGGTGATGAGCTGTCCCATGCGCTGGGAGTTCTTCCTGATCACGCCGAGGAGACGCCTGCCCTCGGAGTCCAGGCTCGCCGAATAATCCTCCAGGAGAAAGCTGGAGAAGCCGTCGATCGCGCGGAGCGGGGCGCGGAGGTCGTGGGACACGGAATAGGTGAAGGCCTCCATCTCGCGATTGGCGTTCTCCAGTTGGGCGGTGCGCTCGGCGACGCGAAGCTCGAGGTCTTCCTTCGCGCGCCGGGTCTCGTCTTCGGCCGTCTTCATGCCGCTGATGTCCTGTCCCTGGGCTATCGTCGCCACCAGTCTCTTGCCGTCGGCCGATAGGACCGTAGCCGAGTTCCAAAGGACCGTATGCACCGAGCCGTCGACGTTTCGTATGTCGATCTCGACCGCGTCCCAGCGCTCTCCCATCCCGGTCGATTTGATCAGCCGCAGGGAGCTCTCGGCCTGGTCGGGGGGGAAGAGCATATCCGGGGGCCCGCCCAGGACCCGCGAGGCGTCCAGGCCGGTCAGGGACTCGAAGGCGTGGTTGAAGCGGGTTATCCTGAAATCGGGGTCCCATACGATGATCGGCGCGTTCGCGTATTTAATGAGGTTTTCGAGGAAGTCGGTAGTCTCCCGCAGGGCCTCGGCGGACTCGTACTTCTCGCGGTAGTAGCGCAGCTTCTGGCTCCTCCAGGATATCGCGATCGCGGCGGCCTCCCCCAGCGCGAGGGCTCCGATGAGTATGATCAGCATCCACAGGCGTTCGCCCAGGGCGGCGAAAGCCTCGGAGGCGTCGATCTTGGCCACTACGAACCAGGGCGAGTCCGGCACGGGGCGCAGCGAGGCCACGACCTCGACTCCTCGGTAATCCTTCGCCCTTATGATCCCTTCCTCGCCGAGGACCGCTCTCACGGCGGGCAGGTCCCTGTCGACCATCGGATCGCGCAGCCTGAGCGCGGTACCGCCTCGGAACCTGAGCTCGTTGAGGAAGAGCACCGAATCCCCGTCCCTGCGCACCAGGAGGGTCTCCGCGGTCTCGCTCGGGACGGGCCATTCCTGGATGAAGGGGTAGATGTAGGTCGTCGGGTCGATGCGAAGGATCACGGCTCCCGCGGGGCGATCCTTCCGACCATCGCCCGGCAGGGGAATGACCAAGCCGAGATAGACCTTGCCGTCGGTCTCGTCCCGGTAGAAATCCTGGAAGACGGTGCGGCCCGAGTCCATGCTCGCCGCGACGGCCCGCGCGACCGGGACGGGAAGCGGCCCGGCTCCATCGGGCTTCGAAATGTAAATCGCGCCTTCGGCGTCGACCAGGGTCGCCCTGTCGTACTGATATTGGTCGGCGTATTTATCCAGCCCGGATTCGAGGAGGGCTTCGGCTTCGAGGTCGCGCGGATTTCGAAAGAATCGCTGGGCGGCGCCGGATAAAGTCAATCTCTCGGAAAGCATGTCCGCATCGCTCAACCTCTCTTTCCTGTATTGGACGAGCTCTTCCACTTTAAGCTTCGAGACGGCGGTCAGCTGGCCTTCGATCCCGGCGCGGACTCCGGCGGCGTATTCCAGGTAGTTCAGGTAGCCGGCGGTGACTACGCCGACGGTGAATAGCACGAAGCTGGGGATCAGGTAGCTCCCCCGCGCCGAGGTCGCGGGCTCCGCCGCTCCGGCGGCGTCCTCGTACCGCTCCGAGCCCGAGACGGCCAGGGCGACCCCGATCGCCGTGAAGGCGAGAATGGTGGAAAGGGCGGGCGGGACCTGGCCGCTGCCATAGAGCAAGGGCTTCTCGAAGAAATAGCCGAGAAGGAAGACGAGGCAGACGGACAGGAGCAGGTAGGCCGCTATGAGGGCCGACGCGACGCGGCGGAGGGAAGGCGCCGAACGCGGCTCGGCGAGGAGGTAGGAGGAGGCGGCGACCAGGAAGCAGAAGGATGTCACCGGCGAGATTCGGCCGAGGGTCATGCCCGGGAAGCCCCGGCTGAAGCGCAGGCCGAGGGATTCCACGCCTGAATGCAGCCCGAGGAGCGATGAGCAGAGCAGGATGAGGGCGAGAGCCGAGGTCGCGAGAATGCCCGTTCGAGCGGCGCCCAGGACGCGCGACGAGGGGGATCCCGCGGCGCGAATCAGGATGGCCGATCCGCTGATCGCGAACAGGAGGGCGGCGCTCGGAGCCATCGGGATCTTACCGTCTCCCAAGGACGCCAGGAAGGGCGCGTCCGTCGCCCAGCCAATGAGGGCCAGGAGGCCGAAGGCCAGGGCGATCGCGCCTCCCGAAGCCGCGACCGCGCCCGGAATCGAGTTAGGCGTCGGGCGAATCATTTTTTCCGGCTCCGGCCGTTCTTTCTTCAAATCGCGCTCTCCGTGCCCGGTAAGGCGAATTCGGGCTTCAAGTTTAAGTATGTCCATTTCGAGCGATAGTACAAACTGTAGGAATCGCCCTATTGTGGGGACGCTGAGCCGGGCATTCGCATATCGAGGCCGAGAACGGAATCGACTTTCTCAAGGCGATAGCCGGCGATGCCGATATTAAAGGGCGGTCATGACTTATCGGCTCCGGCGAGCCGAGAGCCCTGTCCGGGTATCGTCGGGGCTTATAGGATAGGCATTCACGGAGGCGTCATGATGAGAAAGGCCCTGTTCGCCCTCGCCATAGTATTCCTGGTCTCCATGGCTTCGGCCTACGCGCAGACCGCGAATGCGGATGACGCCCTCCTCAAGAAGAATAAGACCCAGCCGAGCGTCCAACCCGCGGTCGCGCCCGCCGCCCGCCCGCCCGCTGGCGCTCCCGCCGTCCATCCCGCCGTCGGCGCGAGCGTCAAGCCGATCGCCAAGCGCCCCGCGCCGAGCCCGTCGCCCATCGCCCAAAAAAGTCCCAGGCCCGGCGAAGACAACTCAGCGCAACAGCCTAAGTTCGGCAATGCGCCGGTCAGGACGCCTCCTGTCGGAGCCGCGCGGACGCCTCCTCCCTCCGGCGCGAGGGTTCGCGTTCCCGGTTCGACGAGGGGAAGCCGCCCAACGATGGCCGCGGACAGGGGCAGGACCCGGCCCATCAGGCCGAATCGGATCGGGAGGGCGCCGTCGGCGATGGACCCCAACGACCCGCTGACTAAATTATACGAAGCCCGAAGGCTCTTGAATCAGCTCTCCGCGACCGATCCGATCGATACCCGCAAAGAAGCCTACGTGGAGGCGAGACAGCTGGTAAGCCAGGCTATCAGGACGATCAACGCCGCGCGGAGCGGTCCATAGCGGCTCCCTTATTGACCATGCTCGCCACGTAGCCGGCGCCGAAGCCGTTGTCGATGTTGACGACGGACACCCCCGCGGCGCAGCTGTTGAGCATGGTCAGGAGCGCCGAGATCCCGCCGAAGCTCGCTCCGTAGCCTACGCTCGTCGGGACCGCGATCACCGGTACCGCGACGAGGCCGCCGAGGACGCTCGCGAGGGCCCCCTCCATTCCCGCCACCGCGACTATCGCGGCCGCGCCCCGGATGGCATCGAGTCTCGCGAAAAGCCTATGGATGCCGGCGACCCCGACGTCGTAGATCCGCTCGACCCTGTTGCCGAAGAATTCGGCCGTGACCGCGGCCTCCTCCGCCACAGAGATGTCGGACGTGCCCGCGGAGACGACCGCGATGTACGAGGCCGCGGGGGAAGGCTTCGGGCCGCGGCAGGCCGCGATGGTTCGCGACAGCGGATCGTAGGCGAGGTCGGGGGACAGGGGTCGCACGGCCTCGAAGTGCTCCGCGCGGGCTCGAGTCGCCAGCAGGGACGATCCGCGGCCGAGGATCTCGGCGACGATGGCCGCGAGCTGCTCGGGACTCTTGCCTTCGGCGTAGATCACCTCGGGATAGCCCTGCCTGAGTTGGCGCTGCGAATCGAGGACCGCGAAGCCCAGGTCCTTGGAGGGGAAGCCCGCGAGCTCGTCGAGCGCCGAGTCGAGGTCGATAATGCCCGCCTTGTAGCGTTCGAGTATCGTCGCGAGTCCTCCGGGCGTCATTCGAAAGTTCCCCGACGGGATCGGATCTCGAGGGCGACGCGCTCCTGGACTTCGCGGAGCGAGAGGCCGCGCTCCATGGCGATGCGTCTCAGGTCCTCGAACTCCGGCTTGGACTTGAACGGCTTTCCGCCCAGCAGGGCCGTCTTGACCCGCAGCGAGCCCAGGCTGGTATCCACGGTCTCGACGAGTCGCTCAAGCGCGTACTTGTCGATCGAGCGGCGCCTGAAGCCGAAGGTGGAAGTCTCGGCAACGATGAGGCCGGCGATCCGCGCCTCCGCTTCCGGCGGGCAGAGGACCGAGAGGGCGACGGCCGGACGCGATTTCTTCATCACGATGGGCGTGAGCCATACGTCGTCCGCGCCGGCGCCGAGGAGCTTTTCGAAGAGGTAGCCGTGGAGCTCGGGGCTCATGTCGTCGATATTGCACTCGATGACGACTCCGAGGACGGGAGCCGGCAGTCCGGCTTCGGCCACCGCCGCCCCGACGGCCGCCCGCTCGCCCGTGAAGAGCCTGAGGAGATTCGGTATTTCGGTGTCGCGATGCCCCACGCCGTAGGCCGTCCTCGAGATGGCGAAGCGCTTGTCGTCCGTGAACTCGTCGACGCAGGCGGCGAGGATGGCGGCGCCCGTAGGCGTCGTCGTCTCGAAGGGAACGGCCCCGCTCTTCACCGGAACGCCCGCGAGGAGCTCGACTACGGCGGGGGCCGGTACGGGAATGAGGCCGTGCTGGCATTTCACGAAGCCCCCGCCGAGCTCGACGCGGGAGCAGAGCACGCGATCGGGGGCGAGGTACTCGATGCCGATCGCGGACCCGACGATGTCCACGATGGAGTCGACGGCGCCGACCTCGTGGAAGGCCACGTCCTCCGGCTTCGCGCCGTGCACCTTCCCCTCGGCCTCGGCGAGCTTCCCGAAGATGGAGAGGGCGAGATCCTTCGTTCCTGCGGGGAGGCCGCAGCCCTCGATCATCGACCTGATGTCGCGGTACGCGCGATGGCTGTGGGCCTCGGGCCTCGGCCCCATCGCGTGCGATCCCGCCGGTATCGGGACGGGCAGGATGTCGACGTCGGCCCTCGTTCCCCGTATCCCCATCTTCGAGCCCGGCGAGAAGCGCAGCCTCCAGCCGGCCAGGCCGAGCTTCGCGAGCTCGGAGTCGAGATGCTCGCGGGGCACGCCGAGATCGACGAGGGCGGCCAGGGTCATGTCGCCCGATATTCCCGAGAAGCAATCGAAGTATAGTACCTTCTCCGTCGCGTTCACGGCTCCGCTCCTTTCCCGATGTCTGCCTTATTGAGGTTCCCGCGGCGATAGCCCGCGAGATCCATGCTGGAATAAAGGAAGCCGAAGGATTCGAAGGCCGCGGCCATGGCGTCGAGCCTTTCCTCCGAGAACAGCTTCGGCCTCTCCGCCGGGTCGACCTCGATGCGCGCGAGGTCTCCGTGGCTGCGGACGCGGAACTGCCGGAAGCCCAGGGAGCGCAGGTACTCCTCGGCCCTCTCGACTCGATCGAGCTTGGCGGCGTCGATGCGCTCGCCGTAGGGTATGCGGGAGGCCAGGCAGGCGAAGGCCGGCTTGTCGGAGGTCGGCAGGCCGATGCGACGGGAAAGCTCGCGTATGTCCTCCTTCGTCAGGCCCGCCTCGCGCAGGGGGCTCGCGACCCCGAGCTCCGCGATGGCTCGCATCCCCGGCCTGTAATCGTCCTCGTCGTCGACGTTGGTGCCGTCGAGCACGATCTCGACGCCCAGCTCGCGCGCCGCGCCGGCGATCGACCCGAACTCGCGCCTCTTGCAATGATAGCAGCGATCCTTCGGATTGGAGGCGACGGCCTCCTCGATCTCCGCGGCCTCGACGAGGACGTGGCGGATCCCGACCAGGGCGGCGACTTTCCGAGCGTCGGCCAGCTCGCTCCGCGGCAGCATGGGCGAGACTATCGTGACGGCCAGTGCCCCGGCGCCGAGCTCCTCGCGGGCCGCCGCGCAGAGGAAGGAGCTGTCCACTCCGCCCGAGAAGGCCACCGCCGCCTTCCCGTAGCTCCTCAGGATCTCCCCCAGCCGCTCGCGCTTCGCTTCGATCGTCATGCTTCCCGCCTTCAAACGATATTCATGGCCTCGAGGAAGGCCCTGTCGCCTATGACCTCGTCGTAGGGCCCGTCGCGGGCGACGCGGCCGTCGCGCGACAGCGCCACGGCGCGCCTGAAGATCCCCCCGACGTACTCGAAGTCGTGCGTCGCGCAGACTATCGTCTTGCCCGCCGCGTTGAGCGACCGCAAGAGGGAGCTCAGGCCGCGCTTCGTCCTCGGGTCGAGGCCGCCCATGGGCTCGTCGAGGCAGAGGAGGTCGGGATTGAGGGCGAGGACGCTCGCGAGGGCCACCTTGCGCTTCTCGCCGCCGCTCAGGTGGTAGGGGACTCGCGACTCGAGGCCGTCGAGGTCGAAGAGCCGGATGAGGCCCGAGACCCTCGTCCCTATCTCGGCCTCGCACAGCCCCATTTGGCGCGGCCCGAAGGCTATCTCCTCGAAGACCGACGCGCAGAAGAGCTGGGCGTCGGAATCCTGGAAAAGCAGTCCCACCCGCCGATGGAAGGCCTTGGCGGCGCGCTCGTCGGAGAGCCGGGCCGCCGTCATCGCCTCCCCGTCGAAGCGATAGGTCCCGGAGAACGAGGGCGCGAGGCCGGCGAGCGTCCGGAGCAGCGTGGATTTGCCCGAGCCGTTCGGCCCGATTATCGCGACGGAATCCCCTTCCTCGACGCTCAAGTCGACCCCGCGCAGGGCCGGAGCCTCGGGATAGGCGAAGCTGATGCCGCGGAGCTCGATCAACGGCTCGCTCCGAGGGCGAAAAAGGCGGCGAGGACGGCCAGCGCGGCGGCGGCGAGCGCCGAGTCGGCGAGCGCCGAGTCGGCGAGCGCCGCGTCGCCTTGGCCGAAGCCTCGTCGGCGCGCGACGCGATAGCTGCCGGAAAAGCAGCGGCATCTCATCGCCTGGTACTGCGCCTCCGCGGCTTCCTTCGATTTCAGGAAGAGGGTTCCCGCTGAGCCTGCGAGCGTCGATATCTTGCGCGCGTCGCGGCCCACGGACCTAAGCTTCATCGCGTAGAGCGTGTCGAGCAAGAGGCCCCCGAGGAGGGAGATGTACTTGACCGTCAGGTCGAGGGTCATCACGAAGATGTCCGGCGCGCGCAGGGCCGAGAAAGCCGCCGTTGCCGAGGACCAGGGCGTCGTGGCCGAGAAGAGGGCCGCCGCGAGCGCCGCGAGCAGCACCTTCCCGCAGAGGAAGGGCAGGTTGGAGTCGCGGCCCAGCAGGAATGCGGGCAGGAAGATCGCGAGCGCGAAGAGCCCGGCCGCGAGTACCCTGCGGAGGACGAGGGCTATGGTCTCGCCGCGGAGCAGGCAAAGGCAACCGAGCTCGAAGGCGGCCGCGGCCTCGAGGAAAAGGGCGCCGCGGGATAGCGAAACCAGGACGATGACGAGGAATGCGGAGAGGAGCTTCAGGGCCGGGGAGAGCCTTTCTCCGTCCTTCCCCGCTCCCGGCCGCTCCCTGAGCGCGGCTAGGACGCCGAGGATCGACAGGACGCTCTTCTCGAGATAGCGACCTCTGTCCGAGGGTGCTTCGTAGCGCTCTCGCGCGACGAGCCATGCCGGAACGCTTTGCCTGCCCAAGCCGCTAGGCCCCCGCCCCTGCCGCGTCGCTCTTCTTGCCCTTCCTGAGGAGGCCCAGGAGCTTATACGCGATGATGAAGACGGCGACGCCGAGCATGGCCGAAAGGACGTAGCCGATGATATCCGGAAGCCCCTTGAGCCCATAATTCGGAAACGGCGACGGGAGATGAAAGCCCTTCTCCATGCCGGCCGGGACGAAGCCGAGAGACCTGCCGCCGTTGACGATGCTCTTTATTTCATCGGGGCCCCACTCGCCCCAGGCGGGGCCGGCCGCGATCAGGCCGAGGGGCGAGGCCAGGATGAGCGCGACGACCAGGGCATAGAGAGGCTTCATCTTCACGGGAGAGCCGAGGTAGATACTGCCAGGAGAGGCTTTCGCGACGAAGGCGACAATCGCGACGGTGAAGGCCGCCTCGATGATGCCCGCCACCGCGAGATGCGGGATCAGCATGGCCGGGATCGACGCCGAGAGCGGATAGGGACAATAGAGAGGCAGGCCCGCCGCGTCCTTGGCGACGAGGGGCTGCAGGCCGAACTCGATCGCGGCGCAGAGGGCGGCGAAGTTGATCGCAAGATACGATGCGATCGCGAGGCCGATATACTCGCCCCTCTTGGACTTTGCCCTTTCCTTCACGAATTCGTAGATGAAATAACCCACGAAAGGAATGACGAAAGCCATGTTGAAGCAGTTGGCGCCGAAGGACAGGATGCCTCCGTCGCCGAAGACGAGGGCCTGGATGAGGAGGGCGGTACTGATCGATATGCAGGCGGCATAGGGCCCGACGAGGACGGCCAGGAGGGTGCCGCCGACCGCGTGCACGGTCGTTCCGCCCGGGACGGGCAGGTTGAGCATCATGATGAGGAAGGAGAAGGCCGCGCCGATGCCGAGGAGAGGTACCTTCTCCTTGGGCAGATCCTTGGCGGCCTTCTTGACGGAGAGGATCCAGGCCGGCGCGACCGCGACCGCCATGACTGCGCAGGTCGCGGGACCGAGGTAATTGTCGGGAATGTGCATACCCTCTCCTCGATGAAAGAAGGAGTTCGTCTCCTGAGACCTGGGCTATGTCGCGGGGAAGAAGTCATCGGCTGGATTCGTCCAGCGGCAGCGCCGACGCGCCGGGAGGCAGTCGGCGAGGCGCCGGTATTCATACCGGCAGGAGCAGTATACACGCCGGGAATTTCTCGAGTCAATCCGCCGCGACTCCGGGTCGTCGGGGAGGCGCTAGCGACCGCCATCAGGCAGCGCCTGCGTCAGGGCGGCCAGGGCCTCGTCGATAAGCTCGCCGAGACTCCGCTGGGCCAGCCCCATCACGGTGACGTGAGATTGCGCGAAGGGAATGAGTATCCGCCTCGCGCGGGACGCGAGGACGGCCTCGGCCATCGCCGGCGTCAATTCGCCCATCATCGCGTTGGGCAGGACGATTCCCAAGGGGCCGAGGATAAAGTCGGCTTCGGGGAGCGAGACGCGGAAAGCGTTCTCGCCGGACGCGCCTCGGGCCGCTCCCGCGTCGACCATTCGCTGGGCGGCGAAGGCGTTGGTGGCCAGGGCGAGGAGGCTTATGTCCGCCTTTATCTCTTTGCGTACGCGCGCGACGATCTGGGCGCCTATGCCCCCGCCCAGGCCGTCCACGACGAAGACTGTCTTCGGCATGTCTCATTTAATGCCGGGGAGGCCGGTCGAATCAAGTTCCCATGCGGCGCTGGAGGAAGTCCGCATTTACGAGCAGGGGCGCGCTATAATGGGAGGGGAAAGCCTCAAGCTTCTCATGATGATCGCCTTGAGCCGACGCAATCGCGCTGGTGAGCGGGAAGGATGAAAATGGGCATCCCTGAGAAAAACGCTATCCTCCTGGTGGAAGACGATTTCATGACTGCCCTGGCCGAGAGGAAGGGCCTCGAGGAACGCGGGTACCGGGTGCTGGCCGCGAGCTCCGGGGAGGAGGCGATGGAACGTTGCGAAGCCGATCCTTCGCTCGACCTGATCCTGATGGATATAGACCTGGGCGAGGGCATCGACGGCCCGGGCGCGGCCAGGGCGATACTGAAGAGGCGCGAAATCCCCATAATCTTCCTCTCCGCGCATTCGGAGCGGGAGGTCGTGGAGAGGACCGAGGCGATCACTTCCTATGGGTACATAGTCAAGAGCGCCGGCATCGCCGTCATCGACGCGTCGATAAAGACCGCGATCAAGCTCTACGAGGCCAGGAAAAGCCTCTGGATCGAGAAGGAGCTCCTGAGGACGACCCTCGACTCCATCGGGGACGCGGTGATGGCTACGGACGCCTCCGGGAAGGTCACGCGAATGAATCCCGTGGCTGAGCGCCTCACGGGTTGGCCGATCGGCCAGGCCGAGGGCAGGCCGATCGGCGAGGTATTCCGCATCGTCAACGCGATTACGAGGGAGCCGGTCGAGGACCCGGTGAAGAGGGTCCTCGAGCTCGGGGCCATCGTGGGTCTCGCTAACCACACGGTCCTCATTTCACGCTACGGCGCCGAGCATCAGATCGCGGATTCGGCGGCTCCCATCCGCGACGGGGACGGGGGCGCATCCGGGGTCATCCTGGTCTTCAGGGACGTGACTCGCGACTACGCGGTCCTCGATGCGCTCAGGAAGAGCGAGAAGCTCTATCGCTCCCTCTTCGAGAATATGCTGAACGGCGTCGCCTACTGCAGGATGCAGTACGACGAAGGAGGCAGGCCCGTCGATTTCACCTATCTCTCCGTAAATGCGGCGTTCGAGGCCCAGACCGGCCTCAAGAGCGTCGAAGGCAGGAGGGTGACCGAGGTCATACCGGGCATCCGCGAAAGCGACGACGCCCTCTTCGAGGTTTACGGACGCGTGGCGAGACTCGGAAAGCCCGAGCGCATAGAGTATTTCGTAGAGTCGCTCGGGATGTGGTTCGAGGTCTCCGTATACAGCCCGCAGCGGGAATACTTCATAGCCGTATTCGACGTGATCACCGAGCGCAAGAACGCCGACCTCAGATTGAGGGCGAGCGAAGAGCGCTTGAGGCTCGCCCTGGGGGCGGCCAAGGCGGGGACCTGGGAATGGGACCTGCGAACGGGAGAAAACGTCTGGTCGGACGAATTATGGCAGCTCTTCGGCCTTTCGCGGGATAGCGTTTCCCCGTCCTACGATTCATGGCTGGCGACCGTCGCCCCGAGCGACCGCGAGCGCATCGTCGCGGCGCTGGACGCGGCGGTCCGGGCCGGGACCGATATCGACATCGAATGGCGCGTCCGGGGCGCGGGCGGCGAGGATCGTTGGCTCATGTCGAGGGGCAAGCCGGAATTCGACGGATCGGGCCGGGCCTTGCGCTACCTCGGAGCGGTGATCGATATCTCCGACCGCAAGCGCACCGAGGAGAAGGTCGGGGAACTCCTCGACGAGAAGGAACTCATCCTCAAGGAAGTGCATCATCGCGTCAAGAACAACCTGAACACCATCTACAGTTTCCTGACTCTCCAAGCCGACTCGACGGGAGAGCCCTTCGCGAGAAGGGCCTTGATGGACGCGGGAAGCCGCGTGCAGAGCATGCTCCTGCTTTACGACAGGCTCTACCAGTCGGACAGCTTCGGCAGCATGCGAGTCGACTTGTACCTCTCTCCGCTGATCGACCAGATACTGGAGGTCTTCCCGAACCGGGAATCCGTGAGGGTCCTTAAGCGCATCGAGGCCTTTTCCCTGGACGCCAACAGACTGCAGCACCTCGGGGTGATAGTGAACGAGCTTCTGACCAATATCATGAAATACGCCTTCGTCGGTAAGGGCGAGGGCGAGATAATCGTCGAAGCGTCGTCGGTCGGGGGCCTGGTCGCCGTCGCGATACGGGACGACGGCGACGGACTCCCCGAATCGATCGATTTCCGCCACTCGAACGGCTTCGGGCTGATGCTCGTCGAGGGACTGACGAAGCAGCTGAAAGGCAGCGTCCGCATCGATCGGCGCGGGGGGACCAGGATAGTCCTGGAATTCTGGAAGTAGGGCTCGCTAGTCCCGCTTCCCCGTCACCTTGATGATGTGGTAGCCGAACTGGGTCGAGACGACGTCGGAGACCGAGCCGACGCCCAGGCTCTTGCAGGCCGACTCGAAGCTCGGCACCATCTTTCCGGGCCCGAACCAGCCGAGGTCCCCCGATTGCGACTTCGAGGGACAGGTCGAGTGCTCGCGCGCGAGCGAGCCGAAATCGGCTCCCTGCTTTATCTTGATGAGGAGCTGCTGGGCTAATCCTCTATCCTTGACGAGAATGTGGCTGGCTTTCCATTCCATGATCGATCTCCCTTTATGACTCTAACCTCAGCCTGGGCAGCGTGAACAGGGGCTTGGTCCTGACCTTCACCTCGACGGAGAGCCCGGGGATGAGTCCGCTCCGATCGCCGTCGATGGAAATTCGTATCGGGACTCGCTGGGTCGTCTTGGTGAAATCGCCGATCGAGAAGGGCGGCGCGAGGATGCCAGCCCCGATCAGCTCGACCTTGCCGGAGAAGGCATGGCCCGGGAACGCGTCCACGTTGATCTCGACCGGGGCGCCGACCGCGATCCTGCCGATCTTGGTCTCCTCGAAGTTGGCGGTCACCCAGACCCTGTCCAGGTCGTTGACCGTGTAGATGGTCTGGCCCGGCTGGACGACGTCGCCCGGCATCATGGACTTCTTGTCGACGACTCCGGCGATGGGAGAGTCGATCTTCATATTGAGCATCTGGCTCTCGATGACGCCGAGCTGGGCATGCGCGGTGTCGACCTGGGCGAGGGCCAGGGCGTACTGGGCGTTGGCGGCGTCGAGGGCGTTCGAGGCGTGGTCGTTCTGCTCCTTCGTCGTCGCGCCGGTGCCGAACAGGGTGCGGGCCCTGGCGGCGTCGCTATCGGCGCGGTCCAGGTTGATCTTGGAGAGGGCGACGTTCTGGTTCGCGTAATTCAGCGAGGCCGTGGCCTGGGCCTCCTGGGCGCGGAGGTCGGTATCGTCGAGGACGACCAGGGGGGTCCCCACGGCCACCTTGTCGCCCTCGACGGCCAGGAGCTTCGAGATGCGCCCCAGGGTCTTGGCGCTGACGTCGACGTGGTCCCCGTCTATCGCGGCGTCGTCGGTGCCGACGTTGTTGACCGCGTCGACGAGCCAGCGGACGCCGAACACGAGGCCCCCGCCCACGAGCACGATGAGGATCAGGGTCCCGACGAGGACGGGGCCCTTCCTGGCCTTCTTCCCCGCTTCGTCCCCGCCTCCGGGCTTCTTCGCGCTCCCCTGCGGCTTTTCCCCCGGCCGCGCCATCGTCGTCCGCTTTCCGTCCGTAGTCGTAATCGTATCGCTCATCGCTACACCCCTTGCTCGTCTACGTAGGCGCCCGTGAACTGGCTGTTGTAGAGGTCGGCGTAGAAGCCTCCCTTCGCGAGCAGCTCCGAGTGCCGGCCCATCTCTATTATGCTCCCGTCCCTCATGACGAGGATCGATTCCGCGTCGCGGATGGTCGAGAGCCTGTGCGCTATGACGAAGCTCGTGCGGCCCCGCATGAGCGTCTTCATGGCATGCTGGATATGCACCTCGGTCCTTGTGTCCACGCTGCTCGTCGCCTCGTCCAGGATCAGGATGGAGGGATCGGAGAGTATGGCCCGGGCGATGGTGAGGAGCTGCTTCTCTCCCTGGGAGATGTTGGAGGCCTCCTCGTTGAGGGGAGTGTCGTAGCCCTCGGGAAGGGCGCGGATGAAGTGGTCCGCGTGCGCCGCCTTCGCCGCCTCGACGATCTCCCCTTCGGTCGCGCCCTCGCGGCCGTAGGCTATGTTCTCGCGTATCGTGCCGTTGAAGAGCCAGGTGTCTTGGAGGACCATGCCGAAGAGGGTGCGAAGCTCGCCGCGACGCATGTCGCGCGTATCGATCCCGTCGATCAGGATGGCGCCGCCCGAGATCTCGTAGAAGCGCATGAGGAGGTTGACCAGGGTGGTCTTGCCCGCGCCCGTCGGGCCGACTATGGCTATGGTCTGGCCGGGCTCGACCTTGATGTTCATGTCCTGCATGAGGATCGCGTCTTCCTTGTAGCCGAAGCGCACGTGGCGGAACTCGACGTGGCCCCTCGGCGCCTCGACGCCGACGGCGTCGGCCTTCTCGGGGATTTCCTCGGCCTCCTCGAGGACCTCGTTGACGCGCTCCGCCGAGGCGAGGGTGGACTGGAGGACGTTGGCGATGTTGGCGGTCTGGGCTATCGGCTGGGTGAACTGCCTCGAGTACTGGATGAAGGCCTGGATGTCGCCCAGCTTGAGCGCCTTCCTCGCCGTCATGATGCCGCCCACGACGCAGATGACGACATAGCCTATATTATTGATGAAATTCATCATCGGCATGATGACGCCCGAGATGAACTGGGCCTTCCAGGCGGCGTCGAAGAGCCTCGAGTTGATCTCCTTGAATTGGCGGACCGACTCCCCCTCGCGTCCGAAGGCCTTGACGATCACGTGGCCCGTGTACATCTCCTCGACGTGGCCGTTGAGCTCGCCCAGCTCCTTCTGCTGGGCCCCGAAGCTCTTCTGCGAGAGCTTTGTGATGTTCATGGTCGCGAGGAGGGCCGCGGGCAGGGTGACCAGGGATATCAGCGTCAGCAGGGGGCTGATGGTCACCATCATCACGAGGACGCCGACGATCGTGCACACCGAGGTGATGAGCTGGGTCAGGCTTTGCTGCAGGGTCGTGCTGATGTTATCGATATCGTTGGTCACGCGGCTCATGATCTCGCCGTGGGTCTTGGAGTCGAAGTACTTGAGCGGCAGGCGCGCGAGCTTGTCGTTCACGTCCTTCCTCATGTCGTAGACCATGCTCTGGGAGACTCCGGCCATCGTGTATTGCTGTATGTAGCTGAACAGAGTGCTCAGGAGGTAGAAGCCGATGAGGAGGAGGAGGGTCCCGCCGATGTAATTGAAGTCCATCGATGGCATGGGCTTATGGGTGAAATAGGCGACGTACTTCGATATCAGCCCGTCGTAGAGCTTGGTGGTCACGTGGCCCATGAGCTTCGGCCCCACGATCGTGAAGATCGTGGAGAGGACCGCGAAGACGAGGACGATGGTGAGCTTGCCCATCCGCGGCGCGAAATAGGTCATGAGGAACTTGATGGTCTTCTTCGAGTCCTTGGGCTTCTCCGCGGGCCCGCGCTGGCCGAACATCATCCCGGGGCCGCCGCCGCCGGGCCGTCCCATCGGCCGCTGTCCTCCACCGGCCGGCCCGCCAGGCGCGCCCGGCGCTCCGCCGGGCGACGGGCCCCGCCTCGCCGTGTCGCTCATGCTATCTCCTCCTCGGAGAGCTGGGACGCGACGATCTCCTTGTAGACCTCGCAGTCCCTGTAGAGCTCCCGGTGCGTGCCCATGCCGGCTATCTTCCCCTCGTCGAGGACGATGATCCGGTCCGCATCCATGACGGTGGCCACGCGCTGCCCGACGATGATGACGGTGGAGTCCGCCGTCTTGGCCCGAAGGGCGGCCCTGAGCCTCGCGTCGGTCTTGAAGTCGAGGGCGGAGAAGCTGTCGTCGAAGAGGTATATCTCGGGGTCCCGCACGAGGGCCCGCGCTATCGAAAGCCGCTGCTTCTGGCCTCCCGAGACATTGGTGCCGCCCTGGGCGATCGCGGAATCGAAGCCATCCTTCATCTCGGAGATGAACTCGGTCGCCTGCGCCGTCTCGGCGGCGCTCGCGACGTCGTCGTGGCAGGCGCCGTCGCAGCCGTAGCCGATGTTGCCCTCGACGCTGCCCGAGAAGAGGACGGCCTTCTGCGGGACGAGGCCTATGCGCGAGCGAAGCTCGGCCTGGGCCATGTCGCGGACGTCCACGCCGTCGATCAGGATGGACCCGGAGTCCACGTCGTAGAAGCGCGGGATGAGGCTGATCAGCGTCGACTTGCCGGAGCCCGTGCTGCCGATGATGGCGGTGACCTCGCCCGGCTCGGCCGAGAAGCTGATGTCGCTGAGCGCGGGCACTTCCGCGCCGAAATAGCTGAAGCTCACGTTCCGGAACTCGACGAAGCCTTTCTTCCCCTCGTCGGGCCTCCTGGGCGAGGCGGGGTCGGTGATCTCGGGGACGGTATCGAGGACCTCGTTGATGCGGATCGCCGAGGCCTGGGCCCGCGGCAGCATGATGAACATGAAGCTCGCCATGAGGAGGGAGAAGAGGATCTGCATGGCGTACTGGAGGAAGGCCATCATGTTCCCGACGTTGGAGGTTCCCCGATCGACGCGTATGGACCCGAACCAGATGATCGCGATCGTGGTGAAGTTCATCACGAACATCATGATCGGGATGAGGACGGCGAAGAGCCTGTTGACCTGGATCGAGACGGTCATCAAGTCGAGGTTCGCCTCCTCGAAGCGCCGCTTCTCGTCGTCGACGCGATTGAAGGCGCGTATTACCCGAATGCCCGTGAGGCCCTCGCGGAGCACGAGGTTGATCTTGTCGATCTTCTTCTGGATGGCGCGGAAAAGGGGGAAGCCCTTTACCGCGACGGTAATGATGACCGAGGCGAGGAGGGGGATGACGGCGACGATGACCCAGGCGAGGCCAGGATCCTTGGACACGGCCATGATTATCCCGCCGATCATCATGATCGGCGCGCTGATCATCATCCTCGCCATCATGAGGACGACCATCTGCACCTGAGTCACGTCGTTGGTCGTGCGGGTGACCAGGGAAGGCGTGCCGATCTTGTCGAACTCGTGGAGGGAGAACTCGGACACGTGGGTGAATATGTCGTCCCGGAGCAGCGCTCCCATCCCCATGGCCGCGTGCGAGGCCAGGTAGCTCGCGATCACGGCGCAGATCGAGCCGCCCAGGGCCACGAGCAGCATGAGGCCGCCGGTCTGGAGAATGAAGGAGATGTCACCGTTCGTGATGCCCTTGTTCACGACGTCGGACATGAGCGTGGGCAGGTAGAGATCGGACATGCACTGGAGGAAGACCACCGCCATGACCGCCGCTACCGGTATCGCATAGGGCTTGAGATATCGGAAAAGCCTCAGCATCGCTTCCGCCTCACTGCATTTCCTCGGAGGCCGTGGCCCGGACGAGGTCGGCTTGCGCGACGAGGGCGTCGATCCGTTTGTTGGTCACGGCGAAGTTCGTCCTGAGCAGGTCGAACTTGGCCGTGCTCAGGTCTATGTCCTTGGCCGTCCCCGCGGCGACCCTGTCCTGCATGACTCGAAGGTTCTCCTGGGCCTCGGCCACCATCGATTCGGTGGAGGCGAGGTCGCGCATCGCGCGCCCGAGGTTGACGATGCAGCTCTCGACGTCCATCGCGACGGCGTCGCGCTGACCGTCCTCGTCCGACTTGGCCTTCGAGGCGGCCAGGCTTCCGGCCTTGATGTCGTCGAGCGCGGCGGGGACGCCGCCTATGTCGTAGTTGACCTGGAGCCCGACAGCCCAGGTCCCTGTAAAGAGCGTCGGATCGGTTTGAAAGGGAACGCGCTGGTTGGGATCGGCCAAAGTGTAATTGCCGGTTACCGCGACGATCGGCTGGAGGGCGGCCTTGGAAAGAGCGAGAGCGTGCTCGGCGAGCTTGCTCGCCAGTTCCGCCGTTCGGGTCTCGGGACGCCTGGCGAGGGCGCCCGACACCAGGGCGGCTTCGTCCAGGGGACTGGACGAGGAGGGCAGGGTCGCTTGGTCGGGCTTGGTGGAGAGCGCGAAGGGGAGGGGCGCGTCGTCCGCGGCGGTCGAGAGGCCCAGGGAAGGGAGGTCCTGTCCCATCAGGGAGGCGAGGGAGAGGAAGGCGCGCCTTTGGGCAGCCCTCGCGTCCCCGAGGTCCTCGGTGGCCTGCTCGAGACGCATCTGGGCGGAGAGCTGATCGGCCCGAGTCGCTACGCCTTGCCCGACCTGCTGGCCGACGAGCTGGAAATTCTGCTTCATGAGATCGAGGTTCTGCTCGAGGGTGTCGAGGTTGTAGGTCGCTCGGACCGCTTCCCAGTAGGCCCTCCGCACATTGAAGGACAGTGAACGCTTTACGGTCTCCCGCGCCACGTCCTTGACCTGGGCCTGGAGGTCGGCGATGGTCATGCCTTCCTTGACACGGTTGCCGTCGTATACGGGGTACTCGAGGTTGAGGCCGAAGGAGAAAGCATTGTCTAGCGAGGGAATGGGTATAGAGATACCGTCGAATGATATTTCGGAATCCGAGGCCGGGAGCTCGCTGAGCCTCGTATAGCCAGCGCTGGCGGACAGCGAGGGGATTCGCTTCCACTTCGCCGAATCCGCCTTGGCGCTGGCCGACATCCAGTCGAGCTTGGCGCTCGCGACTCCGTTGTCCTTGGCCAGTGCCGTGGTTACGGCTTCGTCGATAGTTATCGAAACCGGGGCCTTCGATGCAGAGGGAGCGTTCGCCACAGTAGTGGCGTTCGCCACAG
>Ga0181520_10003509_pt1 | contig 27409 bp, 25 predicted proteins | sample PEATcosm2014_Bin_29_FD_132451 | JGI IMG/M metagenome (GOLD analysis project Ga0181520, IMG submission 132451) | Peatland microbial communities from MTU Mesocosm Facility, Houghton, MI, USA - PEATcosm2014_Bin02_30_metaG | ecosystem: Environmental > Terrestrial > Soil > Wetlands > Peat | place...
AAACTGCCATTTAGCATTCCAGGTGTGGCTATACGGTTCTAACTGCTTTGCGTCGTCAAAGGCAGCCAGCACAGCTGTCTCTTGCGGCAGCCGCTCCGCATGAATAGCGGCCATGTCGGCCAAGCACTGCGAAGCCATGAAAAGTGGAAGTAACGCAAACAGCATAAAGATCATCTTGCGCATGAAAGCCCCTCGATCTGATTTTTTTAATAAGGTGTTACAGCTTTTAAACAAGCACACTGAAAAACGGCAAATTGAAAAATCGGTAAAGTTCGGATGCCGTGCAGCCTACGGAGCAGGGAGCATTACCATTTCAGCAACATTCAAATCAGAACTGCAAAGGCTATCAGAAATCGTCAATCCAGCACGATCCTGATGACTCCCCGAGGCCATAAAGGCTCTTTCTTGGACACTCCGCGTCACCTCCAGCCATCGGTCGGTTCTAAGGCCGCCTCACGGCCCCAGGACCTTGCCGATCCCGTAACCGCTGCACTTGTGACGAGGAAGACTACACGCCCATCTTAACGCAATCATCGCGTCTGGCGCTTACCTATTTCCGCTTTTGGGCATTCAGTTTATGTCTGCCCGGAAGCCAACTCGCTCTTCTCGCCATCGTGACCGCGCTCACGATCGATCGTCATTGCGCCGGAGTAAACTAGTAATGGCGTCGAAACCGGCTTTTTCGCCGCACATTTCAGGGATTCATTCCCGGCTCGGCCGAATCACCCAGAATTGGGCTGGCCGCGCAAAATTCAATCAGGAGATTCATACGATGCGAGTTGCTTTGTTGACCGGCGGCGGCGATTGCCCCGGACTGAATGCGGTGATCTACGCGGCTGTCCGCAAGGGCATCAACCACTATGGCGATGAATTCATCGGCTTCCTCAACGGATGGAAGGGCGTCCTCGAGAATGACTTCATCCCGCTGACTCTCGAAGCTGTCGACGGCATCCAGCTCAAGGGCGGAACCATCCTCCACTCTTCGCGCACTAACGTGAAGAAGATTCCCGGCGGCATCGAGAAGGTCCAGGAGGTTCTCAAGGCCAACAAGATCGACGCGCTGATCGCTCTCGGCGGCGACGACACCCAGTCCGTCACGCTCTTCCTGAGCGAGAACGGCGTTCCTTCAGTCGGCGTGCCCAAGACCATCGACAACGACATCAGCGGCACCGACCAGACATTTGGCTTCGACACTGCCGTAGCCATCGCCACTGAAGCGGTCGACCGCATCCGCACCACCGCCGACTCGCACAACCGCGTCATCGTGATTGAAGTGATGGGCCGCGACGCCGGCTGGATCGCCTACGCGGCCGGCACGGCCGGCGGCGCCGACGTCACCCTCGTCCCGGAAAAGGACATCGACATCGACCACGTCGCCAAGCTGCTCAAGTATAACTACGACCACGGCAAGCACTACGGCATCGTGGTCGTCGCCGAGGGCTGCCACCTGCCCGAAGTTGGCCAGGTCATCAACCCTGACGCGCAGCTTGACTCCTTCGGACACGCCCGCCTCTCCGGCATCGGCGAGAAGCTGGCCAGCCTGATCGAGAAGAAGACCGGCTTTGAGACCCGCTCCGTCAACCTGGGCCACACCCAGCGCGGCGGCGTCCCCACAGCCTATGACCGCATCCTCGGCCAGCGCTACGGCTTGCACGCCATCGATATGGTCCACGACAAGAAGTGGGGCCGCATCGCCGTCCTCAATGGCCTCGATGTTACTGACATCACCATCAAGGAAGCCATCGCCCACAATCGCCGCCTCGATCAGCGATTCTTTGACGTGATCGCCGACCTCGAAGCCAAGGTCTAGCTCTTTTATCCATGAAACTTGGATGCCCCATCCATCGCGTTCATTGCGATGGGTGGGGCATCCACAAACCTTGACAATAACGGATTCATTCCATCCGCAAAGAGCCATTCCTCCATTGGAATGGCTCTTTGCGGATGAGTTGCAGGCATATTAAAAAGGCGTTCCAAGCCTCGAAGTGAGGCCTGGAACGCCCGGTAAATCCCTTTAATCCCAATGCACTAGAAGGATGCGGAGCCATTGAGACTCACGCCGCAAAATGAGCCGCTGTAGGTCTCGGAACCATTCCCTGTAGAGTCACTGACGGATGCATTCACGGTCAAGTCGGTCGTGCAACTGGATGAGCCAACGCTGAGGCCGCCTGTCATGGTCAGATTCAATGTGGTGGTTGTCCCGTTATCTGTTCCACTGACGGAGATTGAAATGTTGGGATCGCCATTGATCGTGATTCCGTCCACTTGGCAGGCGTTGATGGTTTCAACAACGCTTTCTGATTCCGTTGTGGAAGTAATAGAGTAGCTGCCATTCACCACAATGGTCCCGCCCGAGGGGCAGGTGAATGTGTAGGTGGGAAGTTTTTGGGAAAGATCTGAGTGAACACTCAGTGCTGGAGCCAGAAGATCAGCGGCCGGCGTACCCTGTGTGCCATTCAGAATGACTTTCTCAACTCGTGCAGCCTGTGCTTTGCTTAACTGCTCAATGGGTGTGGAATGGTTGACACTCAGAGCTCCTCCAGCTTCTGCCATTGCGTCGAAGACATAGGTGTAAGCCTGAGAAGCTTGCGAAGTTGACATCGTAGAGCCGCTGCCACTGCCGCCGCAACCGGTGCAAACCAGTGCGACCAGAGCCAGGAAGCTCACCACCAGATTCTTGCAATTCATTGAAAACCTCCAAATTTTGAATTGGAAACGGGGTAAATGCTAAGAAAGAACGAATGTGTATCATGTTAGCACAGGAATTCCAGACCATGGTTCGAAAATAATCAATTTTTATTACAGCCGCGCTCAAGCTCAAAGAACAATAAAACAATATGAAATGGAGGATGGAGTATTGTTCCCAGCCTTGGCCAGGAACCCAAGCCCCTCGTCCTGTAGACTGGCAACTGAAATCTAGAACCTGATCCCCGCCTTTACGGTTCTCTCCAGTAATTTGCCCGTGCCACAATGCGGGCTCCGTAATCGTAGACTGTATTCACGCGGATAGTATGCAATCCCGGCGTGGAATCCGAGGGGCTGAAGGTAATCAAATAGCGATTGTGGGCGTGCTGCGCGCTTTCCACCACTCGCTCCTCGAAGGCTTTGTCGCCGGTGAAGACGTGGTACTCGCCGCCGCTCATCCTGGCCAGTTCTTTGCTCACATTTTTTTTGAAGGCGGGCACAATCATGGCCAGGGTGGAAACGATATTCAGCGCCCGGTCGTCGCCATTGTCTTTGATGTCGTGGCTCAACTCGGCGCGCGCCGGCGAAAACGAGACGCTCAGCACCAGCACATCCGAGCCGCCGATCTTGGCAATCAGTTGCGCCGGCTTGGTGTGCTTCGAGCCGTGGTCGCGCTCTTCGCTCACCAGCAGCAGCACGCGCCGGTACTCCTTGGGTTGCGTCTCCAGCAGATCGACCGCATAGCTGACCGTATCCAGAATCGCCGCGCCGCCAGAGCCCGGCTGCAAGTTTTTGAGCGCGTCGTTGATCTCTTCGCTGTTGCGCGTGAAATCGCGGAGCAGGCGGGGCTTCGAGTCAAAGCCCACCAGCGCGGCATGGCTTCGGTGGTCGGCCAAAAAGAGATCGAGCAGCGGGCCTAACTTGGCCAGCTTGTCGAACTCCAGCACGCTCACACCGCCCTGCTCGACGGCGACGACCAGGGCCACGGGAGCCGTATCCATCTCCTCCTGCACGCGAATCTTTTGCGGCACGCCGTTGTCTTCGAGGATGAAATCCTTTTGCTTGAGTCCGTAGATCACGCCGCCGTCACGCTTTTCGACGAGCGTAGGAACCAGCACCTCGTTGGCGGTGACGTGCAGCGTCGTGACCGCGGGCGCATCGGCGTGGTGGCTCGGCAGCGGCTGCGGCGGCTCAATCGGCGGCAACTGCTGCGCGCTGATCGAGGCCGCGGTCAACAACCAGAGAGGAAGAAGCAGGGATTGGTTGCGCAGGTGACTGTATCGCATACAAGGACAGTTTACCGCGAACAGCCCTGAAAGGCTGTCCAAGCGCCGAAGCGCCAGAAAGATGCGTGGACCGTGAGGTCCACGCCGCAGCCGGCCGGTATGCCGCCGCAACAAGTTCACGCACAATAAGTTGCCAAAGCCGAATGGTAAATATCCCCCGGAAGAGCCGGGGCTTTACTGTTTGTGGCCCCTCAAAGGGGCAATATGAGTATATTGCTAAAGCAACAGCGCGGACAAAGCCAGCTCGCCCGCGCCGTAGGCGCAGTGGTGCGCGGACAACGCCAGCTAGCCCGCGCCGTAGGCGCAGTGGTGCGCGGACATCGCCAGCTAGACCGCGCCGTAGGCGCAGGGTTAATTAGCCCACCGTTTTAACGGTGGGAAAGGAACAGCTAGAAGGTCGCCGGAGTCCCGTAGGGACGGCGCCTCTGCTACTGCCACCCCGGCAGCCGGGGAATATCAGATCAATCTCTAGGCTCCGCCAGCCAACTTCCGCGCGGGAGCTCGGTCAAGAGCCTCGCGAATGGCGAAGAAGGCGGGCAGCGGCTGATGATCGTCGTCAAACGGCAAGCAGCGCAGCAGTGCGCCGTCGGGGCGTGTTGCCCATTCGAATTTGGCCTTGTTCAGCCAGCTCATGGAGTAGTCGATTCCCCAGGTCAGCACGGCTTTCACATTCGGCTCTGCCAGCACCGCTCCCAGATAACTCCGGCAGGTCTGGGCCACCGCCGCATCCTGTTCTTGATCCCCGCCCGGAGTCCTGGCGGCGTTCAGGTCCATCTCGGTGATGTAAACCTCCAACCCCATTTGAGCGCAGGCGCGAATCAGCTCCACCAGGCCGGTATACCTTTGACCCGGATCGGCGCCGATGTGGCTCTGCACGCCGAGGGCATGAATCGGCACGCCGCGCGCCTTCATGCCGCGCAGCAACTGCAAGACGTGCTCACGCTTCTCTTTGTGCTCCGGCGTGTCCAGTTCGAGATCGTAATCGTTGTAGGTCAATTTGGCTTGCGGATCGACGCGCGCCGCGGTCTGAAAGGCCAGATCAATATACTCCGGCCCAATCAGATCCACCCAGATCGATTTGCGCAGGTGATCCGGCCGGCCGTCCTTGCCCAAAATCGCCTCATTCACCACATCCCAACTCTGCAGACGGCCGCGATAGCGCCCAGCCACCGTCTCGATGTGTTGCGTCAAGAGCAGCCGCGCATTGTCTTTGCTGGCCTCGGTTTTGAGCCAGTCGGGATTGTCGGCGTACCAGCAGAGATTGTGGCCTCGCACCAACTGGCCGGTCAGGCCGGCAAAGCGCATCAGTCGGTCAGCCTGGGTGAAGTCGAAGACGCTCGCCGAGGGCCGCAGCGCCCCCCACTTCATCGCGTTCTCCGCCACCAGAATATTCGCCTGCTCGCGAACCAGCCGGGTGTAGCCGTCCCCGGAGCGCCCGTCGGCTACACCTTCCACATCCAGCAGCGCAGGAACAACCGCTATGCCAAACATCAGCCCGCGCGCCGCCGCATGAGCGCGCAGCGACTCCGCGCCGGAGACGCTCTTTGCCTCGCCGGCCCGCGCCCAGGCAGGCAGCGCCGCCAATGCGCCAGCCGCCAATGCACCCAACTGAAACTCCCGGCGCGTCAAATCAAAGTTTTTGGAATCCATATTTTCTTGCGAACCTTCCGCAATTCCCCTCAAGATTTTTCCTGCTCAAATGCGTTTGTGCGCTTCAGAGTCCATCTGCGCAATCCAGCCCAGATAGCTTAGGAACTCCCAGCGCGAACTCCAGAGGAAGCCCAGCACATCGCGGGTCGTCAGCATCTCGGCTTTTTTACCGGAGTAGGTCTCCACGCGCCAGCGCATATAGGGGCTGCTCCAGGGAGCCAGCCGATGGCCGCGCGTCGAGTTCCAAAGAAAGCGGATCGGAGCAAGGATGGAGAGGCGCATAAAGACAGTGTACAGTGGTCAGTCGATAGTCGACTGTTTTCCCTGTTCCCTGTTCTATCACGCCTGCAATTTGCTGAACAAACTGTTCTGAGTGGAGTTGAGTTGCGAGATCACATCTTCAAGAGCTGTCTGCTGCGTCTCGGAGAGCGACAATTGCGTGGAGACCGTCGGAATATCCGCCTGCATCAGATCGGTCTGCGCCGTAGTCAGTTGCGTTTGCACATTGGTGACCGCCTCCGAAGAGGCCGAAATCTGGGTCATTGAGTTATCAATCACCACGCGCTGCTGAGAGACATAATTCAGCGCCGTGCCCAGCGCCTCTGTATCGCTGACAGCCTGCGCGGTGTCCACCGTGCCGCTGGAGTAATCGGCAACCAGCGCGTTCAACGCCCCAAAGACGCTGTTGGTCTTGCTGCCAAGAAAGATCTGGCTGCCCGGTACATTCAACTGAATCTTCTGTCCGTTGGGCGATTCCAGATAATTCACGCTCTGGTCGCCGTTGTAACTGGTCACCGCCGGCGAGGTGCCGGTCGCGGTCGAGAAGGGCGCCGTCGAAGTCTGTCCTCCGGCAAAAATATACTCGCCCTGATAACTGGTATTGGCCAGCGAAGTCACCTCATCCAGAATGCCGGAGATCTGATTGCCGACGGATTTGACATCGCTCGCATTCATGGTGCCGTTGTTGGCGCTCGTGGCCAGCGAGATGGCCTGCGTCAACTGCGTCACCACGCTGCCCAAAGCGGAATCGGCCACCTGCAACTGCCCGGTCACCAGATTGGAACTCTGCGTGAATGAATCATCCTGCTGAATCTGATTGAGCAGCAGCACATTTTCGCCCGAGCCGGTGGGATTCTGGCTCAGGGATGTGATGCTCACCCCGCTCGACAACTCGGCCGACAACTGCTGCTCATTGGCCTGCGCGGTGTCAAGAGAACCCACCAGATTCGTGACGTAAAACGGATCCACTCGCATTGCTTTCCTCCACCGGACTTAGTTTCGTGACTTTTGATAGTGAAAAAGTGAAGTAATGAACAAGTGAAAAAGTGAAGCAGGATTCGCGCGTTTATTCACTTATTCACTTAGTCACTCATTCACTTATCCCGCAATTCAAAAGTCACTGCACTTGCTAGATCGCGCGCGCCTTCTTTCGCTCGCGCCTTCGCCGAGGTGGCCTTGACCACCTCAGGAAACCGTAGTCGGTTCCCCCAGGTTCAAGGCCGAATTGATAATGTTATTGAGCATGGTGAAGACTTGAGCCGCCGATTGATAGGCGCGCTCATAGGTGGTCATGGAAGAGGCCTCATCATTCAAATTCACCCCGCTCAATGCGTCGCTCTGCGTCTGCAACTGCGTCACCGAGGCTGCCTGCGCGGTGTTCTCCGTCTGCACATTGGAGACCGTCGAGCCCAGCGTGGTTACAAAATTCGAGTAATAGTTGATCGGGGTTTGCCCGCTGACAATCTCCTGGCTGCCCAGCGCGGCCAGCGCCACGGCATTCGAGTTATCGCCCGTTCCATCCCCCAGGCCGGCGGCGGCAATCTGGTTCGGATCGGTCATCACCACGCTCATGTTGACCGCGCTGCCCGCCACGGCCTCCGGCTGGTTGAAGATATTCAGCGGCGCCTTCGCTGTGCCGGTATTCCCATCCAGGTCCGTGCCCGCATTATTCTGCGTATTCACCGCCGTCGAAATGCTGTAAGCCAATTGATTCAGCGCGTCCAGCGCGCCCGGGATATCCTGGTCGCGCGCCGTCAGTTCCCCGCCCAGCGAGCCGCCGCCTGAGGCCAGTTGCGTGGTAATGTCTTCATTGCCCAGAAAGAAATCTGTAACTCCATTCACCATGCCCGTGTTCAGCGTGTAACTGGTCCCATCGGAAACTAATAACTGGCCCGAGGTCGTGGTAATCGCCAGACCGTTATTATTCGAGGTGATCTGATTGATCCCGACCAGCTGTGAAAGTTGGCTGATGTTATATTGGCGCTGGTCTTCGAGGGTTCCCGCGTCGGCGTTGGGCGAGGTGGATTGAATCTGAACATTCAACTGCGCAATGGCCGAAACCAGCGAATTGATTTGGCCGGCTACGCCCGCCGTCTCCTGATCAAGCGCCGAGCGCTGCTCATTCAAGCTGGCCGCCGCATTGGAAATATCTCCGGCCAAAGTGCCCGCCGAAGAGAGCACCGCCTGACGCAGCGAGTTATCCGTCGAGTTCGCTTCCAGTGAAGAAAACGAGTCAAAGAAATTGGTAATATCGGTGCCAATATCTCCGGCCTCCGAGCTGGTTGTGCCCGAATCCGGAGTAAACAATGCTTGCAGGGTATTCAGCGCCGTCAGCCGCGAGCCGGTCGAGGACTCCAACTGCTGCTGCTGGTCCATCCGCGACTCAAGAACCCGGTCCCGCTGCGAGGTGGCGCCGGTCTCGGTCACCCCTTGACCCACCAGCGTGCCGTTGACGTCGAGCGGCGCGTTCTCCTGCCAGTCCGGAGTCTCTTCGGTGTAGCCGGGGGTGTTGGCGTTGGCCACATTGTTGGCCACCACATTCAACGCCTGCTGATCGGCATCCAAAGCCTGCGAAATCATGTTAAAGGCTGTGCTAATTGTCCCCATGACCGCACTCCGTTCGCTGCCACCCCGGCCGGGAACTCTCGCGGTACTCCAACTGCCCCATGCGCCGCTCCCGCAGCCGGTGCATCACATCGAGATTGGAGCGTGTGGCCTCCAAAACACGGGCAAAAACCGCCATATCCTGAACCGCCGCCCTGGCCTGGGGTGCGAGCGCCCGCCGCGCATCTCCATCCATCCCCGCCAGATCACGATTCAATGCCTCACAGGAGAGCGCCAACTCCTCGATCCGATCCGCATCCAGACGCGCCAATGCCCGCGAGGCCTCCACCACCAACTCCTTCAGCATCGGATGCTGCCATTGCTCGTCTCGCCGTTCCAACGCACTCCCCCCTCAGGTTTGGCAGGATGGTAACGCCGGTCTCCTGACCGGCTGTAGCGCCGACCTCCCGGTCGACTGAATCGCGGGCTCCAGGTTTGAATCGCGGGCTCCAGGTTTGAATCGCGGGCTCCAGGTTTGAATCGCGGGCTCCAAGTTTGAATCGCAAGCTCCAGGTCCAAGCCGGTTGCGCATCAGGCGTGACTGGCCAGCATTGAATCCACCAGCCGCGAAGCGATCGCCGCGGGATTGATGTTATAGGTTCCAGCCGCCAGCGCGCTTTGAATGCTGGCCACCTTGTCCATGCGCACGCCCGCGTCGCTGGCCGACTGAGAGACCTCGCTGGCCGCGCTGCTGAATGTGGCGCTGTCACTGCCCAATCCGCTCCCACTCGGAGCCCCCGTGCTCTTCGGCTGCGGGGCCACTTGCGTTGCGGAGGGCCCCAAGAGCGACTTCAAACCTTCAAGACTGCTGCGAATATCCATGATTTCCTAACTCCTTGTTGACCTCATCGGCATGACCACTAATCACTGTAGTCATTTGTTAATTTTCATCACAGTATCACCGTGCTCATCGATGGTTACTGCGATGTGACTCGATTGTTACTCGCAGGTGTGAGCTGCTTCACAATACTATTGGCAATTCCAAAGCCGCCCGCCTCGCTCAAGCCGCGACCCAGCGCCTCGGTGGCAAACTCGCCCAGCGCTCCACCGGAGCCCGAAGAGCTCTCATCCTCTTCACCATCCAGGCTGTTCGAGCTCATCATGGGCTTTAACAGCTCTTTCATCATCTGCGCCTCAAACTCATGCGCCGCATTCACCAGCCGCGGCGAAGGCGTGGCCGGCGTCGCTCCGCTTGTGCTGCCCGCTGCTGCCGCCGCCGCTGTCACGCTTAGCATCTTGGAAACTCCTCACAAATGTATGCTCCCATTTAGAAAAATCTCTTAGAGAACTTCAAGGTCGGCCTCCAAAGCGCCGGCTTCCTTCATCGCCTGCAAGATGGAGATCACATCGCGGGCGCCTGCTCCTGTTCGTTGCAATTCCTGGACCAAATCCTCTACGGTGGCTCCTTGTTTTAAGTCAATGCGGTTGACCGGTTTGTCGGTCGCCTGCACAGTCGTCTGCTGCACCACCTGCGTTGTGCCGGATGAAAGTGCGTTGGGCTGCGAGACCTCATTCTCGGTCACCACATTCACGCTCAGGCCCCCATGCAGAATCGAAACCGGCTGCAAGCGCACCGTGCCCCCGATCACCACCGTCCCGGTCCTCTCATTGACCACCACCCGCGCCCGCGGATAGACATCCACCTCGACGCCCTCGACATGATCCAGCAGCGCGGCAATATCCTCATCCGGCAGCACGCCGATCTCCACCCGGCGGCTATCGACGGCATGCGCGCGCTTGGCTCCCAGCGCCTTGTCAATCGAAGAGGCCATGCGCTCGGCGGTATGAAAGTCGGCATCATTCAGCACGATGCTGATCACATGCATCTGCTTCAAATCGAAGGGCACCGGCCGCTCGACCAGCGCGCCGCCCGGAATCCGCGCCGTCGTCGGATGATTGGAGATTCGCGTATTGCCGCCGGCCGAGGCCAAATAACCGCCCAGCACCAGCGATCCCTGCGCCTGCGCATAGATCTGCCCGTCCGGCCCATAGAGCGGCGTCATCAGCAGAATGCCTCCTTCCAGCGAACGCGCGTCGCCGGCCGAGGAGACAGTGATATCCACTTTGTAACCGGGACGGCTGAAGGGCGGCAAAGTCGCCACCACAAAAACCGCCGCCATATTCTTCACCTGCATATTGCTGGCGCTGTTGGCTCCGGTCTGCGGAACCGTGATGCCCATCCGCTCAAGCGTCGACAACAATGTCTGCGCCGGAAAGACCGTCTGCGAACTGTCCCCGGTGCCGTGCAATCCCACCACCAGGCCATAACCCACCAACTGATTGTCGCGAATCCCCTCAATCGTCGCCACATCCTTGATGCGCGCCATTTGCTCGACCGATGCGGCCTGCGCCGCGGTCGACACCCATAGCAGCGCGGAGAGAAACAGTGCCGGTCTTTTGGATGCCCATTGCATAGGAGAGCCTTTTTCAGCTTTCAGCTATCAGCTATCAGCTTTCAGCTATCAGCTTTCAGCTTTCAGCTTTCAGCGAACAGCTATTCATGAACGACGGATACCTTGTTTCTGTTGCACACTCGCTTCAACTCTTGCTTCTGCCTGAACCGCCTGACGAACCAGCCGACCAACCGGCTGAGAGCTGAGGGCTGAAAGCTGAAAGCTGCAATTAAAACACCAACAGCTTCTGCAGAAACCGCACCACCTTGCTCTGCCGGTAGGTCGAGTCGTTCACAATGCCTTTGCCCGTCACCTCAAGCTCCAAATCGGTCATGGCGGTCGACTGCACCTGATTCTGCGCGCTCACATCCTCCGGACGCACCAGGCCCCTGAGCTTGATCAACTGTGTCTGCTGCGAAAAGGTCAACTGGCGCGTCGCCTGCACCACCAGCATCCCATTCGGCAGCACATCCACCACTTCGGCCCCGAAGGTGGTGGTCAAACTCGAATTGGTTGTGCTCTGCCCCTGCGCCGCCAAGGCCGAGGCCGCATTGGCGCCGAGCAGGTTCTGCATATTGTTCGAGGATTTTAACAATCCGAAGAGGGAAGTCAAGCCGGAGCTGGCGCTCGAAGTGCGCGAGTTCTTGACCGCGCCATCGGTCTCCGCCACCACGCTTTCGCTCACCACAATCGAAACCACATCGTGCAGCCGGACGGCCTTGGCATCGGTGCCCAGCCGCACCAGCCGCCCCTCCGAACTCCAGATCGAGCCCGGCGTCCGCACCTCGGCCGCCTGCTGCGCCCGCACCCGCTCAATATAGGCCTTCAGCGCCTCTTCCGGCGGCGTCGGCTTGCCGGTAATCCCCGGATCGGTCTTCTTGCCGCCCATCGGCGCCGCTGGAACCGCCGCCAATATCCCTCCCAGCGTCAGCAGCATCAAGGCCCAATGTCCTCGCCTCATCCACTTCGATCTCATGGCCTGGCCTCCGTCGCAAGCGCGGCTCGTCCCGGCCCAAGAGCCACCACCCGCACCACCCGCCCGCCGATCGCCAAGCGCACCTCAAAGACGGCGCCCACCGCCGCCGGGCGCAGCGCGCGCGCCTCCAGAAGCGCATCCACCACTGCCGTATGCTCCTCCACGATCACCCGGTCGCCGGGTCGAATCACCGGCAAAGCCGCCGCGGTCGCCGGAGCAACCACCTGCCCGCCGCCCGCCAACCCCACCCGCACCATGCGCCCCGGCCCGCCGGGAAACTGCTCATTGCGCACGAGCAGCCAGCGGTCACCCAGATTCGGATCGTCGATCTCGCGATAGAGCTGCCCAAACGCGCCCAACTGCGCAGCGCCCGCCGCCAGCAACCCGCCGGAGGAAACCATCACCTGCCTCCGCCCGCCAGCCGCCTCTTGCGCAGGAGCCAGCCCAGCCGCCAACACCAGCAGGCAAATTCCCAGCGCCGATCTGCTGCATATTGAAGTCATTTCGTCCTCGTGGTTCAGCTTTCAGCTTCTAGCTTCTAGCTGCTAGCTTCTAGCTGAAAGCTGATAGCTGATAGCTGATAGCTAAAAGCTGAAAGCTGCCTTTAGTGCGTCATGTTATTGACCTGCGAGTACATATCATCGGCCGCCTTGATCACCTTCGAATTCGACTCGTAGGCCCGCTGGGCCAGCACCATCTGCACAAACATGGTGACGATGTCCACATTCGAGTTCTCGAGATACCCCTGCTGCAATGTGCCGAGTCCTTCAGTCCCGCCGGGATTGCCCAGCACCGGGTCGCCGGAGTTGAGCGTAGCCTGCAAAAGATTCGACCCGTCGGCCTGCAGCCCGCCCGGGTTGGGAAAGGTCGCCAGTTGAATCTGCCCTAGTTGCGAGGGATTCTGCTGACCGGGCAGCGTGGCGTTCACCACTCCGTATTGGGTGATGGTCACCGCCGTGGCGTTGGCCGGTATGGTAATGGTGGGAATGATGGGATCGCCGTCGGTGGTCACAATCGTTCCCTGATTGTTGAGTTGAAACTGCCCGGCGCGGGTGTATTCGATGGTTCCATCCGGCCGCTGCACCTGAAAATAGCCCGTGCCCTCGATGGCCAGATCCATCGGATTCGAGGTCTGGTTCAGCGACCCTTGCGTCTGAATCACCTCGGTCGCCGCCGACTTGGTTCCCAGGCCGATCTGCAAGCCAGCCGAGACCGTCGACTGCGATTGCGCCGCCCCCGGCGTCACCAGATTCTGGTAGACCATATCCTGAAACTCAAGCCGCAACTGGCGGAAGCCGGTGGTGGACGAGTTCGCCAGATTGTTGGCGATCGTGTCCAGGTTCAACTGCTGCGCGCTCATCCCGCTGGCCGCGGTATACAATGCTCGAATCATGGTGGCTCCTTTCAGTTCTCAGTTCTCAGTTGTCAGTTGTCAGTTGTCAGTTCTCAGTTCTCAGACTTTCGTGGTCGAAAGCTTGAATTGCTTTGTTCCTGCTCCTAACTCCAAATTCGCTGAGAACCGCGGATTGAAAACTGAAAACCAAATCTGAGAACTGTGAACTGAAAACTGACAACTGACAACTGACAACTGAAAACTGAAAACTGAAAACTGAAAACTGAAAACTGAAAACTGAAAACTGAAAACTGAAAACTGAAAACTAAACCTTCGGCAGATCCTCGGTGGCAATCTTGTTGAACTCCGTATGGAAGACGGTCAGCGCCCGCTGCATCATCTCCGCCTCGCGCTGCACCAGAATCAGATTCATCGTCCCGGGAATGACGCCCTGGTTGGCGTTCTCGATCGCTCCCTGATGCAGCGTCATGTTCTTCGCAAGCACCGGCTGCACAATTTCAGGCTCCGGCGCGCGATAGCGGTTGGCTCCCTCCGGTGTCAGCTCCGTGCCCTTGGGAAAGGTGAATACGCCCACCGTGGCCACCACGCCGCCGGCCACCGATACCGTTCCATCCGAGCCAATGGTCACCTGACCCGGAGGAACAGCGATGGTCTGGCTCGTCGCCGAAAGCACCAAATCGCCCGCCTCTGTGACCAACTGCCCGGTTGGGGTGCGATGAAAGCCGCCATCGCGCGTGTAGCGCGGCCCCTGCGGCGTCTGCACCATGAAAAATCCCTCACCCTCAATCGCCAGGTCCAGCGGATTGCCGGTCGGCTCCAGCGCGCCCTGGCCCAGATTCAGCCGGTCGCCGCCAATCAGACCGAAGTTGTTCACCGTCTCGCCCAACTGCGAATCATGCGCATCCGGACCCAGTAGAACCGAGCGAAAGTACTCCTGCTCGGATCGGTAACCTGGCGTCTGCGCATTGGCCAGATTGGTGGCCGCCAGATCCAGCGCCTGCGTCCGCGCAATCAGCCCGGTCATCGCCGCATAGTAGCCGCTGTCCATGGATGAGCCCCCTCAGGCAATCAGAGGATGCAGGTTCATGACCGGAAAGAGGTCAAACGAGATTAGAACATGGTCAGAATTAAGACAGTCGAGGGAACAGGGAATAGGGAGTAGGGAGTAAATATCTCCGGCAGAGCCTGGAGTTTTACTTTTTGTGGCCCTCAAAGAGGCTAACAAGAGTGCTTTGCTAAAGCAACAGCGCGGACAACGCCAGCTAGCTCGCGCCGTAGGCGCAGGGTTGATTAGCCCACCGTTTCAATGGGGTCCCCAAGAAACGATCTTTGTTTCTTGGGGAGGTAACGGTGGGAAAGGAACAGAAAGAATGTCGCCGGAGTCCCGTAGGGACGGTGCCTCGAATTTGTGCTGAGGCCGTATTTCGAGGGGCAAATGAGAAAAAACACAAACCAATAATGACTCCCGTAAACGTCAAACTGCTAATGCCACCCCGGCAGTGGGACACCAGACCAAAGGTCTGGACAATCAGGGAAGGAACAAGGATGAGAGTTGTTCCTTAGGAGAGCCGGGGGATCTCCCGGTGATATTAAGGAAAAGGCCGGTACCCCATCCATCCGCGTTCTTGGCGGATGGGTGGGATACCACGAACCAGAAACAGACCCGCCGTATCGCCGCACAATTCCTAAAGAACTTCCTGTTAAACTTCACAAATATAAGCGAAAAGGCAGAGCTCGCGCCCTGCCTCTCCGTTGAGTGACGGTTTGAATCTACCGCCAGTGGCCTTCCACCATCACCCAGTGATCGCCACGATGGACCCATTTGTGGGCAACCCAGCGCGCGCCGGGATGTGGCGGACGCTCCCACCGGCCGGGAACCCACACGTAGCGGTCGCCGTCCCAGCGATGGTAGCCGTCAATCCACACGAAGCCCCGCTCCGGAGGCGCGGGACGCACCTCGACGATGGGTGCCGGGGGCCCAATGCGAATCACAACCTGCGCAAACGAAGCCGCAGGACAAAGTGTAAATGCAAGCAACAGCGCGAGTGCAATTTTCTTCACGATGAATCCATTCCTCCTGGATTGGGGTTGAAGTTGAACTGTCTTCGGAGGCTCGAAAGCCAACCGAACTTACATTATTATGAACGCAACGCCAGAGGAAAAGTTGCGCACAATTGCTCACTGCTCGGCGATCAGGCCGCCTCAATCTCCCCGGTCAGCACCGCAACCGCCGCCTCACAAGCCGCGCGATCCACATTCAGATGCGTCACCAGGCGCATCGAGTCCGGCCCCACGGCGTTGGCCAGCACGCCGCGCGCCTTGAGCCGCGCCGAGAGCTCTGCCGCCTTCACTCCGCCGGTCAGCCGGAAGATGACGATATTTGTTTCGACCGTTGCAAGATCGATCTGGACGCGCTCGAGTTTAGCCAGCGCCTCGGCCAGCAGCCGCGCGTTGGCGTGATCCTCGTGCAGCCGCTTCGGCCCTTGCTCCAGAGCCATCAACCCGGCAGCGGCCAGCACGCCCGCCTGCCTCATTCCGCCGCCCAGGGCTTTGCGGAAGATGCGCGCGCGGTCGATCTGCTCGTTTGAACCAACCAGCATCGAGCCCACCGGCGCGCCCAATCCCTTTGAGAGGCAGAACATGATGGTGTCAAAGCCGCTAGTCAACTCCTTCACATCCACGCCCAGCGCCGTGGCCGCATTGAAGATGCGTGCGCCGTCCAAGTGCGTGGGCAGATGGCGCTCTTTGGCTCCGGCCCAAATCTCGCGCAAAACTTCGAGGCGCGTGCAGCGCCCGCCCACCAGATTCGCAGTGTTTTCAATTTCGATGAGGCCGGTGGCCGCGCGCAACGCCCCGCGCGCGCAGATCATCGGCTCGATCTGCTTCCAGGTCAATGTGCCCTGATCGGCGTGAACCGCGCGAATCAGGCAGCCGGAGAAGACCGCCGCGGTGGCCATCTCCCAATCCATGATGTGTGCGCGCGCCTCGGCGATCACCTCTTGCCCCGGCTGCGTGTGCAGGCGAATGGCGATCTGGTTGCCCATGGTGCCCGACGGCACAAAGAGCGCCGCCTCGCGCCCAAAACGCTCCGCCGCGCGCTGCTCCAGCAGGTTGACGGTCGGGTCTTCGCCGTAGACGTCGTCGCCCACCTCGGCGGCGGCCATCGCCGCGCGCATGGCCGCCGAGGGCTGGGTCACTGTGTCGGAGCGCAAGTCGATGATGGAGGGCATGGGAATCTCCTTTTATTGATTCATTCAATCTTATGGTGCTATTCGGATGGTTTCCAGTATGAGGCGGTAAAACTTCATATCTTCATCCATATGCTCTTTGGTCGTCAGTAGAATGACTGAATAGTTGATAGAGGGTACAGTCGGATTGAAATTTGGAATAGGTTTTCCAGCCTGAGTTACGACAAGTAATTCGATTCGTCCGTCAGGTAAATTTACTTTTGCTGACTTGCAAGCCAATCCTTTAATCTCTAAGTCATCGGGAGGCGGAAGGCATTTCTTTCCTCCGAATACCGTGCATTCATTCTCGAAAAAGTCATGCAGCTTCAATGTATGATCAGAAACGTTGTAATAGGCGTCAAACTCAATATACCTGTCACACCCGCCATGGTTGCAATCCTCGACTTTGGTAGGCTTGAAAAATAATTGTCGGCCATGATCGACACCGTTCATTTCATGCGGGCTAAACAGGTAGAGTCCAGGCGGAATCGGAATCTCATATCCAAATTGACGGTTACGATAAACCTCCATCTGGGCGGCGGCTGTAAGCGGCAATGCGGACAAAATGATCAAAGAAATAGTTCGCAACCATCGCATTGATAAATCCTCCGATTCTGTTCGCCCGGGAACAGGGGTAGTTTCTCACACTCTCCCACAGATCCGGCAAGGGCGGCCCACGCTGCCTCTTTGCGGGTGCTCATTGGCAGAAATCATATTCTATGATAATCTGATTCTATGAGTGAAGTGGTCATCTCCGTTACCGATGCAGCGCGCAACTTCTCCGATTGCGTCAATCGCGTTCGCTATCAGGGCACAACCTTCTTGCTGCAGAAGAACGGCGTTTCAGTGGCTCGTATTGTGCCGGAAGAGCGAAAGCCCTGCACAGGTTTGGAACTTGCCGAGGCGCTGGCGGACGTACATCTGACCCCGGAAGAGCGGAAGCCGCGAACAGGCAAAGAGATAGCCGCTGCGCTTCGTGTGTCACTTGAGGATGTTCGTCTTGGCAAAGAAGAGGCCACGGATTGGCTCCGCGACCTTGAAGAAGCCCGCAAAAACCTGATTCCGCCGGTCGATAAATGGCAATTCTGATCGATTCTGATGTCATCATTGAGGCTGAGCGGGGGCGCTTTGACCTTTATGCCTGGCTTGAATCCATGCCGCATGAGGAGTTCAAACTCGGAGTGATCACCATTGCCGAGTTATGGCACGGATTAGAACGGGCTACCGGCGCACATCGTGCAAAGCGCCAAGTGTTTCTTCAGCGGATATTGGCAAACTTCGATCTGGCGCCTTATAGCATAAACACAGCCTTCGAGCACGCGCGTCTCTGGGCCGAGCTTGAATCCAGCGGAGAAATGATCGGCTCTTACGACGTAATTCTCGCGGCCATAGCCTTGCATTCTGGCAGCGCCGTAGCCACTTTCAATGTGCGCCACTTCTCTGCGGTGAAAGGCCTCAAAGTCATCGAACCCAAGTAACGCGCGGGATGAGATCATCACGCTCCCGCGCATCAACTCCTGAAAATCCCACCACTTATTGCGGCACCACGAACAGCGTAATCGACTGCGCCGGGAAGGTGTAGTTGCTGATGGTGCTGGCCGAGCCGTTCACGTTGGTGACTGTCACCGCGGTTGGCCCCACGATGGCATTCAGGTTGGCGTTGCTATACAGATAAGCCTGCACGCTGGTTGAGTTTGGCAAATAAGTGTTCAGCGCAACCGTGCTGGTCAAGTCGCCATAAGTCTTGTTGATCACCACCACCGTCAGGGCATTATCCGAACTCCGCTCTGCGCTATACACCGAGAGTTGCCCCTGGTTGGCCGAGGTTGAAGGGATCGAAATATCGCCGAACTTCGAGTTCTTTCCGTCGTAGTTGCGATAGATCTCGTAGGCCATCAGGCCGGGAACCTGCCCCTTGGTTGGATCAGGCGGTCCCCACAACGTTGCCATATCCAGGCCGTAGGCGCCGAAGATACCCAGAATGTCGGCCTGCGCCACCGCGCCGTTGATGTTCTCCTGCCCGCCCCAATTGTACTCGGTAAAGGCCACCTTGGTGCCGGGATAATCTTTCGCAACCCAGCCTTGCGCCATGGGAATCAGTTGCGGCGCTTGCAGCGGGGTCGAGCAACTGGAGGTGTAGTTCGAGTCGGTGATGTAATTCGGCTGCGGAAAATTCGGATCGGTATACGTCGGATCCCAGAAGACGCGCGTCGAGTTCAATCGCGCCTGCTGCTCGCCGGTGTCGCCCGCCGTGGTCAGGCCGACGCCGCTGCCGTTGTAGGTGGCCGCAAAGTAGGTGTGCAGGTCAAGGTAATCGAGCAGGCGCACGCCCGAAGTGTTGGAAGCCGCCGCAAACTGCTGCAAGTAATACTCGATGAAGGGAACGCCGCCATGCGCCTTGCGGTCAATCGGGTTGCTCCACGGCTCCCAGCAGGGACCGCCATTGTTCCAGCCGTTCTCAATATCCTTCTTGGAATAGAAGTAATTCCACCAATAGTCCACCACCGGGCCGTTGACGCGAGCGGTTGGATCGGCTGCTTTGATGGCCTGCGCCGTGGCAATGCCATTGTTGGTCACTTCGTCATAGGTGGAAGGCAGCGGGTGCACATCGCGATGGCCGCCGTCCCACCAGGCTGGCTCGTTGTCCAGATCGTAGGAGTAGACACCGCCCTGGGCCGCCGTGCCGAAGGTCTTGACCAGATACGCTACCCAAGCGCCATCCCATGCCGGGCCGGCGGGAGTTGCGGAGACCGTGGCCTCGTTGGCCGGGTCCGGAATATTGCATCCACTGGCGCTTGAGCAGCCGCTCACTCCATCCGGATACAAACCGTCGCCGCAGTTCGGATTGTTGTACGGATCAAAAGCGAATTGCTGCGGAAAGGTCGACTTCGGATAACTGCACGAGGTGCCATCTTTCGCCACATAGCCTTCCACCGGCATGGTGCCCAATGTCTTGGCTCCGATGGCGACATCGCCGATCACCTGCTGGTTGAACTGGCCGGTAGCCTGCACGCCGGTTGCGCCCACACTGTTTTCAAAGTACCAGTCGCTGCCGGCGTTGGTCACATCCAGTTGGTAGTTGTAGAGAGACGTTGCATCTCCGCCAAAGCGATCCACGGTGATGTTGGCCGCCTGCGCCGCGGCGGCGTTCGATGCATAACCGTTCCATCCATAGATGAATGGGTTGATGGCGTGGGTCTGGCCGAGGACATTCACGTTCAGCGCAGGTCCCGCGGATGCTGCGGGCGCGCTCAGCGTGACGGTCGCGCTGCCGGTCTGGCCGATGGTTGCGCCCTGGGTGCTGGTCGCGGTTACGGTGACGGATGTCGGCGCCGGGTAGGGTGTAGTGTAAAGACCGGTCGAGCTGATGGTCCCAGGGCTAATGCTACTGGTGGAAAGCGCGGTCAGCGACCAAGTCACTGCAGTGCTGGCCACGCCATTGATTTGCGCGGCAAACTGCACCTGGCTGCCAATGGTAGCCGTCGCCGGATTGGGCGTCACGGTAACCGCCGGTATCGTGTAATTGGCCGTTACGGTCGCATTGGCGTTCAGCGTCACCGTGCAGTGCCTCTGCGTGTCCTCGCTGCTGCATCCGGTCCACGCAGAGAAGTTGTTGCCGCCCGCGGTGATCGGCGCCGTCAAAGTCACACTGGTCGCCGCCGCCTCGGTCGCGGTAAAGCTCGTTGTCCCCGATTCAATCACGCTGTTCTGGTCATTGTTGTAGCTGATCACCACGCCGCTGGCCGGATTGGTCGAATTCACAGTCAACGTATAATTCGCCGGAGGAGGAGGCGTTGAACCTCCGCCGCCGCAACCGGGCGCCAACAAGCTCAGCCCCATCGCTATTCCTGAAACCAAAATCCACCGCGCGTTTATCATTTTCCTACTTCCTCTTCGCCACAATCACAAGAGACCATCCGTCCAGGCATTACAAAAAACTCCAGGGCAGCGCATTCAGCCTCTACCATCCTAGCCCAAATCACCCGCGGTTGTTCTGGCGGAGATAGCGGCGAGGCATACGGATGTGCTCTTTGACCTTGCAGCCAGCTTCCGGCCGCTACGGATAACGGTGTAAAACATTACGATCCGGAGACAAGGACAAAATCGCCTTTGCGCGCAGCGGGGGCAACCTTCCAGCCCGGTTTCAACTCAAGCGTCCATCCATCACCCTTCAAGCTGCTGCCCTCGCTGACGGCTGGCGCGGCAACGATCACCGCGCTCCAATCGGTCTTCATCAGCGCACCATTCGATGCCTCGAGGATGCCCCATTCGTCACTGATGCGCATTTTTCCATAGACGGTACCGGCGCCTTCCAGCGGTTGCAAGGTGCGCGGATCAAATTGAATGCGCATTTTGCGGAATGGCAGCACAAGGATCGGGCCATCGACGAATTTTGCGCGATTCCGCGCCAGAATCTGCTGGCGCTTTCGGTCTCGATCCAGCTCCGACGCACGCAACGCAGCGCCCTCATAGAAGGCTGCCTGCCGCTCCGCGGCTTGATGAAGATTATTGGGAAGTTGGAGGTGTAGAGCAGCCGCGAGCAGAGTGTCGTAACGATCCCCAATTTTCAGCTTGCGGTGCCAGCCGGGGGTGTAGCGGTCGAGCAGCAAGCCGTACGCCGGGCCGGTGGCATAAGGAAAGGCGCGAACGAAGGTGCTGGCTTCGCCGAGCCGGGAGATGTCGCCTAGAGTCTCGTCAATTCTCTGCTCGGGTGTTGGGTTGCCGGCCCGTATGCCGGTGAACTCCGCCAGACCTTCATTCCACTCCATCAATTCTTCTTGTGCGGCCGCATCGGGAAAGAGCCGGTAGCGCTCGGCGCGAAAGAGAACCGCGTCAGAGGCCGCCTTTCTCCGCACCGCATCGCTCGTTGCTTGCAGCGCGCGGGTGAGCGCCCGCAGCTCGAGTTGCAGCGTGATTCGGCCTTCCAGTGTATCGAGTTGCGCATTCTCGCCACTCTGAGGCTTGGGCAGATTGAGCTGGGGCTGGATGCGGTGGAAGAGTTCGTGGGCGATCAAAGTCTTGCGCTGGCCTTCCTCGGCGGGAAGCGGCCAGACCATCATCGTCCAAAGCACGCCGGACCATTCAAACGGGGAGTTCGTGGCGTTGATGCCGATTGGCAGATTGCCGGTGAAGACTCCATCATAGGGCTTCAGCAGTCCCTTCGCGTCCGCTTGGCTGGCGACGGCGAAATGGCTTTTGGGATCGACAAAGATCATCGGCCCGCAAAGCGAAATGCCCCATAGGTCGCCATGATCGGCTTGGCAGAGAGCGCGCGCCTCCGCGAAGCTGGCGCGCGCGGTTTCGGTGGGAATGGCTTGTGGAGTTTGCGCAAAAACGGCCAGTGGGAGCGTTAACACGAAAGGCCCAACAATGAAAAGCAACGATCTCATCGCCTTCAATCTCCCGTAATACGAACTGATTCAGGGTAACACTCAAATCTCCATGGCCGCCCTTCCCCGTACAATAAAATCATGTTTCGCGATCTAGCCCCGCTCTCGATCTATCTGCGCCGCTACCACTGGGGATACGTGTGGGGGACGCTGAGCTGCGTCTGCACGAACACGATCTGGGTGTTGTTTCCGCTGGTGATTGAGAAGGCCGTGGATGCGATGGGACACGGGGCGACGCGCGGAACGATTCTGCTCTTCGCCGGCTTGCTGGTTGGAATCGCGCTCATCAAAGGTGTTTTCCTTTACGCCCAGCGCTGGATTCTGATCGGCATCTCGCGCGAGATTGAATTCGATCTGCGCAACGACCTCTTCAAAAAACTGGCGCGGCAAGACACGGGCTTCTATCAGCGCTATCGCACCGGCGACATCATGGCCCGCCTGACCAACGACCTGAATGCCGTGCGCATGCTGCTCGGCCCTGCGCTGATGTACTCGGCCAACACCATCTTCTTTACCGTAGGCGCGCTCTTCTTCCTGCTGCGCATCAGTCCCTGGCTCACTCTGGTGGCCTGGGCGCCGATGCCGCTCGCCAGCATCCTGGTGCAATACTTCGGCAGCCGTATTCATGACCGCTTCGAGCGCATCCAGGCCAGCTTCTCCGAGATCAGCGCGCAGGCGCAAGAGAACTATTCCGGCGCCCGTCTGGTGCGCGCCTTCGCCCGCGAGGATTCGCAGATCGGTCTCTTCGAAAATCTCAATCGAGAGTACATCGCGCGCGCCTTGCGCCTTGTCCAATTGATGGGAATGTTGTGGCCGACCCTCGAATTCATTCTCGGCATCTCGATGATCATTACGCTGCTGGCCGGCGGCCACCTGGTCGTCGCGCACCGCATTTCGGTAGGCCAATTCGTCGCCTTCAACACCTACATGATCATGCTGATCTGGCCCATCATCGCCATCGGCTGGGTGGTCAATATCTATCAGCGCGGCACGGCTTCGGTCAAACGCATCGACGAGTTGCTGCAGGCCGAGCCGGCGATTGACGACCGCGCCGCCGACTCGGCGATTGCCTCCGATACGGTCTTGCGCGGAGAGATTGAATTCCGCAATTTGAACTTCAGTTATGGCGATACGGAAGTGCTTCACTCGATTTCGCTGAAGATTCCCGCCGGCTCCAGCCTGGCCATTGTCGGACCCACCGGATCGGGGAAATCTACGCTCGTGAATTTGATCGCCCGCCTCTATGAAGCGCCCGACGACGCGCTGTGGATCGATGGCAAGCCCGTGCGCGCCTATCCACTCTCCGTAATCAGGCGCAACATCGGCATGGTGCCGCAAGAGACATTTCTGTTCAGCGCGACTATCCACGAGAACCTGACCTTCGGCGCGCCGGATGCAAGCAGCGAGGAGCTGTTGCGAGCCGCCGAAGCGGCCCATATACGCAAAGAGTTCGAGGAGTTTCCACAAGGCTTTGAAACCATGGTTGGCGAGCGCGGCGTCACGCTCAGCGGCGGGCAGAAGCAGCGCGCGGCCATTACGCGCGCGCTCTTGCGCCGACCTTCGATTCTCATTCTGGATGACGCGCTGGCCAGTGTAGATACCTACACCGAAGAGCGCATCCTGAACGGCCTGGGCAATTACACCACCCGCGCAACCACGATTCTGATTTCGCATCGCGTCTCGACCGTGCGCAATGCGGATCAGATCGCGGTGCTCGATCACGGAAGAATTGTCGAACTCGGCCGCCACGATGAGCTGCTGGCTCTGGATGGCTACTACGCCAGCCTCTACCAGAAGCAGCAGTTGGAAGAAGAGTTGATTGAAGCAGGAACGTAGGGAACAGGGAACACTGTTCATCTTCAGAGAATGTTTCAGATTTGCTGATGAACCAAGAAAAATCCTTGACGAATTTAGTAACTGCGCAATGATTTCATTTGTTCCCTGTTCCCTGTTCTCTGTTCCCTGTTCCTCAAGCATTCCAGCGCGAGCCGCCCGCCATCTCCGCACCGTATTCGGAGCCGTCAAACGAGGGTTGGCGATGGCCTGCATTCACGCTATTCACTTGCAGCGGAGCGGGGTTGACGTTTGGATCGCGAGCCACCTGACGCCACGCATCGCGCACATTTTTTACACAGCCGATGGCGTGCTCAAACTTCTGCACACTGGCCGCCTGCGAGGCCTGCAAGATCTGCGCAAAGACCGAAGCGTAAAACTCGCTGAGCACCTGCGCCGGCTTGCCGCCCACATCCATGCGCAGCCGCGCCTGCAGGTGGATGATGATGTCCAGCGCCCGCTTGACAGCCGTTCGCCGAGCCTCCTGATCGCCGCGCTCTACGGCCTCCATGGCCGTGTAAAGAAAGCGTACGATACCGTCATAAAGCGCCACTACCAGATCAACCGCCGAGGCGCTGTCCAGCGCATGTTCCTGGTAACCGTTCATGGGAAAAACTCTCCTTAACCGTTCGTTTGCTGGTTATAGCCGGTAATCGCCGAGTAAAGTTCATTGACCTGACTCAGAAGGCTGGGGATGGATTGAATCACCTGGTTGGCGGAGTTCAGCTCCGTCGTCAGGCTCGATTGCTGCGCGCTGATCAGCGTTTGCTCCTTGGCGATGTCCGCATTCAGCGTCGATTCGATGTTGCTGTTGGAGGTCGAGGCCAGCGCCAGAATTCCGGTCACTGAACTGGTTCCCGCATCGGTCAGCATGGTAGAAAAGCTCTGACCCCAGCCGCTCGCGTTTTGGAAGAAGCCCGTTACGCCGCTGAAGTCCGAGTTGAGCACCGAGTCCATACTGGCCTCGTCAAAGGTCAGCGAACCATCATTGTTGACACTGATGCCCAGGCTGGTTAGGTTGTTGATGTCCGAGGAGGCTGAGTAACTCAGCGATGTGGTGGTTTGATGCGTTGTGTCAAAAATGTTGGAGGTCACCGTCATGTCGCCGGTTGAACCCAGCGTCTCTGATTGCAACTGCAAACTGTAGCTGCCGTCGCTGTTCTGAATCACCGAGGCATTCACTCCGATGCCGGCGCTGTTGATGGCCCCAGCCAATCCGGCAAGATTGTTGCTGGGCGAGGTGGCAGAGGCTGAGGGAACCTGAATCGTTTGTGTCTGGCCCGTCCCCACTTGAATGGTGATGGAACCGGTCAGCGCATCGCTTTTGCTGGGAACTCCCGCCAATCTGCCTATGTCGACCGGAATCTCGCTGTTAGCGCCGGAATCGGTATAGGCAAGCGCAGTATCGGTCGAGGCGTTCAGGTTCGAGGTTACCGCCAATGCGCCGCTGGAGCCGGCGGTATGAGAGACAAAGGTCAGCGTCGATTGGCCGTTGCTGGTCACCACACTCGCCGTAACCCCAAGTGTTGCCGCATTGATGGCGCTGGCCAACCCGCTCAGCGTGTTGACGCCGCTGCCTGTGTAAATGGTATTGGCCGCAGGTGTGCTGGGCTTTGCGCCGATAACTACTCTCTCCGTCGTGCCGCTGCCCACTTGCAGGGTCATCGATCCGGTCAGCGTGGCATTGGCCGTGGAAGAGACCGAAGTAAGAGTGCCATTCGGATTCGGCAAATTCAACCCGCTCAATAACTGCTGCTGCAAAAGCGAAAGCGTGGGCGAGCCGAACAGAGGCTCGGCCTTGCCTGAACTGTCCAGCCCCTCCTGCGCGTTCACCGCGCTGATCAGCGAGTTGTAGTCGCTGACAAACTGCGTCATCACGCTCTCCACCCCGGCATTGTCGTTGGCGATCACCACCTGCACCTGCTCCAGGCTGTTATCAGACTCCGTCGCGCTCGGCGCCAGCAATTGAAAGGTCACCCCGGGAATCAGATTGGTCACCGTGTTCGAAGCGCTGGTCAGCGACACTCCATCCACCGTCAGATTGGCGTCCGCCCCGTCCACCGCTTTCGTGTAGCCCAGCGAAGTTGTGCCGGTAATGTCATTGAGACTCGAAGTTACCGACAGCGCGCCACTCGAACCGTTGCTGGTTGAAGTCAGCGTAAGGATCGTTCCGGCGGCGTTCGTGCCCACCTCCGCTGCATTGAGCGAGGCCGAAGCCCCCAAAAGAGAGCTGTTGTTGTTGATCACGCTCTCCAGGCTGCCGATCGTGTTGGTGCTGGTTCCGGTGTAAATGGTGTCGGAGGCCGCTCCGCTGCTCGGCTCTTTTCCGGCAACAATGGTATACGTTGTCCCGCTGCCCGACTGAATCGAAATCGACCCGGTCACCGTATCGCCAGCGCTCGCAAGCGCCTTCAGAGCGCCGCTATCCGGTGCGGTGGTGCTGGTTGTTCTCGCATCGGTGTAACTCAGCGCCACAGTTTTTGTGGCGGAGAGCGTATTGCCCGTCACCGCGATATCTCCATTGGCTCCGGAGGTCGCCGAAACCAGGCTCAGCATCGATCCCGAGGCATCGGTCAGCACGCTGGCATTGATGCCGATCCCGGAGGCATTGATGGTGGATGCCAGCCCCGCGAGCGTGTTGTCGCTCGAGTTCAGCGTGAGGGTCAACTGCGTGCCGCTGCCCGCTTGCAGCGTAATCGAGCCGCTCAATGGATCATCGGCATTGGCGATCTGCGTCAGGTATCCGCTCGAGGTCGCCGCCAGATTCGCCACTGTCACGGTGTGCGTCCCGCTCACCGCTGTCGAGTCGGCCGCCGTCAACGTCAGCACGTTGGTGTCGGAGCTGGACCCTTCCTTCTGGGCCAGCACGCCAGTGAAATCGGTCAGTGAACTGATGTCATTCGAGAGATTGGAAAAGAGCGTTCCCAGGCTGGAGATAGCCGTGTCCTGGCTCTCCAGCGTCGTCAACTGCGTCTTCCAGGGCGTCTCCACATTCTGCAGGTTGCTGACAATCTCCGCCACGGTTGAACTGACGTTGAAGCCGGTTCCACTGGTCGCCGAGCCGAAATTTAGACCGACCGTTCCCATCGCGTCCTCCAGCGATAACTGATGCAGCCTGAGAACCACCCCGGCATCATGGAAAATTAATATAAATTCATGTGTCCTGACTGAGAATCACACATTCTTGCGCGCCTTTTGTCTATCTTCGAGTCAATGAATTCATCGGCCTTTTACTCCGCGTCTTTAGCGAATCGTTCTGGAAATTCCCGCGCCGTCTCTTATTCTCAAACGCAAAGAAGGCGCCCTTGCGAGCGCCCTCTTTGGTGCATGGTCTTACGACCTGTTTTGATCCGTGCTACTCCACTCCGGATTACTGGAGCAGCTTGGTCACTTCCTGCTGTACGCTGTTCGCCTGAGCCAGAGCGGCGATGCCGGTCTGCGAGAGGATCTCGTACTTGGACATATTGGAGGTTGCGGAGGCGTAATCGGTTGCTTGCACCGCGTTCTGCGCTGATTCCACATTCTCCTGCTGCGTGCTGAGCACCTGGCTGACGGCGTTCAGAGTGTTGATCTGGGCGCCTATATAGCCGTCCTGAGCGGCGACATCGCTGATAGCCAAGTTGAGAATGTTGAGCGCGGCCTGCGCATCGCTCTGGTTGAGCAGGTCGGATCCGGTAAGCGACTGTCCGTTTGCATCGGTATAGCTGATGGTGGCGATTCCACCGCTCGAGC
>Ga0181520_10003514_pt1 | contig 27374 bp, 21 predicted proteins | sample PEATcosm2014_Bin_29_FD_132451 | JGI IMG/M metagenome (GOLD analysis project Ga0181520, IMG submission 132451) | Peatland microbial communities from MTU Mesocosm Facility, Houghton, MI, USA - PEATcosm2014_Bin02_30_metaG | ecosystem: Environmental > Terrestrial > Soil > Wetlands > Peat | place...
CATAAAGATTCTGTAAGATTTCTCCCAATACATCTTGCAGCAGGTGCTTGTCACTGGCTCCGTGCTAGGGGTGTACTCCGGCTGCGGCCTGTCCTTCAATTCATTCTGGAGTGGAATCACTATGTGTCGTCGCGCAATCGCTCTGATTATGCTCTTCTTTTGCATGGGAATCCCGGCCATGGCTTTGGCCGTTGCACCTCGTATTGGGCCTTCGCCTCCCGCCACCCAGGAAGAGGTCGCCAAACTCACCCAGGCCATCCATGATGCCCAGACCTCCGGCGACAACGCCTGGGTGCTGGTTTCGGCTGCGCTGGTCCTGATGATGACCGCTCCCGGCCTGGTTCTCTTTTATGGTGGCCTGGTCCGCCGCAAGAACATTCTGGGCACCATGATGCAGAGCTTCGCCATGATGGGGCTGATCACCGTTCTGTGGGCCGTGGTGGGCTACTCGCTGGCCTTCGGAGCGGGCAACGGATTCATTGGCGGCCTGGAGCACTGCTTTCTGCGCGGCGTCGGACTGGATGCCAATCCCAACTACGGCGGCACCATTCCCGAGCAGAGCTTCATGATCTACCAGCTTATGTTCGCCATCATTACTCCGGCGCTGATTACCGGAGCCTTTGCCGAGCGCGTCAAGTTCAGCTCGATGGCCGTCTTTCTTTGCCTCTGGTCGCTGGTCGTCTACTGCCCCATGGCGCATATGATCTGGGGCGTTGGCGGCATTCTGAACTTTGCCAACGCTGCCGCTCGCTGGCCGGTCTTTGACTTTGCCGGAGGAACCGTCGTCCACATTACCAGCGGCGTCTCGGCGCTGGTCTGCGCCATCTATCTTGGGAAGCGCGTCGGCTACCCGCAAGAAGATATGCCGCCTCATTCGATGGTGCTCAGCTTCATCGGCGCGGGAATGTTATGGGTGGGTTGGTTCGGATTCAATGCCGGCAGCGCCCTGAACGCCGGCCCACTGGCCACCAGCGCCTTCGTCAATACGCAGTTTGCCGCTGCCGCCGCCGCCATCACCTGGGTCATTACCGAGTGGCTGCAGAATGGCAAGCCCACTGCCCTTGGAGCCATCTCCGGTGCGGTAGCCGGCCTCGCCACCATCACCCAAGCCTCCGGCTTCGTCCAGCCGATGAGCGCACTGGCCATCGGCGGCATCGCCGGCATCGTCTGCTGCTTCATGGTCTTCCGCGTCAAGAAGTTTTTCGGCTACGACGATTCACTGGATGCCTTTGGCGTGCATGGCGTCGGAGGTACCATGGGCGCGCTGCTCACCGGACTCTTTGCCGCCGGCTCCATCAATGCTGTCTTCGGCAAAAATGCCGCAGGCGTTCCGAACCCCGCCGGAGCCATTGATGGCAACTGGCATCAGGTCACCAATCAATTGGTCGGCATGGGAATTGGTTGGGGGCTGGCCATCGTCGGCACTCTGGTGCTATTGTTCTTGGTCGATAAAACCATGGGTCTGCGCGTCTCCGCCACCGAAGAAGCCCAGGGCCTCGATCTCAGCCAGCACGGCGAGGAAGGCTATGAGCTGAACGCGTAATTCTTGCTCTGTCAAGCTGAGTGTAATTCTTGCTCTGTCATCCTGAGCGAGCGAAGCGAGTCGAAGGACCTGCGGTTGCTTTTCGCTTGTCGAACGAATGAACCTCCGTGCCCCATCCATTCGCGCTCTTGGCGAATGGGTGGGAACCCAAGAAACTGAATGATCCCAAAGTAGTTCGAGGAATCCGCAAATGCTCAAGATTGAAGCCATCATCCAGCCGGCCAAGCTGGACATTGTCAAAGAAGCCCTGATTGAAGCCGGCATCGAGGGAATCACTATCCTCGAAGCGCGCGGCCATGGCCGTCAAAAAGGCCATACCGAGTTCTATCGCGGACGCGAGTACACCGTCGATCTTCTCCCCAAGGTCAAGCTGGAGATCATCCTCACCGACGATCTGAAGGACAAGGTGATCCAGGCCATCCTCGGCGCCGCCCGCACCGGCCACATCGGCGACGGCAAAATCTTTATCAGCCGCGTCGAAGAGGCCATCCGCATCCGCAACGACGAACGCGGCGAATCCGCCATCTGACGATCAACCGGAAGCCTCCGCGCCCCGTTCCTTTGCGCTTATGCGAAGGGACGGGATGCTGCGTACGCAGGCGTATTTTTATTCCTATCATTAGAAAGCCTTATCCATTTCAGGATCTATCGTGGATTGCGGCTCATGAATTCTTAGCATAAGCCGATCTTCTACCTATGGTTTGTTTGCTCTTCCGGCCCACGGCAACAACCATCAGAGCACTCCAATGAGTCCCCTCTGAAACATGGAGGTTGTTGTGAATCCCTATCGCGCTTTGGCTGCTGTAACCCGCCTTCTTGCTGCCCCCCAAAAAACCAGTATGGCCGCATCCTTGGTTTCTCCGGGGTTTCTTGTTTTGTTGGCATCCGTAATGGCGGCTTCCGCCGGATGGGCGCAGGAGGCGAATCAAACACCCTCGCCGGCGCCGCTGAGTTCGCGCTTCGCCCATTCCATGCGGAATCAGAGCCTTGGCCGTTCCTTGCCGATGGCGACCACCCGCGAGGGCCGAACTCTTGGGCTTAGAGCCTCGCCGATGGACTTCTCCCACCTGATGGGCCAGCCGAGCATGGCCGCTCAAACCACGAGCAGCCTTCCTTCCAGCTATGACCTTCGCAATGTGGGCAAGGTCAGTCCGGTCAAAGACCAGCTCCAATGTGGAGATTGCTGGGCTTTTGCCACGTATGGCTCCTTGGAATCGGTCTTGCTGGCGGACGAAAGCTGGAATTTCTCAGAGAACAATCTCAATAACTTGAATGGCTTTGACTTTGGCTCCTGTCAAGGCGGGAACGGGCAGATGAGCACCGCTTACCTGGCGCGCTGGGCCGGTCCGGTCAATGCATCCGCCGATCCGGACCCGACCTCGTGCTCCAGCACCAACACCTGCACCCGCACTTCTCCGGCAAATCTGCCCGCGCAAAAGCACGTTCAGGGTGTCTACTTTATTCCTGCTCGCGCCAATTCGCTGGACAACAGCAATCTGAAGAGCGCCATCCTGAACTACGGCGGCGTGGACGCGTCCATCAGCGCCGATGAATTGGAAGTAGGTAGCCCGTATTGGAATGTGAACAACGCCGCTTACTACTACAACGGCGCAACTGTCTGCACTGGATCGAATGGCAAAGCCGCGGAATGTCCCATTGACCATTCCATTACTCTGGTGGGTTGGGATGACGCATACCCGGCCGGCAAATTCTCCACCGCGCCGCCGGGCAATGGAGCTTTTCTGGCCAAGAATAGTTGGGGGACAGGATTCGGCGATGCCGGTTTTTTCTGGATCTCGTATTACGATGCGCAGCTTGCAGTGGAGGAGTCGTACGTCTTCAATGAGATTGCGAGCACGACCAATTACTCCACGGAATATGAGTATGATCCGCTTGGTTTGGTGAGCGCGCAGGGTTACGGCACAACCACCGCATGGGCGGCCAACGTCTTCACGGCAAGCGCAAACGGCCAGTTGGCGGCTGTGGCCACCTACGCTCTGGCAAACGGCACCGCCTACTCCATCGAAGTTTATACCAATGCATCCAACGGTCCCACCAGCGGAAGCCTGGCCGCCACCACCAGCGGCACACTAGCTTTGGCTGGGTATAACACAATTGAACTGCCCAGTTCGGTGGCCCTTTCACAAGGGCAGAAATTCTCCGTGGTCATCCAACTCACCACGCCTGGTTACAACTATCCAATTCCCGTTGAATATGCCATCACGGGCTACTCCAGCAAGGCCAAAGCCAGCCCGGGGCAAAGCTACATCAGCGCCAACGGAAGCACCTGGCAGGATACGACGGCCATCGAGCCAACCATGAACGTGGCGCTGAAGGCTTTTTCCAACGATTCAGCGGGACTGACTAACCCTGTGCCGGTTGTCAGCAGCATTTCGCCGGCTTATATGAGCGCGGGCGGAGCGGCATTTACGCTGACGGTGAATGGATCGGGCTTTGTCAATGGATCAACTGCTTACTGGGGGGCAACGGCGCTTACCACCAGTTACGTGAGCGCCACGCAATTGGCGGCGACGGTGACGGCCGCAGAGATTGGCGGCGAGGGAGTTACGGCAATCACCGTGCAAACGCCCGCTCCCGGCGGCGGAAGTTCCAATGCATTGCAGTTTGAAGTAAATTCCTCCGGCTCTGAATCAACCGCGCCGACATTGACGGCGATCACGATGGTGGTGACTGCCGGTTCGTCGGCAAGTTATGCGGTCACGCTGCCTTCCACGGTGGAGAGCGCGACGGTGAGCTGCCTGAATTTGCCCACGGGAGCGGCGTGCAGTTATGCTTCCGGTACGCTGACAATCACCACTACTTCTGCAACGCCCAAAGGAACCTATCAGATTACAGTGAACTTTACGGAAACCCTAAGTGGGGTGACTTCGGACTGGATTCTGCTGCCGATTCTGCTGCTTCCGCTGATGATTCTGCGCAAGCGGCTGGTGGCACGGGGCTCCTGGGTGACGGCGTATTTGGGGATGATTCTGCTGGCTGTGAGCGCTTTCAGCGTGGTTGGCTGCGGAGGGGGAGCCGGAGGCGCATCACAGTCGTCAACGACACAGACGCACCAAGTGGTGAGTTCAGGCGTGGTTACGCTTACGATTCAGTAAGGGGCGAATATGTGTGCGGGAGGCCAGGTTCCAAGATCGAAACCATGTAACCAAATTCGCGCAACCGACTTCGATTCCGTCCATTAGAGAAGCAACAGACCCGCTCGCGTCGGATCAACTCAGTTCAGCAGAATAGGGACGGCCGGTCCATCGACCAGCGGCTTGACCACAGGCTGTTCGGTCTTCTCGTAGGCGATCTTGCCGGCGCGGATCTCTTCCTGGGCGATGCGGCAGGGCTTGTTCGATTGCGTGGAGACGAGCGCATGAGAGCCGCTCTGCAACTGGCGGGCGCGCCGCGCGGCCACCATCACTTTGCGGTAGTCTGAATCGAAGCCGGTTTCAATCGTCATCGGAATCCTCCTCAAAGGGCAGTTCCTGCTGGCCGGGGTGACCAATGCGAAAAGCCTCCAGGAACGGTTTGAGCCGCTCCTGCGAATTCACTTGCAAGCAGGTGGCGGCGACCTCCAACACTCTGTCCGCGCGAAAGGCAATCGGCTCGCCGTTGCGAAGGAAGCGCTCGGCCCGCACAATGGCCTCCAACTGCGCCACCGCCCGGTCCAGAATGTCATTAACTAAAATATAGCTGTATTCTTTGTAATTCTCAATCTCCTTGCGCGCCTGACTCAGACGCCGCCTCAGTTCATCCTCATCCTGGACGCCTTCAGCGCGGCTGCGATTGCGTAAACGAGTGCGTAAAACCGTGGGGTTGGGCGGCATCACAAAGATGCTCACCGCCTCCGGCATCTTGGCGCGCACCTGCGCCGCGCCCTGCACGTCAATGTCCATCACCAGATCGTTGCCGGCCAGGCGGGCATCTTCCAGAGCCTTGCGCGGCGTTCCGTAGAGGGCCTTGCCGAAGACCTCGGCGTGCTCCAGAAACTCGTCATTGGCGAGCATCCGCTCGAAGACCTCGCGGGTGGTGAAGTGGTACTCGCGCCCATCCTGCTCCGAGCCGCGCGGGGCACGGGTGGTCCAGGAGACGGAGAATTCGATGCCGGACAACTGCTTGCGCACCTCGTTGACCAGCGTGCTTTTGCCCGAACCCGAGGGCGCCGAAATGATGAAGAGTATGCCTGCCATGTTTTTGTCCTTCGGTCAATGGTTAGTGGTCAGGGATCAGGAATCAGGAATCAGGGATCAGGGATCAGGGATCAGGGATCAGGGATCAGGGATCAAATTGAGATTGTGGGCAACTTCTCCTGAATGTCAAGCAATTTGTTTCTTCTACAAAATTGTACCGGTGCTACATGCCTCAACAGCAAGCAAGCCGCCGCGGAGGACGGCCCACTATCACTTCCATTGCACGGCTATAGGGACGCCGCTGACTGGGTTTGCCAAGTATTGGTACTTCTCGCGGTTCGCCAGCGTCACAACTAATTTGCCGTCGCTCCAACCGATGGACGGTTCCGGATCGGGATAGTTCACATCCATGTTCATAACCAAATCACCTTTGTGATCCTTCTGCGCTACCCCCTTCAACCGCACTGTGTAGACAGCAACAGTCACAAACACTGCATTATCGACTTCCATCTGAACTACCGCCGTCCACCTTCCGTCGGGACTTCTTTTAGTATCGAGAACTTGAGTCTCCGAGCTAAAGAAAGACGAGACGAAATAGACCGCAAGCCCGATTATCAACCCAAAGAAAGCTAATGATGCCAGAATGACTTTATTCCTCGACTTCATAGAACGCACTCCTCTATGTTCGTTCTTCCAGAACGCAACTGATCCCTGATCTCTGACCCCTGATCCCTGGTTTACTCAAGATTCTGAATCTGCTCCCGCGCCTTTTCGATTTCTGCCTTCATGGCCAGGCCCAGTTCGGTGATGCGCGTTCCTTTGCCGCCTGCGCCGCCGGTTTTGGAGAGGAGCGTGTTGGCCTCGCGGTTCATCTCTTGCAGCAGGAAGTCGAGCTTTTTGCCCACTTCGCCGCCGGCGGTGAGCAACTCGCGGAAGTGGCCGATGTGGGTCGTCATGCGCTCCAGTTCCTCGCTGACGTCGCTGCGCTCGACCATCACGGCGACCTCTTCCAGCAGGCGCTGACGGTTGAACTCCGGGCCGACGGCTGCTTCCAGCCGCTCGGTGAGGCGGGCCTGATAGCGCTCTTCCACCTCGGAGCGCATCGCCGACACACCTGTGGTGGCCTCGGCAAGGCGGTCGAGCGTCGCGTGCAAGATGGCCGCCAGAGACTCGCCTTCTCTCGCGCGCATGGCTTTCAGTTCGTCGAGCAGCGGGGCTATCTGCTGCTGGACGCTGGCTGCGAGCGCGGCCTGATCTTCGTCGCTGTTGGAGCGGTTGTCGCTTTGCAAGGCGCCTGGCAGGCGCAGGATGGCGTTCAGGTCTGGTTCGCCGGTTAGGTTGTGCTCGGCGCAGACGGCTTTGAAGGCGGCGAGATAATTTGCCACCAGCTCGCGGTTGTAGCCGGATGTGGATTGGCTGCCGCGATCAATCTGGAGTGTCAGATCGACGTGGCCGCGGATCAGCGCGTCCTTGAGCGCCTTGCGCAAATCCATTTCCAGCGCGTCGAGACCGGAGGGAAGGCGCAATTGCACGTCAAGGAAGCGGTGGTTGACGCTCTTCAGGCTGAGCATGCAGTTGAGCTGGCCGTCGTTGGGCAGAGGTACGGTGAACTGCGTGCGCGAGAAGCCGGTCATGGAGTAGATTGGCATTTTCTTGTTCCTCGAACTCCTATTAAAACTTAAGTGTTCATTTCATTCATGAGTATCGAATTCAATCGCAATCGAACGCCGCTCCATGCTTTGCTTGAAGATAATGGCTTGGGGGTAGACGGCATGGATTTGATTCGTTCTTTCCGCCAACTCCGCCGGCAGGATGTGCATGGCGACGATCTGACTTGGCTTGATCTTCTCCGCAATGAACTTCCGCGCCGTCTCGGAGCGATCAACTCGATTGAGGAAGAGAAGATCGACAGGCGACCGATCAAAGGGATAGCTGTTCAGGTGGGCTTCACTCTGCTCGATGAAAGAATCGCCCATATGGAGGAAACGCGCGCCTCCCATTTCGACAATGAAGGCCAAGTTCCTCATGGATGAGTCCGCGGACATATGATTCAGGCAAATCACATCGAGGTTGATTCCGTTGAGGCTCAAGTGTTCATACGCGCCGGGTTCCTGTTTGACCTCGTGAATCTGCTGCTCGATCTGCGCAAAGCCTGCCTCGTTGCGCAAACGATCGACCACCTGCGTGTGGGCAACAAGTTTGCACTGCGCGTGATGGCGTAAAAACTTGATCGTCAGCTCGGCATTGAAGTGGTCGCTGTGCGGATGAGTGACCAGCACGAGATCCACATCGGCGAAGGGGCCGTGAGCATCCATCATCTGTGCAAGCAATTCCGGCGAGGGGCCAAGAACCTCTGTAGTTCCTTCAAAGAGAGCATCAACGAGCACCTTCTTGCCGCCCGCCTGGATCATGAATCCCGCATTGCCGATGTAGGTAACATCAAGAGATGGCCGCTTGTTATCCGTCACGGAGCCAGGGGTTGAGTTCGCCGATGAAGGCGGTGGCACAGCGGTGCTTTGTTGAGCCGAAAGATTCATGCTCAGCATCAGGAATGTCGGGATTCCAATTTTCATCCACATTGGTTTCATTTGATTCCCTCTTATTAAAGCAGCTAACTAAGACGCCTTCCCTCAGGAGCTAAATCCCGATGTTATTTGATTGCCTTTGCGGCCCGGCTAAAGTCGTGTCCTTTTTACAGAGCAAAAACGATTACTTCATTTGCAAATAAATCCTTGGTGAACAAGATAGTCCCAGTTCCTAAACCTCTGATCCCTGTACTTCCGGCATATCCATGAACTGCAACTGATAGAGCCGCGCATAGGTCGGTGAAGTGGTCAGCAGCTCCTCGTGGGGGCCGATGGCGGTGATGTGGCCGTCTTCCAGGACGGCGATGCGGTTGGCGCGGCGGATGGTTCCCAGGCGATGAGCGATGACCAGCACGGTGCGGTTCTGCATCAGGTTGGCCAGCGCTGCCTGCACCAGCGATTCGCTCTCCGCGTCGAGTGAGCTGGTGGCCTCGTCCAAAATCAGGATGGGCGCGTTTTTCAGGATCGCCCGCGCAATGGAGAGGCGCTGTTTTTCGCCGCCGGAGAGCCGGAAGCCTTTTTCGCCGATCACGGTGTCGTAGCCCTGCGGCATACGCAGGATGAAGTCGTGGGCCAGTGCCGCGCGGGCAGCCTCTTCCACGCGGTCAAGATGCACCTCCGGCTGGCCGTAGGCGATATTATTGCGCACCGTGTCGTTAAAAAGGATGGTCTCTTGCGTGACCTGAGCCACTTGGCGACGGAGTGAGCCGAGGGTCAGATCGCGCAGGTCTTGGCCGTCGATGAGAATGCGCCCGCTGCTGACGTCAAAGAAGCGCGGAATCAGGCTGGCCATGGTGGATTTGCCCGCGCCGCTGGGGCCGACCAGTGCGACCACTTCGCCGGTGTGCATCTCCAGATCGACGTGATGCAGAATCTGATGTTCGCCCTCTTCCGTCGAATAAGAGAAGCCAACATTCTCAAATTGGATGGCGCTCTTAAAGGGTTTCATCGCCGTCGCGTTCGGGCACTCGCGCACCTCGTCGTCGGCATCAAAAAAGCTGAAGATGGAAATGGACGCGCCCATCGCCTGTTGGAAGCTGTTATAGAAGAAGGCGAATTTGCGTACCGGATCGTAGAGCTTGAAAAGCGCGACAATAAAGGTGATGAAGACCGCCGAGGTCATGCGCCCGTGCAGAATCTCGTTGCGGCCCACCCACAGCAGCAGCGCGATGGCCACAGCGCCGATGGTGTCCATCAGCGGCGAAGAGATGGACTGAATACGAACGCTGCGGAGGTTGGCGCGGAAGAGGCGCGTGGAGGCTTTTTTGAAGCGCAGAATCTCCCAAATCTCGGTGTTGAAGGCGCGGACAATGTTGTTGCCGGTGACCGTTTCGTGCAGGATGTTCTGGATTTCGGCGAGCTTGTCTTGCCCGGTGCGGGTGCGTGTGCGGACGGATCGGCCGATGCGGCGCGAAGAAGTGATGATGACCGGCACAAAGAGCAGCAACGCCCAACTGAGCCGCCCTCCGAGGGCAATCACCGCGGCCAGCGTGAAGACGAAGGTGAAGAACTGCTGCAGGAAGTCGCCCAGCACGGAGCTGACGGCGTTTTGCACGCGGTCCACATCGTTGATCAGCGTAGAGATGATGCTGCCGGTGGGATGCTTGTGAAAGAAGCCGGAGGAGCGGCGCAGCGTGGTCTCGTAGAGATGATTGCGCATATCGGTAATCATGCCGAAGCCGGCGTAGTTCACCAGATAGGTGCCCGTGTAATCGCTCAGGCCCTTGAGAACCGTGGAGACAATCAGCGCAAAGGCGACCACCGTCCAGGCATTGTGCAGTTGGTGCGGCACAAAACCATGAATGTCAAACTGCCAGCCCTGCGGCGCCATGGGAAAGAGCTTGAGTTCGTTGGATTGATTGTGGGGGTCGAGCACCACGCCCAGGATGGGCACAAAGAGCACAATGCGGAGAGACTCCAGCAGGCCGACCATGGCCAGCAGCAACACGCCCGGCAGCCATTGAAACCAGTACGGCAGGCCGAAGCGCAGTAGGCGGAGGAAGTTTTTCATGCCGGTCGGTCCGCCTTGCAGGCTAGAGAGTCCATCGCTCGATTATATCCGGTGAGCGGGTTGGAACAGCGCGCCGGCATCTACATAGATTACGGCGTGGACCGGGAGGTCCACGCGACAGCCGATCTGGAGATCGGCGCTACAGGGGATACCGCGGGGGGAAGATTTAGAATTGAAGATGACAGAATCTCTTGCGCCGGCTGGTCCGGCCGGAAGGCACCTTCAACTCATGCATCGCTGGTCAAAACTCTTTATTCCCACCCTGCGCGAGGCCCCGGCGGACGCCGAAGTGGCCAGCCATCGCTTTCTCGTCCGCTCCGGCTACATCCGCCAGATGGGCGCGGGATTGTATAACTATCTCTTTCTGGCGCAGCGCTCGATCAACAAGATCGTGGCCATTGTGCGCGAAGAGATGGACCAGATTGGCCAGGAGTTCTTTTTGCCCGCGCTGCTGCCCAAGGAGCCGTGGGTGGAGAGCGGCCGCTGGACGGGCATGGGCGACAATATGTTTCGCCTGAAGGACCGCAAGGGCGCGGAGATGTGCCTTGGCATGACCCACGAAGAGATCATGACGGTGATTGCGCGCAGTGAGCTGCGCAGCTACAAACAGTTGCCGCAGATTTGGTATCAGATTCAGACCAAGTTCCGCGACGAGCCGAGGCCGAAGTCCGGCCTGCTGCGCGTGCGTCAATTCACCATGAAGGATGCGTATTCCTTCGACATCGACAAGGTAGGCCTGGACAAGAGCTTTGATCTGCATGATGCGACGTACCGGAAGATTTTCTCGCGCTGCGGGCTGAAGTTTGTCGCGGTTGAGGCGGATTCAGGTTCGATGGGCGGCTCGCAGTCGCAAGAGTTCATGAGCTACACCGACGCGGGTGAGGATTTGATTGCAAGCTGTCCGGTCTGCGGCTATGCGGCGAATACGGAGAAGGCGACGTCGAAGCTCGCGCCGGTTACGGAGCTTGAGCCCACCGGTGACGGCCAGCCGGAGCTGATTCACACTCCGGGAATGGGCGCAATCGCAGACATCGCGGCCTTTTTGAAGATGAGTCCGGCCAACGACATCAAGTGCGTAGCGTACATGGCGCTGAAGCGCGGCGCGGCAGGCAAGCCGGACACATGGCACGGCGTTGCAGCTTTCTTGCGCGGCGACCATCAGGTCAATGAGACCAAGCTGCTCGGAGCTATCGGCGCGGCGGAAGTGCGGCCTATGGTGGCTGAGGAGCTTCAGCAATTCTTCAACGGCCCTGCGGGATTTCTTGGGCCGGTTGGACTCAAGCCCAGCGCCAAGCTACTGGAAGACGGGATTGCCGTCGTTGTCGATAGCACGCTCGAAGGCCGCAAGAACATGGTCTGCGGCGCCAACAAGCTGGACTATCACCTGCGCAACGTGACGCCGGGGCGCGATTTTTCCTGGACGCTCACGGCCGATATTCGCACGGTGAATGAGGGCGAAGGCTGCCCCAAGAACCCCTGCACCAAGCTGGAGTGCGATCACCGCGAAGGGTGCGTCAAAAAGGCCTGCCCCGGCAAGCTGGTCGTCGGCAAGGCGGTCGAAATCGGCCACATCTTCAAGCTGGGCTACAAGTATTCCGAGGCGATGGGCGCGCGCGTGCTGGACCCGAACGGCAAGGAAGTGACGCCGATCATGGGCAGCTACGGCATCGGCATCGAGCGCATTCTCACTGCCGCCGTCGAACAATCGAACGACAAGAACGGCTTCTGGCTGGCGGCTTCGATTGCGCCTTTCACCGTGGTTGTTACGGTCACCAATATGGCCGACGCGCTGCTCCGGGAGACTGGCGAAAAGCTGGCGGCGGAGCTGGAAGCAGCGGGCCTCGACGTGCTGCTGGATGACCGAGACGAGCGCGCCGGCGTCAAATTCAAGGATGCGGATTTGATCGGCATTCCTTATCGCGTCAACGTCGGCAAGAAGGCCGCCGAAGGCAAGGTGGAGCTGGTGACGCGCGCAACTTCAACCAGCGTGGATGTTGCGTTGGCGGAAGTGGTGGCTCTTGTGAAAGAGCGCGTGGCGGAAGATGCGCTGCTGTTGACGGTGGGCGCGTAGGTTTGTTGAATCCCACCCTAGCCGCAAAAACAAGAACGCGGCGAGGGTGGGGCACCCGGCTTAGGTACTTGTCTACCTGTTAACCTGTCAACCTGTCAACTTGTCAACCTGTATTGTTCGCAGTTTTTGGGAGAACGAATGGCACTGAAGATCAGGTTTCAAAAGCCCACGGGAAAGCGCCCACTTGCGACGCTGTTGCTGCGCGTGGGATTGATCGGGTTTGCGGCCTGCGCTCTGATTTTTCTTGCCATATTCAGTTATTTTTACATCACCTACGGGCGCATTCTGGACGAGCGGCTCAAGTCGCCGGTCTTTGCCAACACAGCCAAAATCTACGCCGCGCCGAGCGAAGTGCGTCCAGGTCAAAAGCTGACCGTGAAGTTGATTGCCGACGAGTTGCGGCAGGCCGGCTACTCGGCCGATGGCGCATCCGATCTCTCCCAGCTTGGCACCTACAAAGAGACCGCACAGACCATCACCGTGCGCCCCGGCCCGCAATCCTTTCACTCGCAGGACAGCGCCACCATTCGCGTCAGTGGGGGCGTGGTGCAATCCATCGCCGATGAGCGCGGGCAGGGACTTTCCAGTTACGAATTGGAGCCGCTGCTGATCACCGGTCTGAGCGACGACGCCAACCGCACCAAGCGGCGACTGCTCACCTATGACGAGACTCCGCTCAATGTGGTCAACGCTGTTTTGGCCATTGAGGACCGGCGCTTCTTCGAGCATGGCGGCGTCAACTATTTTTCGATGATTAGCTGGGCATGGCATGATCTGATCGGCGACCGCAAGCACAAAGGCGGCGCTTCCACGCTGACCATGCAGTTGGCCAAGCTGCTGATCGTCGCCGATACAGGCACGTTGAAGTACAAAATCTCCCAGATCGTCGTTGCCTTCCAGCTTGAACACCGCTTCAACAAGCAGCAGATCTTCGAGATGTATGCCAATGAGATTCCTCTTGGCCAGCGTGGCAGCTTCTCCATCAACGGCTTTGGCGAGGCCTCGCAGGTTTACTTTGGCAAGGATGTGGGCAAGCTGGACCAGGCCGAGTGCGCCTTCCTGGCCGGCATCATCCAGCGGCCCAGCTACTTCAATCCATTTCACCATCCAGATCGCACCATCGAGCGGCGCAACCTGGTGCTGGATTCGATGGTGGAGACTGGCGCAATCACCAAGGAGCAGTCCGAGGTTGCCAAAAGAGAGCCTTTGAAGCTGACGCCGCAGAGCGTGGACGCCAGCGAGGCGCCGTACTTTGTGGATTTGGTGCATGACCAGATGGTGCAAAAGCTGGGTGAGCGCGACTTCAATCACGAAGGGCTGCGCATCTACACCTCGCTTGATCCCGACCTCCAGCGCGAGGCAACAGCGGCCGTTGATTCCACCATGCACGTGGTCGATGAGCAGGTGGACAAGCTGCACGCCAAGCAAAAAAAGAAGGGCGAAAAGTACGACTACCCGCAGGTGGCGCTGATTGCGCTTGATCCGCACACCGGGCAGGTGCTGGCATTGGTCGGCGGGCGCAGCTACGGCGGTTCGCAGTTGAATCACGCGGTAGCCAAGCGCCCCACCGGCTCCATCTTCAAGCCGTTTGTGTACGCCGCCGCCTTTGCCACGGCCACTGAGGGCACCATGCTACCAGGGCAGACCAAGCTCTTTTCGCCGCTCACCATGCTGAAAGACGAGCCGACCACCTACGGCGAAGGCACCCCCTACCAGTACACGCCCAAGAACTTTGAGGACGAATACTGCGGCAGTTGCACGGCGCGCCATGCGCTGATGCGGTCGCTGAATAATGCGACGATTGGATTGGCTTCGCTGGTGGGCTTTGAACGCGTGGCGCAGCTCGCCCGCGAAGCAGGCATCAAAGGCGTACAGCCGACGCCCTCGATGGCGATTGGCTCCTATGATGCCACGCCGCTTGACATGGCCGGAGCCTACACCGTCTTTGCCAACGGCGGCCTGCACATCAATCCATGGATGTTGGCCAGCGTTCGCACTTCGACCGGCGATGTGATCTCCGACTACTCGCCGGACTCCAAACAGGTTCTCGATCCGCGCGCCGCTTATCTAACCGTCAGCATGATGGAGAATGTGCTGCGCAGCGACGTGACCGGCTCAGGCACCGGCGCGGGTGTGCGCAATATGGGCTTCCATGCGCCCGCCGCAGGCAAAACCGGCACGGATCATGATGCCTGGTTCGCCGGCTTCACCACCAATCTGCTCTGCATCGTCTGGGTGGGTAACGACGACTATACCGACATCAAGATCCAGGGCGCGCACGCCGCAGCGCCCATCTGGGCCGAGTTCATGAAGCGCGCCGTGGCGCTGCCACAGTATTCGGATGCCAACGAATTCACTGTTCCCGACGGCGTGGAGACTCTCTCCATTGACAGCGTCAGCAACCTGCTCAGCGACGCCACCTGCCCGGCAGCCACCATCGAAGCCGCTTTCCTGGCCGGCACCGCTCCCACTGAAACCTGCGAACATCCCGCCGAGCATCGCAACCTGTTGCAAAAGATTCTAGGGATCGGTAAAAACTAAATAATTCCGAACAGACTGAAAATTGAGACGGTAGCCTGAAGGTCATTGGCAGACGCAGTCCATCCGCTACCGGGCCGTCATTCCGACTCATCAATGACTTCAATCGCGGAGACCGTTGCATAGTTCGATATTGGTTCAAAAGTCAGGTCGAGTTTTCCTTCCGGGGAAGGTTGCAGGTGGCTGAATGTTTTAGTCAGCGCATGCAGGCTGCCGGCTTCCTTGAAGATGTCAAAGTTGTCCAGCAGCGTCGTTCCATTGCAATAGACTCGAAAGACCCGGCTTCCCACTCCAACGCGACTCGCCGGATCTGGAACCCAGTAAAGTTCAGCAAAGTGCAGCACAAGCGTGTAGCGGCCGTGGGTGGAGACCGGAATCGAATAAGTAAAATGACCGTAGCGCTCCTGCGCATATAGGTTTGGGTCCGGTGTGCCTTCGATTTGCCGTGGTAAATCGGAAAGTGTTCCGTTCTGATAATAGTTATCCGGGTGCCACAGGTTCCCATTGTGGTCTGTTACGGCCGAGCGCTGCATGACCAGGCGAACAGGCAACTGCCGATGCGGCAGGCCAGGCAAGATCTCCAGTGCGTTCAGGGTCGGCGATGACCGCTCCATGAAGAACTTCAGATGCAGAAAGCCGTCTTTGTCTGGATAGATGTCCTTGAAGACGCGTTCATCCGCCACATTGACTCCCAAGGCGTCGGCAGCGATGTTAAATGAGCTCAGAAGCATTTGGCCGTTGGCGCTGACATGAAAGAAACTGGTCTTGGGATCATCCTGCGGCGAGGCCACAAAGTACAGGTGCAATTCATACGGGCCCTGAGCAAGCGGAATATTGTAAGTGAAGTCGCTCGTTCGCCAATAATCAAACAGCATGGGGTCGCTGGTCTTGATCACTGGGGTGTCCGGGCGGCGGAAGGCGCCACCGCCAAGATAATAGCGATCAGACAGCCAGTAGGCGCCGACGCTGTCAATCCGGGGGGAGCCATCGTATCCGGCGAGCAGGCGAAGCGGTAGCGGTGCCGTGTTTTGCGGGCCAGGTTGAGTGGCGTTGACCGGCGAAGATACTTCAATTACTGGCGGATGGCTTGACTTGCTATGCGCCAGAAATAGGGCCGCGCCGATGCCGACAACAAGCAGCACGGCCAATCCCGCCATGCCGTACTGGAGTGTTTGCTTGCGCCGCCCGGGCTCCTCTGATTGCCGGGGCTCGGTAAGGCCGCTGTCGGACAAAACCAAACCTGTGGCCGGCGCAGAAGACAAAGAATCGACTTGAGAGATACCCGGATCTTCAGGCGTCGGAATCGTTAGCGCCGCTGGCGGACGAAGGTTGAAGACCGGAACATAGCTGCCCTGCGGAAGCGAAATCTGAATTTCGTGATCCTTGCCATCGCTCTCGTAGTAGGCTTTCAGCTTCTTCCTCAGCCGATGCGCTTCGACGCGCGCAATCGAATCCCGCGAGGCATCAAAGGTGCTTTTGGAGCGACCCAACACTTCAGTGGCGATGTTGTATTCATTGATCTCGTTGATTCTATGATGAAAATACTTGTCCCCGATGTACTTTAGATAATTTTGAAGACGAGGAGTATGGGTCAGTGCGGTCAAGACTGCTTCCAGTTCCGCGCGTTCTGAATCCTTCGCATGAGAGGCGGGGACTTGGTCCATAAACCCACTCCAAATAGATGAATCCATAGTACAACACAAAGGCGTTGGCTGAATTTTCCATGTTACATTTTCTGAATAAACCTGGATGAAAGCTCTTGAATTCCGATGTAACATATACGTTAACATCATGAAAACAAACAGTTTTAACATATTTTTCGGTAGGCAACAATTCTGTGCATCATTAACGATTGCACATTCCGTAAGCGTTCCAATAGAGTGCACACAGTTCTCCTCCGTTGAATCCGGAGTGGGACGCACTACATCGGTGGCCAAGAAACCGGCAATGGAGTCGATTCCTGTTGGGTGGCTTCGTTTGTTCAACGAGCGGTGATTGCGGCTGGGTTTGGGTGGATTGGAGGCTATCTCGCCTGAACCAAATCGTACGACTGTGACCGAGAAGTAGCGTATGCGCCTGTTGTCCTTCCTTCCGGCCGAAAACGGAATCCGCTTCCGGCCGGGTTTTTTCAGATCTCATCGTTCGAGTCGCGGCGCAATGCCGCTCCGGGAGCATCTCAGCCAATGAAGCGTCTTCTTTCTCTTTCGTTCATTATTTTCTGCACTCTTTCTCCATTCAGTGGCTGTGGCAGTGGCGGGGGCTCCTCCTCAAAGCTCGAAACACCGATTATCACCTGGGCCGCGCCGGCGGCTATCAGCTATGGCACGGCACTGAGCGCGACTCAGCTTGACGCTACGGCCAATTATCCGGGCAGCTTCAGCTATTCGCCTGGGGCTGGAACCCTTTTAAGTGTGGGAACCCAAACACTGAGTGTTACGTTTACGCCCAACGATCCAACCACCGTTGCCTCGGCCTCGGCTTCAACCTCACTTACGGTTACCCAGGCGACTCCGGTGATCACCTGGAATACTCCGGCGGCCGTAGTGGTAGGTACAGCGCTGAGCAGCACGCAATTGGATGCAACCGCCGGTTCAGGCGGAACAAGTGTACCGGGCAAATTTGTCTATACGCCGGGCGCCGGAACGGTGATGAATACGGTTGGCACTCAGACACTCTCCGTGCAGTTCACGCCCACCGATGGCACCGACTACAATTCCGCCACGGGAAGCGTCTCTCTCAGCGTCACGACGAGTAAAACCGCGGCCATTGCCGTCAATATCAACACCCTGGCCAATCGCCATCAGATCAGCCCATTTGTCTACGGGAACAATGACCAGACGATCTCCGACATCTCCGACATTGGCTACACCTTTTCACGGTGGGGCGGCAATGATATCTCCAACTATAACTACGTATTGCAAACCCGCAACTCCGCCTCCGACTGGTACTTCGAGGATTATGGAGGCGCTGGCGACAACACCCAGCTCATCAAGGATACGCAATCGGCTGGCAGTCATTCATTGACCTCAATAGCGTTGATGGATTGGGTGGCTGCGGGACCAGGCAATTGGAGTTACTCCATTGCGAAATACGGATCGCAGTGTTCGTTCGATCCCTGGAACACCGATGCCGGCAACGGCCAAAAAACCGATTGCTCCACTCCTGTCACCACCGATGCCGTCACCACCGCCTACTATCCGCTGGTCGACACTGCCGCGGATTGCCCGTCGGGAACCACGGACGGAAGCACCTGCGTCGATCGCGAAACCTGGGCGACGGCCATGGCGGCAGCCTTCAACACCAGCAGCGCGACCTGCCCAGTGCCTAACTCTTCCATCACTTCCTGCCACTTCTACGACATGGACAACGAACCCGACATCTGGAATGGCACGCACAGGGATGTACACCCCGCGCCCGCGGGCTATGACGAACTGGCCAATGTTTATGAGAAAGAAGCCACGAATCTCAAAAAATGGGATCCTGAAGCAGTGCGCTTTGGGCCGGTCTTCTGCTGCTGGTGGTTCTACTGGAATGGCGCGAATGGTGCTGACAAGGGCAACCATGGCGGTGTGGACTTTTTGCCCTGGTGGCTGAATCAGGTCAAGTGGCTGGATGAGATCAACGGCGCGCGCACCCTTGACGTCTTTGATATCCATGAGTATGCCAACGCCCCCTCCACGACAGGATTTACCAACGCCCAGCTTCAGGCGCTTACAGCCAAAATTGCCGCCTATTACTGGGATCCGACCTTTGCCCCCTACCAGGGTTGGACCACAACCAGCATTCAGCCCAACCAATATATTGCCTTTTCCATTCCGCGCTTCAAGGCCATGTTGAATGCCATCTATCCCGGAACCCCCCTTGCCTATTCCGAGTGGGGCTATGGTGCTGCCGCGAACGTGAACGGCGAACCGGACTTCTCGACGGCCATCGCCGATGCGGACTCTCTAGGCGTCTTTGGACGTGAGGGGCTTAGCTTTGCTTCTCGCTGGGGTGGGCCGTCGTCCAGTTCTCCTCAGAATGCCGAGTACCTGGCCTGGAAGATCTTCACAAATTACGACGGCGCGCATCACCAGTTCAACTCGATTTCGGTCTCCGATCAGAACAACGGAACTTCGGATCTGTTTACCAGCTACGCCGCGCTCGACTCCACCGGCACGACGATGACCATCTTGGTCCTCAACAAGGATCCAAACAATACGGCGCAGGTTGACTTTAACCTCACCGGATTCAATGCGTCCACCTATGCGGCCTACACACTGTCTTCGACCAACCCCTCATCGATCACGTCGTCGGGTTCGGCCGCCTGGAATTCAACGCAGAACTTTGCGCCCTACAGCATCACTCTGCTGGTGGTCAGCGGAAGCGAGAGCTCCAAACCTGACTCGGAGTGGTTCCTGAACCCAGACGACCTGATGATTCCCGCTGCGGGCACGGCAACATTGCATCCGGCGATCACCAGCGGCAGCGCCACCGTGACCCTCTCTTCGGCGGTCTTCGACGCTTATGATGGCGCTGCGGCGTGCAGCGGAACACTGGCGCTAACCAACGCACTCATTACCGCTACGCAGCCCGCAATCATCACCGTCAACGCGGGCAGCTCACCTGGATTCTGCCACTATACGGTCACCGGCAACGATGGCACGGCAACGCAAACCCAGGGCGGCTGGATCGTCGTCGGCAATCCGCCCGCCACGCTCACTCAATCGGGCAACAACCAATCGGGGAGCGCGGGATCGGCTCTATCGCTGCCCCTGACCGTCACGTTGAATCCCGGCCAATCCGGCGGATCAGCCAACGGCGCGGACATTTTGTTCACCACCTCAGCCGGCACGCTCTCCTATGGCACAACCAGCGGAAGCAGTGTGATTGCTCAAACCAACTCGTCAGGAGTCGCCTCGGTCACCCTGACGCTGCCTTCGTCCAAGGGAGCAGTGACCGTTACCGCGCAGGATCAGTTCCCGCTCGGCGGCGCATCCGTCATCTTCAAAGAGACGGCGAATTGAAGCAACACAGGCTTCCATGCCTCCCATGGTGCGCGGGGAGGTTCAAGGCTCAGCACAGCGCGTCAGCGCGCTTTGGCTGAACTCAAAGCATGAATCCTGAAGCGGAAGGGGATTCGTTTTTGGGGGACGGGCGCGATAGGTTCGCTCGTCAAGATTCCCCGGTCGTGGAGCTCCTTGGTGACCTTCCGAGCTCCACGAGTATATTTAGTTCCAATGATGTTGCGTCGTATGTGACTTCATGGTTGATCTGCCGATTTGTTGTGAACTAGGAAAGGTCGGCCAATTGCGGCTTCGGCGGCCAATCAGGAATGCAACCAGAGCTTCAGCCAATTTCTGTGAGGGACTTGAATCATCCATGAAAAAATTATCGCTGCGCCCGCTTCTGCTGTTCTTTCTTGGCCTCTCCGCCATCCTTTCTGCTCAACCGCTGGCGGCTCAATCGCAGCAGGCTCGAACCATCGCCGTAGACCTGAAGGACTCGGCAGGGCCGGTGGATCACTTCTTTGATCTGTCGGTAGGTTCTGATTTTCCGGGCACGCTGATCCGCGACGATAGTCAGGCCCAGCTCAAGCTTGCCGTGGATGAACTCGGCTTTAGGTATATTCGTTTTCATGCGATCTTTCACGACGTTCTGGGAACGGTGCGCGTGGAAGACGGCAAAACCGTTTACAACTGGACCAAGATCGACCAGCTTTATGATGATTTGCTGGCGCGCCACATCCGGCCCTTTGTCGAACTCGGCTTTACGCCGCAGGCGCTGGCTACCTCGGACAACCACGTTTTTTATTGGAATGGCAACACCTCGCACCCCAAGCCGGAAGCATGGCGCAGCCTTATCGACGCGTTCATCCGCCACATCGAGCAGCGCTACGGAAGGGACGAGGTGCGCGCCTGGTACTTCGAAGTTTGGAACGAACCCAACCTCTCCGGCTTCTGGGAGGGCGCAGACCAAAAGGCTTACTTCGAGCTATACGATCTGACGGCGAAAACGATCAAGTCCGTTGACCCCGCGCTGCGAGTTGGCGGTCCAAGCACGGCCGGCGCGGCCTGGGTTCCCGAGTTTCTTGCTCATGTAAAGCAGAGCGGCGCTCCGGTTGATTTTGTGACCACCCACACCTACGGGGTTCAGGGCGGCTTTCTGGATGAAAATGGCGTGCAGGACACCAAGCTCGATCCCTCGCCGGACGCGATTCTGGGCGATGTGCGCCGTGTTCGCCAGCAGATCTCCGATTCACCCTATCCAGGCCTGCCGCTCTACTTTACCGAGTGGAGCACGAGTTATACGCCGCGCGACTCGGTGCATGACTCCTATCTCAGCGCGCCTTACATTCTAACCAAGCTCAAAGGCAGTCAGGGATTGCTGCAAGGAATGAGTTACTGGACCTATACGGATCTCTTTGAGGAGCCCGGTCCTCCGACGGCACCCTTTCAAGGCGGATTCGGCCTGCTCAACCCGCAAGGCATTCGCAAGCCGGCCTTTTTCGCGTACAAGTATCTGCACGCGCTTGATGGAAATAGCATCAAATGCAGCGATCCGCAGACATTTCTATCCACCAAGGATGGGAATTTAGCGGCGGTGCTATGGGACTTTGAGCAGCCGGAGCAGAAGGTGAGCAATCGCTCCTTCTTCACCAAGCTGATTCCCAATCACAGCGCCGCGCCGGTTCGCTTGCAGGTTGCGCATCTTGCGCCGCATACCGCTTATCGCCTCGAACTCCATCGCACCGGGTATCACTCGAACGACGCCTATTCGGCTTACATCGAGATGGGCTCGCCCAAGCAACTGAGCGCGGCGCAGATTGCGCACCTGAATGAGCTGACGCGCGATCTGCCGGAGACCGACAAGGTGTTGCAAAGCGGGCCGGATGGCGCGCTCGAGGTGACTGTGCCGATGAACTCGAACGACATTGTGCTCGTCAAGCTAACTCGCAGTGAGTAGCCTGACCGCATGGCAGTTTTGTAGCGCCGGTCTCCTGACCGGCTGTAGTGCGGACGTCCTCGTCCGCTTTTGTCCAGGATGAAAGACCAACTCATGCGGTCTTCACACCAGGAGGGGCAATTGAAAGATCAAGGATTCAGCTTGTTAATCAGGAAGTTCGCGCTGCCACTTATTCTGATCGGCGCGCTGAGTGCCACGGCGGCGGCGCAGAATCTTAGCGCGCACCCCAGTTGGCCCGGTCCTGGGCAGCTCTTTGTCGGCGCGTGTTATCAGCCCATCGATCGCACGCCCGCGCAAATCGACGGGGACATCGCCATCATGAAGCACGCTGGCTTCAACGTGGTGCGCATGGGCGATCTCTCCTGGGACTCCTTTGAGCCCGCGCAAGGCAAGTTCACATTCGAGTGGTTCGACAAGGTCATGGACAAGATGCAGGCCGCCGGGATTCGCGTGATCTTGGACATTCCCGGCTCGCCCGCCCCCATCTGGCTGCATCGCGCCTATCCCGGCACTGATCTCACCGCTCAGAACGGCACGCGCCTGCCGCCTGCCGAGCGCTATATGGATAACATCAGCGATCCGGGTTACGTGCGCGAGTTAGGTATCCTGGCCGAGACGATGACCAAGCGCTACGCCCATCATCCAGCGGTGATCGCCATCGGCTACAACAACGAAATCGGCAATGGTTTCATGTCGTATTCCGAGGCCGACCGGCAGCGTTTTATAACTTGGCTCAAACAGAAGTATGGAAGTATTGAAGTCCTCAATAAAGCCTGGGCCACGCAGCGCTGGTCGCGCCGGTTGAACAGCTTTGACGACGTTGATCTGCCGCTCGGCGACGGTCCCGGACCCTTCGAGCGCTATCTGGACCTGCACCGGTATTGGTCCGATGTCACGGTGGACCGGCTCAAGGAGCTGGATGCGATTCGCCAGCGTACTATGCCGGAGATTCCTACAATCTCGAACCTATGGGACACGTCGGGCAGGCGCGGCTTTGACTATCTCAGCACCTACAAATCCTATGTATCTTTTGGCGCGGAAGGATTTTATCCAGGGGATCCAATCGGCGGCGCGTTCGGCGCGTTGATGACCAAAGGCGATCTCGATACGCCCATCTGGTTCAACGAGTTTACGGCCGGTGGCGGAGGCTGGTACGGATCGCCGCACTACAGCCGGATGTATGCGCATCTGGCGCTGCTGATGGGCGCGCAAGGCATTCTTGCGTGGACATTCAATAGCCATCTCGGCGGCGAGGAGCAGGCGCTCTTTGGGCTGGTCGATCATGACGATACTCCCTCGTGGAAGGTGGACGAGTTCGCCCGCATTGCTTCGGAGTACAAGTTGCTCACCAAGTACGGGTTCCCGCGTTCCACACACCCTGAAGTGGCCATCGCATATTCCTTCGATTCCTTCATTGATTCCAATCCAAACACTCCCTCCAACACGACGCGTCAATTCTTCCAACCCTCGTACACCGATCAGGTGCAAGGGGCCTTTGATCCCTTCTTCCGCGCCAACATCGACACGGCGATTATCAACATTGGCCACGCCAGCCTATCGCCCTACAAACTGGTCGTTGTGCCGGCGGATTATCTGATGGACCCGGCCAGCGCCAAGGCGCTGCGCGATTACGTGAGCGCAGGCGGGACCGTGTTGATGACCGCTTTCTCCGCCAAAGTTGACGAGCACGGGCAATGGTTCAATACGCCGCTGCCCGGTCGCCTGAGCGACGTCTTTGGACTGAAAACAAACGCCTTCTATAACTTGCCGGCAACACTGAGCTTCTCGCTCTCCGGCAGCACAATCGATACCAAGATCCATCACTATGAAGTGCTCGAGCCCTCCACGGCTACGGTCATCGCGCGCTTCACCAACACTTCGGATCTAACTCCCGCTCTTACCGTCAATAAATTCGGCAAAGGAAATGCGATTTATCTGGCGACGGAATCGAATCCTACTACAATTGGACCGCTGCTGAGTTATCTCTACACAATTTCCGGCATCCAACCCGGCCCAAAAACGCCCGATGGAGTCTTCGCAAGGGTCGTTAACGGACGCACTCTTTATGTCAACACCACCGGGGAAGGGAAGAGAATTCCCATCTCCGGTGTAAAAAAGGGAATCATCAGCAATCAAACGTTTGAGGGAGAAGTGGTTCTGGCGCCGCAGGATGCTGATCTGATCCAGTAATCGATCTGCGGCTCAATCAGAAATTCATTGACAGAGTTATCCTCCTGCCGTGTACGATGAGTGCCATGAAGCCCAGAGTTGTTGTACTGCTCTTTTGTGCGTCGCTGCTCGCAGCGATGCAAGCCAGCGCCAAGACGATCCTGCCGGATGCCTGCGGCGACGACAGCATCAAGTTCGATGTCTCGACGGCAAAGGACCAGCCCCCGCCCGCTCCTCCAGCGGCTGGCAAAGCGCAGATTGTCTTGATTGAAACGCTGGACAGGACCTGGGGTTGCTTTACCTGCGGCACGCCTTCAACCCGCTATGGTTTGGATGGAGCCTGGGTTGGCGCTAATCAGGGAAAATCCTATTTCACCATTGACGTGACACCGGGAGAGCACCACCTCTGCGTGGGATGGCAATCGGTCTTTGGCCATCTCAAAGAGATGGTTGGGCTGGCTTCCTTCACCGCCGAGGCGGGCAAGATTTACTACTTTGAAGCGCAGACAACCTTGAAAGTACATAGCTACGGAAACAATTCCCACGAGACCGAACGCTCTCTTGAATTTGTCCAAGTGAGCGAGGACGAGGGCAAATATCGCGTCAAGGCATCGGAATTAAGTACCTTCAAACCCAACAAGTAAGAGCGCTCTTTGGCCGGAAGGGCATCATCGTAGATAATTACGAGAGATGCCCTTTCACCGCGCCATCCCGGAGCAGAAGCCAACGAAGGCCTCGAACGGGCTGGCCGCGTACGTCGAGATTGAAAAGCTCTTGAACATCGCCTTTGTCCTGCCTTCGGCGCTGGCCATCTGCGGGCTGGCTGGCAGGTGGGTGGGCAATCGTCTGCATCAGCACTGGATTTTTATTGCCGGCATCGTCTTTGGCTGCGTTGCCGGACTGTATTACGTGATTCAGCAGGCGTTTGCCGCCGAGAAGGTTTCCCGCAAGATGGACTCTGCCCAGAATGGAACAGGGAAGGGAACAGGCGACCCTCAACCATGACTCAGGAAACTCAGGTATGACTCAAGAAAGTCACCCCATTGTAGATCTGACCTTTGCCGATCTGGACGCAATGCTCCGGCGCGCTCTGCGCATCACGTTGATTCTAGGGGCGATTGCTGCGTTGATGGTGTGGATTGGCGCGGGCTGGCAGAGCGCCGCGCTGCTCGCCGTGGGCGCTGCGATTTCTGCGGCCAGCATCTGGGAGTGGCAGCGGCTGGTGCGCGTGATCAATGCCCGGATGGACAAGCAGAAGACGCCCGGCAGCGCGCCGGTGGTGGTTCTCTTCTTTGTGCTCAGGCTCACAGTTTTTGCTGGGGTGATTTATGGTAGCCTGAAGTGTTTCCACGGTTCGCTTGTGGCGCTCCTCTTTGGACTGGGTTTGGCAGTGTTGGCCATTGTCTGGGAGGCGCTTCGGCTGCTGCGCGACTGACGCGGCGGGCGGTTGAAACAGGATCAAGACTGAAATAGGCTCCGCGGCAGAGATCCAAAGCCCGGAGGCGGAAAGAATCAAGGATTCATGCCGGAGACATTCATACTCGTACGCTTGCTGAACGCCCTTTTTCTGGGTATCGAAAGCCATGCCTTTCAATCGATTGGCCTTGACCCGGCCAAGGCTGCCGAAAAAGCCACTGGTGTCAATCAGGCCTTTGCGCTGGAACTGCTGATTGCCGCTGGGCTGATTGCCTTCTTCCTGCTGGTGCGCGCCTCGCTCTCCGTCGAGCGGGCCAACCCGGCGCAGCACATCGCCGAGATGGTTCATGAATTTATCGGCGGTCAGGCGGAGCAGGTCATCGGCCACGGCTACCAGCGCTTTCAGGCTTACGTAACCTGCATCTTCCTATTTGTGCTGCTGAACAATCTGAGCGGGTTGATTCCCCACATCACGGCGCCCACCACCTCGATCATGGTGACGCTGGGCTTGGCTGTCCCCACTTTTCTCTATTACAACTTTTACGGCGTCCGCGAACAGGGAGTGGTTGGTTACATCAAGCACTTTTGCGGGCCAATCTGGTGGATGGCGCCGCTGTTGCTGCCCATCGAGATCGTCTCTCATCTGGCGCGCGTCATGTCGCTCAGTGTTCGTCTTTACGCCAATATGTTTGCCGGCGATCTGGTTACGCTGGTCTTCTTCTCGCTGATCCCGATCGGCATTCCAGTCATCTTCCTGGGGCTGCATCTCTTCGTCTCGCTCATTCAGGCGTTTGTTTTCACGCTGCTGACCATGATTTATCTTTCTCTGGCAGTGGCACACGAACACTAAAAAGCAGCTTTTAGCTGTCAGCTCTCAGCTTTCAGCTTTGACATTGAACAGTGGACTGCTTGGTGTTGAGTTCACGGCTGATGGCTGAAAGCTGATAGCTAATAGCTGTTTCCAAGGATTCCGCCGGAGAGAGCTTCCGCTCCGGGCAAACGGTAGGCGGCCAGCGTGAGGGGGTCAGCTCGGTGAACCTCAACCACCCACTGGCGGCTAATTCAAAGGGAAGCTGGAGAATTATGCGTAAACTTCAGTATTTGTTCATGGCTTTGGCGGCGTTGTGCTTTGCCGTTCCGGCCTTCGCGGATAGCGGCTCGGCTGCTATCAATCTGGTGCCAATCGGCGCTGGTTTGGGTATGGGATTGGCCGCCGGCCTCTGCGGTCTCGGACAGGGCAAGGCCGTTGGTTCGGCTGTTGAAGCCTTGGCCCGCAACCCCGGCGCGCGCGCCGGTATCTTCACCTTCCTGGTTCTCGGCCTGGCTCTGATCGAGTCCCTCACCCTCTTCACACTGGTTATCGTCTTCGCCAGAATGTAATCAGGCTTCATGCACAAAAGCAGAACGGCCCTACCCAAGCGGGTAGGGCCGTTTTGCGTCATTTGGCAAAAGAGCAATTTGCAAAATTCCTTGGAGATTGCGAGAAGCGTCAGGGCACGACTTCAGTCGTGCCGTTAGTTCAGCAAAAAGGTGTTGGGCTTTAGCCCCTGCGTCTCTTTGTTTTCGTTCGTTTGTAATTCCGCAGTGGTTAAAACCAGAATCAGTCTGGGTCATTTGCGGCACGACTGAAGTCGTGCCCTGACGCTTGACAGCTCACTGAAGACCTTGTTGCAAGAGGCTCAAATACTATAGAACTTCCAGTACAGCTACTTTATCCATTCCATGAAGCCCGTTCATTTCGGATGTATTCCGTCGTGTCAATTCCTTCCCAGATTTCCTTGCCAAGGCCGCGTAGCTCCATGATGCTGTGCTTCGGCGTGTGAGCAACAGCCTGACTGGCGCGCGCTTTCAACTCCTCAATCAGGCGTAGTTGCTCTTCCGGGCTGAGCGATTCAACCACTGTGAGCGCGCTTTCATAAGTAATGGCAGCCATATTGAAACTCCTGCATTCATCATAGGC